>Ga0114999_10000031_pt1 | contig 185131 bp, 184 predicted proteins | sample ArcticOcean_MG_C_3_FD_89820 | JGI IMG/M metagenome (GOLD analysis project Ga0114999, IMG submission 89820) | Marine microbial communities from western Arctic Ocean - ArcticOcean_MG_CB8_126 | ecosystem: Environmental > Aquatic > Marine > Oceanic | place: Arctic Ocean: Canada Basin | collected...
CACGTTGGGTCCCACGCCAGGTCGCAGGTGGGCTACACGGTTGCAGACTCGCTCCAGCCGCACAACACGTTAGCCGAGATGGTTGATCACTCCCCCCGGACACAGCAGGTTTCCCGGGTGAGCGAACTAAAACAGGTCGTCTTCTACTTCGACTACGTCGACCCGGGGTCTTACCTCGTCGATGTGCAGTTGGGACGACTTCTTCCCCGGAACGTGGCGGTTGTCCGCCACCCTTTCGAGCTTTGTCCTCCGCCACGAGAGCTCGTGGAGACGGCGAGCCCCGAGTGGTCGCGCTATCAAGAGACCACATCAGCGTTCGCGGCCGCGATAGGTCTCGACCTCCAGCCTTCAGACTTCCTCCCCTGGACTCGCAAAGCCCACGAGCTCCGGTTGCACGCGGTCGAAAAAGGGGAGGAGCAGGAGATACATGACGCACTCTTCCGGGCTCGCTTTGAAGAAGGAGCCGACCTCGGTCGAGTCGATGTCCTGGTGAATCTGGGGGCCGCCGTCGGTTTGGATCTCACTGAAACCAAAGCCGTGCTGGATGTGGACCGTCAAACAGAGGCCGTTGTGACGCTTCGGGACGAGGCGGAGGCGGCCGGGGTCACTCGCACCCCAACCCTCCAGATCGGCTCTGAGAGCCTTGAAGGACCGCGAGGGATCGACGAACTTGCGGGGCTCTTGAGGGCGGCGCATCTCATCTGAGCGCCTCTCACTAATGGACCGCCGGCACTGTACCAATCGACACGGGGACATCCCATGGCAGGATATCAGCGCAAAACAGCCCTCTCACCCGTTGAGGTCTTATCGAAAGCGGAAGAGATACTCCCCGAGTGGATCGGTCTCGCGAAATCGAAGAGTTCTGGGCATAGCGCCACGTATACGGGCGCCGAGGGCACGGTGACCGTGTCAGCCCATCGGCACGGACCCTACACCGAGGTAGTCACCTCCAGTGACAGACTCAGGACGTCGCGCATGGACTACGAACTTCAGAAGTTCCTGACGGAGCTTCCGTATGAGCCGGGCGATGCCGGCGGGCGGGGATCAGGGAACCCCTCGTGAGCCACTCATTCGAAGACCTCGAGGTTCTCCCGGAACTCGTAGAAACGTTGGCAGCCGAAGGGCTGGAAGAGCCGACTGAATTCCAACGGGCAGCCGTCCCCATCATGAGGAGAGGCAACAACCTCCTGGGAGGGGCGGGTCCGGGCGCCGGCACTCTGGTCGCATATGGCGTAGCGCTCTTGGAGCGCACCGAGGCGGGGGCCGGACAACCCGGCGCGTTGGTGGTCACCGCCACGAGTGAAGCTGCCACCGCCTTGGCGGAATCTCTTGGACGCCTTGCCCTTGCTACCGGCCACGCAGTCGCCGCCTTGGGGGGAACCTGGGCGCTACCAGAGCGGGCCGACGTCCTATTCGGCACTGCCCAAAACCTTCGGGCTGCAGTTGATGGCTCTCAGCTCTCGTTCGAGAGCGTTCAGAGCGTCGTCGTTGACGGAGCCAGTGCCATAGAAGCGGCGACGGGCCTAGAGCCGGTGAGTTCACTGTTCGAGTATTTGACGCCGGGCATTCAGCGCATCGTGTTCGGCCTGCCCGTAACTGAAGCGGTCGAATCTTTCGTCGCGGCACACGTGTCGAAGGCTGTCCAGGTGCCGCCTCGGCCCGTCTCGGATGAACCCACGCCGAAGTCGACGTCGAGGGGCGAACTACGTTTCCGAATTACCCCTGAGGACAAAGTGGAAGGCCTCTTGAGGCTCATCGCCGAGCTCTTCGAGGAGAACGCCCGGCACGTACTCATCTATTGCCGCTCCGAAGACCGTGTCGCGGACGTCGCCGACTTTCTCGCTCTTCATGGATACCTCGCCGGAGCCCCGGGAGACGAGTCGCTTCCACTCTGGCTTTCGGTGGCACCGCTCGAGGCGCGTGAGGCTCTCGCGCAGCTAGCATCTACGGATGGCATCCAGATCGTAAGCTTGGATTGCCCGCCCGACATGGACACGCTCGATCGCCGCCACGGCGGCGGCGGCGAGGGCACGGTCGTACTCGTCTCCCGAGAGGTGCCTCATTTTCGGGACACAGCGCGCAGAGCAGGCTACGGGGTCCGTCCTCTGCCACCGCCACCGTCCGTAGTCGAAGGTCAGGTGGCTGAGCTCCGTCAACGGCTCGTTGATGTGGCTAAGCGCGAAGACCTTGCTCCCCACTTCCTGATCCTGGAGCCTCTGCTGGAGCGATTCAGTGCACAGGAGCTCGCCGCGGCCGCACTGGCCTTGTTGTCACGCCCGGCACCGGCGGTCGGCGAGAGCAGCCCGGCGGCCAAAGCCAGGGCCGAGAAAGCCACCGGCACGGACGGCTGGACCAGACTTTTCGTGAGCATCGGCGAAATGGAAGGGGTCAATCCGGGTAGCCTACTCGGCACCCTGGCAGGGGAATCAGGCGTGGACGGCTCCCATTTCGGGAAGATCGAGATTCGCGACACGTTCTCGCTCGTGGAGGTGCGCCCATCGGAGGCCGAAACCGTCATCAAGGCCGTAAACGGTCTGAGTATTCGCGGACGCAGCACTCGGGTGGACTACGATCGCGGGGCGGGTAGTAAGGGCAGCAAACCCGCCAATCGTGGGGGAGCACGCCCCCGCCCTCGTTGATCCGGAAGGTCCACGAGGCTGAGAATAGGAGAGGCCACGCCCCCATGACCGCGTTGGGACGTGGCCTCTATCCGATCTTTATTGTACCCACTAGGAGGGTTTAACCCTCCTAGTTACTAGCCTACTGGATGGCGTCCTTCAGGCCCTTACCAGCACGGAAGCCGGGGGTCTTGGAAGCCGGAATGTGAATCGTAGCACCTGTGCGAGGATTCCTACCCATGCGGGCCTTGCGGTGCTTCGCCTCGAACGTACCAAAGCCGGTGATCTGAACGCGTGTATCCGTCTTCAGCGCTGCGGCAAGAATGCCGGCGGAGCCGAAGAGTGCGTCCATGGCCCGAGAGGCATCTGCCTTGGTCATGCCGGCGCGGTCGGCAAGGGCGTCTACCAGATCGGATTTGTTCATTGCGGTTCTCCTCAAAAGATGTGATGAGATTCGGATCGCTGCCTCAACTGGCCTTCGTCGAACCCTGTATAGGATTTTCACACCTCGGGCCTGACATGTGAACAATCCAAGACAAAACGGGCCGCGACTCTTTTCGGCGAGCTTCGGTCTTGGTCTACGGTAAGGCTCACCCATCGGGGCGTCAAGAAGAAAATTAGGCAGAAATCCGCATCATACCTAGCTTCTCGTGGTATTTGGACGTGGACCGACTAACTCTCAAATCTCTTCCGGAGGTTACCGAGCGATGCGCGTGTTCATCCCGCGCTTACTGGGAGCATCCTTATACCTGCTGGAGCTTACCCTAGTGGGAGTCGTGGGCTACACCCTAATCGAGGGCTGGGGATTTCAGGACGCCCTCTATATGAGCGTGATCACGATCACCGTCGTCGGATATTCCGAGGTGCTTCCTCTCTCGACCGTCGGGAGAGATTTCACCATGGTCCTCTTGGCCGCAGGTGTTACGGGCATTGGTGTTTGGTTCGCACTCATTATCTCGTTGATTGTCGAGTTCGACCTGAGCGACGTCAGAGGGAGACGCAGGATCATGCGGAGCATTGAAGCACTGAACGACCACATCGTTCTTTGGGGGGGGTGGGCGAACCGGGCGCCAGGTCATGGAGGAGTTGATGCCCCTGGGGCAAGACTTGGTCGTCATCGAGCGCGACTCCAAGCGCTTGGAGTGGATTCATGATCAGTACCCGGATGTGCTGACCGTCACCGGTGATGCGACGCTGGACGTCAACCTAGCCCAGGCGGGAATCCAACGGGCACGGGGCCTCCTCACGTGCCCGAGCGCGGATACCGAGAACGTCTTCGTATGCCTCTCTGCACGGCACTTGAATCAGGAATTCACCATAGTTGCGCGTGCACTGGAAGAGGCCGCGTTGGACGAGCTCTACCGAGCTGGAGCGAACCACCTGGTGAGCCCTAACGTGAGCGGGGCCATCCGCATGGCCTCCGTGCTCCTTCGTCCAGAGGTGGCCTCGTTTCTGGACATCGCCACCCGGTCAGGCGGGCTGGAACTCCGGTTCGAGCAGGCGGCCAGCCAGCCGGACTCGAAGTTGGCGGGTCTCACTTTGCTGGAAGCACGGATTCCGCAGGAAACCGGCTTGATCGTCATCGCGGTCAGAAAGCAGACCGACGAGACCCACCAGTTCGTGTTCAACCCGGTGGCAGACACGAGGCCGGACCCGGGTGACGAGATGATCGTCTTGGGACAGCCTACACAGGTGGATAAGCTCAGGCGATACGCTCAGGCTTGATGGAGTTGGGCTAGCCCTCGTCCGCTGCTTCGCCGTTGGTACGGTACCGCTTGAAGAGCGTCAACACCGTGTATCCCACCGCCATGATCAGCACGAACTTCAGCACCATGCCGACCACCGGAAGCATGAACATCCCGAGCATCTTCAAGAGAACCGCGCCCGAAAAAGCTGCCAGCGCGACTTGACCAAACATCTTCATTGCGATCTCCCGTTCCGGATAGCCCAAGTGGTTCCGTCAGTGCTATGTCTTACGCGCTGATCGACACCGGAGTTTCGCTGACTGAGAATATCCGGGCCAGCGCTTTGGGAATTCTGTGGGGAGGCGCCGCTGAGAGCAGCGGAAGCAGCGTCGGCTTTATGAGCCCTTCGCAAAAACCGGCCCTACTTGTACCGGTAGGTTACCCGGCCTTTACTGAGGTCGTAGGGTGACATCTCAACCTTCACCCGATCCCCCTCGAGGACGCGGATGTAGTGCTGACGCATCTTGCCCGACAGATACGCCAGTATCTCGTGTCCGTTCTCCAACTCCACCCTGAACTTGACGTTGGGAAGGACCTCGCTAACGGTCCCTTCGATCTCGATCGCTTCTTTTGCCACTCCGCCTCACATCCGGTTAATTGGTTGCAGCACTGGACGATAGCACGCCCCTACTGGGGGAGCAACGACCGCCCTACTAGGTCACTACGGCAGATTCCTACATCCGGAACCTGTAGCTGAGCTTCGCGAAGAGGCCATCCGCCGTCGGCTGGACGGCCTCGAAACCGAAACGGCGGGAATCCTCCACCTGCCTGGTGTAGCCCAGAAAGAACACGGTGCCGGGCGACGGCTCGTACGACAGGAGCGCCTCCACTAGGATATCGTTGCCATCGGATCCATCAAGCGGTTCGCAGCCGTCCTCGTCACACGATTCGAGGGGCCCGGTATCGGGAGCCCGCAGATCCCCACGCTCGGCGCTCGCGTACTCCAGCGTACCCCGCAGGAAGAGAGCTCGGTTGAATTGGTACTGAGCCTTGATCCGCGGAATGGTTGCACTCGAGTAGCGGGTTCCGTCCTTGTGATTCAGGACCGCGTGTCGCACCGCCGCTTCCATGGACAGGAACCTGCTCGGAAGAATCGTCAGGCTGATCTCGCCACCCCAGCTGTCGGCCACATCCACCGGGTCTCCCCCGTAGAAGATTGGCACTTCTTTGAGATCGGCACTGATCCGACCACGCAAACGCTCCCAACCACTCGCGAACATGAACACGTTGAAGCCGTTCAGCCCGTCGAATAGGTCCTTGTCGGGCACGAAGGAAGTGATGACCCCTCCCGGCCGCGTGATGAGGCCGTCGTAGTTGTCCGCGGGCGAGGAGAACTCCGATCGCCGGGCCGTGAACCACACACTGAGATTGTTGCGCAGGGACAAGCTCATCGTGAGCCGGGCCTCGGCCTCTTTCCAGCGGTTGCCGTCCCAAAACGCGTCGTGGTCCCAGTAGGCTTGAACGTCCACGCTGGGACCCCAGCGTTCCACCAAGGCCCCGCGACCTCCGTACCAGCTATAGGAGGCCTGGCCCTGTGTGTGGGCCTCCGCCAAGCGACGGATGAACCCACTCTCCGGGCTGAAATTCGTACTTATATCCTCGAAGAGACCGCTGAAGGTCAACCCTCTTCCAGCCCGGGCCAGCTGCGCGTAGAGCAGGCTGCCGCTCTGAGTCGCCCCACCGTCGTCCCGATCCCAACTGCCGGCGCCCTGGACCTGCAACGTGTAGCGCCGCGCCAGCACGAAGCGCGCATCGAGACCGGTGACCCGGTTGAAATCGGCGCTGCTTCTCGTGCGGTCCGTATAGATCGCTCCCAACGTAGACGCCGCGCCGATGTCCTGGCGAAGTCGCACCAGGTTCACATAGGTACTTCCGTCATCACCGGCCTCGTCCACAGCGCCCAGATATCCGACGCTGGCGCCTCCCACCTTTCCCGTGAGCTTGGCCCCCGTGATAGGGTCTACGATCGTCCGCGTAAACACGAGCTGACGGGGTAGTCCGAAGATTTCGGTCCCCTCCAGGAAGAACGGTCGCTTCTCCTGAAAGAACAGAGCAAACCGCTCGTTTACCGCAATCTGGCCCGCGTCGGCCTCTACCTGACTGAAGTCCGGATTGACCGTACCGTCCAGCGTAAGATTCGACGTGAGCCCGTACGTAAGATTGAGCCCGAAGTCACCCGTCGGGTCGTCTCTGAAGAAGGCGTCGTTGTCGTCCAATGCGCCGTCCAGGCTTCCCGTAACGACCGGGTTGATCTCCATGAAGAGACCAGGATCGAGATCGCGGAGATCGAGGAGTTTACCGGCCTCGAGCAGTTTGTTCGGCTGGTTGGCAAAGCTCGGAGCCCACGACTCCTGGTAGCCGTTGCGCTGGGTCCTGCGGATGACCTGGATGCCCCAGGACTGCACGGGAAGCTCGGCAAAGCGCACGCTCTTGAACGGAATCCGAATCTCGACCTGGTACCCTTGGTCGGTAAGGCGTCCACCAGAGTCCCAAATGAAGTCCGGGTTGTCATCGATCGGCGGGCGTGAAAAACTGCCGCCGAAGCTTCCACCACCACGGTGTCCGCTGCTGCCTCCCTCGAGCCATATGCCATCCTGCTGGACGCCGTAGGGATTGACCGAGAACGCATAGGCGCGTCGCTGGTCGTTGAACGTGTCCAAGATCACGCGGACGTAATCGTTCGACCGAGTGACCTCGTCCCGCTCCGTCATCGTCGCGCGGATTCCTGACGGATCCGATTCAAACGCCTTGATCGCGAAGAAGATCGCGTCATCGCTGACGAAGACGCGCACCTCCGTTTGCTGTGAGGCCGGAACGCCCTCCGACGGATCGTACTGTGTGAACCCCGTCAGAAGCGGTGCAGCGTCCCAAACCGATTCGTCGATCCTACCGTCGATGCTGACCTCGGGATCGCTGAAGCGCGGTGTAGCGATCTGCGTCTGTCCGGCAGAGCCGTCGTACTCGACGGCGGCCACACGCGACGACGCAACGTCGGCCTGGATCGAAGCGCTGCTGAACTGAAGGACTGCAAAAAGAACTGGAAGCATATGATTTCACTGGTGGGCCGCACGGAGGGCCCGTCTAGGTAATAGCACAGCCTTGTAACGTATCGAATGAGGCAGACCACGTGTGAGCAGCCACCGTAACATGACCCGCATCGGCCCTATAAGGTTGAAGCGGGCCTTGCGCGTATCCTACGACCAGGCCTCATATTGGGCCGATCGCGGGCTGGGGCCTGCGGCGGCCTCCGTCGACTCAAGGAACCATGAGCCAAGACTTCGAGCCCGCCGAGCGTGCTCAAATCGAGGCCGCTCTGGCGGCAGGGCAAGCACTGACATGCCCCAGTTGTTGCGCGCCCTTGGACCGCACCATGATACCCCCCCGAACAGACGTGTCGTACGTTCGCCGCCGGATCTGGCTGACCTGCGGATCCTGTGACAAGAGCCTCGTGCTCGACCAACCGAAAGCGAAGTAGGTGATGGGAAGACCCGAAGTCGGCGTGTACGCGCTAGCGGAGACGATGTTCGCTCGTGGCCACCTAGCAGCCTTCTTCCTGGCAACAGTGCTCTCCGTTGTGAATCCGGTCGGGGCTCAGGTTCGGGAGGAGGGGCCTGTCATTCTTCAGCTTCCGGCCAGCACGAGCGCGATGGCAATGGGCGGGGCATTCCAACTCACGGGCGGCCGCAGCGACGGAATTTTCTACAACCCTTCCCTCCTCGTAAGCGCCTCGGGTTTCGGGCTCAATGGCCACACCTTCGACTCGAAATCCAACCTGTTTACGCTGTCTGCGGTTACCGACTGGTTTGGAGGGGCCGTGGGTGTGGGGCTCCAAACTCTCAGCTATTCCACAGACGCCGCGACAGGTAGAGAGATCGATCTCGCCGAGCTCGACCTGCTCACCGGCGGCGCATCTGGCGCAGCTGATTTCGTGGCCACCGTTGGGTATGCCCAAGAGGTCGCCGGGCTCGAATGGGGCGTTGCTGCCAAGAGCATCGAACAACGACTAGGGGGAGACAAGGATGTAGCGTTCGCCGTGGACCTGGGCGTCTCGCTGGAGGTCGGAGACTTCCGACTTGGCCTGGCAGCCCAGAACCTCGGACCCGATCTGCAGTTGGGCGGGGCATCCACAGATCTGGCCAGACGTGTGACCTTGGGGGCCTCGGGCGCTGGGTGGCAGGTCGGACCCTTCGATCTCGGCGTGTCCGCGGCGTTTTCTCGTGAAGCCGACGGCACGGTGATCCCCGCTCTAGGTGGCGAGATCGAGTATTGGCCAGTGAGAGGTCGAACCTTCACTGGCTGGATCGGCGTGCGACGTGTCGAACAGGGTCCAGCCCATGAGGTCACCTTTGGTGCAGCATTCCAAGGGGACGCCTTCGGGGTCGAGTACGCCTACCAGGGCTTTGATTCCTTCGGAGGTGGCCACAGGCTGGGAATCAGCTGGCGCTGATGGACCCCTGCGCCTTCGCGGTCAGGGCTGAGAGGCGACCCTCACCGAAATGAACGCCGGATCCAAGAACGCGATCCCCACGTCGTCGACCACGACGGTACCGCCCTCGCTCAAGTCGAACACGAGCCGAATCATGGCGAGGCTGCGAAGGTCCAGCGCCGGACGAAGGCTGGTAAAGTCTGCGAGTGGTATCGAGTAACTCTGTAGCACCAATTCGGCGAGTTCGTTGAAGCGTTGCTCCTCCAGATCGCCGCGCCGAAGGATGTGGGTCTCAAGCGGCCTTCGAATAGGCCCGTAATTACCCAACGCGACCTTCGCGGACCGGCCCTGGGAATCGACGACCTCGACGCTGAGATCGATGAGTTGCTCCTCGTCGTCGTCCTCGGCTCCGAGAGGTTCGTCATTCTCCTCGTCACCGTCCTCGCCCTGTGCGTCTCTCGGACCAGGCGTTCCTGGCACGGCAGCAAGGGCAATCTGAAGCGACGCCCCCTCCCCCAGCCTCCACGCGCGACCCAGCGTGTCAGGTAACGAGAGCGTGAAGGAAGCGGGGCGACCCAGTTCCTCAGAGCCCTTCACTTCCCGGTTCCAGCCGAGCCATAACGCCTGGTTCGTCTGTGAGGACGATGTGGTCGGACGATTCCGGGAGCGGAGCACCAACTCCCCTTCCCTCCACGTGGAGAGGCTGTCCCCATCGAGCTCGACCCCGGCGGCACTCCCCGTTGTCACGTCGATGTCTTCTTCGAACGTCGCGAGCGGCCGAAAGCTGCCGTCTTCGAAGCGGGTGGTGTACATGGTCTTCGGTAGCCACCCGCCGGCTACTCGGTGGTCGCGGAAAATGGGCAGATACTCCCCGTTGCCCTTCAGCGAGTATTCCAAAAAAGCGGATACGTAGATCTTCGCGAACTCCTGTTGCTCGCGCGGATCGAGGAGGGGTCGCAGGTCGAGCGTGCGGCCGCTCCGGGGCCCGTTGTCGTGGGGCCCCCAAACACTATTCCACTGACCGTGGTTCGCACGGTACACGAATATGGCCGTCTTCAGGTGCGGCTGATCGTCTGTGAACTTCACGCGGCTATAGAGCCTGAGCCCGTGGAAGCTCGTGACGTCCCCGTCATGAGAGCCGTGGAACACCATGTAGTTGACGTTCTCAACCGGGACGAATCGATCCGTTGGGAGGTATTGGCCGTCCACGGGTGCGATCGCGACGATGGCCTTGATGTCGAAGTTGAAATCGAAGGTCAGGTTGGCGTCGTCCGGGTAATGGCTGAGGCGGTTGAAGGCCGCCGCGTGCCCCACGGCTCCTCCACCGCGCGAGTGACCCATGAGCGCGAGGTTCCCCATGTCCACCTTGCCGAAGAACGGATTCTCGGCGTCTTCGTTGAACTCGCCCCACGCCTCGAGGTGCTTGAGCAGCAGCCAACCCCTTGCGTCGTTCTCCTGGCGGATCCCGCCGTTCACGAAGTTCATATCGATCGAAGCCAGGATATATCCCCGGCTCGCCAGCAACTCCCCTAGGTAGTCGTAACCGGGGTCCGAGAAGTCCTTCATATTGTGGTTTCCGTGCACCACCAGGATCAACGGAAAGGGCCCGTCGCCGTCGGGGTACCATACGCGTCCGTTCAGCGGGAACTCCTCTGGAGTGAAGCCCCAGTACCCGTTCCTGGAATCTGCCTGATCCCCGAGATCAATCAGCTTGGAGGCATCCACAGTCACGGTGTTGAACGCCACGCCCTCGCGGTATTCCTGGCGGTTCTTGTCGTCACCGTGCCCATAAGTGAGGGTGCGGACCGCTAATCCACCCCGCGCCGAGGGGCTGGATCCCACCATGAGCTGTCGAGCCAGCACCGTGGGATGATCGCTCTCCTCCAACTGCACGGCCCCCCGGCAACCGGCGACCGCAAGGACCAGGAGCCCGACTATTACGGAACGGCAGCATCTCGGCACGGGCATGTCTCTCCAGCTTTCCACGTGGTTTCGTGCGAGAGGGGGGGGGGCAAGGTCCGGACGGACTCAGCGCGGATTGTAGGAGGCAGGCAGGCATCTGGGCAATTCCTTTGGTGGACACGGAAGCCTGGACCGCGGGCTCCCCCTTCGCGAATGTTCCGGGTCGCGCTCGGGCATCCAATGAGATCCCGACCAGACTCTCCACACTGTAAGGGACCTCGACGACCGTCCCGCACACTTAAGACACGGGTGACCCAAATGCCGAATCGCATCGCACAATTCACAACGAACCAGGGGACGTTCAAGGTCGAGCTCTTCGAGGAGCGCGCGCCAGGAACGACGAAGAACTTCATCGACCTCGTCGAAAAGGAATACTACGACGGTCTCGTCTTCCACCGCGTCATCGCCGACTTCATGATCCAGGGCGGATGTCCCACCGGAAACGGGACGGGTGGGCCCGGCTACACGATCGATGACGAATTCCACGCCGAACTACGGCATGACGTTGAAGGCGTACTCTCCATGGCCAACTCAGGGCCGAACACGGGCGGGTCACAGTTCTTTGTGACACTCGTGCCTACCGCATGGCTGGACGGCAAGCATGCTGTTTTCGGCAAAGTCGTCGAGGGAATGGACCTCGTGAGCACGATTGGAACCACGGCCACTGGGCCAGGAGACAGGCCCCTCCAGGACGTCCTCATGGAAAAGGTCGAGATCCTGAAGAGCTGATCTGGAGGTGATACGCGGTGTTACGCTTTGGGCCTAAAGGTCTACCTATACCCAGCTGCCTGAAGTGTAAACAGCTCGGCGTACCTCCCCCCCAACGCGAGCAGTTCTTCGTGGGTGCCGTCCTCATGAACGCTCCCGTGCTCTAGGACCACGATCCGGTCGGCCATCCGGACCGTTGAGAAACGATGAGAAATGAGCACCGCCATTTTCCCGCTGGTCAGTTCTGCGAACCGCTCGAACACCTGAAACTCGGCCCTGGCATCCAACGCCGCGGTCGGCTCGTCGAGAATGAGAACCTGGGCGTCTCGCATATAGGCGCGGGCGAGGCCCACCTTCTGCCACTCACCCCCCGAGAGGTTGGCTCCACCCTCGAATCGGCGCCCCAGCATGTGCTCGAAGCCCCCCTCAAGCTCGGAGACGACGGAGTCGGCGAGGCTGTTCTGGGCGGCTTCCACAATGCGCGCTTGGTCGTCCAGAGCCTCGATCTGCCCTACGGCAATGTTCTCCCGCATGATGAGGTCGTAGCGCACGAAGTCCTGGAAAATCACCCCCATGGCCCCGCGCAGGTCATCCACGTCGTATTCCTTCAGATCGACGCCGTCCAGAAGGATCCGTCCCTCAGTCGGGTCGTAGAGTCGCGCCAGGAGCTTCACCAGGGTGGTCTTGCCCGCACCGTTTTCGCCCACGAGGGCCACGCGCTCACCCGCTCGGATGTGGAACGAAACACCCCGAATCGCCCATCGGTCACTATCAGGATACCGGAAGCCGACATCGTCGAAGACGATTCTGTCCTGGATCTGGCGAGGAACCGGTTTCGGATTGGGGGGACTAGGGGCGGCCGGCTTCATCTCCAGAAAGGTGAAGAGGTCGCGAAGAAAGAGGCTCTGTTCGTACACGTCCGCAGAGCGAAGGAGGATACCGCTGATCAGCGCCCGGCTTCGCTGGAAGGACCCTACCAAGAACGTGAGGTCTCCCAACGTCAGAATCCCACGCACGGTGTCCACGACGATGAACACGTTCGCCGCGTAGTAGCCGAGCGTCGATACCGCAGTCAGGCCCCCTGACGTCGCGGCCCTCTTGGTCGAAAGCTCTTTGTTGGCTAAGTAGAAGTCGTCGGCCAGCCGCTCATATTTCCTAGTAAAGTAGTCGGAGAGCCCGAACAGCTTCACCTCCTTAGCCGTCACGTTGCTCGTGGCCACATAGCGCAGGTAATCCAGCTTTCTCCGCTCGGGAGTCCACTTGAATAGCAACGAATAGGACAGTCCGGCAAAGTGCGTTTCTCCTATGAACGACGGCAGGACAGCCACCACGAGCAGTAGTAGTAGCCACACGTTGAAGGCCACCAAGGCCACCAGAAGAGAGGCGAGGGTGAGGGCGCTCTGAGCAATCCCGAGCAAGAGGGCGACCAACCCGATGCGTCCTACGGTCTGACGCCGAGCTCTCTCGAGAGAGTCGTAGAACTGCGGGTCCTCGAAGTTTTCGAGATCGAGAGTCGCCGCGTGCTCCATGATGCGAACCGAGAGCCGATTGCCGAACAAGTCCGCGAGCAGGCTTTCCAACAGGTTCGAGGCACGCTGGAACAGGTCCGACACCAAAGCCACCGCAAGCTCCAGCACGACCAGACGCATGATTCCAGTCCAGTCGGGCTGGGCAGCTCCGACGTTCGCCAGAATCGCATCGATAATGAGCTTGCCGATCCAAAGCTGTACGACAGGAGAGAAGGCCAGGACCAGTCGTAGGAAGACGATGGCGGTCGCATAGGCCGGCTGTGCGCGCCAGACCATACGCAAGAATCGCGGGACCAATCGGAGCGCGACCAATCGCTCCTTGAAAGGCGGCAAGTCGACCGACCGTTGCCGTCCGAGGCCGGGAGGCACCGGCTACAAGCTCGCTTCGAGTGGGGTGATCAAGCCTCGTCGAGCGCCAACATCCTGCTGCCGAACTCCCGGTCCAGCATGAGGAGCGCAGCCCGATCGTCCCCGGCCATCCCCACCTGATCCCGGGCGGCCGAAGCGCTGTCCTCTTCCTCAACCTGCTCGGCGATAAACCACTGTAGCTCTTGCTGGGCGGCCCAATCTCCCTCCTCGCCCGCCAACTCGAAGAGTCTGTGGATGAGACCGGTCACCTTCTGCTCGTGCGTCAGCACGCTCTCGAAAATCTCGGCCGGAGTGCCGAACTGGGTTTGCGGACCGTCGATGGGCTGAAGTTGGACTCGTCCGCCGCGCCGTAGTACGTGGTCGTGGAGTCTGAGCGCGTGCATCACCTCCTCCTGAGCCTGCAACTTCATCCAATGTGCGAATCCAGGAAGATTCTCGGCTTCGAAGTGGGCCGAGATCGACAGATACAAATATGACGCAAGGAACTCATGCTTGATCTGATCGTTAAATGCGGCCTGTACCGTGTCGTTCATTGAGACCTCTGACTGACTGAGCTTCCGACCACTGCCCCGTAGGACCCGCGCCCGAGGAACGGTTCACTGCTACCCCCCACCTCACCAGAAGTGCAGACACGCCGCCGCGGCATCCTAACGACCGATATCAGTGCTTCGGATCGAGCGGCTGATGCGGTTCTTCTCCCCCTCGCATGATCTACTAGAGCCTACCGAGGAGTGTATCGCTCCCGGCTTCGCTAGCCCCGAAGAGTCCGTACTCGCTGGCTTCCGCCTGTATGGCGGCACCGTGCAGGTTGAGCCAAAGGTCAAACTTCTCGCTCACTCTCATGACACGGTAGAAGTACCGCCGCTCACCATGACGCTTGAAAATCAGATCCACGGCGAAGGCCACGAACGACACCGTGAATACCGTACCGTCCTTGAGGCCATCGATCAGAAACTTAATCTGAAAGATGGCAAAATCCCGGATCGAGACCTTGGTTATGTGGTCCACGCCTATACCCTATTCCCGTTCTTGCCGACGATACGATTTGACGCGGCGAACCCTGCGGATCTATTACGTGTTTTCCTTCGCCTCCGCCAGCTTTCGGGGCGGTGGGATTCCTAGGGAGAGAGAGGAACCTTTCACGGGGGGTTTACGTAACGATAGGTCCCCCTCGGCCCAAGCTTGGCGCGCTTCCACGCGTTCGAGCGAGCGAGCCCGGGAAAGGGAGTGTCGACGACGAGATTGGAGCGAACAGTGCGCGCATTGGTGTCTCTCTTGAGTGCGGCCACGCTTACGCTCGCCAGCGGCACTCCGACACCTCCCGTCGGGTCCCACGCCCAACCCCACGCGCGGCCGTTGATGTCCTCCTCTGGGTCAATCGAAGGACAGGGTGGCAACCAGGCCGGGTCCGGCAACCCCATTGGCGGTGGTCCAGGTGACGTCTCCCCCGGCGACATCAGGCAGTTCCGTCGTGAAATCCGCGAACGTGTCCAAGAGGCGCAGGAGCTCCAGCAGATCCTGGAGGAAGAAAATCTCGAGACGCTCGACAGTCGCCAGCTCGATGAGGTCGTATCCGCGCTGAGGCAGTTGGACCGCTAACGTGTGTACTCCGACCTGGCCGAAGTCGAGAGACTCCAAGAGCAGATCATCGAAGGACTCAAGCAACTCGAGTTCGGTTTGCGACGCGAACTCGAAGGTGAAGACCGCGATCGAGTGTTTGTGTCAGGCTCCGATGACGTCCCGACGGGCTTCCGAAAGCTGGTGGATGAGTACTATAAGGCTCTGTCGCGGGATCCCGGAAACTAGATGGTAGGTCTGGGAGTCGAGCGATGAAGGTCGGTGTCTTGATGCTCAACTTTGGCGAGCCCGAGGAGGCCACGCCCGACGAGATCACAGCGTTCTTAGAACGGATCTTCCTCAAGAACGCCGACTTGGAGTCGAAGAAGGGCAGGCTCGCTCGCGCGCGGGAGCTCGCCGAGGCCCGTGCGCCCGGTCTCATCAAGGTCTACGAGCAGATCGGCAGCTCCCCTCTGAATCAGCAGGCTCGAAAGCAAACGCGCCAAGTCGAGTTGGGACTGAGGCGTAGAGGATTCGACGTAAAATGCTATTCAGGCATGCAGTTCACGGACCCGTCGATCCAAACAGCGGTCGCAGAGGCACACGCAGATGGTGTAGAGCGCCTGGTGGCGTTGCCGGTCTACCCTCTCTGCGGCAGATCGACCACGATCGCTGCGCTCGAGGATGTCGGATCGGCTCTCGATGAACTCGACTGGGACGTCCACTACCGGGAAATCACGGGCTGGCATCGGCACCCAGACTACCTGCGACTCCGGGCCGACAACATTCTGGAGTTCGTGAAGAAGCAGCGCGTGAACCTGCACGCTCTTGATACGAGACTCGTCTTCTCGGCGCACGGCACCCCCATGAAATACGTGAAGGCGGGCCCACGGTACGTGGACTACGTCGAAGAGGCTTGTCGAATGATCGCTCGCGGACTGGGTACGACAGACTACACCCTAGGATATCAGAACCACTCCAACCGCGGCGTAAGGTGGACCAAGCCCGAGATCGAAGAGGTTGTGAAGGGGTTGGAGGGCAAACGGATCGTTGTCGACGCGCTCAGCTTTATGCACGAGCAGTCCGAAACATTGAGCGAACTCGACCACGACCTCCGGCAGGTGGCGGAAGCGGCGGGACTAGAGTTTTTCCGCGTGCCCGTACCTCACGGGGCCCCCCGCTTCGCAGCTCTCCTGGCCGATCTAATCGAGGACGCGCTCCGGCCCGAACCCATCATGGGTGAACTGGGACTGAGACGCTGTCTGTGCAAGGCCACCCCAAAGACGTTCTGCCTCAACGCGGCTGAGTGAAGCACCAAGCATCCTGAGTGGCTACGTGGCTGTGAGCCGCCTAGCGAGTCGTTGAGCCTCTGCCATACGGCCGGCGATGCCGGGACGCGTGGAATAATTGGAGCAGAGGTGCACGCCTGACGGCAGATCCAGATCAGGAAGCGCATCCCAACTCTGGTCCCAGGCGGGCATGCGGGTCCGCGACACCATGAGCGCTTCAGCGGCGTGCCCAGTGACCGTCTCGAACTCCCGGCAGGCGATTCGGCCGATTTCCTCGTCGGGCCGCTTCACCATTGTCGGATTTTTCATGCCCCCCAAATACGCGGTATACAATCCCGAGCGACCGAAAAGGCTGTGGTTCCAAGTCACGCCCCGCGTCTCGAATTGCTCGCCTAGAGCCAGCTGATATCCGAGTCCGCGGAGGTCGGCCGCCGAGCGCATGTGCACGACGGCAAGTGGATTGTAGCGGATCCCAGCGAGAATTTTCGCTGCTTCAGGAGCCGCCCTTTCGAGGATGTTCGCTGCCGGCTCCGCGGGGCACGTGAGCACCACCTGCGAGACCGGTACCCTCTCCCCGGCATCGAGCACGACCTCCCATCCTTCACCATTCGGCTCCAGGACGCGCACAGAGCTATCGAGGCACACCCGGTCGCCGAGTCGGGCCTGCAGGGCATTGGGGAGGGCGGCGAGGCCGTCACGAAACGAGCATGGCGGAGATTTCTCCGCCTGAGCACCGGCTCTAATCATTCTCCACAGGACGCTCCTTCCCACACCCATCCTCTCGAGCGTGCGCGCCAGTCCATGCCGCGCGGGCATTTGGTCCGGGTCGGAGCCGTAGAGGCCACCGTATAGGGGGCCCAGAAGGTCGCGGTAGGCCGCATCGCCGAACTTCCTACGGAGGAACGCTCCCGCCGTCTCGTCGGCACCCAGTCCGGCACGAAGGGGCTCAGTGAGGATGCGCGCCTTGCTGGCCAGTGGAAGCAGGTCGGTAGAGAAAGCCTGACCCAGCGACAGAGGAGCTCTGCGAAGCTTTCCGCGCGCATAGACGAACAGGGGCAGATCAACCTGAGCCGTAACCACTTCCTCTGACAGCCCAAGATCCTCGACCAGGTCGCTGAAGGCCGCCGTGAGCCGTGCCCGTTGGGGTCCGAGCTCCACCCTTAACCCGCCGCAGTCTTGAGTCCAGAGCACCCCTCCCGGGCGACCGGTCGACTCCCACAGCAGCACTTTTGCGCCACGGGCGACAAGCTCGTGTGCGAGCAACAGCCCCGAGATGCCGCCCCCTACGATTCCGATCAAGTGGGCTCCTACCCTCACAGTAGCTAACAGACCTCCGCGATCACGACCGACCGTGGGAGTCTACCGCTTGCCTCGACTTTTCAACAACACCTTGACGCCAGACGATCTTAAGACAGATTTCGGCTCTCCTAATTTTTTTGTTTGGATAGACTCAACCGGTACGTGATATGGCCAAGGGCCAGAGCGATCAACAGGCAATCGCCAACGACAACGGGCGCCCGGGGGCGCCAACCACCGGGGCGCCACCCACTGGGGCACCAACCACTGGGATTTCTCGGAGGGACCTCCTCCGTTCCGGCGTCGTCGGCGCGGTGGGGCTGGCCGCAGGAACGGGCGCCATGGCGCTCAACGACCCAACGGCTCCAACCGGCCCCGCGCCGACGGTAGGCCACCCTCACGACCCGTCCCTAGCAGGTGCTGCGGGAGACGTCGATCGGTCCATTTTCGACGCTACTTCATTTCTGAAGGACTTCGACTACGGCACGGTGACCACGCTTCCGGACGGACAGGTCCAACGCGAGTACGATATCACCGCCGTCGACCGCGAGATCGAAGTAGCACCCGGTGTATACTTCGCTGCCTGGACCTATAACGGCACCGTGCCGGGGCCCACGATTCGGTGTACTGAGGGCGATCATCTGAAGATCAAGTTCACGAACGCCGGGAGCCATCCGCACACGATGCACTTCCACGGCATCCACGCCGCGGGTATGGACGGGGTCTTCGAGGTCGTAGAGCCGGGCGGAACGTTCGTGTACGAGTTCGACGCCGCTCCGATGGGCCTCCAGCTCTATCATTGCCACTCTATCCCCCTCAAGCGGCATGTGCATAAGGGCCTCTACGGTTCGTTCATCATCGACCCCAAAGAAGCGCGGCCTGAGGCCAACGAGATGGTGATGATGATGAACGGGTTCGACACCAACTTCGACGGCGACAACGAGGTCTACGCCCTGAACACGGTGGCCTTCCACTATCAGAAGCACCCCATTGAGATCGAGCAGGGCGAGTTGGTCCGCATCTACCTCATGAACATGACGGAGTTTGACCCCCTGAACTCGTTTCACTTGCACGGCAATTTCTTCCGCCTTTACCGTACAGGGACTGACCTTGAGCGCTACGAATGGACCGACACGGTCATGCTCTGCCAGGGTGAACGTGCGGTACTCGAGTTCACGTACGACTTCCCGGGCAAGTACATGTTCCACGCCCACCAGAGTGAGTTCGCGGAACTGGGCTGGATGGGGATCTTCGACGTCAAGCCGAGGACGATGGCTTAACAGGTCGCCCGACCTATTGAGACCCAAAAGAGGCGTATCGCAGTGGACACACCTAACCCCGAAGCCGAAGTCCGCCTGGAAGACGTAACCCACGGGCCAACGGACGACGCGGAGCCCGCCGAGAACGAGGGAACCATCCAGCCTCAGAGCCGTCTATTGCTGGCCGCGAAGGGTCTCCTACCCATCCTCCTGTTGGGAATCTTTCTCGCCATCTTCGTTCGAATGGGCCCAATCGGCGTCTTTCGCGCGGCGTTTCCGCCGATCGAAGAGCTGACCTTCGAGCGGGTCGCGTTCCCTTCCCCAGGCCTGGTACGGGTTTACATCATCAACGGTGGTCCCGAGCCCGTCACCATCGCCCAGCTCATGGTCGATAAAGCGTACTGGGAGCACGTGGTGTCTCCTTCTCGGGAAATCGGTCGCCTCGACGAAGCTGTGGTGGACATCCCCTATCCGTGGGTGGACGGTGATCCGCTCGAGATCTCCCTTGTGAGTTCCACCGGAGTGACCTTCACCCACGAAGTGCCGGTCGCCACCCAGTCACCGGAAATGAACCGACGATACGTGGTGACGTTCGCCCTCCTGGGAGTCTACGTCGGGGTGATCCCGGTCTTCTTGGGCCTCCTCTGGCTTCCCTTCCTCGCCGGCATCAGTCGCCAATGGGTCGATTTTTTCTTGAGCTTCACGGTAGGTCTATTGTTTTTCCTTGGGGTCGATGCCCTGACCGGAGCCATCGAGCTGTCGGACCGAGTGGCCTCGGCGTTCCAAGGGATAGGGCTCGTAGTGTTGGGCGTGGCGGCGACTCCGCTCCTGATCAATGCACTCGGACGCCTGGGACGGGACCAAGACTCCGTCGGTCCGCTCGGTATTTCACTGCTCATCGCGATCGGCATCGGTCTCCACAATCTGGGAGAGGGTTTGGCGATCGGTTCCGCTTACTCGGTGGGCGAAGTGGCCCTCGGTACATCGCTCGTGTTTGGATTCCTCCTCCACAACACGACGGAAGGACTGGGCATCGTCGCGCCTCTAGCCCGCTCGAAGCCCGCCCTCAAGACGTTGGCCGGACTAGGGCTCATCGCCGGCCTACCCACGATCCTAGGGACTTGGATCGGTGGCTTTTCTTATTCTCCCATGACCAGCGTTCTTTTCCTGGCCATTGGCGCGGGGGCCATCATTCAAGTGATCTGGGTCATCGGGAAGAGCCTCTCGGGGGGAGAGCGCCGAGGCCTCACGGGGCCGTTGAACGCGGCCGGCCTGGTGGTCGGATTGGTCGTCATGTACGTCACGGGCCTTTTTGTAGCCGTTTAGCCCCCCCCAATTCCGCCACAGTCTCAGTGGGTTTAGATTGTGGCCCCCTCAGGTCAGCATCTCCCAGAAACAACCGGATTTACGACGATGAGTGACAAGCCGTTCATCTACGTCATGAAGGACCTGCGCAAGCTGGTACCACCTAAGCGAGAGATCCTCAAAGGCATTTGGCTGTCCTTCTATCACGGTGCGAAGATCGGCGTAGTCGGCCCCAACGGGTCGGGAAAGAGCACGCTTTTACGCATCATGGCCGAGCTGGATGACGATTTCTTGGGGGAGGCTTGGGCCGCGAAGGATACCCGCATCAGCTATTTGGCCCAGGAGCCCGAGCTGGACCCCACCCTCGACGTTCGAGGCAACGTAGAGCAGGGTGTCCGCGAGACCCGCGATCTGCTCACGCAGTTCGAAGAGATCAGCATGAAGTTCGCGGAGCCGATGAGCGACGAAGAGATGGAGTCGCTCATCAAGAAACAGTCGCGTCTCCAGGATCGCATCGATGCCTCGAACGCCTGGGATCTCGACCGGCGGGTAGAGATCGCAATGGATGCGCTTCGACTGCCCCCACCGGACGCCGACGTCACCACGCTCTCGGGCGGCGAGCGCCGGAGAGTCGCGTTGTGCCGAGTGCTGCTGGAGGAGCCTGACATGCTCCTGTTGGACGAGCCCACCAATCACCTCGACGCCGAATCAGTCGCTTGGTTGGAGCGCTACCTCGCCGAGTTCACGGGCACCATCGTGGCCATCACCCACGATCGTTACTTCCTGGACAATGTCGCCGAGTGGATCCTCGAGCTCGACCGTGGCGAAGGAATTCCGTGGAAGGGAAACTACTCCTCATGGCTCGAGCAAAAGCAGGAGAGGCTGCGAGTCCAGGAGAAGCAAGCTTCGAGCCGACAGGGCACACTTGAGCGGGAGTTGGAGTGGATTCGCATGGCTCCGCGAGCACGTCACGCCAAGGGGAAGGCACGTATAGGAGCGTATGAGGACCTCTTGGCCCAGGACGAGCGCGAGCTGGTCAAGGCGGTCGAGATTCTCATTCCGAAGGGTCCTCGATTGGGCAATGACGTTGTTTCGTGTGAGAACGTGCGAAAGGGCTACGACGAGCTATTGCTCATCGATGACCTCTCCATCTCACTTCCCCCAGGCGCAATCGTAGGCATCATCGGCCCCAACGGAGCGGGCAAAACGACTCTGTTCCGGATGATCACGGGGCAGGAAGAGCCCGATGGAGGGACGGTGCGGCTGGGAGAGACCGTCCAGCTCGCCTATGTCGATCAATCACGGATGGGCCTTGATCCTGACAAGACCGTGTTCGAAGAGGTCGCGCAGGGCGCGGAGATTCTTGAATTCGGCCGAGTCGAAGTGAACCCACGGGCATATCTTTCCTGGTTCAACTTCCGAGGCTCCGACCAGCAGAAGAAGGTCGGCGTGCTGTCGGGCGGAGAGCGCAACCGCCTCCATTTGGCAAAACTCCTCAAGGAGGGCGGAAACCTCATCCTTCTCGACGAGCCCACCAACGACCTGGACGTCGACACCCTGCGGGCCCTCGAAGAGGCCCTCCTCTCCTTCGCGGGATCGGTCATGGTCATCTCCCACGACCGTTGGTTCCTCGACCGAATCGCGACCCATATCCTGGCTTTCGAGGGCGAAAGCAGCGCCGTTTGGTTCGAAGGAAACTATCAGGAATATGAGGAGGATCGGCGCCGGCGTTTGGGCGCAGAAGCCGACCAGCCGCATCGCATCAAGTACAAGAAACTGGTGCAATAGAGGCTAAGGAGGGCAGGCGTAGGGGTATGGCCGGAGGCACATCGCGCTCGCCCTCGCTACCGTCCTCACCCTCTGGATCTGGATCTGGCCGCCCAGCGCCCTGAGCATCCAGACGCCTGGGCCGCCCCCTGCCGAACAAGAAGAGGCGACCCTCCGGCTGATCATGTACTTCCAAGCTCAGAAGATCGAGCAATACCGCCTCGACACGGGGCGGGTGCCGGTGGAGCTGGCGGACGTAGGACCGGTCTTCTAGGGTATGGAATACATCCGACTGACCGACAGCGACTACCGGATTCTGGGGCGGACCTCTCGGGTCATCCTCTCGTACTCGTCTGCCGAACCCATCGACGAGTTCGTGGGTGACGGAGCCAACATCTTTGATCCGGCAGTCATCGGCTGATGGACCAGAAGCAGGGTCGCGGCTTTACGCTCGTCGAGGTGGTCACGGTTATGATGATCGTGAGTGTGTTGGCTCGTATCGCGATTCCGCAGATGCAGGAGATCCTTACTCGGGCCCGTGCAACAGAGGTGAGGGCGTCGTTCAGCGTCGTGGAAGAAGCCGCGACGCGCCTGTCTATTGAGAACGAACCGTGGCCGGATGATACCGACGCGGGAGTGGTACCCCCTGGCTGGTTGATATGTTGCCGGCCAAATTCTCGTTCGATCGCGAACGGTATCAGCTCGATTGGGAGCACTGGATCTTTCCGGGCGGCATGCCCGGCGATCCGTCGGTACGCGGCCTGATTGGCATTTCTATCACCACCACGGACCGTGCGCTCGGGCTCGCTCTGATCGACCTGATCCCCACCAATGCGAAGTTCGAACTGGGCGAGACCTACACGTTCATCTTCGCGACGCAGTAGAAGAAACCACCCCCGGGGAGTCGCGCGTGATCGGTGTCCCGGCTATGACCTAGCGCTACGGCCGGAAGACGGTCAGGTCGGGACTCAACCGCTCTCACGCGACTCCCTCAACACGGGTGAGATGTACGAACTGTGAACTGGACGGAGTCGAATTGCTCGACCGCCCTGAAGCCCCTTATCTTCATATTTGAACCGCCAGGGGTACCCCACATCCGGTGGGGTTGAGACAGTCCCTTGGAACCTGATCCGGTTGAAACCGGCGTAGGGAGCGCGGCATGAAGGCAGCAGAGGCCACCCTAGGATCCGCCCGGCACGTAGCCGGGGCGCCTCTTTGTGCACACCCCTGCTGAGTACTCCACTCCGAAAGGCAGATTTTCCGTGCAGAAGCAGAATGGTACCATGAGCAATGGCCAGCACTCGTCATCCCAAGGGGACTACGGCGTCGCATTCCCGAACTCACGCAAGGTCCTCGTGGAGGGCCGTAACGGCGTTCGGGTCCCGATGCGGGAGATCGTGCTGTCCGGAGGCGAGCCGCCGATCCGCGTAAACGACACCAGTGGGCCACTGGGGGTCGATCCCCATGTAGGCCTCCCGAAGCTGCGCGACGAGTGGATCAGATCGCGGGGTGACGTGGTGGAGGGTGAGACGACCTACAGGCCTGTGGACCCCGACGCATCAGTGCCCATTCCGGAAGCGCTGGCGAACCGTCCGTTGCGGTCGACGGGTGGGCCGGTCACGCAGATGCACTATGCCAAGCGAGGCGAGACCACGCCCGAGATGGAGTTCGTCGCGGTCCGCGAGGGCATGGACGCCGAGTTCGTGCGAACCGAGGTAGAAAGGGGACGAGCCATCATTCCGGCGAACATCAATCACCCGGAACTGGAGCCGATGATCATCGGCCGCGCTTTTCAGGTGAAGATCAATGCCAACATCGGTAACTCGGCGGTCACTTCGTCCATTGAGGAAGAGGTCGAGAAGCTGCGCTGGGCCACCCTCTGGGGCGCCGATACCGTGATGGATCTATCCACCGGAAAGAACATCCATGAGACGCGGCAGTGGATCGTGAGAAACTCACCGGTCCCCATCGGGACAGTGCCCATCTATCAGGCGCTGGAGAAGGTGGACGGTGTCCCAGAGGACCTGACCTGGGAGGTGTATCGCGACACCCTGATCGAGCAGTGCGAACAGGGCGTCGACTACTTCACGGTTCACGCGGGAGTCTTGCTGCGGTACGTGCCCATGACGGCACAACGAGTTACCGGCATCGTCTCGCGGGGCGGGTCCATCATGGCCAAATGGTGTCTGTCACATCACAAGGAGAGCTTCCTCTACACGCGGTTCCGCGACATCTGTGAGATCATGGCGGCCTATGACGTGTCGTTCTCGTTGGGTGACGGACTGCGGCCCGGCTCCCTCGCCGACGCTAACGACGAGGCCCAGTTCGCGGAACTAAAGACCCAAGGTGAGCTCACGCGAATCGCGTGGGAGCACGGCGTCCAGGTCATGAACGAAGGCCCTGGGCATGTGCCCATGCACATGATCAAAGAGAACATGGACAAGCAATTGGAGTGGTGCGACGAGGCGCCGTTCTACACGCTTGGACCCCTAACCACCGACATCGCTCCTGGATACGACCACATCACGAGCGCGATCGGGGCGGCCCAGATCGGTTGGTACGGCACAGCGATGCTTTGCTACGTGACGCCGAAGGAGCACCTCGGTCTTCCCAACAAAGACGACGTGAAGGCCGGCGTCATCACCTACAAGATCGCGGCCCACGCGGCGGACATCGCCAAAAGCCACCCCCGCGCGCGCGAATGGGACGACGCCATCAGCAAGGCCCGCTTCGACTTCCGCTGGGAGGACCAGTTCAACCTTGCGCTGGATCCGGTGACGGCACGGGAATACCACGACGAGACCCTGCCCGCCGACGGCGCGAAGGTGGCGCACTTCTGTTCGATGTGCGGTCCCAAGTTCTGCTCCATGAAGATCACCCAGGACATTCGCGACTACGCGGCCGAGCAGGGCCTGGACGGCACCCAGGATGCGCTGGAGACCGGCCTTAAGGAGAAGGCGCAAGAATTCAACGAGAAGGGCGGAAAGATCTACCTGGACGTGGGAGCCGACTGAGGCTAGCGGGCGCCCGCTAGCCCTACCGCCAGCGATTCTGGAGCTTGTCCAGCGCCTCGCTGCCGGGGCACAACTTCTCGTAGGGTACCGTGGATAACGCCTCATCGACGGTATTCTCGAACATGTGCATGTCCTGGCCCGTCGGATCGATGTACAGCAGTCCGGTGGCAACCTCGCCGCGGCCCTGTACCTCTCTCAGGTTCGTGTACGCGGCGTCGCGGTCGGTGGGGTCGTATCCCTCGCTCACCGAGCGGAAGCGTACAGTACTGCCGTCGTGCATCGTGACAGCCGTTACCGCACCCTCGGCCTGCTCTGCCGTGATCTCGCCCCGCAGAGGCACGAAGTCGGTATGAACCACCTCGGTGCTGTGATCTCTGGTGTGGGCGTAGCTCTTGGTGGACCCCTGGTGATCGTTGAACGTCACGCACGGTGAGATCACATCGACCAGCGCGAACCCTTTGTGCCTAAGCCCCGCCTTTAGGATCGGCACGAGCTGCCCCTTGTCACCCGAGAAGCTGCGCGCGACGAAAGTCGCACCCAAAGTCAGCGCGAGCGAAGCCGGATCGATCGGGTACATGTCGTTGGCAATGCCGCGCTTGGACATCGTGCCTATGTCTGCGGAGGCAGAGAACTGCCCCTTGGTGAGGCCGTATACCCCGTTGTTCTCGAGCACGTAAGTCATGTCGATGTTCCGCCGCATGGCGTGACACAGCTGACCGAGACCGATAGAGAGTGAGTCGCCATCGCCCGAAACACCGATGTAGACCAACTCGCAGTTCGCGGCATTCGCCCCGGTAGCGATCGAGGGCATGCGGCCGTGCACGGAATTGAATCCATGCGCTTCACCCAAGAAGTACGCGGGCGTCTTGGAAGAACAGCCGATCCCGCTGAGCTTGGCGGCCCGGTGGGGTGGGATGTCCAACTCGTAGAACGTCTGTACGAGAGCAGCGGTGATCGAGTCATGCCCGCAGCCTGCGCACAGCGTCGACATACTTCCTTCGTAGTCCCGCTGCGTCAGCCCAACGGCGTTCTTACGAAGGCGAGGGTGGCGGACTACCGGTTTCGCGGTCTGTGACATTCTACCCTACTTCCGTGGCGATGAGTCCCAGCTGTTCCCGGACACCGTCCAGAACGAATTCAGCAGTCAGTGGGAAGCCTCGATAGTCTCGCACCGACTCCAGCTTCCTTTTCTCGATTCCCGTTTCGAGGATCAAGAGACGAAGAAGCTGCGCGTCCCGGTTCTGTTCGACGACGATGTTCGTGTCGTGGGCCTGGAGGAACTCCTCGACCGACTCTGCGAACGGGAAGCCCCGGACCCGCATGTAGTCCACAGCGACGCCCTCGTCCGCCAGCCGATCAATGGCCTCGATGACCGCTCCTCGGCAGCTGCCGACCGTCACGACTCCGATCTGCGCGCCCTCTGCGGGTCGCATCTCAGGCGCGGGTACACTCTCGGCAGCGGATTCAATCTTAATGGCGATGCGGTCCACGACCTCCTTATAGAGATCGCCGTCCTCCGTGTAGCGCCCGAACCGGTCATGCCCCGACCCACGGGTAAAATAAGCCCCATCCGGGTGAACGCCGGGCAGGGTGCGGTACGGAATGCCATCTCCGTCCACATCCATGTACCGATAGAACTTCTCGAGTCCCTCTATCTCCTCTGCAGACAGAACCTTGCCCCTGTCGGGCACGTAGTCGTCGTCCCATTCGAGCCGTTCGCACATCCAATCGTTCATGCCGATGTCGAGATCCGAAACCACGAACACAGGCGTCTGAAAACGCTCCGCGATGTCGAAAGATTGGACAGACATGTAGAAGCACTCACTGGGTTCGGACGGGAACAGAGCGATATGCTTGGTGTCCCCGTGCGACGCGTAAACCACCTCAAAGAAGTCGCCCTGCTGGGTCCTTGTGGGCATTCCCGTAGAGGGCCCCGTGCGCTGAATGTCGAACAACACGGCAGGGATCTCGGCATAGTAGGCCAACCCGATGAACTCGTTCATCAGCGAGATACCAGCACCGCTCGTGGGCGTAAACGCCCTAGCTCCCATCCAGGAGGCACCGAGCACCATTCCGATGGCGGCCAGTTCGTCTTCCGCCTGGATGATGCAGTAGAGGTTCTTTCCGGTCTCGGGGTCCTGGCGGAATCGGCTACAGAAGGCCTGGAACGAGTCCATAACCGACGTGGCCGGTGTGATGGGGTACCAGGCCCCAACGGTGGCGCCCGCGTAGACACAGCCCAAAGCGGCCGCCGCATTCCCGGTCAGGAGTACACAACCCTCGGTTCCATTCGAGGTCTCGAGCTGAACCGGGAGAGGACAGTCGAAGTGTTCCTTCGCGTACTCGTACCCGAGTCGGATCGCGACCTCGTTCGATTCCATCAACTTCGGCTTCGCCGAGAACTTCTCGTCGAGCAATGATCGAACAACCTCGGGATCGATGTTCAGGAGAGCCACAAGGGTGCCGACGTAGACGATGTTCGTCATGAGGAGCCGCTCTCGGGCCCCGCTGAAGTTCTCAACGCACATCTTCGACATCGGCACGCCGAAGAAGGTTACGTCGTCGCGCATCAAGGCTTCATCGAGAGGGCGCGAGGAGTCGTAGACCACATATCCACCGGTGCGCACTTCAGTGATATCGCGCTCATGCGTCTTGGGGTTCATCGCCACCATGACGTCAAATTGCGCAGCTCGGGCATCATAGCCGTCGCTGTTGACCCGAATTTCATACCAGGTGGGCAGCCCCTGAATATTCGACGGGAAGACGTTCTTCCCCGATACCGGCACCCCCATGCGAAAAACGGCCTGCATGAGCAGGCCGTTGGCGCTAGCGGAGCCCGTGCCGTTGACCGTGCCGATCTTCAGAGAGAAGTCGTTTATACGGGCTCGAGTGTCTCGGTCCAAGTCGGTTTTCCGGCGTAGGGGATGAGTAGGTCGAATTTCTGCATGTCCCAGGCGGCCGTCGGACAGCGCTCTGCACACAGTCCACAGTGGACGCACAGGTCCTCGTCCTTGACCATGACACGGGCGGTCTGAGGCAGCCCCTCGGACACGTACAAGTCCTGATCCAGGTTATCAGCGGGGGCGGTGAGGCGGGTCCTCAGATCATCCTCATCGCCGTCGTGCGTGATCGTGAGGCAGTACACAGGACACACATCGATACACGCATCACACTCGATACACAGCTTGGCCTCGAAGTCCGTCTGGATGTCGCAGTTGAGGCAACGCGCGACCTCGACGGCGGTCTGCTCGGGGTCGAACCCCAACTCTACCTCGACCTCGAGCGCCTTGAACCTCTTAACCAGGTCGACGTGGTTCATTTTCGCCCGCGAAGACGGATCGTAGTCGCTCCCGTAGGTCCAGGCGTGAAGTCCCATCTTCTGGGAGACTAGGTTCATGCCGTAGGCGGGCCGCTCGGCGAGCGCCACATCCTGGCAGTAGTTGTGGATCGATATGGCGGCCTGATGCCCATGCTCAACAGCCCAGATGATGTTCTCAGGACCCCAGGCGGCGTCCCCACCCATGAAAACTCCGTCGCGCGTGGTCTGGAATGTGGTCTTGTCCACCACAGGCATGTCCCACTCCCCGAACTCGATTCCGATGTCCCGCTCAATCCAGGGAAAAGCATTGTCCTGGCCGATCGCGAGAATCACGTCGTCGCACGGAAAGACCTTGGTGCCCAGCTTGGTCGACACCAGCCGCCCGTTCTCGTCGGGCTGCCATTCGACCAGATCGAACTCCATACCGACCAACTTGCCGTCTTTCAACACGAACCGCGCCGGAGAATGGTCCTCGACGATCTCCACGACTTCTTCCTCGGCGTCTTCGAGCTCCCACGCAGACGCCTTGAAGTAGGGCCGACTCTTGCGGGCGACGACCTTCACGTCTTTTCCGCCGATCCGCTTGGCAGTCCGACAGCAATCCATGGCGGTGTTGCCGACTCCGATGACCAACACGTTCTCACCGACCGAGTCTATATGCTCGAAGTGAACCGCTTCGAGCCACTCGATGCCGATGTGGATGTTGGCGTCGGCCTCTTCCCTGCCCGGGATGTCCAGCTCCTTGCCCTTGGGAGCTCCGGTCCCGATGAAGACGGCACCGAACTCCTGGTCGTCCAAGAACGTCTTCAGGCTGTCCACGGAGTGGCTGTAGTGAACCTCGACCCCCATATCCAGAATGGCGTCGATCTCCTCGTTCAGGACCTGGGCGGGAAGGCGGAACGAGGGAATGTTCGTTCGCATCAGGCCGCCGGGGCGGTCCATCTTCTCGAAGAGCACGCACTCGTACCCGAGCGGCATCAGATCATTAGCCACCGTCAGCGACGCCGGGCCGGCGCCGATCAGAGCCACGCGTTTGCCATTCTTCTCCTCGGGCGCCTTCGGAAGCAGCTCCGAGATGTCGTCCCGTAGATCTGAAGCGACCCGCTTGAGACGGCATATGGCTACAGGCTCATCTTCAACACGAACGCGCCTGCAGGCCGGCTCGCAGGGGCGGTCACACGTCCTTCCGAGGATGCCCGGAAAGACGTTCGACTCCCGATTGAGCATGTAGGACTCGGTAAAGCGTCCCTCAGCTATCAGCCGGATGTACTCGGGAACCGGCGTGTGCGCCGGACACCCCCACTGGCAGTCCACCACTTTGTGGTAGTACTGCGGATCAGATACGTCGGTTGGTTCCACCCTCAGGACCTTTCGGGGCCGTGGATTAAGCCGTTCCAGCGACCATGAATGCGCTTACACCGGGGATTCCGCAAGGTGACAGCACACTCACTTTATGGTCTCCGCCATGTTCCGGAAAACCACCTCCATCGCCCGCCTGCAGAGTGATGTCCCGCTCGGGTTGAACGCTCACCTCCCCAGACCGTTCAACGAGAACGATGTCTAGGTCGTGATCCGTCTGAAGATCTCCTACCGTCCTCCCCACAAAGAACGATCCGGCCTCGACGGGAAGGTGTATGGTGGAGTACTGCTCACCTTTGATCTCCAGCTTTTGGGTAATCTCCACCCCCATCTCCGCACCCGCGAACACTGGAGCTGCGAGATCGGCGGAGCTGAGCACCGTCTGGACTCCGAGGAATTCCTCGAGGTGCTCGGCAAAGCGTCGATCCCCCATACCGCTCACGATCCGAATGTCCGGATTGGCGTGCCGCACCCTCATGATGGCCTCTATGTTGACCTAGTCATCGCCGGTACAGGCGACGAACGCGACCGCGCGGTCGATTCGGGCCTTCACCAGGGTGGCGGCGTCTCTACCATCGCCGCGGATGACAGACACGCCCAGGTCGCCCAAGAACTTCCCGACCTTGGGTTTCTGGGCACTATCAATGGCGACGACATCGAGGCCCATCGTCACCAAGTCTTGAATCACCCGCTGACCCACGTGTCCCGCACCGAACACGATTCCATGACTCCGATACGTCAACGCCAGATCCTCCGACCAAGGGTTTCGATTCTCGTCACGGTTGAACACCAAGCTCACGAAGTCGGCGGCGCCCAATCCGACTAGGAAAACACAGGCCATCGGTATGAAATACCAGAACGCAGCGAGGGCCGCCTCGGGTGGCACCGTCTCGGGCGCCTCGAGGACCATGAGCTGCACGATCACGTAGGGCCGATCGATCAGGGGCACCCGGCCACCCCTGATGTCCTCATAGACCTCTCCGTAAAGAAAGCCACCCACCAGCGTGAGAAACAGGAACCCGACGATGGGGATTCGAAACTCTCGCAGGAGGGCCGCCGAATGATGCCAAGCCGCATGAACGGATCGGGGGATCAATCGGCAGCTACGAAAACGCACAGTATGGGCCAGCCGGCATCGGACGTCCGAAGGCAAGCGGACTGTGACGACCACGGCTAGAGCGGCAGATACGGCGATGCGGAGGCAACGTGGGGACCTAGGACGGTCGGCGCCAACCCAGCGTCCGACAGAGATCTACAGGCTTGCACGCCAGACCCTGTGGGGCCCTTCATCAGTGACGATCTCGACCCGAGCGAACGCGGCCTGAAGATGGATTCCAACGGGAAGGCGCCGTTGGGTTACGAGTAGGAGACTACCTGTCGCGGTCAGATGGCTGGGAGCGCCTTGTGCGAGTTCTTCGATGACTCGAACGGTCTCGCCCTTACCCTCATGGTACGGCGGATTGCTGACGATAAGGTCGTAGCGTCGGTCACCCGACTTTGGAAGCCCGTCCGACAGTATCCTACGGTGCCCTGGGAGGTTGGCCTGCACGGCCTCGAGGGCTACGGCATCAGCATCGAGGAAATCCACAGACACATCAGTCTGACGGGCTCTAATGTATCCGCCGAGGAGGCCCGATCCGCAGCCGAAATCCAGCACCTGCGCGCCGGGCTCGAGAGACGGAATGACGTCCATAAGTGCGCGAGTCCCTGCATCTATCCGACCGTGCGAGAACACGCCCGGAAAAGAAATCCAGGTCGCCGGCAGGTGCGGTACATCAATCGGGAACCGGTGGCCCCATCTATCGAGCGTCCCCAACAGTCCTGGCATTTCTTCAGGACGCCTCGCCTCCAAGACCCTACAGCGACCCCCCGAGGCTACCGTGGTGGCCGGGCCCATGATCTCACGAATTCGGCCCTCCGCAGAGCCTGCACCCTCGTCATTGGCCCCGTAAACCCACAGCAGGCCACCTGATTCGAGGCCGGTGGCCGCGGCGTGGACCGCCATGTCTAGTTCGTCTTTGGACTTGGGGAGGCGGAGTATGGCCGATGCGAACGGGCCCGCGGGGGGCCAGGACGACGCAGGCAAGCCGCCTCCGGCCATTCGGCGCCATGGACGGGGCTCTCCACCTGACGCGCGAACGGCCTCGGCCACGTCCTCGCCTCGCTCAAGCATGACGAGAACGTCCCCGGCCAATTCGATGCCCGCGAGGGCCTTGGCGACAAGGCTTGCGGCGGCGCTGTCGCGCCAAGGCGCGTGTCTATCGCGCCCGCTGACTCCCTTGTCGCCGCGGTGGGCGCCCTTGTCTCCCTCGTGAGCGCCCCGCTTGCGCGCCATCGGTCCTCCGAAGCTAGAGGAGTCTCCTGGGGGCGTGCCGCCCTACTCTTCTTCGGCCTGCAACATCTCCTCAAGGCGCTCGAGCCCCATGCGGACCTTGGCTTCCGGCGGGCCGAACGAGAATCGGACCCAGTGCTTCAGATCCTTGTTCACCGGCTTGACCCCACCCGGATTCACGTCGAAGAAACGACCCGGCACCGTCATGACCTTTTTGGCCAGCGCGGCCCGAAAAAACTCGTCGGCGTCGTTGAAAGGCTTCTTCAGTTTCTTGATGTTCGCCCAGACGTAGAACGTACCCGACGGCTCGTGTTCGCACTCGATGCCCAACCCCCGAAGTCCTTCGAGCATCAGGTTGCGCTTACGCGCGAATGTCCTGCGCACCGCATCTGTCTCCTGGTCCGCTCTCGCAGGCTCGAGAGCCTTGATGGCAAGACGCTGAGCCGGAAGGCTCGGGCCGCCGTCGATCGCGCTAGCCGCCCGGTTTATGTTCTCGATGATTTCGGATGGTCCAACCGCCCAGCCGAGACGCCATCCCGGGTACCGAAAGCTCTTGGTAAGTCCGTCCACCAAGATCACCTGGTCCTTCTCCACGATCTTGACGTGTGAGGCAGCCGAGACCGGCCCGTCCGCGACCTCTCCACCCTCGCCGTAAATGAAGTGCGAGTAGAACTCGTCCATGATGAGGGCACACTTGTTCTTCCGGCCTGCGTTCACATAAGCCTTGAGCTCGGCATCGCGGATCAGCTGGCCCGTCGGATTACACGGGTTGCTCATCAGAAAGGCCCTGAGCTTCTCCTTGACCATCGTCTTGCCGAGACGGTCCGGCGTGATCTTGAAGCCTTCGGCAGGGGTCGTCGGCACCGGTACCGGCTTCACCCGGTGTCGATGATAGTCCAGCATGTCCTCATAGGCCGTGTAGTCGGGAACCTGGTACCCGATGGGCCCCTCGCCCAAAGTCGCCAGAATCCGCATCAACATGAGCCGTCCGCCAGAAGCGATGCTGACGTTCTCCTTCTTGTACATGGTGTCCGCACCCTGGCGGTAGAGGCGGTTGTAGTGAGCCGCAACCGCCTCCTTGAGCTCGTCTATCCCGCCAACCGGACCATATGCGTGGTCGTGGGGCTCCAGGGTGATCCAGGACAGTCGAGTCGGGCTACCGGGAATGGGGCCGATTTCGGGCTGTCCCTGGCCCAGGTTGCACCAGTCGGGATGGCCGTTTCTGAAGCCGAGCTTTACGGCCTCTGCCACGACATATATGACACCCATGTACGGGACTTCTCGGAAAATTGGCGGCTGCTTTTTGGCCACGGATCAGATCTCTTTTCAGTACTACGAGTTATGCTGTCAGGCTGAGGCTTCTGTCCGGAAAGACCGAAAGGAACAAGGTATCAGCGTTACAAGAATTGAACTGAAAAACACGAATGCCAGTGTACCGGTGGCGGAGAACATGATCCCCGACGACGCCCCCAACCACGCCGGCGGCACGTAGACTTCCGAAGGTGCTAAACGCATGCGGGTCAACCCGGTGACGACGCCCGCCAAGTGGAGCCACCCCACCAGCAAGGCGACTCCCACGTTGAGGCCGATCACCGACCATCTCATGCGAGCGCAGTGGAGCGGGTTCGAGGCGTCCTCACCCTCTCGCCCCCGCAGATATTCTCCCACAATCCAGATCACGGCTCCGAGCAGAATCATCGTGTCGATTCCGATGGTTGCGCCCATCGCATGGCCCGTAACGGCATACGTTCCATGGATGATCGCGTTCAACGGCGGAACCGAGATGAGTACGGCGGATCCAACAATCGCCACGGACCAATACTTCGCGGCTGAGAAGCTGCCCCGTGTGGCACAGAAGGGCCGATCTTCCCTGGTACGAACCAGCTTTACGAGATCCGACACCGCGCGGACCAGGATGATGATCTCCATCATACTCACGACGAAAGAGATCCACTTTACGAGATCACGCTGAGGGAGATGGTAGGTATGGTGCGCAAAATTGGTGAATGAGTTGAGGAGGCCCACCGCAAAAAGGGCGTATGCGGTTCGCGAGTGTCCGTACTCGGCGTCCCCGGAAATCCGTTCGCCGATATAGATGACGGAGCCGTAAACGAACAGGTTGAAGGCCCCCACCAGGGTGCCCGTCGCCTTCCACTGCACCCTTAGGTCGTGTACCGGATCACCCCAAAATTCGGGCAGCAGATAGGCGTGCTGTTCAAGGAACGTGTAGACAAAAAACACGGTTCCGACACCCCACATGGTAACGTAGAGAGGACGGTTCCAGAAGCCGGGACCTACGATACGGAAGAAGTTCCAGGCATAACAAAGCCACCCGGTGAGGATCAGAATCGAGAAGGCTGGGTGGAAACCGACGTACTCCCGGCCTGAGCCTACCCCCGATAGCAGAGTGACGAGGATTCCACATCCCGCCGCTGCCCAACAAAGAACCTGAATCCGTAGGCGCCACCGATCGCCGTCGGTCGCGTAGCCGCCGTGGTCCATGAGATAGCGGTGAACCACAGCCATCCCGCCCAAGAAAATCCACGCGGACGCGAAGGTCGTGTGCACCGGGCGTAGCTGCCTCAAATCCAGTCCAAGCGACTGGAACGTCGGAGCCAACGATGGAACGGAGTAGAGCGCTCCGAGCAACCCGCCCACGAGCGTTATCGCAATGGCGATCAATCCACCACGCAGAAACGTGATCGTCGCGAACTGCCGCACCGGATCGGCATCCTCGAATGGTAGAATGCGGAGCTCCGTGCCGGTCACCGACGGAGCGACTACCTCGTGCGGCTGCTGCGTAGCGGTCGCTCCGTCGATTTCGTCTACCTGACTCATCGGAACTCCCACCAGGGGATCTGCCCCAGATCGACTGTGGACCCCGATGACGCTCTGGCCAAGTCGGCTTCCAGGTCATCCCTGCTCTCGCCGAGCCAGCGTAGAAACTCGATCACGTCACCCAGCTCAGATTCATCGAGGGCCGGAATCGGCGGCGGCATGCCGATCTCAGGACGGCCCACGGTCAACACACGCTCCATCTCCTCAAATGAGAGACGCCCCGTGACCGTTGAAAGGTCAGGGGCGCCGACAGGTGAATCACTGAGCGGGAGGTGACAGCTGGTACATGGTCGAGCCTCGATCGCGGCATAGCCTGCCCTAGCCTCCGCCGATGCGCCTCGCAACGCGTTCTCGACGACTCCGTCGAACAGCCCCCACGGGCCGCTGCCCTCGGGGAGGGAACCCATGCGAAGTTGGCCCAGGCCGAGATCGGGCCGGTCCAGGGCTTCCAAGTAGGCAGCGACGGCGGCAATCTGCTCGGCCGTGTAGTTGAACGCCGGCATCTGTCCACTCCCGACGGTCAGGAGTGATTCCAGCCGGGAGGCCTCGAGCCGACCGGCAACGTTGGTGAGGTCCGGGCCGAGAAATCCACCCTGACCATACACCTGATGGCAAACCTGACAGGACCCCTCATGCCAAAGAGCCCGGCCCTGAAGAGCAGCCTCTGACAACGGCTCTTGCCGGTCATCAGTGTAGACCAAGGTGGTCTGGATCCCAAAGGCGGCAACCAGGCAGGCCATCGCGATCTTTTTGATGGAAGCCCTAACCATGCGCCGCCATTTTCCTCCTGATGTGGTCGAGTGCCAGTGGCCGGAGCTCAGCTCGTCGAAGCCCCGCCGGTTGAAGCCCCATGCGTTGGGGCCCCGGATATTCGCCGACAAGAACAGCCATTCTAAGGTGATTGGGCCTCATACCCAAGTGGCCAAGGGCCCTAAAGGCCACAACGCCCCTACAGGCCGTTGATACAGGCCCGGCGACACCCCTGATGGACACACATGGGCTGCCTCCCTTCCCACCCAGGGCCGGTCTTGATAACCTGGGTCTCAAGGGGCGACCAAACACGACATAACCCCCCTTTCCCTGCGACGACCCAAAACCAGACATCAGGTGCAATGGCACACGACAGCATCGCCGTCATAGACTTCGGCGGGCAGTACGCCCACCTCATCGCCACGAAGGTCCGCCGTCGCGGCGTGCATGCCGAAATCCGCCAACCCGAAGACCCGATCGACGCGTTCCACGGGTACCGCGGTATCATCATTTCGGGCAGTCCGAGCCTCGCCTCTCACGGCGAAGACTCCGACTACAACAAAGAGATCTACGACCTCGACATACCGATCTTGGGGTTCTGTTTCGGGCACCAGGAAATCGCCACGCACTATGGTGGCGAAGTCGTTCACGGAGGGCGGGAGTGGGGGCGAGCCGACCTACACCTCGAGCCGGGTCACGATCTGTTCGAAGGGCTCGGGCCCGTAGAGCCAGTCTGGATGAGCCACTACGATTCGGTGGTCGGGGTCGGCCCTGAGTTTCAGGAGCTTGGCTACACCATCACGGCAGAGGGCTCTCCCGATCACCGTTACGCCGCCATCGGGTCGGACTCACTGCGGCGCTATGGGTTCCAGTTTCATCCCGAGGTCGACGATACGGTCCACGGCGATGACATGATCGCCAACTTCGTGTTGGGCATCTGTGGCTGTACGGCATCTTGGTCGATGGACGCTTTCATGGCCGAGCAGCGGAGTCGCGTTAGCGAACAAGTCGGCGACGGATCTGTGTTCCTCCTGGCCTCGGGTGGTGTGGATTCTACCGTCGCGGCCGCGGTCATCGGGCAGGCACTGGGCCCCGAGCGCCTCCATCTGCTCCATGTCGACAACGGCCTGATGCGGAAGGATGAGAGCCGGCAAGTGCTCGAGCTATTCAAGGACTTGGGGCTGGACACGAATCTCCATTTCGTGGACGCGAGCGACACGTTTCTCGAAGCCCTCGCTACGGCCATCGAGCCGGAAGCGAAGCGCCGCATCATCGGCGACACCTTCATTCGGGTATTCCAAGAGAAGGCGCGCGAGCTGGGCGTGGAGGATCACCTACTCGGACAAGGCACCATCTACCCCGATACGATCGAGACAGGGGCGACCAAACGGTCGGACACGATCAAGACCCACCACAACCGCGTGCCTATCATCGAGGAAATGATCGCCAACGGCACCGTGGTGGAGCCCTTGGCGGAACTCTACAAGGTGGAAGTGCGAGAGCTGGGCGAACGCCTGGGCATTCCCTACGCCGCGCTCTGGCGACACCCATTCCCTGGCCCGGGCCTAGGCGTCCGGCTTCTCTGTAGCGACGGCATTCCGGATACCGAAGGCCTCGATGGGGACCACAAGGCGGTACCTGAAGCGGCCCGTCGCTTTGGGCTCGAAGCCCTCGTGCTTCCCATCCGTTCGGTCGGCGTGAAGGCCGACCTCCGGGCCTACGAGCATCCGGTCCTGCTGACGGGGGATGTCGAGTGGACCACCCTGCTCGACGCGTCGTCGACCCTTACGTCGGAGATTCCAGGGATCAACCGCTGCATCTGGAATCTGGGCACCGAGGGACCCGATGCCGCTCGACCCATCGCTGCGACCGCGACCCGAGCTCGGCTCGACGTCCTACGCGAGGCCGATCACATCGTCATGGAGGCACTACGTCGGCACGACTTGTACGATGAGATCTGGCAGTGCCCCACCGTCCTTGTTCCCATAGAGGTCGGTGGCCGGAAAGGGGAGATGGTCGTGGTGAGACCCATCCGGTCCAAGAGAGCCATGACGGCCTCTCCGGTAGAGCTGCCACCCGTGGTGCTGGACGAGTTACGCCAACAGATCCTCGGCCTCGATGGTATTTCCAGTCTTGCGTTAGACATCACGTCTAAACCGCCGGGGACCATCGAATGGGAGTAGCGGCTCAACCCACCGCTTGACGGCCCGAAGACGGGCGTCCCTCTTGAGGGACGGTCCGTCCTCACCCTGCTGCTCCGTAGTGGGTAGCCCTCTGCCTCTTTGCCCTGGACAGTCTGATGCGTTTTCTCGTCGACATTCGGTTCGTCTTGATCTCCCTAGTGACCCTTCTCGGTGCGTCGGCGCTATCTTCCGCCGCCCTGACGGCTCAGGAGACCACCCTGCTGCGCCCGGCTCGGGTCTTCGACGGTTCGACGCTTCAGGAGGGATGGGTGGTCCTGGTGCGCGAGAATCGCATCGCGGCGGTGGGGCCGGAGTCGGACGTCGACGCGCCCCGCGGCACGGTTGAGATCGACCTTCCCCGCACTACGCTGCTTCCCGGCCTGATCGAAGGACATTCGCACATCCTCCTGCACCCCTATAACGAGACATCCTGGACCGATCAGGTCCTCAATGAATCACTCGGCCTTCGCACCGCGAGAGCCACGGTTCACGTGAAGAACAGTCTCATGGCCGGTGTCACCACCATGCGGGACCTGGGAGCCGAAGGAGCCGGCTTCGCGGATGTGGGTATCAAGCAGGCGATCGACCGCGGGGTCATCCCGGGACCCCGCCTCCTCATCGCCACCAAGGCGATCGTAGCTACCGGTAGCTACAACCCGAAGGGGGCGCCCGAACTCGACCTTCCCAAGGGCGCCGAAGAGGCAGACGGCTACGACGACCTGATCAGGGTCACGCGGGACCAGATCGGCCGCGGTGCCGACTTCATCAAGATCTACGCGGACTACCGCTGGGGCCCCAACGGAACGACACAGCCCGCGTTCACGCAGACTGAGATCGAGACCATCGTGGACGTGGCGAACAGCTCAGGCCGACCCGTGGTGGCTCACGCGTCGACCCCGGAAGCCATCCGCCGGGCCACCCTTGCTGGTGTCGCCACGATTGAGCACGGCAACAACGCGACGGACGAGTCCTTTCGCCTGATGGCAGACAACGGGGTGGCCTTCTGCCCGACTCTGGCCGCAGGTCACTCGATCAGGACCTATTCCGGGTGGCGGCCGGGTGTGGACCCGGATCCGGCCAGCATCATCAGAAAGCGGGAGAGTTTCTCCCGAGCCCTCGCCTCTGGAGTCACCATCTGCTTCGGCGGCGACATCGGCGTGTACACCCACGGCAACAACGTGCTCGAGCTAGAGCTTCTGGTCGACTACGGCATGGACACCAAAGCCGCATTGATGGCGGCCACCTCGGGGAATGCGAAGACGTTTGGCATCGACGGCCAAGTCGGCCGTGTCGAGCCTGGCCTGTTGGCCGATCTCGTGGCCGTCGAGGGTGATCCGACACAGGACATCTCCGACCTCCGCAACGTCCGTTTCGTCATGAAGGACGGCGAGGTCTACCTATCGCCATGAGCAAACCGAAGCTCCTCAAGAAGGAGCTTGGCCTGTGGGATGTGTACGTTATCGCCACGGGTGCCACCCTAAGTTCGGGGTTCTTTCTGCTTCCTGGGCTAGCCGCGGCAGGGGCGGGGACAGGAATCCCCTTGTCGTACCTCTTGGCTGGGCTACTGCTTGTCCCCGGCCTGGTCAGCATGGCCGAACTCGCGACCGCCATGCCGCGGGCGGGGGGAGTCTACTACTTCTTGGACCGGAGTATGGGCCCCCTGATCGGCACGGTCGGCGGCTTCGGAACCTGGATCGCCGTCTCCCTGAAGTCCGCCTTCGCTCTTATCGGAATCGGGGCCTACCTGAGGCTCTTTCTCCCGGACCTGAACGTTGTGCCGATCGCAGTCGGCTTCGCCGTCGTGTTCGGCTTCGTCAACATATTGGGCGCAAAGAATTCCACGCGATTCCAAGGGTACATGGTCGTGGGCCTCCTCATCATCCTCGCTTGGTTTTCTGGTGCGGGATTCATGCAGGTGGAGTCGACGAATCTCGTCGGTATGTTCGGTCAAGCGCCCGTGGACATCGTCTCCACGGCGGGCCTAGTGATCGTCAGCTACATGGGACTCACCAAAGTGGCCAGCGTGGCTGAAGAGGTGCGTGACCCCGAACGGAACCTCCCGCTCGGCATGTTCCTCGCCTTCGCCACTGCCATCGTCGTGTATACGGTGGGCACCATAATCATGGTGGGGGTGGTCTCGGCGGACACCTTGGCCCTCAACGGTGGCGACCTGACGCCCGTGGCGACGGTGGCTGTCGTCCTGGGCGGGCCGTGGGGGAGGATCGTGGTGACCGGGGCGGCCGTTCTCGCTTTCTCGTCTGTGGCTAACGCAGGCATCATGAGCGCGTCCCGGTATCCATTGGCCATGAGTCGCGACAATGTGCTCCCCCGGTTCTTCTCGAAGATTCAGGCCGGTGGCGCGCCGGTACGCGCCATCTATACCACGGTGGCCTTGATTCTCTTGTTCGTCGTTCTGTTCGATCCGAACAAGATCGCCAAACTGGCGGGGGCCTTTCAGCTCATGATGTTCGGGCTCAGCTGCCTGGCCGTGATCGTCATGCGAGAGAGCCGGATCGAATCTTACGACCCGGCCTACCGCTCGCCATTCTACCCGTGGCTTCACGTCCTCGGGGTGTTGGCTCCGTTCTGGATGGTCGTCCAGATGGGGTTCCTCGCGAGTCTGTTTACCGGAGGGATCGTCGCTTTCGGGGCGATGTGGTACACCTATTACGCCCGCGACCGGGTGAGCCGCGAAGGGGCCATTCTACACGTCTTCGAGCGGCTCGGGCGACAACGCGACGGTGGCCTGGACCTGGAACTCCGGGAGATCATGAAGGAGAAAGGGCTCCGCGACGCAGACCCCTTCGAGGAGGTTGTGGCATCGGCCGCAATCATCGACGTGCCTGGTGGCACCAGCTTCCGTAACATCATCTGGGAGGCCGCCGCCTACCTGTCCGAGAGCTGCGACACGTCGGCAAACAAGCTGGGCGAAGGCTTCCTGCAGGGGACGGTGGTGGGGCTGACTCCGGTGTCACACGGCGTGGCGCTCCCCCATCTCCGGCTCACCACCATTGAAGCCGCCCGCATGGTCCTGGTGCGATGTAAGGACGGGGTCGAAATGGATGTGGACCCCGCGTCTGGCCCGACCGAGGCATCGCCCGAACCGGTACGGGCGGTCTTCTTCTTGGTCAGTCCAGAGACGGACCCAGGCCAGCATCTTCGCATCCTCGCACAGATTGCCGGGCTCGTGGACAGGGAGGACTTCATGGAGACCTGGCTGTCAGCCTCCGACCATCAGGAGTTGAAGGAAGCCGTGCTCCGCGACGAGCGGGTCCTCGCCCTTACGTTGCTGGCCAACGGTCCGGCCGGGTCGCTCATCGGCCGCGCGCTCAGAGAAGTGGAGATGCCGGAAGGTACCCTCATCGCACTGGTGAATCGGGAAGCTGAGGCCATCATACCCCGTGGCGCCACGGTGCTCGAAGAAGGGGATCGACTCACAGTTATCGGGGAGCCCGCCGGCCTCAAGATCTTGGGCCACCGCTACAAGCGCAGGGCAGCCGAGTCCGTATCAGATACCGACGGTTCATCAGAACCGTAATCGACGCTGCTGTCAGCCGGCGCGGCCACCCGCTTCGGCCCACGCGCAAGCGACGAAACGGCCATCATGAGACATTGAGAGGTCCAAAGACAACCGCTCGTCTCGACGGTGGAGTGTGGGGATCCCAGCCTCGCTCACAACCTCAATTTCGGACGGGCAGACCTTCATTAGTGACCCAACAGCCGCCCGCGCCACCTCCCTGACCCGTCTGCTGGAGCGATCGGCGCAGCTGGAAGCACCGCGGCCGGAGGCACCTCTGTGGGAGGCTCCTCGGACGGCAGCACCTGCCATCTCCTCGTTCGGGGCACCTTCTTCCCCTTCGGCGAGACTCGTCACCGTGAGTCGGCGCACTCGAGAGCCGACCCCGACGGGAGGTTTGTCCGCTGCGGACCCGTGATCCGTCTCGTGCACAGCCACGGCGTGCAACCACTCGTCGGCCCGCTCGAACCAGACGGAGAAACGCCCTGTTTGGTGAGTCACCTCGGCCCTGACATCACCGAGCATTCGGACCGCGAAGTCCCTCGGAAAGAACCGGACGTCCCGGTCCAGTTTACGGGCAATTTTGAAGGCGCTTTCCTTCGCCGCCCAAAGAGACCAGCGAAATTGGTGAGGCGAACCACTCCCGCCAATCTGAGTTCGTTCGGGCCCTGTAAACGCACGGCTGTCGAATCTGCCATGGATGTTTTCGGGCTGACTCCACGGGTCGTGGAGATCGACGATGTCGTTACCGACTAGCAAAATACTGCTGCTCCATGACGGACAATCGGGCGACAATCTGCTCCGCCAAATCCTTCGAGCGGCGAAGACCCGAGTGCTCCGATTCGGGCCGGAAGAGCTCGAAATCCACGTAGAACGAGTCACCACGAGCCGGCACGGTAGACCAAGTCGTCTGGCGGTCGCCGCGCATGTAGACACACAACGCCTGACAGTCCCGCACAGAGTTCATGATCCGTCCGACTCCGTGCGCGATGGAGTCGAACTCCACACGTCCTGTCCGACTGCGCCCCGCCTCCGGAAAGATCAGCGCGGTCTCGCCGCGAGCTAGGAGATGCTGGACGCGCTGGATGACCCCGGACACGTCTTTCCGATTACCGCCTCGCCTTATCGGAATACACTTCGTGATCCACGCCCCGAAGCGGCTGGGCCAAAGCGACGCGTAGTTGGTGTATTCGGGAAGGTTCCAGGGCATTCTAGAATAGTTGAAGAGGTACCACCAACTTCCGCCCAGAGCCCAGGCGACAACGGCCGAATCGGCCATGGTCAGGTGGTTCGCACAGATCAGTACCGGCTGATCATTCTCACGCATCATCGCGCGGAAGCGCCTGCGGAGTTCCACGGCGTCTTTGACGCGATACCGCATGAGGTAGCGCATGGCAAAGACGATCGACGTGATCCACACGACGGCCGACAATCGACCGACCTCGCGCTGGAGGGTCAGCGCCGCCCGGGTTCGAAGAGGAAGCTTCGTCACGACCGCTACTGCTACGAGATTTTTTCCTGGATGAGCCCTACTGCGTCACCGACCGTATTCACTGCGTCGGCGTCTTCGTCTTCGACCTCGATGTCGAACTCATCTTCGAAGTTCAAGATGATGTCGACCAACCGTGCGGAATTGACCTTGAGGTCTTGGAGGATGTTGGTCTCTTCATCCACCGCCTCCAGTGCCTCCGGGTTCTTCACATACGGCCGTACAATGTCGACCACCTTGGTGAAGATCTCTTCTCTTGTCATAAACGTTCCCCGTTTCGATCCGGTGCTAATCGACCCACTTACGGAAGATCGCACAAGAATTCACGTCGCCAAAGCCGAATCCGGCTTTGATAATGGTATTAAGCTCGGGCATCTCCCGCACTACATGCGGAATCGACGCCGCGTACTGCTCAATCTCGGGGTGCATATCCTCGCAGTTTAATGAAGGATGCACGAACCCTCCTTCCAGCATCAAGATACAAGCCACCGCCTCAAGCCCCCCAGCGGCACCCAACCCGTGTCCGATCATCGACTTGGTCGACGTGATGGCCGGAAACGTATCAGGCGTCCGTTCGAGCGCCTTAGCCCAAGAAGCCACTTCACGCGGATCTGCGCCAGTAGCGGTCAGGTGGCCGTTGATGGCGTCCACTTCGTCCGGGTCGATCGAGGCATCCTCCACCGCTTGGCGGATACAACGCCTCACTCCTTCCGAATTGGGCGCCGTCATGCTACCTCCACCTCGATGTCCTCCACAATTAATGGCCCCACCAAGGACCTCTGCGTAGATCCGAGCCCCCCTGCCCTGGGCGCTCTCTAGGCTCTCCAAATGGAGTAGTCCCGCACCGCTCCCCGGAACGAAGCCACCGGCTGACGCGCTCAGGGGGCGCGAAGCCTTTTCGGGCTCGTCATTGTGGTTGCGACACAGAACACGCATGGAGTCGAAGCCGGCCCAGGCATAGTGGCTCGATCCCTCAGAGCCACCGCAGAGCATTCGGTCGGCTCGTCCGTCAGCGATGCGACGGTATCCATCGATGATCGCCTCCAGACCCGTACTACAAGCGCTGGAGTTGGACGTCACCTGGTTGCCGAGGGCCAGCATCCCGGCCACTCGGGCGGAGACGCCACTACCCATCACCTGCTCGACGATGGTGCTCCCCAGCCTGCGCACCTGTCCGGCATCGGTCATCGGCACGAGCTTCTCACCGGTGGTGTCTAGTCCCCCGATTCCCGTCCCGAGAACTGTGCCCGCTTCCCAATAGATGTGATCGTCACCGGCCTCTGGACGCTCGAAACCCGCATCGGTCCACGCGTCGACGGCAGCGACGCATCCGTAGCGGTGGCTGCTGTTCATCGCCAGCAACTCGTCGGGCTCGAAATACTCCGTGGCGATTTCGTCGGCACCCTGAGGGATGCCGCCGACCGTGCATCCGAACTTCAGTTCCTCTAGGAGCGGCTGATGCCGAATCCCAGACACACCCTCGCGCAATGCCCGCCTATACTCCTCAAGGCCATTCCCGTTCGGTGCTATAACGCCGATGCCAGTAACAACGACTCGTTGGCTCATATCTCCACCCCCACGCCAGAAATAGTCCCTGAGAGTACCACCGTCCCATCGTCCAGGGTCATGGTCGCTTCGGCCCGAAATTTGTTACGTCGGTAAAATATTTTCTTCGCGGAGGTCGTTACTCGGTCGCCGGGTTTTACGATACCGGTGAAGTCGACATTCGCGTCACAAAACAAAGCCACTCGTTTCTTCACCCCTTCGACTCCATGCTCGAGGGCGATGATGTAGATACCCAACGCCACGACCCCGACCTGTGCGAAAGATTCCAGGAGAATTACCCCCGGAGTCACCGGATCCCCAGGAAAGTGACCCCGGTAGAAATCCGCCTCGGGCCGAAACCGGTACCACGCCTCAATGTGATCCTCCGAGACCTCGAGAATCTCGTCCACAAATCTGAAGGGCTCCTGCTGAGGGAGCAATTCCAAGACCTGGGCCGGTGTGAGCGTGACACCGACCGACTCCGCCCGGCTCACTCGCCCATCTTCCCGCCTCGAGACCGTTCCGAGGGGAATGGGTAGTCGGCGTAGTCGATATCACGAAAGACACCGACCTTGGCCCTCTTGATGTCGTAGATAGCCTCACCATCGACTAGCACGGTCGCGTCCCCGATGGCGATGGCGGATCCCGATGCCGGGAGGTCCTGATATCGGACGATGTCGATTTCGTACCGGACGACCTTGTCATGAGGCCTGATCTGACCCGAGAACTCGATTTCGCCAGAACCGAGGGCTCGTCCCGTGCCCAGCGCGCCATTCCAGCAGCAATAGAACCCGATCAGCTGCCAGACCGCGTCCACGCCCAGGCACCCTGGCTGGACCGGGTCTCCCAGAAAATGGGACTGGAAAAACCAGTCATCGACGCGCACGTCGCGCTCTGCAACGACCCGGCCCTTCCTTCCGTTCCTCGACAGATGCTCAATGCGATCCACCATCAACATCGGAGGCAAAGGCAGGCGCGCCTTGAAGTCAGGGGGGCCGTCCTCGATGAGGCGCCCGTAAGCGAACGCGAGAACCTCTTCTTGCGAGAGGTGTGAACGCTCGCGGAAATCATCGTACTTCACGGCGTTTCTCCAACTCGGAGTACGTAGCTCGACCACGACAGTCCCGAACCCACGCCGATGATCGCTACGTCGTCCCCGTCTGCCCATCGATCCCAGTTCATCGACACGACCGACGGCGCACCAGCGGCTCCCGTGTTTCCGTAATCCGCCACATTTGAGTGATGGAATTCGTCCTCGATGCCGCACTGCGAGCAGACCGTCTCCAGCATTCTGCAATTCGCCTGGTGTCCGATGAAGTTCAGCGACCGGCCCTCGCCCGGGAACTCCGTCTGGGTCTGCCTCAACAGCCGCACGGTCTTCTTGATGGCGAACATCTGAACGGTGCGCCCCTCTTGGCTGAAATGGCCGAACAGTGGGACGACCACCTTGTCGGCCCCGGCGGGGCTCGACGCGAGCGTGTTGTTCAACACCTCGATGCGCGATGGAACCTTCGTGGATACTACCGCGGCCGTCGTACAGTCTCCCCAGAGCACCGAAGCCGAACGATCGGAGTAGTCCACAGCCGTCGTAAGGCTCTCGGGTGTGACCAGAAGGACGTATTCAGGAACCGCCTCCGGGCGCATCATGGACAGCATGTAGAGAGCTACCCACATGCTGGTGCACGCTGAGTTCATGTCGAAGGCCGGCGCTTCGATCCCCATGGCCTGGGCGATCATGCATGCGTCGGCTGGGGACGACCACTCCGGCTTGCTGGAGCCGGCGATGACCATGCCGATGTCGTCCTTCGTCACACCGGCGCGCTCCATTGCGATCGCCGCCGCCTTGCTGCCGGTCTCGGCATGCGTGTACATCGCGGCTTCCGCCGCCCCGGCGGGATTCGCGTTGCGGGTCTCTCGGATATAGTCGAGCGGAAGAACGGTGCGACGGGCCTTTATCCCAACGCGCTCCATGATCCACTCTTCGTTCGTGCCGATATCTAAATCCGTCAGGAACTGATTCGTGATCACGCTATCGGCATGGAAGTGCCCCAGCCCATGAAGGTACAGGCTCATCGTGAGGCCCCCGAGATACGCTCTCCCCCATCCACTCGGACAACTTCTCCGTTGATCCAAGCGGCTTCAGGCAGAGACAATAGATAGATGACGTTCGCGACGTCCTCCGGCGAGGTCAGCCGCCCAAAGGGATTCCGGGTCCGTGCCTGAGCCTTCAGGTGCGCGCTCCCAGGAATCATGCGTAGCGCGGGCGTGTCCGTGACCCCCGCTTGAACAATGTTGGAACGAATGCCGAAGGGAGCCATTTCCACGGCGATGGATCGCGATACGGATTCGAGCGCCACCTTGGCGGCCGCCACCGCGGCGTACCCTTTCCAAGCGACTTCATTTCCCTCGCTGGTGAGCCCGAGAACACGGGCGTCTGTAGCGAATAGGCCACGGTGAAAGATCTCCTGCGTCCAACCCAGGAGGCTGGTCCCCATGGAATGGACGGTGCGCGCCATGTCCTCCTCCTCGATGAAGGAGTCGGGGGCGTACTCCGGTGGGGTGGTCAGGCCCTGAACACCATCGACGCCCTCCTCGAACAGCGAGTCGGCCGCGGCCTCAACAGCGGATTCCTCGACCCCGAGAGCCTCGGCCAGCCTTCGGCAAGCCTCGTTTGAGACCGGGGCCTCTGGTCCGATGAGCTTGAGATTCCCGAAGGCGATGGAGTGCAAGACGACCCTGATTTTCCCGCCGTCGCCGAGCGCCTCGCCGAGCTGATCGAGAATATCCGAGCGCACTGCCGCGTCGAGCGCATCCTGATTGAAGGCAAGCAAGGAGACACCTCGGTCCCTTATTGCATCGAATTCGGGTTCGATGCGGCGCATGGCTCCACGTCGGTCACGATGCACGACACAGAGGTTGAGCCCGTGCTCTGCGAGCTTATGAGCTGTGGCGAGTCCAAACCCACTCGACCCGCCCAGTATCAACGCCCACTCGTCGGCCCCGAAGGGTCTGGAGGTGTTACTCACGCAGTCGGTTTCTCAGCAGCCATCGGTGTGAGGTCTGGGGTTAGGACTTTAACGCCCCGCAGGCGGGGCAAAGCCCGAATGCGTGGGTCGAACAAGGATACAAGGATACCAAAGGGGAGCGATTCTGACTAGGAAGAAGTGGCCCCAGGGGGGGGCTAAATGGGCCCAACCCGCCGGTCAGTCCACGAACGCTAGTCGGCTGCGAGCCGTCGCTTTCTTGCAACCGGGCATTTCACGGCATATCTGTACTGGAGTCCCCCGAACATCACGATCCTACCTTCGACGGGCGGAGTGATGCAGCAACCTAGGCTTGCCACTGAGTCTATTGCGGGCCTTCGGCATTACCAAGAAGACGCCGTTTTGACGAAAACGTTAGCGGACGGGCGCCTTCTGGTTGCCGTTGCCGACGGCATGGGAGGTCACGCAGCCGGTGAAGTAGCCAGTGCTTTGGCCCTCGAGACGCTGGTCGAAGCCCTTGAAGGGGAGCAGGCGCTGGACGCGGCATTCCGTCTCGCCAACCAGCGCGTGAACGAGAAGGCGAGGGAGTCCGGCAAGCAGGGAATGGGCACGACTCTGGTCGCTGTGCTCCTGGATTCGTCAGGCTATTCCGTTGCGAACGTCGGCGACAGCCGCGCCTACGTCATCTCCGACTCGGGGGTCCGGCGTATCACCGAGGACCACTCGTTTGTGGCCGAAGCCCTAAAGCCCGGTCAATCGGAAGAGGAAGCCCAGTCTTCGCAACGGAAGGACGCGTTGACCCGCTCCATTGGTACGGATGCCGAGGTTGAGGTCGACGTGTTCGGCCCTTTCGCGGTCGAAGAGAACGCGGCGATCTTCCTTTGCTCCGACGGGCTGTACAAGACGCTGACAGATTCCGATCTGGGGGACTTGTATCTCCAGTCGGGCGGGCCCCGCGGAGCGGCCCAGGCGTTGGTCTCCGCCGCCTACGAGCGAGGAGGCGACGACAACATCACGGTGGCGATCGCCGAGTTCGGCGAGGTCCCACGAGCCCGAGCAGTGGGCACCATGCCCTTGGAGTTCGAACCGCCTGACGAGGTGGCCAAGCCCGAGCCTCCCGAGCCGGGGGATTCGGTCGAGGGTGCCGCGGTCACACCGTCCGAGGCTGGGGAGACCAGCCCGGGGCGCTCTGGACCGCCCGTCGGCTTGATTCTGGGCGTGGTGGTGATCGTCACGGTCGTGGTGATCCTACTGCTCGTCCTCCGGGGATAACGCAGGCCGCTGCGGAGCCCCGCAGGGTAGATTGGTCGGGGAATCGTAGCGCCGAGACTGCTATTCAGCGCGTGCAATCGGGGAGCCTTACGATCCAAGCGTTCGAGGCGTTCATGGAACAAGCCGAAGCGCTCAACCCGATCCCGGCGCGGCTTCAACAAACGATCGGGAATGCCCGTGGTCGAATCGCTGAGATCCGGGACCGGATGCGCCGCGGGGACTAACGAGACACGGGCTACTCGTAACGCACCGCGCTCGCCGGTCTCATCCGGGCGGACCAGGGCCGCAGATAAGCCTCGGCTTTGTTGCTTAGCTGTTCCTGCACACATACGATTGCTTCCGTAGCCCCAGACGGAGCAGGTATATGACCGAGAGGAATCCGCCAGAGCGCGTCGGTCCAGCGGGGCCGAACCCCAGTCCCCCGCCCGACCAGAGTGAGGTCGGCGAGATCGGCGAGTGGCTGGCTGGCCATTCGGGCATGTCGCGAAGGGGCTTCATCAAGGGAGTTATCGCCTCCGGCGTGGCCGTATCGGGTGTTCCGTTCCTGGCCAACGCGAGCCCGCGACCGAGCATGCAGAGCGGCGGCGCAGAGCGGCTCATCTCGCTCAACGTAAACGAGCAAACTCGTAGGGTTGACGTCCTCCCGAACGAGACTCTCGCGATGACCCTCCGCTATAAACTCGGGCTCACCGGCACCAAACTCGGATGTGACCGCGCGGAGTGCGGTGCCTGCACCGTGCTAATCGATGGTGAAACCCACTATTCGTGCTCGACACTCACGCACCGCGTGCGGGCCCGGGCCATCACCACCGTCGAAGGACTCGAGAGTCCGACGGGCGAGCTGCACCCCGTGCAACAGGCCTTCATAGACGAGTTGGCGCCCCAGTGTGGCTTCTGCACTCCCGGGCAAATCATGGCCGCCGTCGGCCTCCTGAACGCCAACCCTGACCCGACCCGCGAAGAGGCACGCCGGGCGATGGCAGGCAACATCTGTAGATGTGGTGCCTACGATCACTACCTGAACGGGGTCATGCGCGCTGCGCAGGAGGTGTCCAATGGCGCTGATCGGTAAGGACTTCACCCCGCCGGATCTCCGGGCCAAGGTTACGGGGCGAGCCAAGTACGCTGAAGACTTCAGGGCCGAAGGCATGCTGTATTGTCGGCTTCTGACCAGCCCAATGCCCCACGGCCGCGTCCGAAACATCGATGCATCCGAGGCCCTGAACATGGAGGGCGTCGTAGCCATTCTGACTGCGGACGACGTGCCAGAGATTCCCGCGCCCGGAAACCCGATTCTGACGAACGAGCCGCACTACGTAGGAGAACCGATTCTGGCGGTTGCTGCCGTGGACGAGACCACCGCACAGAACGCGATCGCCGCTATCAAGCTGGACCTCGAGCCGTTGCCGTTCTGCGTCGACCCGCTGGAGAGCCTGCGCCCAGGCGGTCCCAATGCACGTACCACCGGTAACGTGTCGGTGCCGCGAGAGGGTGTGCAGGAGCGTAAGTGGACCCAGGAAGATTTCGACGCAGCCGGCGAGGGTCAGTTGCCGATGGGCGAACCCTTGGGAGAATGGTCCTTTGGCGACGTCGAGGCCGGATTCGCCGAAGCCGAGCTAGTCTTGGACGAAACGTTCGTCACCGCCAGCACTTCGCACCACTCCATGGAGCCCCGCAGCGCCATGGCCTACTGGCAAAACGGGAAATGTTATCTATACGGCTCGACTCAGAGTCAGAGTTTCGTCGTGCCTGGGCTGGCGAACTACCTCGGGATCGAACCCGACGACCTGGTATACATCTCCGAATTCTGCGGTGGGGGCTTCGGCTCCAAGGGTGCGGCCTACCCGATCATGGTTGTTCCCGCCTACATGGCGAAGAAGACGGGCCGACCCGTTCTGATGCGCATCAGCCGGGCCGAGGAGAACTTCATCGGGTCGGCGCGGGCCGGATTCCAGGGTCGGATCAAGATCGGATTCCGAGCGGACGGGCGCGTGACGGCCGTCGACCTGTACATCGTTCAAGAGAACGGGCCGAACTCGGGGTTCGGTGATTGGAACTCTGCGGCGGGAGCGGTCTCACTCGTCTACACGCCTCCGGCCATGCGCTTTCGGGGACTCCCTGTCCTGACAAACACACCGGCCACGGGCGCCCAGCGCGGACCGGGACAAAACCAGATCGCGACGGCCGTGGAACCGCTTCTCGATAAAGCGGCCCGCCAACTCGGGCTCGATCAGGTCGAGATCCGACGGATCAACGCCCCGGACAACGACGCGCGGTACGGCCCCAACCAAGGGCCGGTGACTAGCGCTCACCTGAGGGACGCGCTGGATTTGGGCGCAGATCAGTTCGACTGGGCGGGCAAGAAAGCGGAAAGCGGCAGACGGAACGGATCGAAGGTCATCGGAGTCGGCGTGGGTCAGGCCTTCCACTCCGCAGGAGCCAGTGGATTCGACGGCCTAGTACGCATCGCCCCGGACGGAGGGCTCCACATCCACACGGGCATCGGCAACCTGGGCACGTTCTCTTATGCGAGTACGTCTCGGGTCGCCGCCGAGGTGCTCGGCATGGATTGGGATCACTGTGAGATCCATCGCGGAGACTCGAGCAAGGGCCTGCCCTGGAACCTCGGGCAGTTCGGCAGCAATACCTCCTTCACGATGACCCGCACGAACTTCGCGGCCGCAACCGACGCCGTGCGGAAACTCAAGGAGATCGCCGCTGCGGACCTGGGGGGCTCCCCTAGCGATTACGACATTGGCAACGAAAGCGTGTTCGCGAGGGCGACCCCCTCCCGACGCATGACGTACGCCGCCGCCGCCCGCCGGGCTATCGAACGGGGGGGTGAGTTCAGCGGCCAGGAAACGCCTGAAGACATCCACCCGATGACCCGTGCGGCCGTGGCCGGACTCGCGGGCACCGGGCTCGTCGGTGTGGCAAAGGACAAGCTGGATCACAACGGTACGGTCCCGGCGCTGGCCGCCGGTTTCATAAGAATCGAGCTGGATCTGGACACCGGCGTCTTCGAGATCCTCGACTACTTGGGTGTGGCAGACTGCGGGACGGTGATCCACCCTCAGGGACTCGCCGCACAGATCAAAGGAGGTGCCGTGCAAGGATTTGGCATGGCAGCCCTCGAACGCCATCTGTACGATCCGCACTACGGTCTTCCGGGCACCATCGGCCTGCATCAGACCAAACCGCCGACCTTCCTGGACGTGCCGCTCAAGATGGACTGGGCGGCAGTGAACATCGCGGATCCGCAGAATCCGGTGGGCGCCAAAGGGATAGGTGAGCCACTCATGGGGTGCGCCGCTGCTGCGCTTCTTTGCGCCATCTCGGACGCGCTGAGCGGCCACTACTTCAACAGGACGCCTGTGGTCCCGGACATGATCGTCAATGCGGCGTCAGGACAACCGCAGTCCCACACCCCGCTACAGGTCAACACGCCGTGAGGAACTGCCCATGTTAAAAGACATGATGCCGCACTTCGAGCTGTTCCAGCCGGCCGACCTAGACAACGCTTTCGACCTGCTCGATCGCTACGGTGAGGACTGCTGGACGATCGCCGGCGGACATGACAGTCTCGGTTGGTTCAAGGACCGGGGCAAAGAGCCGTCGGCCGTGATCGACCTGGCCGGTATTCCGGGGCTCGACGGGATCCGAGAGACGGAGGACGGCCTCGAGATCGGAGCCATGACGACGCTCACGGCTATCGAGCGACACCCGTTGGTCCAAGAGCAGTTCGGCCTCCTAGCGGAAGCGGCACGTTCCGTGGCCAGTCCGCAGATCCGTAATTCGGGCACGTTAGGTGGTAACCTCTGCCAGGACACGCGTTGCTGGTACTACCGCTACGGGCTGTCCTGTTATCGCGCCGGCGGCAACACGTGTTATGCCAACACACCGGTGGGCATGAACCGCGAGCACTGCCTGTACGGCGCCAGCCGCTGCGTTGCCGTCACACCGTCCGATCCGGCGCCTGCGCTGGTGGCTCTCGATGCCTCGATGGTCATCCGGAACTCAGGAGGGGAACGGGTCGTAGCAGCCGAGGACTTCTTCATGCCCCCGTCGGTCGACATCACCCGGATGACGGTACTACAGCCCGACGACCTCCTAACCCAGATACGCATTCCGAACATCTGGGCTGGCACAAATTTCTACTTCGAAAAGGTGGCCGACCGGGGGAGTTGGGACTTTGCCCTGGTGAACGTGGCAGCCGCATTTCGGATCGAGGGTGATCGCATCGAGGGAGCCCGAATCGCATGCGGTGGCGTGCAGGCGATTCCACGACGTCTCACTGAGGTGGAGGAACTCGTGACGGGCCGTGGACAGAACGACGAGACGGCGGAGCTGGCCGGAGCACTCGCTGTGCGCGGCGCAGAGGCTCTGAACCACAACCATTTCAAGATTCCGCTGATGGAAAATCTTGTTAAGCGAGCGGTGCGAGACGCCTGACCAGAGAGAAGAGGCCGCCCAGAACTCGGCGGCCTCCTTTCCTCGCCCCAACTTGATCGGCATTCGGGACACAAGAGACCCCCCTAGACCCGATGGAAACACTGCGAGGCGAATAGGGACCGGGGGGGGGGGGTCGGGCTCCAACATCCGACCCCTCGCGAGTGTCAGTATTGGACAGCAGGTACCCTTCCTCTAGTCCCTCTGCAATGAACTCCGATCCGATAGCACAACACAAACTTATTGGGCCACGCACCATCGGCCCCTTACTGCAAGTTGCTCTGGTGGCAACCGCACTCCATGCGCTCGGGTCGCCCCTTGCGGCTCAAACGTCCACCGCGGGAGGCGGCCAGGACGTCGATCTGGTTGCGCTCCGGTTGGCCGCTGGAGAGGAAGTCGACCTCGACGGACGCCTCGATGACGACGCGTGGTCGCGGGCCATCGCAATTACGGACTTCACCACACAAGAGCCGATTGAGGGCGGCACCCCCACGGAGCGGACCGAGATCCGTGTCGTCTACGACGACGACGCTATCTACATCGGGGCCATGCTCTACGATGATCCGAACGGGATTCTGGCTTTCCAAAAACGCCGAGACGGCTTCCTGAGCGCCGACGATCGCTTCATGTGGATCATCGACACCTTTCAGGACGGTCGTACCGGTTACTTCTTCGAGACCACTGCAACCGGTGTGATGAGTGATGCACTCTTGGCCGGGGGCCACGGCGGGCGCGCGTGGGACGGGATTTGGCGGGTTCAGACCGAGATCCTCTCTGACGGGTGGTCGATCGAGATCCAAATCCCGTTCAGGACACTGAATTTCGATCCCACATCGGACACCTGGGGGATCAACTTCCAACGCACCATCCGCAGGAAGAACGAGGAAATTCTCTGGCGCGGGCACAGACGCAATCAGAGTCTGCGGCAGCCGATCCATGCGGGTCGGCTCACAGGACTGCGTGGAATGTCGCAGGGAATCGGCATCGAAGCCGTGCCGTACGCCGTTACGAACTGGAAGAACGTACCGACAGAGGTCGACCCGACCACTTATCCGAGTGACATCGGCCTCGACGTGAACTACAACGTGACCCCCAGCTTGAGGGCGGGAGTGAGCGTCAACACGGACTTCGCAGAGGCAGAGGTCGACCAGCGGCGTCTCAACCTCACGCGTTTTCCACTGCGCTTCCCCGAACAACGCGACTTCTTTCTCGAAGGGTCCGGTGTATACAACTTCGCGCCGGGCAACGGGGCCGATCCCTATTTCAGTCGACGTATCGGGCTGACCGAAGGCGAACAGATTCCGCTCAACTACGCCGCGCGTCTCGGTGGGCAGGTCGGCCGCTACGAACTCGGCTTCACGCAAGTAAACACCTCGGAACTCGAATCCGCCGATGTGGATGGCGGGACGTTCGCAGGAGAGAACTTTACGGTGGCCCGTGTGAAGCGGGGCATCTTAGAACAATCCACGATCGGCGCCATTTATACCCGTCGCTCGGCTGGCGCAGACCCGACCGATCCGGGCGGCCTGGCACCGAAGGACCGTCACACGGTCGGTACAGATCTCTTCTACACGACGTCACGGCTGTTCGGCGACAAGAACTTCGAGTTCCAGGCATTCGCCGCCTGGAACTCGAACCCAGACCGAGACGTCGATCGCTCGAATTCCGACCTCTCCGCCCGCGGGCTCCGGCTCAACTACCCGAATGATGTCTGGTCAGGGCACATCTCCTATCGAGAATTCGGAGACGACTACCGGCCGGCTGTGGGATTCGTCACACGTAACGGATTCCGCCGAGTCGAGCCAAAAATCGGATGGCAACCGCGGCCGAACATCGATTGGATCCGAAAGTTCGACTTCTCGGTGCAGTTCCGTCACCTAGAGGACATCGATACAGGGGTCAACGAAGAGCAGCAGTTGCAGATCAAGCTCTTGGGAATCGACCTGGAGAGTCAGGACAACTTCGACATTGATCTCCAGCGGCAGGTAGAGTTCCTCGACGAGCGGTTCGAGATCAACGACGGAATCTTTATCGAGCAGGGTGACTACACCAACTGGGAATGGACAGTGCAAGCGCGGACCGCGAGGCGGCGGATCGTCTCTGGTAACATCGAGATACGCAGGGGTGGCTTCTGGAGTGGAGACCGCACCCAGTTCGAGGTCGGCCTGGATTTCCGCGCATCCCCAAGCGTACTCCTATCGGCCGACGTCGAAACGAACACTGTAGACCTGCCGCAGGGTTCGTTCGACGCCAACCTCTTCCGAGTCTCGGGAGAGTGGAACGTGACTCCCTTGGCATCACTCACGGGCAACATTCAGTACGACGACGTCTCGGAAATCGTCGGCCTCTTCATGCGCACGCGGTGGATTCTCACACCGGGGAACGAGATCTTCCTAGTGTTCACGCAGAACTGGCAGAACCTAGGAGAAGGGCTCTTCGACGACGACCGCGAATTCCAGACGGCCTCGCGCGGAGCAAGCGTGAAGGTGAACTATACCTATCGGTTCTAAGTAGAACCGAGTTGGTGGCCTCACTCCGTTGGGCTATGCCGGCGCGATGTGGCAACCTTCGGTCGTGAAACCCGAATCAGGCGTTCTCCGTAGGGCACCAGACGTCGGGCGATCGACGTCTCGGACGAGCCCAGCAGAGGAATAGGGGAGGATGAACGGATGAGAGCGCTAGCACCGGTCGTGCTTACGGGACTCGCGGGCCTAATCTTTTTGGAAATCCTTAAGATCATCATGGAGCCCGTGGTGGCGTGGCTCCTGGTCGTCCTAGCCCTCGGCCTCAAGATCACACTCGGCGTCGCACTTCTCAGCGTAGCGATCTACTTCGCCCGGCGCTACTACAAGTCCCACAACGAAGTGGAAGCGTGACCTCTTCCTAGCGCCTCAGCGCAAGCGTACACTCGAAGCGGTTGTCCACGATCCTCTCCATGAGGTGCACGAACACGGACACCGACTGTTCCTGATTCTGCGGGACCACTTCCATCGGCTGACCCTCACACTGTTCGGACCTCAGCTCTACGATGTGTTTCCCCTTCTCCACTCGTATGCCGTTGATGGGCTAACGACGAAGCATGTGCAACGTGTCCACCACCACTCCGTCGATGACGACCTCCGCTCCGATGGCCTCTTCTATGGCGAACGCAAAGTAGATTCGCACGATGTAGCCGCTCCCGCTAAACGCAACGTACCACATCACGAACAAGGCCAGGGCCAAGGACCGTCCATGCGGCTCACCAACGCGGGGCCCTCATGAGGTTCGCCAACTGTGCTCCCCCTCTTGGTCGCAGATCCTCTCTGACATTAATAGTCCCGTCTCATTCCCCGCACTGACCTTCCTACGACAGATCGGATGGGGATGCAACTAGGTGAATCAGGGATCCGGACACGCCCAGGTCACCAACTCGACCTCGCCCTCTGACTCGGCACAGTACCGGCGTGGGTGCCGAGTCCCCGAGCCGACGGTCATAAACGCCTCAAGACACAGCTCCTCCCCGATCCCCCGGCATTGAGCGATCTGAAGGGGCCCCGCGCTGTACCACCCGCCTTCTCCCGACAAAGGGGCGCAATCAAAGTCGACTGTCACCGTGGTACGTCGCCCGAGCCGAATGCGGAAGTCTCCTTTGGTCGGAGCCAGGTCCGGGCTCCACGCGCCGATATCGGTCTCCTCGAATTCACGCACCGCGTCATCAGCGGGAATCGGCACCTTCAAATCGTCCCCTAGGAGCGGAATGCGCCAAAGACCAGAGCTCACCGATATGTGCGCGGCCAACAACACGTTGATCGCGACGCGGGACTCACGATCGACGAAAACGCTCTGTGCCGCGCGCGACACATAAGCGAGCGGCAATTCCGCCATCGGCGCCGAGATGTGCACCGCGTCGTCCGCCCAGGGCAGGAGTACGGGCCGCGTGATGAAGTCGTCGCCGGCAGCGTCCCCGACCCCGCCTCCAGGGTCGGGCGAACACGCGAGAAACGGTAGCGTCGGACCCACAATTCCCATCGCCGTAGCGCGGCAGAGGAACAAGCGACGGTCGTACCGTTTCGTCATGAGAAGCCTTTGAACGTGAGTCGCGGACTCTACCGCCTGGCGGGTCGGAACGTCGTCGACGGTAGACCCCCGATTCCCGGCGGGCAAGATAATAGGCCGCTCGGACTCACTCCCCGACTCGCCGTCCGATCGCGGCACATGTATCGTCTCCCACATGATCGATATCCATCAGGCGACGCTGACGGAGTTGGCCGCCGCACTCCGGCAGAAAAGGCTATCCGCGGTCGAACTTACTGAGACCGCGATTCGGGCCCATGAGAGAACGGATTCGAGCAATCACGCCTATAAGCTGTTCGACGCCGAAGGGGCTCTCCAAGCAGCCCGAACAGCCGATGAACGTCTGGCCCGGGACGCCGACCCGCCACCGTTTTGCGGCGTCCCTGTCTCCGTTAAAGACCTCTACGGGGTCCAAGGCCTCCCCACATTCGCCGGAACGGCCCACCGCCTTCCCGAGAAGTGGGAGGCGGACGCTTGGCTGGTGGGCCGCCTGAGGGAGCAGAACGCCGTCTTCACGGGAAAGACGCATACAGTCGAGTTGGCTTTCGGGGCGGTTGGCATAAATTCCCACTGGGACACGCCGCGCAACCCGTGGGACGCCGAGACTCATCGCATCCCTGGTGGGTCGTCTGCCGGAGCCGGGGTCAGCCTTTGGGCGGGGTCGGCCCTTCTGGCTCTCGGATCCGATACCGGCGGGTCGGTTCGCATCCCCGCTTCCCTGACGGGTACAGTCGGTCACAGAACGACCATCGGTCGGTGGCCAACGACGGGTGTCGTGCCACTGAGTACCACCCTCGACACGGTTGGCGGGCTGACTCGATCCGTGGCGGACAGCGCATTCTTCTTCGGCTCGATCGATCCGGCCTGGGGAGATCCTGGGGCGTTGCTCCAACACTTGAATGAGACTGATACCACCCGCGTTCGATTGGCGGTGCCCCGATGCCAAATCTGGTCGGACTGTCAGGCCGACATCGCCACCGTCATTGAGCGGGGCCTACGGGAGCTTACCTCGTCGGGGTGGACAACCTCCGAGACGGACGGAGACCTCCTAGACGATGCCAGCGACCACTACCTGACCGGCGGCATCGGCGGAGCCGAATGTCTGGCGTTTATTAATCGGGAGCTGCCGCAGTGGTTGGAGGTTCTCGATCCGGTCGTCGGCAAGAGACTGGAGGGGTCGCCGGCCTTGGATTCCGAAGCGTATTCCGCCTCTATCACGACTCTAGAGGGGATGGTCGCTCGATCGGGCGATCTCTTCGACAGCGTCGATCTCCTAGCGCTACCCACCGCCATCATCACACCTCCCGCCGTTTCAGATCTCGAGGACCTCGATCGGTATATCGAGACAAACCGGGCCACCCTCAGGCCCACCGGCCCGGTGAGCATGCTCGGATTGTGCGCCCTTACCGTTCCGGTGGGACTCGACGAGACCGGCATGCCCGTAGGGCTTCAGCTCGTGGCTCCGGGAGGCCGGGACGAACTGTTGCTCGCAGCGGGACTGGCGGCGGAGAGGGTCCTGGGAACCCCGAGCGAACGGCTGGGGGCGCCACCGCGTGGTTGAGCGAAGGGTTTCTCGGTCCTATCGTGCGTCCCCGACCCACCTCCGCGAGAAGCTGCCATGAACGAGTGGAAGCGCCAGACCCACGCCATCCGCACCCAAGCCGAAGCGTCGTCCCACAAGGAGCATTCGGTCCCGATCTTCCTCACATCGAGCTTCGTCTTCGACGACAGCGAAGAGATGCGCGCCGCCTTCGCGGGTGACATTCAGCGTAACATCTACAGCCGGTTCACCAACCCGAATGTGGCCGAACTCTCTGAGAAGATCCGCCTGATGGAGGGGGCCGAGGCGGGCCATGCTACGGCCACCGGAATGGCCGCGGTCTTTGCAACGCTCGGCGCACTGTGTTCGGCCGGTGACCACATCCTGGCCTGTCGATCGCTGTTCGGATCGACTCATTCCATTTTGACCAAGATCCTTCCGAGGTGGGGCATCACCCACACATACGTGGACGCTTCGGACCCCGAGGGTTGGAGACAGGGAATCCAGGACAGTACACGTTTGATATTCTTGGAGACGCCCACGAACCCCGCCGTGGACGTCATCGATCTCGAGGCGCTCGGTCAACTCGCTGCCGAGAGGGACGTCACGCTGGTGGTGGATAACTGCTTCGCCACACCCGTCCTCCAGCGCCCACTGGAGCTCGGGGCTCACATCTCGCTGCATTCGGCCACCAAGTACATCGACGGCCAAGGGCGGGTGATGGGCGGCGTGGTCGTGGGCTCCGCCGATCTCATCCAAAAGATCTACGACTTCGCACGAGCGACCGGGCCCGCGCTATCTCCGTTCAACGCATGGGTTCTCTCCAAGAGCGTCGAAACCCTCAAGTTGCGCATGGAGAAGCACTCTCAAAACGCGATGGATTTGGCGATGTGGCTCGAGGCCCATCCACACGCGGACTCGGTGCGTTATCCATTCTTGCCCTCACACCCGCAGCACGAGATTGCCAAGCGCCAAATGTCGGCCGGGGGGGGCATCGTCACGTTCAGGCTCAAGGGAGGACTGGAGCACGGCAAGCGCTTCATGGACTCGGTCGAGATGTGCTCCCTGACGGCGAACCTCGGCGACACACGCACCATCGTCAGTCACCCGTCGTCCACGACCCACGCCAAACTTACCGAGGAGGAGCGGCTGGCGGTCGGCATCACCCCGGGACTGATCCGGATATCGGTCGGGTTGGAGGACATGAGCGATGTGACGCGCGATATCGAGCAAGCGCTCGGGCGAGCGGTGGCGCCCTAGTCCCCCTCCGGCTTCTCCATATCTTTAATGTGAGCGCGGATTTCAGCGATATCCTTCTCAGTAAGAGCCCCCGCCGACATCTCCAGAAGGCCCAGTATCGCGCCCGACGGAGAATCGTCGAAGAAGGTACGCATCAAGTGCTCCATGGCCGACGCGCGCGCGCGTCGCTCAGAAATCGTGGGAGCGTAGATGTTCCGAGTCCCCTCCCGCTTGTGCGTCAGGTACCCCTTCTTCTCGAGGTTCGCCATCGTGACACGAATCGAGTCGTGCGCGTCTTTTTCTCCGAGCTCCGAGACGACATCGGTGGCGGCCGCAGTTCCCAGTCTGTACACCGCATCCATGATTCGGCGCTCTAAGCGCGAGAGCTGATCGTACATTTCAAAAGTCATACTGAAAAAATGATTTCGGCTGACCCGGGGCGCAAGTCCACCGATGGCTCCCCTGGAAACCAGTGTTAATGAGCACGACGGCGGCCCAACGCTACGGTCAGCTGCCCAGCGCCGCCGAGATCTCTTCGAGCACACCCCCGTCCTTTTCCGACTCAGCTCTCGCCCTGAGCGCTGCGGCAGCTGCGCTCGACCCGATCCGCCCCAGCGCCCAAGCAGCATGCATTCGCACGAGAGCAGCGGAATCTGAGAGCGCAGACACGAGCGTCGGACCAGCGGCCTCCTCCCCCCAATTCCCGAGTGCCACGCACACGTTCCGGAGCAGTCCCTTCCGCTGCGCACGCGACACAGGCGATCCGGCGAATTCCCGTAGGAACCCTTTCCCCGACATGCCCAACAAACGCTCGCCCAGTTCAACGAGCTTCAGCCCATCGAGGTCCGAGCCGGAGGAGTACGCCTCCTCTCCGCTCACTTCCGCGAATTTCTCATTCCACGGGCACACCTCCTGGCAGATGTCACATCCGTAGACACGGTTGCCCATGAGCGGTCTCAGTTCGACGGGAATCGAGCCTCGATGCTCGATGGTCAGGTAGGAGATGCACCGTCGGGCGTCCATGACCGGAGCCCCGTCGGCATCGCGACCTAGGAGCGCATCAGTTGGACAGGCGTCCAAGCAGCTACGACACGTTCCACAGTGATCCTCACTGAACGGTTCGTCCGGCTCGAGATCCAGGTCGAGAAGAAGGACCCCGAGGAAAAAGTAGGACCCCCGCTTCGGGTTAATGAGCATGGTGTTCTTTCCGAACCAGCCCAGCCCAGCCCGGACCGCGAGTTCTCGCTCCAGAATGGGGCCGGTATCCACGTATACCCGCGCCACGACCGACTGGTCGACATAGTCCTCAATCCAGCGGTGAAGCATTAGCAGGCGGTGCTCGATCACATCGTGGTAGTCTCGGCCCCGGGCGTATCGCGCGACGACCGCCCTGGCCGGATCCTCCGGCACGTCGACGGCGTCTTCCTGATAGTAGTCGTGGCCGACCAGCACCGCGGCCTTGAGCGAGGGGAGCGTCAGCTTGAGATCGGCGCGTCGGGCTAGAGCGTCCTCCCGTGACAGATAGCTCATGTCTCCTTGGGCGCCTCCCTCGACCCAGCTGCGGAAGAGGTCGATGTGCGCGCTTGGCTCCACCGACGCGACACCGACCAAGTCGAACCCTAGAGCGCCCGCCTGCTTCTTGATCTCCGCCGCTAGCGTCATGCGCCGTACTGCCAACTTTTCCACTCGATGCGACTCCCCTGGGCCCAGCTTCTCGTGAAGATGTAAGCCCCCACCAAGGCGCCGAGCGGATAGATAACTCCATACCAGGGCGGGCCGTGCAGTCTCCAGGTGGCAGACGCACAGATAGACTCGACACACTTGCGAATGCTGCGCTCTTCGTTCCTCGCCGGGACGATCACGCTCACCAATGGAGCATCGCTCCCTAACGCCTCCAGAGAAGCCAATGGAGGCGGCAATCGTACCCGGGTGGCCAGGTAAACGACCAGAGCGATCCAGGGTATTGAGGCGAAGAGGAAGGGCAAGGCGTTGATCCAAGGTGCCGGAAGTGGTAGACCTATCCTTTCGCGCCCCGACTCGCACAGCAAGACCGGACCCAATCAATAGGACCGCCCATGGATGTCCAGAAGGTGCGGGAGGAATTCCCGATCCTCCACCGAAAGGTCTACCTGAACTCCTGTTCGCTCGGCGCTCTTTCGCTCCGAGCAACGTCCTACTTGGAGACCTTTCAGGACCAGTGGCACGACCTCGGCGCATCCGCTTGGTATGGCCCTTGGTGGGAAAGATTGAGTGATCTCCGAGGTCGTGTAGGTCGCCTCCTGGGAGCTTCGGAGGATGAGTTGGCCCTGCTCCCCTCCACTTCTGCCGCCCTCTCGGTGATCGCCGAGAGCGTCGACTACACGAAGCGGAACCGGGTGATTTGCACCGAACTCGACTTTCCCACATTGGCGTACCAGTGGGTAGTAAAACCCGGCGTGGAATTGGTGGTGCTCCCCAGCCACGACGGCATCAGCGTCGATCCGGAGCAGTTCGCAGAAGCCGTCGATGGCCGCACGGCCTTCTTGGCCACCAGCCACGTCCTCTACACGACCGGATACATCCAGGACCTGAAGGCTTTGGCCGACATCGCGCACAGGGCCGGCGCATACTTCCTAGTGGACGGCTACCAGGCGCCCGGACAGATACCGGTCGATGTAAAGGCGTGCGAGGCCGATTTCTATACCGCCGGCCCGCTCAAGTGGCTCTGTGGAGGACCTGGGTTGTCCTACCTCTACGTCCGCGACGAACTCGTCCAAAAACTGGAGCCACGCATCACCAGCTGGTTCGCGGCCCGGGACCAGTTCACTTTCGACCTCGAACGCTTCGAGCCGCATCGGGATGCGAGACGTTTCGAACTCGGGACCCCCTCCCTACCCACGGTCCACACCGCCCTGGGCGGCCAAGAGATCATCGACGAAGTGGGCATCGAGGCGATCCGTGAGAGGAACGCTGCACTGACTCAGCACCTGGTCGAACGGGCCCAGGAGTCCGGTTTCGGATTGACCATCGCCCCGGATCCGGCCGATCGATCGGCCCTCGTCATGATTCAACACGAGGATCCCGCGGGCGCGGTCACCTATCTCGCCGAGCGAGGGATCATTGTCGACCATCGCCCCGGTCACATTAGAGTGAGTCCACACTTCTACAACACGATCGACGAGATCGATCAGTGTATCTCAACCCTGCTCGAATATCCGAGGTGACCGTCTTGGTCTATCCGGCCGCTTAGAGAACTGGCGGCTCATCCTCTTCGACCTTCTTCGCCCAGCGCTCCCCATCCCTCGATCGGTACTTAGCTAAGACTCGTTCAAAGGCTTCATCGAGGTCGATTCCCTGCTCGTTGGCCATACAAAGAATGACGAACAGGACATCAGCCAGCTCCTCGGACATCTCCTGATGGACTTCTTCAGGCTTCTTCGGCTTGCTCCCGTAGCTGTGGTTGATGAGACGCGCTAGCTCACCCACCTCCTCCATCAGTCGAGCTAGGTTCGCCAGGGGCGGCCAGTAGCCCTCCTCGAATTGGGAGATCCACTCGTCGACTTGGCGTTGAGCGTCCTTCACGGAACAAGCACCAGCTTTCCAAAAACGCTACCGGCCTCGAGTAACTCATGGGCTCTGCGAGCGTCCTCCAGCGGCAGGACGGAGTGTATCACGGGGTCTAGGTGCCCCTCGAAGACCAGCTCCATCACGCGTCGAAACTCCTCGGGAGACCCCATGGTGCTCCCGAGAATCGAAAGCTGCTTCCAGAAAATCACTCGGACATCGCTGACGACCTTTGGGCCGGCCGTACTGCCGTAGGTAACCAGACGACCTCCGACACCCAGTGAACGCATGCAACCCTCCCAGGTCGCCTCGCCTACCGAGTCCAAGACGACGTCCACACCCTGTTTCTCTGTATCGCGCCAGACCTCTCTGGAGAAATCGACATCATCCCGGTCGTATACGACATCGGCACCGAGGCCCTGGGCCTGCCGAACACTGGCGGCGCCACTGGTCACTGCGTAGACCCTGGCCCCCACATGCTTGGCGATCTGGATCGCCGCCGTCGCAACACCTCCGGAGGCCCCCGTCACAAGCACCGATTCTCCAGATTGCAGAGCGGCCCGACCGACCAGCGCATGCCACGCCGTTACGAAGGTCAACCCTGCCGCCGCAGCTCTCTCGAAAGGCACCTCGCCTGGGATCTCCACAAGGTTTTCCGCGGGTACCACGCAATACTCGGCCAATCCACCCTGAGTGTGCTCACCGAGCACACCGAAGACGGCGTCCGGCTCCGAAGACCTTCCAACTTTCCCGTACCAGCCGTAGTTGAGGGACGGATCGACTACTACTCGAGTTCCGACCTCCACCCCGTCGACCTCGTCGCCTAGGGCATCGACAACACCAGCCACGTCAGATCCCCCGATGTGTGGCATCGGGATCTCGAACGGAAGGCCCCTCCTCGCCCAGAGGTCGAGGTGGTTCAGCGAGGCCGCTCGCACCGCAACGCGAACCTCGCCTCGATCAGGCTCCGGCGTCTCTACTTCGGCTACGTGAACCACCCCCGGCCCACCGTGTTCGGCGAAGATCGCAGCTCTCATCATGTTCACCAGAGCGGCCCGCGGGCCCTAGCCCATCTCCTCGAGCACCTCGCGGAGCGTCCCAAGAACTTGGCCGACCTGCTCCTCAGAAAACACGAGTGGCGGCCGCAGGCGGATCGAGCGGGGACCGCACGACAGAACGGCGAGGCCGCGATCCCAGCAACCCTGCCAGACCTGCCCCCTCTCGTCGCCATCCGGAAGATCCATGGCCACAAAGAGCCCCACGCCCCTCACATTGGTGACCTTCTCAAAATCAGCTGCGAGCGCTTCGAGGCCTTCCTTCAGCACACCCCCGACACGAGCGGCATTCTCTACCAAACCGTCCTCGTGGATGATCTCGAGGTACCGGGCGCACCGCACCATGTCCGCCAGGTTCCCACCCCACGTCGAGTTGATGCGACTCGACACCCGAAACACGTTGGTCTCGATCTCGTCGATCCGGCGAGTGCTCATCACCCCACAAACCTGCGTCTTCTTTCCGAACGCGATCAGGTCAGGTGTGACCCCGGTCTGCTCGTAGGCCCACATCGTCCCGGTCGATCCGAGACCCGTCTGGACCTCGTCGAAAATCAAGAGAGCGTCGTAGCGGTCCGCGTACTCACGCAGCTTCGCGAAAAACTCCTGACGGAAATGATGATCCCCGCCCTCCGCCTGGATCGGCTCGATGAGTATGCCGGCGATCCCTCCGGGATCGGTTTCGAAGGCCGCCTCGATCTCGGCGAAGGTGGCTGCCTCCTTGGCATCCATGACCGCCTCGTCTATGGGGTAGTCGATGTAGGGGCTCGAAACGCGCGGCCAATCGAACTGCGGAAAGTCCTTCGTCTTGGTCGGATCCGTATTGGTCACCGAGAGCGTGTAGCCACTCCGACCATGAAATGCGTCCTTGAAGTGCAAGATCTTGTCGCCACCTCCAGTGACACCCTTGATACGATTCATCTGAGCCTTCCAGTCGAACGCCGCCTTCATCGCGTTTTCGACCGCCAGAGATCCTCCGGCTACGAAAAAGAGGTATCGAAAGTCGTCGGGGGCGGCCAACTCACGGAAGGTCTTCACGAAGCAGGCGAATTCCTGCGAATAGATGTCGCTGTTCGCCGGGTTGGTCAACGCCGCCCTCATGAGGGACTTCCGGAACCCCGCATCCTCCATCTTCTCATGGTTGTGGCCTATCGGAAGAGTCGCGAAGTAGCCGTAACAGTCTAGGAACTGTTTGCCTTCTAGGGCATCGACTATGACGGAGCCATGCGACTTTTCGAGATCGATGACCACGTGAAAACCATCAACGAGGATATTGTCTTTCAGGACCGGGAATACCTGGTCCGCGGGAATACTTACTTCGGGCATTGATCTCTCCAAAGGAGTCAGGTTCGTACGATGACAGAGTCGGGAACCCGTGGCGCCGGATCAGGACCGCGCGCAGACCTTACAGCACGAAAGCCCTCGGGTTCAGTTCCCCGAGAGATTCGGTGGGGCGAATATGCCCGGGCGGGCGTCGAGAGGGCGCAGTGTCATAGTGACGCAATCTAGTGTGTGACCCCTCGGGTCCGAGAACCGGCTGAAGGGAGCACCGCGCGGAGTGGGCACGCCCAACCCCCTGTCTTACCTTTCAGGGCCTTCACGTCATCGAAACCCGAGAAGCCGATAGCATGGGCGAATCAACCACCGGACCACCGGAAAGCGACGCGACGTTGGGAGGGTACCTGCAAGTCCACGATCGCCCGCCCGCGTTCGAGGGCTCCGATGGACAGCCGTACACCGTGTCCATCGAGATTGAATCGGTAAGCAACTTGCTTGCGCCCCACGTCCTGTATCTCGTATTCCCACGCTGGGCGGAGACGGGCCTCGGCATCGTCGGGCACGTTGAAACACCGGTCCTGTTCGAAGGGAAGCTGCAGGACGACGTGAGGGTCCGAGCCGAGGCGCTGCTACTCGGTGAGGTCAAGCGACTACTCGATGAAGCCATTCTCGAACGGAACCGATCAGAGTGAGCCGACGATAGATGTTACGGAACGGATTGATTTTCCTCTCGGAGTCGCGGGCCGCCAAGAAACTGGTGACCGGAACCGCGCTCAGGGGAATGAGCCGCCGGTTCGTGCCTGGAGACACCGTAGACGAGCTGGTCTCGGCTATCAAGGATGCGAACAGCAGCGGGCTCTCAGTGACCGCCAACTACCTCGGAGAGGGTGAGAAAAACGAGGCAACCGCCCGCCAAGCCGGTGATCGCTATTCAGCCATCCTCGACCGAATCGGTGAACATGGTCTCAACGCCAACGTCTCGTTGAAGTTCACGCAATTGGGGCAGGCCATCAGCGACGACTTCCTGGCCGACAACCTGGGTAGGGTCCTCGACCGCGCTCGGGATCTCGAAGCGTTTATACGGTTCGACATGGAATCGTCCGACTACACCGAGCGCACACTGGCTGCGTTCGAAGACATATGGGCGGCCGGTCGGCGGAACATCGGAGTGGTGCTGCAGGCATATCTGTACCGAAGCGCACTCGATGTGGCACGGATGAACGAGCTGGGTGCGAGGGTGCGCCTTTGTAAGGGTGCTTACGCCGAACCGGCCGAGGTGGCGTTCCAGGAGCGCTCCGAGGTGGATGGCAGCTTCGTAAGCCTCATGCAGATGCTCCTGAAGGACGGCAACTACCCGGCGATCGCTACTCACGACGACGCCATGGTCGAGGCCACGGTGGCCTATGCCAAACAGCACCGGATCGGCCCTGAACGCTTCGAGTTCCAAATGCTCTACGGTGTACGTCGGGACCTTCAAGCATCGCTCGTGAAGGGCGGATACAACGTGCGAGTCTACATCCCGTTCGGGAAGGCGTGGTATCCATACCTAATGCGACGCCTCGCCGAGCGCCCGGCAAACCTGTTCTTCATGACAGGCAGTGTCGTACGAGAATCACCGCTCGGGTTCTTGTGGCCCAGGGGCGAAGGGAAGAACAGCGCATGACGGAGAACGATGTACCTTTTCTCCGTATCACGGAGATCTTCCATTCTATCCAGGGTGAATCGACCTGGTCGGGCCTACCCTGCACGTTTGTGCGAATCACCGGGTGTCCGCTCAGGTGCGTGTGGTGCGACACGACGTATTCCTTTCACGGCGGCGACCGCATGACCCTGGAAGAGATCGTCTCTCAGGTGCAGGCCTTCGGCACCAGCCTTGTAGAACTCACCGGTGGCGAGCCGCTCGTGCATCCCAACGCGTTTCGCTTGGCCGAGATGCTGCTCGACGATGGGTTCACGGTGCTGGTCGAAACCTCAGGGGCCGTCGACGTCGCGCCGTTGGACTCCCGCGCTCACAAGATCATGGACCTAAAGTGCCCGGGGTCGGGAGAGGTCGAGAAGAACCTTTGGGAGAATCTGACCCACCTGACGGTGGGCGACGAGTTGAAGTTCGTCGTGGCCGACCGAGTCGACTACGAATGGACCCGCGACACCATCCGCGAACGGGAACTCGACCGGCGACTGAGTGACCGAGAGCTCGGCGCCTTGCTCATCTCACCGGTCTGGGGCGGACCAAACCCCGCCGACGTCGCCCGTTGGATTCTAGAGGACCACCTGCCGGTTCGACTCCAGACCCAGCTTCACAAACACATCTGGGATCCAGCCGCCCGAGGTGTATGAGTCCGGACGTGCCTCGTCGGTTCGGGCCGACGGCTCCGAATGCTTGACCAAGGAGTTCCTCGCACCGTGAAGGATTTCCACGCGCTCACCGACGCCCGTCTCCAGAGCGTTCTAGCCCGCCTCTCGGCCAAGGAACCATCTCCCCCTTCCCCAGCAGGGTCCACCGAACACGCTCAGGCCGCGGTATCGCTGGTCCTCCGGACCACCGCCGACTTGGAGCTTCTGCTGATCAAGCGGGCGGTGTCGGAGCTGGATCCATGGTCCGGTCACATGGCCCTTCCGGGCGGTCGCCGGGATCCGACCGACCGCGACCTCGAACACACGGCGGTTAGAGAGACAGCCGAGGAGACAGGGGTGGAGTTGGGATCACACGGTTGGCGACTCGGCCGTCTCGCAGAGCTGACTCCGAGCACCAACCGACTGCCACTCCTCACCATTGCCCCCTACGTCTTCGGCGTACCGGACCACACTACGGCGTCCGCCAACTCACACGAAGTGGAGTCGGTCATGTGGGTCTCGATCGATACACTGAGGGACCCAGGCACGCGAGGCGCGACCACAATAGACCTAGCCGACGGGCGGAGAGTCTTCCCCTGTTTTCGGGTGGAAGGACACGCCGTTTGGGGCCTGACGTTCCGCATTCTCACAGACTTTCTCGAGACCGTCGAGGAGCTCTGATCAGATCGGCACCTGAGACCCATCGCGGTTAATTCAGGAGTCCTCTACCCACTCCGCGATGAAGACGTTGGTCTCGCCTTCTTCGGCCTGGTTCCGGTTCGAGCCCCAGACCAGATACCGCCCGTCGGGACTGAACACAGGAAAGCCGTCGAAGCCGTTCGAGTAGGTGATACGCTCCAGGTTGGTCCCGTTTTCGTCGATCATGTACAACTCGAAGTCACGGCCCGATGGGTCATCCATGTTGGATGAGAAGATGATCTTGGACCCTGAGGGATGCCAAAACGGACCGAAGTTCGCGCCACCGTTGTGCGTGATCTCCGTCTGGTCCGAACCATCAGCGTTCATCACGAAAATCTCCAACGTGCTCGGCCGAATGAGTCCAACGGAGAGCAATGACGTGTAGTCCTCGACCTCGGACGCATAAGTGGGCCGATGGGCTCGATAGACGATCTTCGAACCATCCGGGGAATAGAACGGTCCACCGTCATAGCCGACGGTGTCCGTGAGCCGCTGAACGTCCGAGCCGTCCGGCGCCATCGAATAGATATCCAGGTCACCGTCCCTCATCGACGTGAACACGATCCGGTCTCCGACCGGTGAAAAGGTCGCCTCGGCGTCGTATCCGAAGGTGGTCGTCAGTTGGGAAAGATTCGATCCGTCCGCATCGGCCATGAAGATGTCGAAGCTGGGGTACACAGCCCAGACGTACCCCCGAGAAAAATCGGGGACAGCAGGGCACGCGGTCGCGAAGTGATGCGTCGATGAATAGAGAATCTTGTCGCCGGCCGGGTAGTAATACGAACAAGTCGTCCGGCCTTGGCCGGTGCTCAGCATCTGCACGTCGCTTCCGTCTAGGGACATCGTGTAGATTTGATCGCACCCGCCGCTGCGGGGGGTCGACTGGAAAATCAGCCGAGTGCCGTCGAACGAAAAATACGCTTCGGCGTTCTCTCCCTCGAAGGTGAGTTGCCGGATGTTGCTCAGGTGCACCTCCGGCGACTGTAGCGAGTCGGCGGAGCGATTCGCAGCCGGTGGAGTCGCGTCGGCTGTTGTGAAGAGAAAAGATGCCATCACGCCGGCGGCCGCTGCCGGCTTCACGAGGGAAAACATTCACTGTCCTCCAAGAGGATGATCGATGTCCAAGTCGTTTACTGTTCTCGCGACACTCGCAGGCGTAATCAGCCTATCGAGTCCGGTCGTTCTTACTGCCCAAGACTGCCCCGTGTCCCAGCCTGCTACCCGTGAGTCCGACGGGGCGTTGGCACACGTTCGATACCTAGCCGACGACGCTCTGGAAGGCCGCGAGGTCGGTTCCAGGGGAGCCCGCTGCGCTGCAGAGTACATCGCCGGTCGCTTCGAAGCACTCGACCTCGAGGGTGCGGGGCCGAACGGCAGCTATTTTCAGAGCTTCACCGTTCGGGCGGGATCGACCCTGGGAGCCGGAAATGCGCTCCGTCTCGACGGGACCAGCTACCCCATCCGATCTGACTGGATTCCCCTCGGGTACGCCGCCACCGACGCCGTGACCACTTCTTTGATCTACGGTGGCGACGGAATCAATCGACCGAACGAAGCGAACAACACATACCCCACCCTCGCCCTGGAACATCGCATCGTCGTACTTGAAGATGGAGACTTGGCGAAAGGCTCCAGCCAGGCACTTCAGGCAGACGCTCACTTCAAGGCTTCCGTGGCGGCGGGTCGGGGGGCTTTTGGCCTCATCCTCCTGCTTAGACCTGACAGCGATCTCCCAGACCTGACCAACGAGACACGAGCGGCGCTTCGCATTCCAGTCGCTGCGGTTAGGGGCGAGGCGGCGGATCGAATCCGTGCAGCTGCACGGAGCGGTGCCACGGCTACGCTCGAGACGGCGGTTGCACCGCGTACCGCGGAGGCCAGAAACGTGGTCGCCCTACTCCCAGGCTCCGATCCGGACCTCGTCGACGAGGTCCTGATTGTCGGAGCGCACTACGATCATCTCGGGCTCGGGGGTGATGGTTCGCTGGATCCTGACGCGATCGGCGCGGTGCACAACGGAGCCGACGACAACGCGAGCGGTACTGCGGCACTCATCGAGGTCGCCCACCGTCTGTCCCAGGGCGACCGTCGGCCCGCACGAACGGTGCTGTTTATGGCTTTCACAGGCGAGGAGAAGGGCCTTTGGGGTTCCGCCCACTACGTGAGCAATCCGCTGGTCCCGATCGCACGGTCGACCGCAATGCTCAATATGGACATGGTGGGTCGACTAGAGGGCCGGACGCTAACCGTGATGGGTGTCGGTACCGCCGAGGAGTGGACGGACGTCCTGGGCAGTGCCAACCAGGCGCTCGACCAACCCCTGCAGATCGCCACAGCCCCCGATGGTTTCGGTCCGTCTGACCACTCGTCGTTCTACGGCGAGGGGATTCCGGTCCTCCACTTTTTTTCGAACACTCACGAAGACTACCACCGACCTTCCGACGATTTTGACAAGATCGACGGAGAAGGCCTCAAGATGATTCTCGGGCTCGTTACCGAGGTGGCCATCGCTGTAGCGGGCGAGGCGGGATCCGACGAACGCGTAGCGATCACTCCCATAGAAGCCGTGGCTACTCCGGCACACGGCCAAACCTCATCTACCTCTAGCGGCGGATACGGTCCCTACCTCGGGTCCATCCCCGACATGGTGCCGTTGGAATTCGGACTGCGGCTTTCCGGTGTCCGCGATGGGAGCCCGGCCCAAGAGGGTGGGATACGAAAGGGTGACGTCGTGGTCGAGTTTGGAGGCAAAGAAATCGGCGACATCTACGCGTACACCTACGCGTTACGGGAGCACGCTCCTGGTGACGAGGTTGACATCGTTGTCCTCCGGGACGGAGAGCGACGAACCCTTACCGTCACCCTGGGAGATCGCCGTTAGTCACCGGCCTCGGTCGCCAGAAGGTCGAACTGTCCGGGCGAATCCTCTGCAACGGGCTCCCTGCGTGCTCCAGCCGCCCCGTACGCGCGCGTCACCTCGACGACTCTGTCTCCCGCCTCGAGCGTCATCAGCCTACGCCCTTGTGTTCTGCGACCTTGGGATGGCACGTCGTCTACCAAGAGTCGCGTGACCCGGCCACCGGCCGTCACCACCATAACCTCGTCTCCCTCCAGTACCTCTAGGGCCGAGACGAGGCTGCTGTCTTCGCCGGACGGGATCGCCATGGTCCCTAGCCCTCCACGCTTCTGAAGGGGAAAGTCACTCACTTCGGTTCGTTTTCCCAACCCCGCTTCGTTGACACTCATCACCCAAGCGTCACGGCGAAGTAAAAGGAGTCCCACCACCAGGTCTTCATCCTTCAGGTCGATGCCCTTCACGCCCTGAGCTGTGCGCCCGAGCACTGAAACGTCCGACTCGGGAAAGCGGATTGCCCTGCCCGACTTGGAGATCAGCATCACCTCACCGGACCCATCTGAGATTCTGACATCCAGAATACGGTCCCCATCCTTCACGCCCGACGCGATGATCCCCCCGGCCCGTGGATTACCAAACTCTGAGAGTTTGGTGCGCTTCATTACACCCTTCTCCGAGATGAATACGACCTCGCGGTCGGCACCGAGATCATCCGCAGCGAGCATGGTAATGATCCGGTCACCACGGTCCGCCCGAGTCAGGGCATAGATCGACTGTCCTCGGGACGCTCTGCCACCCTCGGGTACGTCCAGGACCGGCAAGAAGTGAATGTGCCCCGCTTCGGTGAAGGCCAAGAGCCATCCCTGCGTCCGAGCCACGAAAATCCGTTCCAGATAATCCTCTTCGAAGCGCTCCATCCCAGCCAGCGCTTTCCCCGAGGAAACCCGCCGCCGATAGAGGTGCATGGGTATGCGCTTGATGAAGCCCTCGTGGCTGACGGTGATGACCACGTCCTCGTCCGCGACCGCATCCTCGACCACGACCTCCTCAGCCTCGTCATCATCCAAGATGACCGTACGCCTGTCGTCCCCGAATTTCTCGACGATCTCATCGAGTTCCTCAAGCATGATCTCGAGCTTTCGGGCCTCGCTATTGAGTATGCCCTTGAGCTCTTTGATCATGCCCTTGAGCTCCTTTAGGCGCTTCTTGAGTTGCTCCTGCTCAAGGGTCGTGAGCTTGGCCAAGCGCATGTTCAGGATAGCGTCAGCCTGAATCTCGGAAAGGCCCAACAGGTCCCGGAGTCCTTCGGACGCCCCGGCCCGGTCCTTGGACTTTCGGATAATGGCGATGACCTCGTCGATGGCGCCGAGGGCAGCTACCAAGCCGTCCAGGGTGTGCCTCTCGGCCTCGGCTTGCTCCAGATCGTGAAGAGATCGCCGCTGAATTACTTCGATGCGATGATCCCTGAAGCGCTCGAGCAGCTCGAGGAGAGTGAACTCCTTCGGCTCACCGCGGTCCAACGCGATATTGATGGCCCCAAACGTGGACTGGAGGCTGGTCTTCTTGTGCAGTAGCTGGAGGACCTTGGCGGCCTTCGCCCCTCTCTTCAGCTCGATGACCAGCCGTAGGCCGTCGCGATCAGACTCGTCGCGGATGTCGGAGATGTCGTCGGCCCTACCCTTTCGGGCGAGGTCGGCGATCTGGTGGATTATCCTGGTCTTGGAGACGGCATAGGGTAGCTCGGTGACCACGAGCTGCTCCTTGCCACCCCTCAAAGCCTCTTTGACGATCCGGGCCCGCATGATGATCCGGCCACGGCCCGTCTCGTACATCTTCCGGATTCCTTCGCGCCCCACGATGAAGCCCCCGGTCGGAAAATCGGGACCCGGCAGATGACGCATCAGCGAATCCAGGGAGGGCTCCGGTTCTTCGATCAGCGCCCTTAGAGCCGCCGCGACTTCCGGAAGGTTGTGGGGAGGCACGTTCGTGCTCAGACCGACGGCAATCCCGGACGACCCGTTGACCAGCAGGTTCGGAACCCGCGATGGCAGAACGGTCGGTTCGGTACGCTGGCCATCGAAGTTCTCGGCGACATCGACGGTCTCCTTCTCAATGTCAGCCAGGATCTCCTCGGAGATCAGCGCGAGCTTGGCCTCAGTGTACCGATAGGCCGCCGCCGAATCACCGTCTATTGAGCCGAAATTTCCCTGCCCATCGACGAGCGGATATCGCAGCGAAAAATCCTGCACCATGCGGACCATCGCGTCGTAGACGGCCGAGTCGCCGTGCGGGTGGTACTTGCCCAACACATCCCCGACGACCGTGGCGCTCTTCTTGTAAGGCTTGTCCGGCCTCAACCCCAACTCATGCATAGCGAACAGGATTCGCCGGTGCACCGGCTTCAGCCCGTCGCGCACGTCGGGCAGAGCTCTCTGCACGATCACGCTCATGGAGTAGTCGAGGAATGATTCGCGCATCTCCTCTTCGATGAGTCTAGGAAGGATGCGCTCACGGGTCTGGGCCGTCATCACAACTCCTGCGGAGCCGAAGGCAAGGTGAAGAGGGACGTCATACGGCCTACGATCTCAGGTTCTCGAAGGCAAATCAAGCCGGGGTCAAAAGAGAGAGCCGCGAGTTGAATTCGGCTCACGGCTCAACGGTCCCGCACAGAATGATCGGTCGGAGACTACTCTTCTTCAGCGCCCCCCTGAGCGACGGCCTCCAGGATACGTCCCTTCAACGCCTCGGGCGCATACCCGTTGTTCTGCGACTGACCCAGCGCCTCGATGAAGTGTCTCTCGAATTGGGCCCTAGGGTAACATCCCTTGAAGACCTCAAGATGGCGACGCACCTCATCTTCAGAAATGTCATCCAGTTCGCCGTCTAGGTACTCGAACAGTTTCGCCGCGGCCTCTTCGCAATCGATCATTGCGCTGGCCGATGCACTGCCGTTTCCGGCTCCTCCGGATAGCCTCAACAGCTTCTTCAGTCTCTCGAATGCAGTCACCTAAGCATCCCCCGCCGCCGCGGAGATGTGCCCCATCTCAACGGCGTATGCATGGAGTGTACCCCGGAGCTGGCGACGGCCCCTGAACAAGCGACTCTTCACGGTCCCGGAATCTCCATGATCTCGGCAATCTCGTTGTAGGAAAGGTCCTCTAGGTCCGACAGGACTACAGCCACTCTGTACTCTACAGAAAGAGCGTCGATGGCCCGAAGGATCTCTTCGTCGACGATGGAACTAAAGAACTCACCCTCTGGATCAGCACCCTTGGATGCCGCGAACACCGGCGCCTCTCGCGACAGCGCCCTGGGACCCTCATAGGCGGTCTCGGTGAGGATTTCATCATGACGCTATCCTCACTCTCGCTGCCGAAGGAACACGTTCCTGCAGATGGTGAAGAGCCAGCTCTTGCACCGTGTTCCCGGCGAGTACTGTTCCCAGGCTCTAAAAGCTCGAAAATAGGTGTCCTGGACCAGGTCCTCCGCACCGTCCTGGGTTCCAGCCAAACGAAGCGCAAACCTGGATACAGTATCCATATGGAGAACCGCTTCCTCGAGGAAGCTCGCCCCCTGCTGGTTCACGTACTTAGGAAATTGTTCGCTGCTGGTCACGGATCTCGGCGATGGATGGGATACGCGCTTAAGACGTGGAAAAGTTCACTGGTTCCCCAATCAGCGCTGGCCGAGGGAAGCATATTACCGTGGGATCAGTCCGGAAAGACGAACTCTCTCTCCAAGTGGTCGCTGACAGGACCCCCCGTGACCAGTTCGATCATAGCCCTCATCTCTCGGCCAAGCTCCTGAAGGCGCGACAAGACGGAGAAGGCATGGGCAAAGTCGAAGTAAGCCGCCACAGCCCCTTCGTCGGCCGGATGAGTGGTCGTGACCGTGGCCTCCATCTCGACTCGGAGGATCTCCACTATGGCGGTCACCGCACCGCAGAGGGCCTGTTGCTCGGCCAGAGTCTCGACGGATAGGTCGCCATCCAATCGTGGGAGCAATGCCGCGGCCCTTTCACGCTCCTCCGGTGGGGCGGCTACAACTCCTCGCTCGGGGACGTAACTATCAAGCACTTGTCGCACGCCAGCCCTCAGCGCCGTCAGTTCTTCGAAGTTGCAGTTCACGATCACGGCTCGCTCCCTCTAGTACCAGCCTCCCCTGCTTATCTACCTATTTCATCATCCGATTGTTTCTGCAAGCGGATTCTTCGCCAAGGAGGCATCCCCTCTCCCAGATAGAGTCGCAGCCGGCCTCAAGCAAGGGCGCCCCGGAGCTGGGGAGGACCATCGACAACCAAGGGGATGGAGACGTGATGCTCACCGTCGACCTTTACATCAAAGCTGTAGCGGCCGGGCTCCGGAAAGACCAGACCATCCAGATTGAGCACATGGGGTACGCGTATCCCTTCTCCCGCGTCGGCTCCACCGCCCAGCTGCATCTCGCCGTTCAACGAGAGCACCTCCGCCCCGGCCGGATCCGATAACCTGATTTCCATCTCGTGGGTCCCCATCTCAGAGGTGCCTGCCGTGAGGCGAAGTACAAGAGCGATCCGCCCGTGCTGAGCGGGAAACTGGCTCACCCCGATCCGGTCGAAGACGCCGAGTATGTTCATCTTTCCCGTCGCATCGATCGTGGCAGCATCGGCCAGCAGGGCCAGATCTACCTCCATATCACTTCCCCTCACACAAAGTTGATGAACAGCTAAGACAGTAGGCGTTCCTTGAGTACCAGTCCGGCCACCAAGTCGATGAGTGCGTGGGCGCCTATCGCCGGCCAGAGGCTTCCCGTATAGAGGAACGCCCCTCCCATCATCAACCCAACGACTCCGGTCCGGATCACCCCGATCGGGCCCTGGTACGCATGGAGGAGACCAAAGGTCGCGGAGGTCAGGACCAGTGCAAGGGTGGCGGATCCGGATGCCACAACGAGAGCCGAGATCGCATATCCGCGGTACGCGATCTCTTCTCCGAAGCCCGCGCAAAGAGACAGGACGGCGAACAGGCCCTTCTCTTTGCTGGTGACCGGCATGAGCTCGTGCACGAAGTCCGTCTCATCAATCTGCAAGACGCGACGAATCTGGCGGAACACCAGCAGTGTGATGACGCCGACTCCGAATAATGCCGCGGTCCACACCAGCTTCTCCGCCGACCAGGGCGTATCGAGACCCAGGCCCTCCAGACCCACAAATCGGTGGCCCACATAGAGGCTCACGGCGCCGAGCAGTAGGATCGAGGAGCCCGAGTTCAGATAGGCCGGCACCCGCTCCAGGACGACCTCCCGAGCCAGAGGGACCTGAGCCACTGCCAACGTCGGAAGCAGTTCGATCAGTCCCGTCACCACGAAAGCGTCGAGGACACCCAGTGGCGTGGTCTTCGACAGCAGAAGGGCGAGAACCGGGTACGCGAGCACCCCGACGAGCGCGAGCCTCACGCCAGCAATTCCAGCCCGATCGCTTCAACCCGCCCCAGCGTGCCCAGGACGTCCTCCGCGGTCGACGTATAGTTCATCACACAGATGCGAAGCACATAGGCCCCTTGCAAACGAGTCGAGGACACCATCGCGTGTCCGCTTGAGACGATGCGCTGCTGGATCTCAACATTCAATTCCTCGAGCCCCGTGGAGTCGATGTCGTGATCGGGAGGATTGAATCGATAACACACCACCCCGAGGGCGGCGGGGCTGAGCAGCTCCAGGCCGTCAGACGCCTCGACGTACGCTTGGGCCTCCCGGGCCAAATCCATCGCCCTCTGTATGGACGAACGGAAGGCCCCCACACCAAACGACTTTATGGACATCCAGACCTTCAACGCCCGAAAAGAGCGGGAAAGCTGAACGCCCCGCTCACCGAAGTTCACATGGTCGCGGCCGATCTGAGTGTCTTGAAGGTATTCCGGGTTCGTGCTGAACGCAGCGTGGAGATCCGCAGCATCTCTGACCATGAGGCACCCCGTTTCATACGACTGGAACAGCCACTTGTGTGGATCGAGCGTGACGCTGTCTGCCAACTCGATCCCGTCCAGAGCGCTCCGCCCCTCATCTGTGAGCACCGCGAAACCGCCGTACGCCGCATCGACGTGCATCCAGAGACCCTCTTCCCTGCACAACTCCCCCAATTCCCGCAGCGGGTCGACCACGCCCGTGTTTGTCGCGCCTCCGTTACCCGTAACCAGAAGCGGGGTGAGCCCGGCTCTTCGGTCCAAGTGAATAGCTTCTCGCAGGGCGTCCAGGTCCAGGCGGTACTCGGCGTCAACCGGTATCGCACGCACGGCGTCTGGCCTGAACCCCGCGATCCGGGCCGCCCTACCCATCGAAGAATGCGCCTGGTCGGACTGATACAGAACGGCCCCATCAGGATCGCCACGACTGGCACGAGCGGCCACGAGGGCGTCGAGGTTGGCCACGGATCCGCCGCTGGTGAACACCCCGCTAGCTGTTTCCGGAAAGCCAAGCCAATCCCTGAACCAATCCAGAACCACCAGCTCGATCTGACTGGGACCCGCAGATTCGAGCCAGGTACCTTGGAAAACGTTGAAGCCGGTCGCCAACAACTCGGCCATGACGGTAGGCCAAGTCGGGGAGGAAGGCACAAAAGCAAAGAACCGTGGGTGGTCGATCCGACCGGCGTAGTGCAGGACCTCGTTCGCCGCTCGTTGCATTACCTCCAGAGGTGGTGAACCCGCCTCCGGAGCCTCCTCTCGAAACCGTGCTTCCATCTCCTCGCGGGTGGCTCCGACCCAGGCCGGCCCCTCTCGAAGGGCGGCCCAGCGCTCCACAACGAGATCGACGGCCGCATACCCGAGGTGCCGCATCTCTTCCTCATCCAGAGCGAGTTCGCTATGCCTCGGCTCGTCTTCCCGACCATCCATTGTTCGTTCCACCGTGCCTCGCTAGCCTATGATATCCTGCTAGAGTCGCGTTCCCCCCACCGACAGGCATATGGCGACCATCACCCAAGGACACAAGGCGGTTTTCCGCGTCTTGGATGCGATGGACGCTCCCCACGGCGGTCGGCTTCTGAAGCTCCGCTTCCAATCCGGTGAACCCCCTCGTACTCGCGAACTCAAGGGCGCGACGTTACGGGCCGAGTCGCCAAACGGCCAGAGTTCGTGCAGGATCCGGGTGGACGGGTTCGCCTTGTTCGGCGGCCGACCTTCAGATGATCGGATTCACCGTACCGGACGGGTGGACGTCCACGTGTCCGCTGTGGAAGGTGACGCTGGGGCCATCGGCCTGAAGTGGGAAATCTCCGGACCGCTCTAGGCCAAGGCTATCGCAGCCCCGGAGGCTCCCGCTCGAACGTCTCCATGAACCAACTCCGGTACTCTTCCTGCTTGCCCGGATTCGCGTCCATCCACGCGGTCCTTTCTGCGTCGAACTCGTCCGGCCGAGACGTTAAGATCATCGCCTCCAGATAGTCGTGCTCTCGGGCGTACATCAACTCGTCCAACGGGCCGTACGGGGTCATATCGAACAGCGCTCGCCCGTATAACCAGGCATCCGCGACTCGAGCCAGAATCGCCCTTTCGAGTTCATACCCCTCTGCTTCGGCAGCCTCAGGTAGGAATTCGTCGAGCCTCTCCATCTTCTTCATGAGATGGTAGTGCCCGTAAAACGCCATGATCGAGCCGGATTCAGGCGCAACCGAGGGGACCAGCACGTACGCGGTGTCCGCGTCCTCACTGATCGTCAGTCCGTCCCAAGGATAGGTCTCCACAGGAGTGGGGTTCTCGATGATCATAAACGACGGATCGAGCGTGATATTCTGCTGCTGATCTCGAAGCCAAAGGTCGATTTGAGACAGCCGCGCCTGGTCGGGCTGGAGTCTGGCACCCGACCGAACGATCAGCGACCGAGGTGCTGGAAGAGGAGCAACGGTCGTGCAGGCACCTAGGACCAATACAGCCGCGACGCTCATCCGTTGGAGCGTAACCCTCGAAAGGCGCCGTAGTGCAGGACGACTTGTGTGTTCAAACGTCATAACAGGCCTAACTCCGAGCCCCGTGGGTCCGAAAAATACTTGACACCCCAACGTCGCGGAGCGGAATTGGGGGTCCAATCATATTTAGATACATGTCATATACGACACGGCAGTAGGAAAAATGACCGAAGCCATCAGGGAGTTTCACCCTCCCCAGACGATAACACCTGAGAACCTCGGTGACGACCTCGCCCGTCTGGTCTGGGAAAGCTTCAGCGATTTTGTCTCAGAAGGCGATAATGGAACCGCCCTGAGCGGCTTGGGGTTGGTCGATTTGAAGGGTGAACCAGACCAGCGTGCGGTTGAGGAAGCCCTCATTTTCGTGATGTGGGCACACACGAGGGGTACCCAGCAAGCCTTCGTCGGCCGGGCACCGGCTGACCGTCTCAAGAGAACGCTGGACGCTATGCATTCGGCAGTCTTCGAGGACATGGTCGAGAACGGAACGCCTCAGGCTCAGCTGCCCTTCTTCGAACAGCGTGTCGGCGCCCGTTACGCGGAGTATCACGCCGGCGCAGCCGACTCAGATACCAGTCTGGGTGAGGCCGTTGTCCAGTACCTCACGGGCAGGCCGAAGTCGGAAGCGCCGTTGACGTTGGCCATCACCGAACGAGCCGTCGAGGTGGCAGGTCCACTTCGGGACTACCTCGAGGATATCGAACTCATTCCCTGAGAGCTGGGCGGTCCGAACCCTGCCACTTCATCATCTCGAAGGGGCTACGACACCTTAGGCACCAGTAGCTGGAGACCGACAGTTGAGGGCCGAACGGATTCACCAACTCGGTATCCGACTCCTCGCAGAACGGGCAGAGAGGGGACTCGGGCAGTCCTCCGCGCTTTGAGCCCCCCGTTGAGCCCCCCGCGCCGTCGCTCATTCGACGAGCAGCATTCGGTTCAGGTCTCCGCGGGCACGGGCTACCGCCTCATCGTCCGGATGGCCGGGCCCGCGACCCCGCTCCGAATCCCAGCCGTCACGATCCGGCTCCACCGCAGCGAGGTCGACATCCACCAACGCGAGCAGGGCTCCGTAGCGCTCTAGGAAACGTTCGTGCAGGACCTTCCCCTCTGGTACGAGCCCCGACCCCGCCTGGGCCTCTCCCACCTCGTCGCCCGGCATCAGCCACGCCAATGTGCTCGGCAGCATGGACAGGACAGTGTCACGGAGACGGGCCCGTCCTTCTTCGGAGCCGCCCGCCAAGTTCCTGAACCAGGCAGTCCCCAGATCGTCGTGGAACGCCTCTTCGGCGAGCATCTTCGGGATTCGCGAACGGGTCGGCTCGTAGACACCTTCTGAAAAGCCTTCCAGAGCCACCGAGAGTGCGCCGTCCACTACCACACAGGCGGCGACCACCGCAGCCCAGTCCTCCAACGGCTGATCGAGGGCGTCAGGGTTTGCGTACTCGCTCGCTTGCCTCTCGTGCTCAACCACCGCCGGGTCCATGCCGAAATCTTTGAGCATCGCGTACAACAAACGGGCGTGACCCCACTCGTCCTGCGCCATCGAAGAAGCCGCGATGCCCGTTTCGATCGAAGGGGCACCCAGGAGCCAGTCGGAGTAGTGGATACCCATCATCCGCTTGCCGTCAGCCAGCGAGAGGATCGCCCTCCGAAGTCCTTCGCGGGCATCGGGGTCCATGTCCTGAACACTCTTGAATGTGGTCTCGGCATTCACGACTGTCCCCCTCTCGTCGCGAAGGGCCCGTCCGTTCGATTAACAGGGATGATCGCGGAGCGAGGGATCACACACATCTCGAACCAGCGTTCCTCGTCATAAGTCTTCCACGCATACACCCGCGCCATTTCGTCATCTAGCGCGTTCAAGTATCCGACGTGCCGAAGCGGCTCCCCACGCTCTTTTCGAGCGAACACGTCGTAGAGTGGTTCTTCCATTGGCTGCGTCCTCTTCGATCTATCCGACGCCCACGCCGAGTCTGCGAAGTTTCTCGCGTCCCTCGTCCGTGATGCGATCATTTGTCCAAGGAGGAGACCACACTTCGTGAATCTCCACTTCGTCGATCCAACTTTCCTGCATCAGACGATCACGAATGTCTTCGCGAATGAAGTCCATGCAGGGGCACGCCGTGGCCGTGAACGTGAGTTCGATCTCAGCGATTCCCACCGAGCAGGCGACACCATACACGAGGCCCAGTTCCACCACGCTGATCGGAATCTCGGGGTCCAGCACCTCGCCGAGGACCTTCCACGTCGCCTCGGTCTGATCTGACGGGGGACTCAGCAAGGGATCGGTCCAAAGGTCACGACCCCCGCTGACGTGAGCCGCGGCTGCGGCCGCAATAACGTCAGGAAGTCGCCGCGAGTTCAGAACCGGAACCTTCATGCTGCTCCGAGCCACTTGCTCACCTGTCCGCGCGAACGCCGAAAGGCTTCGACGTATATCTCGTTCATCGGGCCACGAGCCTTCCAGCGCTCGAACACCGACTCCCATGTAATTTCGCCCTCATCGAAGAACCAGCGCTTCTCCAACGCATCGTAGCGACAAGGGAAAGGGTAGTCCTGAACGTAACGCTCCGTGGCGCTGTCATAATGCGCCGGAATGTTCAGACCCAACCGTTCGCAAAGAGGCACCGTCGAGGCCATCCACACCTGACGAAGCTGATCGTTACTCAATCCCTTGAGTTTGTAGTCCAGCTGGCCGCTGTGACGCTTGCGATCGTCGGGAAGCCCGAACCACTCGAGAGTCATCGGGAACATCCAGTCCACCGCGCGCTGGACCATCTCTCGCGCTTCACCTCCGGCCTCCGTCAAACGCTTCATCCACACCTCGCCGTGCCTCAGGTGGAAGTTCTCCTCCATCCCGATCTTGATCAGGGCACGCTTGAGCGGACCGTATGATGTGTGCTCGTGAACATCGGAGAGCAGAGTGATTCCGGCACGGTCGAAAAAGCCTGTGGCCACGACCAACTCGGCCCAGTTGTCCAACGGCTGATCGAAGCCATAGGGGTGCTTGAACTCATGCGGCTCTCGTCCGTAGACCAAATGCTCCTTGGACTCTCCCAGATCCTCGAGAAGTCGGTACGCGATGTTCGCGTGGGCCAGCTCATCCTGAATAATGGCGTGCGCGCTGACCTGGGTATTGGCCGAAGGCGCGTGCCGGGCTGCCATCCAATACGCGGGCGCACTCATCAGCTCTGTGTCGGCCTGGACCGTGAGCTGAACGACAAGTGATTTCCGATACCCTTCGGTCATCTCTTCGACAGACTCCACGATATATCCGTCGTGGACCTTGGCCTTCAGTTCCTCGTCCGTTAAGGGTGACATGCGTGACTACACATCCTCTCTAAGGTTGACAATCGACCGACTCGCCACATTCGAACGATCGTTCGAACGAAACAGTCTACCGAAACAGTCTACACACCACCGCTCCCGACATCCAGTGCCTTGAACGGGGGAAGCCCTACAGCCCCAGCGAAGACCTGATCAGCGGCGCGATACGCTCGGGAGTCCAGGGTGGGTCGAAGGTGAGGTCCACCTCACAGCCGTCCACGCCTTCGACCGCCTCGACCGCAGATTTCGCATCCAACACGAGCTGGTCTGCAACCGGGCACATAGGCGAGGTCAGAGACATGACCACGTGCACATCGGCGTCGGCGACTTCGATGTCGTAGATAAGCCCGAGCACGACGAGATCGAGATTCAACTCGGGATCTTTGACGCCCTTGAGAGCGTTCCGAACATCCTTCTCTGTGACTGCCATTAGTGTTTTCTCATGAAAAGGACAGTGATCTCCTGGGTGTCTTCACCCTAGAGTTTGTGGATCGCCTTATGCACAGTGGCCACCACCTCTCCAGCGGGCTTCTGCTGTAACGTGGAGACCAGGTCGGCCGCGCCCCTGAACAGTCCGGTCGAAGCCGTCGAGACAACAATAACCATGTCGCCGGTTCCTATCCCATATCTCTTGCGTCCCGTATTGAAACCCTTCGAGCATCCCGAGGGGCGCGGCGGGCCCCTCAGTGAGGCTGTCACCAACATCAGACTCGTCCCGGCCGACGGTGATGTGGTGCGAGCTGCCCGAAGCCTCGGGATATCCTTTGGAGACGAATAACTGGGCGGCCTCCTGCACGCCGCTAGCGGCCGGACGCCCTCCAACCGTCGGCAGTCAGTGAGACGAGGTTGGCAAAGAGCCGGTATGCCCCCGGCACGCCGGCCGGAAATTGTCGGAAAAACGAGAGGCCCGTGTAAGCGTAGAGTCCCTCCCCAACGGGAGCGACCAGTAAAGATCCGTGGGTCGGCTCCTCACCCGGGTCGGTCAACTCGAGGAGAGGGGTAAACCGCTCGTCCCACTCGCTCAAGAAATAGAGGCCGCGTTCCTGAATCCATCCCTCAAAATCAGCCGATGTAATGCTGTTTGGCGAACTGAAGACGGGAGAGTCCGGGTCGAGGAACGCGAAGGGTGAGTTCTCTGATGTGACGCGGGGCGCCGACCGGTTCCCCATGCTTACTGGATAGGGAGCGAAATTTCCGCGCGGATATTCATACTTGTTGTATTGCACGACCACCGTGCCACCGGCCCGGGCGAACTCGAGGATCTGGTCATTCGCGGCGGCAACATCGGGGCGAGTCTCGTATACCCGGATACCGAGCACGAGCACGTCGTACCCGCTGAAGTCTCCTCCACGCACCCGGTCAACGCTCACTTCCTCCGCGTCGGCGCCCATCTGGCGCAGCGCCTCCAGACCGCCATCACCAGAGCCCATGATGTACCCGATCTTCACCGGAGCCACCTCTACCGACAGCACCGACGCCTGCATTTCGGCAGGCTTGAAGTAGAGGGTGCGTTCGATGTGTGGATAGTCGATGATGTCGACCCGTTCGTCGAATCGCTCACCTGCATCGAGGGTCGCAACCGCCCGAAACACGTGAGCACCCGAGTTCACGTCTCCACCCGGCTCGACGGTGAATGTGAAGCCTCGGTTGGAGCCTTCAACAATCATGTTGAAGGGAATGCTGGCCGGCGTGACATTCCACCCATCGGGTCCTTCAAGAGAAACGCTCCCGGCGGCTCCAGTACGCGACTCGTTGCGAACCAGCACCGTCACCTGCCGGGCCTCCCGGGATCCCTGTGGCCACGCCATACCTTGCGGCTCAAGCCCCACTGAAAGGGCTGGGGTCGCCAAGACCGGGGCACGGTATTCTCCGCTGGCCTTGTCGACACCCACGTAGCGGGCTCGGCTTCCCCAGGCGAGCCGCACGGGCCCGTCGACTCCCGGCACGTAGAGATCGAACTCACCAGCGGCGCTGAGAAGCGCCCTCCAGTTGCGGGGCAGACTCTCGGAGCCGTTGATATCCGACCACTGGTACATGTCTCCCTGTCGCTCCGCCTCGAGGTAGTACAGGCGGGTAGCCTGTAGCGCCTCATCGAGGCGTACTCGGTAGCTCCAGGTCGCCATCTCACCCGACCCGATGGCCTGGGCGTCCAGCGTCTGCCCGTCCTGCCCACCGAACTCGGTCGACCCTCCGCCACTCTCTCCGGGACCGGCTGTGTTGATGACTGCTCGCTCGATCCGGAACGGACCACCGTTCCAGACGCGCACCTCCAGGTCTACATCTTGGCCGGCAGTCACGAGGTCGTCACTCGCCCGTACATCGACCACAATCGACGCCGTTTTCATCAGGCCCCACCTGATCTGTGCCGCCCGTACCGCCAGCGACTCGGCCAGAGTCGGCTCGATATCGGTCAGCTCCTGCATTATGCCGAAGCTGGCCTCGAGGTGGCGATACGCCACGGCCAACGGAGCCGCTGCTCGCTCCGGGTGGAGGGCACCCAGGGACTCGGCAGCGTCCCGAACTGCGCTCCGGTACGCCCGCAGATGCTCTCTGATCGGTGTCCCGACATCGGCAGGCAGTCGGTTGGTCAGACCGGCGAGCGTCGTGTCGATCCCCGCGAAAAGTCCCTCGTCATCGGGAGGAGCTTGGACGCGGCTCACCACTAGCCGGAGACCAGCGTCGCGCGGGCCTAAGGGCTGGAGCGCCCCCATGTCCTGGGACCGGTGCTGACTGCGACTCTCCATTGCGAGCTGCAAGTAGGATCGCCCCAGGAGCGGATCGAACGTACCCGTGGGCACCGTCACTGGGGGCGGCTCAGGGCTGCGCCTGACCGAATGGTAGAGCTTGTCCGCCCGCCACGGCTCCCCGGCGACACCCGGTAGGTCCCTGAACCTCGACGCGTCCTCCGCTGCGTCGAAAGCCTCGCCGGCCAGTATTCCACTGGCCTGATGCTGTCCATGACCGTCGCGAGGGGTTCCCGACCAAACGGAGACGATGACCTGTGGTCGAAACGTTCGGATCACCCACACGATGTCCCTCAAGACATCCTCTCGGGGCCAATGCGCAAAGGCTTCGTCCGCACTCTTGGAAAAGCCGTAGTCATACGCCCGCGTGAAGAACTGCCTGCCGCCGTCCAATCGGCGGGCGGCCTCGAGCTCTCCGGTACGGATGATGCCCAAGCCCTCGCCAAGCTCGGGCCCGATAAGGTTTTGGCCTCCGTCACCACGGGTCAGAGAGAGATACGCCGTCTCAATACCCATGCCGCGCGCCATGGCGGTCAACAGCCCCGTGTCCTCGTCATCGGGGTGGGCGCCGATCATGAGCACCCGCTTCACTCCGTCCAACCGGCGAAGGGTGAGCGCCGCCTCTACCACTCCGCTGCCTTCCGGACCGATTTGGGCCACAGCCGGCACGGACGTCAGTGTCGAGGACAAAAGCATCGCCGCCATTGCGGCTCCCAGCGCATACCTGCGAAGGGCCCGTGCGACTTCTCTGTGTCTTGTGGTCATGGCCACCAACCTATCTCCACCCCGGATACTCGAAAACCACACCCCAACACAGGTACTCACGGTGCGCAACGGATGTGCCAGTCAGCGGTAGTCATCGGTGGCAGCTTGTCCGAAGTTCGGCGGCACGGATATGTTGGCCCCGACTCGAAAAGGCCTATCTACCCCTGGAGGGTACTCGATGAATCAACCCCGCGATCAGTGGAGCTCCAATCTGGGCTTCATCCTGGCGGCGACCGGAAGCGCCATCGGTCTTGGAAACCTTTGGAAATTCCCGTTCATCACCTGGGAGAACGAAGGGGGTGCCTTCGTACTCGTCTATCTGGTTTGTATCGCGGCGGTGGGCCTGCCGATCATGATGGCCGAGTTGCTGATCGGCCGAAAGAGCCAGAAGAGCGTCGTTGGAGCGCTGAAGGACGTCGTCGGCCCGGCCTGGCGTTGGCTCGGGGTTTGGGGAGTGCTCTGCGGGTTCGTGCTGCTCAGCTACTACACAGTCATTGCCGGATGGTCGCTCTTCTACTTCGCCAAGTCTACGTCCTGGATGATCAGTGGATTCCCCACAGGCACGGACATGGGAGCACTCTTCGGCGCCCAAGCTGGGAATGGAGCGCTTCAGTTAGGGATTTCGCTGGCGTTCAGCATCGCCACCGTGTCCGTCGTGTACTTCGGCGTCCAGAAGGGCATCGAGCGGATCGCCAAACTCTTCCTTCCGATCCTTTTCGGAATCCTCGTCCTACTCCTCGTTTCAGCGTTGGGAATGAGCGGGTCGGGTCAAGCGTTGAGCTTCATCTTCCGCCCGAACTTCGCTGAGCTGGATCGTGCGAGCGTGCTCGAGGCCCTAGGGCACTCGTTCTTCACGCTCTCGCTGGGTATGGGTGCCATGGTGACGTACGGCTCGTACATCTCCAAGACCCAGTCCATAGTGAAGGCGTCGGCGGTGATCGTGGCGCTCGACACAATAATCGCACTCACCGCGACCGTGATCATGTTCTCGGTAATCTTCAGCGTACCGGGCATGGACGAGCAGGTCAGCGGAACGGGCACCGTGGGAATGCTCTTCATCTCGCTCCCGCAACTCTTCTTTACCGAGGTGCCGTTCGGGCAGGTGTTGGGCCCGCTCTTCTATGTGCTGGTGGCACTGGCCGCGCTGACCTCGACCATGTCCCTACTCGAAGTCGTGGCGAGCTATGTGATCGACAACCACGGAATCCCGCGCCAAAAAGCGACGCTGATGTGCGGCGCTACGGTCTTCGTCTTCACGATCCTGGCGGCCGTCTCCTTCGGTGCGGTCCCGGCGATCACCAACCTCGAGATCGGCGGAGCTTTGGGTGACTTGTTCTTCGGTGGAAAGACCAGCTGGTTCGGAATGGCTGATCACTTCGTGTCGAACTGGATGCTCCCCACCGGCGGACTGGGCATCACGCTCGCCGCGGGTTGGTTCATTGCTCGCGAGGTCACGCAGGGAGAACTCGTGGATGGGACGGAACCGAGTTGGTTCAACTACGGAGCGTGGCGGTTCTTCATCCGCTATGTCGCTCCAGTGGCCGTAGGGGCGATCCTGATCGCCGTAATCTTCTTCGGCGTGGACTTCTCGTAGTCCAGATCGGGCCATGACAAGAACGAGGGTGGTGGCCGAAGCCGCCGCCCTCGTTTAGCAGGCACCCCTCTTGGCGACAATACGGCCGCAGACAGTTACCTGACTTGGCGGCAAAGGATCAGAAGCGGTCCTTGCCGGTGAGGGTTGCTCGGCACATGGGGCGCTGCCGGGGTCTGATCTCCTTTCCCTCCCCGGTTTCCTTGGCGATCTTTCGTGTCCTATCGTCTTGAGCGGAACGCTCTCTACGCCAAACACGACACGCAATGATCTCAGATCTGCTCGACCGGCCGACACCAAAGCGACCTGCGACACTCCGCTTTGAAGGGCGCATTTTGTACTTGGTGGATGATCCCGAGCTGATGGAGGCTCAGTTGACTGCCGGCCGTGACTTGGCACTCACGGACGATCTGAAGGAAAAGCTCCGCGACCAGATCAGCACCGACGAAATCACCCCCGCCTATATCTGTCTCTTCTACGATGAGACACTGGGCGACTTCCCCTACCTCGGCCTGTCGACTACCAACCCGCACACCGGAGCTACCGAAGCCCCTGTGGGGCGCAACGCGGTGAAAGACGGCGGGTTCGTGTGCTCGGTGGCGGGAAAACGACGGGGTAAGGGCAGTAGTCGTGAGGCGAGTCCCTACGCGGAGCTCAAGGCGGGCCTCAGGGTGGTCGTCGCCGAGAGCCTCGAGCGGATCTATAACGAGAACTGTCAGAACCTCGGAATTCTCTCGACGACGGATTTCGACATTATCCGCCGCATCGAAGAGGGAGAAGAGATCCCGCTTTCGATCTTTACCGAGGGTCAGGACGAAATCACTCGGCAGATTATCGAATATGGCGGACTCTTCGAGTTCAATGTCGCCCGCCTCCAGGCGAAAGTGACGTTGCCGGCGCCCACGTGCGAAGACCGGGATACACCTCCCTCGGCACCTATGACGCTCGCCGAGAAAATCTTCGCCAAACACTGGGTCGTCGACGCGGCAGAAGGCAAAATGGGCGTGCCCTGGGTGGCACCAGGCGAGGCCGGATTCTTCCGGGCCGACATCCGGTTCTCTCACGAATACGTGACCCCCATGGCGGCCATTTTCTTCGAGGAGAAGGTCGGCGCAAACGGCAAGGTCGTCGACCCGTCCAGTGTCCTATTCTTTCGGGACCATCTCACGTTCCTCTCAAAAGTCATGAGCCAGGAACGCGTCGAGGAGGGCCTATTGGACGTGGCGAACGAACTCGAGGTGAAACAGAGAGAGTTCGCTGAGCGACAAGGCATCCGACTGTACGGCGAGCAGATGGGCACCAAGCTCGGCTCGGAAGCGATCTGTCATTCGAAGATTCTGGAAGAGTACGCCGAACCTGGCATGCTCATCATCGGATCCGATTCGCACACTCCTCACGCCGGCGCCGTCGGATGCGTGGCGTTCGGAGTCGGGACCACGGCCATCTTCAACTCATGGATCACCAAGGATGTGCGGGCGAAGGTGCCCGTGTCCTTCAAGGTCGTGATCTCAGGTGAGCCGAAGGTCAATGTCACGGCCAAGGACTACATGCTCGAAATCCTCAGGGACCCCTACGTCCGCGATGGACACGCAATCGGGCAGGTGATCGAGTACGCCGGTCCGGCGGTTGAGGCGCTCTCCGTGGACGAACGAGCCACCATGACCAACATGGCCGCCGAGGTCGGAGCGTTTACCGGTATCGTTGCGGCGGACCAGAAGACCGTAGACTTCTTGGTGGACGACCGAGGGTTGGACCGGTCCACCGCTGAGGCGTCGATCCAAGGCATGCAGAGCGATCCGGATGCCTCTTATGTGAAGGTCATCGAGATCGACGCATCGACCATCGAACCGATGGCGGCGCTGCCTGGCGATCCCGGGAACGGTGTGTTCATCGCCGATTTGTCGGCGGAGCCTATCCGCATCGATATCGCCTACGCGGGCTCGTGTACGGCGGGCAAGAAAGAAGACATGGACATGTACGCCCGCGTCTTCCAAGAGGTATACGACTCACAAGGACTCACGGTGCACGCCGATGTAGAGTGCTTCATACAGTGTGGCTCGGTCGAAGTGCGGGAGTATTGCCGCGAGAAGGGCTATCTGGAGCTCTTCGAGAGCGTAGGGGCCTCATTCATCGAGCCCGGCTGCGGCGCCTGTATCAACGCCGGCCCAGGGGTGACTCGCTCCCAAGACGAGGTTTCGGTCTCGTCACAGAATCGAAACTTCCCCGGTCGCTCTGGCCCGGGCCAGTTGTATCTCGTCTCCCCCTACTCCGTGGCCGCGAGCGCCCTCGCGGGGTTCGTGACTCAGTGGGACCCGGGCAAGGCCATCGAGCCCGTCACGCCCCGAAAGCTGGCAATGGTCTGACGTGTTCCACCGACACGTTTCGATAGGGATCCAATAGAGTGTCCAGCCCAGAACCTTTCGATCCGGACCGCACCCTCTATCCGCTCGAGTCCCGCTGGTTCCAAAGCAGCGTCGGTCAGGTCCACTACATCGACGAGGGCTCTGGACCGCCCCTGTTGCTCCTGCACGGGAACCCTACGCGGAGTTTCCTTTACCGCGGCATCATCATCCGTCTGCGAAAGCACTTTCGCTGCATCGCCGTGGACTACCCCGGATTCGGGCTCTCCGTACATCCCCACGGCTACGGATATACGGCCGCCGCGCAAGCCGACGTAGTAACCGAGTTGGTCCGCGAGCTGGGATTGGACAACCTGACCATCATGGGCCAGGACTGGGGCGGGCCTATCGGGATGAGGGTGACCTTGAACGAACGTGAGCCCATGCGGTCGATCATCATGGGAAATACGTGGTATTGGCCCGCGGACTCCCTCGTCATGCAAGGGTTTTCCAAGCTGATGTCGTCCGGATTCATGCAGGGTCAGATCTTCAAGAACAACCTCTTCGTCGAGAAGATCATGCCGCTAGCCGTAAAGCATAAACTGGCCCCCGAAGTGATGGGCCACTATCGAGGCCCGTTGCGGACGATGGATTAGCGCGCCGGTGTCGCCGAGTTTCCTAGACAAATCATGAGTACTGCCCTATGGCTAGGAGCCATCGCCGACGAAGTGCTCGACAGATTAGGGCGCCTGCCCCTGCTTCTGACCTGAGGGATTTACGATCAGTTCTGCGGATCGGCACTGATGGAGCGTTTCAAAGCCGACTTCGCGAGCGTCCGCACCGCACGGCTGGACGCGAAACATTACATCCAAGAAGATGCGCCGGCGGAGATTTCTAAGGCGATCGAGGCGTTCGGGAGACGTTAGCCGTCCACTCCTAGCGAGACCTTGATGCGACCTGGCCAAAGCACGCGTTCGCCTCAGCCGCGACGGCACGGCGGATCCGACATTAATTTTGCGGCTAACCCCTGGTCTTGATCAGGACCGAGGCCGCGGCTACACCCGCGATCACAGCAGCCAGGCCCAACAACACGCTCACGCCCGTATACAGGAAGGCCCGTATCCAGTCTCCGTCACGAAGGAGCGTCACCGTCTCGTACGAAAAGGTGCTGAACGTGGTGAACGCCCCCAAGAACCCGATGGTGAGCATGGTCCGCATGGCGGCGCTGACGGGGAGTGTCCCCATTGCCTGCATGCCGAACCCCAGCAGAAACGAGCCGACAACGTTGACCGTGAGGGTCCCGAGCGGAAACGCGCCGGCAAAGACCGTCTGTATCCAGCCGGCAAGCCAGTAACGTCCGAGCGCCCCGGCTGCACCTCCGACAGTCACGTAGAGCCACATGGGTCGTTGCTCCTTCTGTTAGAATCCTCAGGCTTCCACCCTTGGCTGAAGCCTTGCGGGCACCAAAAGAAAAGATCCGGCAATCGCTTGCCGGATCCTATGGTCGCTACTGGACTCGAACCAGTGACTTCTACGATGTGAACGTAGCGCTCTACCAACTGAGCTAAGCGACCCTGGCTGAGACCGCGGCGTCACCACCACGATCCAGTCGGTCCAAAACACAGCCTTGAACTAATACCCCCACGGGGAATCGAACCCCGGTTTCCTGGCTGAGAACCAGGTGTCCTAGGCCACTAGACGATGGGGGCAAGATACCCAGGCTTCACGCCTCAAAGGGGCGAAAGAATACACAGGATCGGATCCCGATTCAACCCCTTGGAACGGCAGGGTGTCTATGGTTTAAGTCAACGCGTCCCGACGAATTGGGTCCGTAAACCAGAGAGGTTGAACGATGTATGGCCGAGAAGCTGAATGATGAGTCCATCCGCGGATGGATGAGGGGTCGTACGGGGTGGAAGCGCCGGAACAAGACGCTGATCAAAGAATTCCGCTTCCCGTCTTTTCGTGATGCGATCGTGTTCGTGAACCGTGTAGCCAGTCTCGCCGACGATCTGGATCACCACCCGGATATCGACATCCGTTACACGACGGTGATCCTGACTCTGACAACGCACGAGACGAAGGGCCTTACGCAGAAAGATATCGACCTGGCTGAGCGAGTCGACTTCGCAACCTCGGCGCGCTGACCCGCTACCGAGTCAGACTCAGCAGCTCTGCGGGGCTCTCCAGGAAAAAGTGCGGATCGACCTCCTTGAGCTTGGCACGCTCGAAGGGGCCCCACAGCGCGACGGCTGTCAACACTCCCGCCGCCCGACCCGCCATCACGTCGTAGGGCGAGTCGCCCAGAAACACGACGCCCTCGAGACGATCCAGACCCAGGCGAGCCATAGCCAAGTGCACCGGCTCGGGATCCGGCTTTCCCTTGGCCACGTCATCCACAGTCACCACGGTCTCGAAGACGCCCCCCAACCCGCAGCACGCCAAAGTTCGGTGAGCGATCTTGTTCGCCTTGCTCGTCACCACCGCGACTCGCGTGCCCCGATTCTTGAGGCGTTCGACTACGTCGAGCACGCCGGGAAAGGTATCGACCATTTCATCGTGGACGGTGTGCTGAAAAGAGACGTAGGTCTGGACCATGGCATCGGCCTCTTCATCGGAGCGGCCAAACTTCCTCATCTGAACACGCAGCGGCATCCCCAACAGCGCGAGCCATTCCTCATCGCTGCCCTCCTCACCGAAATGCGCCAACGTCGTGTGCCGAAACGCCTGTATGATCAGTTCCGTGGTGTCCGCCAAAGTCCCGTCTAAGTCGAACAAGACGGCATCCCACTTGATCGGATCACGCACCGAGGACAGTCCTCACCACATCGACCAGACACTCGACACCGAAGTCTGCTTGCGCCTCGGACAGCACGGCGGGTGGCGCGATCTCGACGACCTCGCCATCAGGACCAGCCGGCAGCACGAGGAGCCCACGCGCGAGAGCCGCTGATGCGATCGAGGCGCCCGCCCCTGGACGATCTGTATCGATACCAATGAGCAAACCGCGGCCACGTACTTCACTCACCCTAGCTAGCCCACTGCGCAGAGCGCCGAGTAGGCGACCACCCAGCGTGGCGGCACGAACCAGGAGGTTCTCCTCTTTGAGTACCTCCAAGAAGGCGATCGCCGCCGCGCAGGACGCTGGGTGCCCGAGGAAGGTGCTGGTATGTAGCGCCTCCCCAGAAGATTCCGGCCAAGCGTCCATCACCTCGCGGGACCCCAGGCAGGCGCTCAACGGAAATCCGCCTCCTAGCGCCTTCCCCACACATAGAAGGTCCGGTACCACACCTTCATGCTCGAAGGCGAACAACGTTCCCGTCCTGCCAAACCCGGTGAAGATCTCATCGAAAATCAACACGGCCCCGGCTGCCCGAGCCAACTCGGCCAAGCGACTCAGGAATCCGGGCGGGGGCACCAGCACCCCTGCCCTGCCCTGAATCGGCTCCACGACCACTGATCCGATTGGATCGTCGAACGGACCGTGACCCGTCAGTGCACGCTCTACCTCGGCGAGGGAGGCCCAAGCGGACCCGGCGCCGAGGGTCGGGAATGGCGCGAAGGCCACTCGATCGTGAAGCCTCCCGCGGAAGGGCTCCCGGAAGTCACTGCGGCCCGTCACGGCCAAGCTCCCGAGCGTGAGCCCGTGGTAGCTACCCTCGAATGCCAGCACTCCCGATCGACCGGTGGCCAACTCGGCAGTCTTGAGGGCGATTTCGATCGCCTCGGATCCCGAGGACGCCAATACACCCCGAGCATCTTCCCAAGGCGCCAAATCGGCGAGCCGTTCTAGAAGCTCAAGCTTGAGGCGAGGCGGATGAACATCACCCATCCCGTGGATCAGACGAGCAGATTGTGCCTCCACCGCGGTCCGAACGCGCGGGTGTGCATGGCCAGCCAACGCGACGCCGAAGGCACCGGTGAAATCGACGTATACGTTTCCGTCGACGTCTCGGACGTTGGACCCGACCGCGTCCTCCCAGAAGACCGGAAAACGCTCGGAAAGGAACGTGACGTTCCTCGACTCGACTCGCCGGAGCCGCTCGCCCATCGCGCGCGACTGGGGTCCCGGAGGTGGGACCGTAATAGAAGGGAGTAGCGTCCCGAACTCGGACATTGCCTACTCGCCTCCGAGCACGTCCTCGGCAGCCATTCCCATTGCGTGGTAGCCCATGTCCACATGCAGGGTCTCCCCGGTGATGGCAGCCCCGAGCGGCGAGCACAGAAACGCGGCGGCGTTCCCGACGTCGTCGGAAGTATTCACTCCGGACAGAGCCGAGTTCGCCCCGTAATAGTCCACCATGTCGTTGATAGACCCTATGGCCCTTGCTGCCCGACTAGCCAACGGCCCCGCGGAGATCGTGTTCACACGAATCCCCCAACGCCGTCCTGCCTCGAAGGCCAACGTGCGCGTGTCGCTCTCCAGCGCCGCTTTTGCCGAACTCATTCCTCCACCGTAGCCGGGAATGACTCTCTCGGCTGCCAGGTAGGTCAACGAAACCAGCGATCCGTTCTCTCTCATAAGGGGCCCGAAACGCTGCACCATGCCGACCATGGAGTAGGCGCTGGCACTGACGGCCGCCAGGTAACCGGCACGGCTCGTGTCCACCAACGCTCTCTGAACCTCGGGTCCGTTCGCCAAAGAGTGCACCACCACGTCGAGGCAAGTATCACCGAAGTCTTGCTTGAGCGAGTCGGAGACTCCCTGGATCGTATATCCCGACAGGTCTCGGTACCTCTTGCTGTTCCGGACGTTCTCGGGGACGTCGTCCGGCGTATCGAACACGGCGTCCATCGGGTAGATCTTCTCGAACTCGATCTCACCACCACCCGGCAGGCTCAGGTCCAGCTTGCCCCGCTCAAGGCTCATCTTGAAGATCTTCAGCACAGGCGGCCAAGTCCCGACACAAATGGACGCACCGGCCTGAGCGAGGGCACGCACGATCGCCCATCCGTACCCCTGGTCATCAGCCACTCCGGCAACGAAGGCGCGCTTACCTGTCAGGTCTATGGGAAGCATGGCAGCACTGCTCCTTGGAATGTCATCGGGGTGTATCCCGGGATTAGACTGAGAGAGAACCTAAGATGGACATAGCAACGCCGTCGACCACTACCGCCCCAGACCCCAACCGCTAAAGCAGTATCCACGCACCTAGAGCGAGATACGTCCCCAGCAGCACGATTCCCTCCGCTCTTCGAATCGTCAGATTCGCCATGACGATCGGAAGGAGCAAGACTGACATGATCATCACCGCCGGAAACTCGAGACTCAGCACCTCGGGATTCACCGTGAGCGGCGTGACCGTGGCCGTGATACCCAAGACGGCGGCGATATTAAAGACGTTGGAGCCGATGATGTTGCCCACGGCGATGTCCGCTTCGCTCCGCATAGTAGCCACCAGGGACGTCGCCAACTCCGGCAATGAGGTTCCGACGGAGACCAAGATCAGCCCGATTGCCAACTCGGAGATGCCCATGGCCTCAGCCAGGACGACGGCGGATTCACGGATCGCCAAAGCACCCAGGACGAGCCCCGAGATCCCCATGAAGATCAGCCCCAGGTCACGAGCCGCCGCCCACGGCGTGAGCCCTACCGCCTCTTCCGCAAAGTGCGCAAACTCACCTAGCACCTCCTCGTCGTCGTCCTTGGCAGTCCAGAAGACGAAACACAGGTAGGCGACCAAAACCAACAGCATCGCTACACCTTCGAGCCGGGTGATCTTCAGATCCCAGATCAACGGGAGTAGCAGCGCGGTGATGATCAGCATCACCGGCACCTCGCGGGTCACGACGCGGCCCGAAATATTGAGAGGCTTGACGATCGCGCTTACGCCCAGCACCAGGCCGATGTTGGCCAGGTTGGACCCCATCACGTTGCCGATGGCTAAGTCGCTGTGCCCCCCGATGGCCGAGACCAACGAGACGACAAGCTCAGGTGCCGACGTTCCCATGGAGACCACGGTCAGGCCCAGAACGATGGGGCTCACTCCGAGCGAGACGGCCAGGCGAGCACTGGCTCGCACCAACCACTCGGCACCGAAATACAGCACGCCGACTCCCCCGACAAAGAGCAGAACCTCCCGGGTCATGTCTGCCGACGCTCGGTCCAGGCACGGAACTGACCCACGGTCATCGTGTTCAGCACGTCGTCCTTTCCCAGCCACGCGCGCCGCGCCTGATCCACCCCATATGAGAGGTGATCGAGCCGTTGGATCGAGTGGGCGTCGGTGTTGATCGCCACCTTGATGCCCAGCTCCTTGGCCCGCCGAGCGTGTACGTCGTTCAGGTCGAGTCGGTTCGGGTTCGCGTTAATTTCGACCGCCACGTCGCACTCCAGCGCGGCCTGCAGCATCGCCTCGACATCGAGCTCGAACGGTTCCCTACGCGCCAGGAGTCGCCCCGTAGGATGTCCGACGATATCGACCGACGGATGCTGAACCGCCTTGATCACCCGGTCCGTCATGGTGGCTCGGTCCAGGTCCATCAGCGAATGGACCGAGACGATCACCACGTCCAACTCTTCGAGCACCTCGTCAGTCATGTCGAGGCTTCCGTCCCGGAGGATATCCACCTCCATGGCCTTGAAGATCGTGAATCCCTCCAACCCCTTCTGAATCTCCTCGATCTCAGCCCACTGTTTCGGCGCCTTTTCGGGAGTGAGCCCCTGGACCATCGCCAGCGCAGGGCTGTGGTCGCTGATAGCCATGTAGTCGTACCCTCTGGCCATGCAGGCGCTAGCCATCGCTTCGATCGAGGCTTTGCCATCACTCCACGTCGAGTGCATGTGCAGATCGCCCCGGATGTCGTCGAGCGTGACCAGGCCGGGAAGCGATCCGTCCCGAGCAGACGCGATCTCTCCGCGGTTTTCACGGACGACCGGTGGAATCCAAGGAAGGCCCACGGCCTCGAACACGGACTCTTCTGTGTCGCCCGCGATGCGCTCGCCGTCTTCCTTGCCCACCTCGTCGGGCTCCACGCCTTCCGGGAGCCGGAAGACTCCCCACTCGTTCACTCTGAGACCCTGCCTCACCGCGATCTGACGCAATGCGACGGTGTGCTCCATCGAGCCAGTGAAGTAATGGAGTGCCGCTCCGAACGAACGGGGTGGAACGATGCGTAGATCGACCTCTAGGCCCGACCTCAGAACTACGGCTCCGCGCATCTCACCCTCCAGATCGACCCGGTCCACCGAGCCGAACGTGGTGAACCGCTCCATCACATCGGGCGCCGGGAACTCCGCTTGGACGAGCAGGTCGACATCGCCGATGGTGTCCCGGCGGCGGCGATAGCTCCCGGCCACTTCAATGCGCTGGACCCCGGCGGCCCCTCGCATGTGCTCAAGGAGCGGTCCGATCAGGTCATCGACCTGCGAGAGCAGAAAACGCCCCGAGTAGCGGCGGTAGTCTTCGATGGCTCGCAGGATCTTCTGCACGCTCGTAGCGCCGAACCCTTCCAACTCTTGAACCTTGCCGGCGTTGAGAGCGTCCTCGAGCTCGTCGACGGTCTTCACGTCCAACGACTCCCAGAGTTTCTTCGCCTTCTTCGGGCCGACGCCGTCGAGTTTGACCAAGTCCACCAGCGACCGGGGGATCTCTTCAGCTAGTTCCTCGAGCCGGGTCAGAACACCGGTGTCGATCAGCTCGACAATGTGAGCCGCCATGTCCTTACCGACGGCGGGAAGCTCGGTGAGGTCCTCCTCGGCGCCGACCATGGACTCCAACGACTGGGTGAGTCCGCGGACGGTCCGAACCGCATTCCGGTAGGCGCGGATACGGAACGGATTCGACCCTCGGATCTCGAGCAGATCCCCCAGCTCGTCGAGGACGGAAGCAATCTCAATGTTCTCCACGGGCTAGCGCCCTCTCATCGAGGTGTGTAGACGACGCGTAGAATCGATCCGTCGCGGCACTAGAGAACCCCCTCCGACTCCAGAAGTGCTACGAACTCCGACTCCGTGAGGATCGGCACCTCGAGTTCCTGCGCCTTCGCCAATTTCGAGCCCGGGTCCGTGCCGACCACGACGTAGCTCGTACCTGCGCTCACCGAGCCGACAACCTTGCCGCCCGCCCCTTCGATCAGTCGCCTGGCCTCGGAGCGGGCGAACCCTTCGAGCCCACCGGTAAAGACGATTTTCTGTCCCGAAAGAGCACCACCAGCGACGTCTGCGGGCGGGATGAGCACCATCCCGCGGCCCAACACCGCCTGAATCCGGTCCCGGTTCCGCTCGTCGTCCAGGAACCCACGAACCTGCTCGGACATGATCGGGCCGATCCCCTCGACCGCCTCCAGATCTTCTACCGAAGCGGCATTGACGCCCTCAAAGCTGCGGAAGGTGCGCGCCAGATGACGCGCGACAGTGGCACCCACCTCCGGGATTCCGAGGCCATACAAAAACCGACGCAACTCCACCGTCTTCTTGACCTGGATGGCCTCGGCGAGGTTTGCGGCTGACTTCTCGGCAAACCCGTCGAGCGGCTCTAGATCCTCCGCCGTGAGATCGAAGAGGTTGGCCAACTCCTTCACGAGCCCCCGGTCTACCAAGAGGTTGGCGGTCTCCTCGCCGAGTCCTTCGATATCGAGCCCCGTTCGTGATCCAAAGTGCAGAATCCCACGCTTGAGCTGAGCGGGACAGCCAAAACGGTTCGGGCAGCGGGTGAAGGGACCGCTCTCTTCCACCGGCGTGTCACACGCGGGGCAACGGTCCGGCATCTCGAACGCTGGGCCACGCGGCCCGCCCTCTTCGACTCGCTCCACCACCTGAGGGATCACGTCTCCGGCTCTTTGGATACGGACCATGTCCCCTTCGCGTACATCCTTTCGAGCCACCTCTTCGCGGTTGTGAAGAGAAGCGCGGGCGACTGTCACACCCCCGACTTCGACGGGCCTAAGCAGCGCCACCGGCGTGACCTTACCGGTTCGCCCCACCGAAACTGCGATCCGCTCGATGCGGGTAACTTCCCTGCGCGGCTCGAACTTCACGGCGAGGGCCCAGCGTGGATGGTGCGACGTCGCGCCCAAGTCCTCACGCGCGTCGAGATCGTTCAGCTTGATGACCACCCCGTCGATCTCGTAGTCGAGCTCGTCCCTGTCCGCGTCGAATCTGCGGTGATACTCCAGTACCTCGTCGACCGTCGATGCGAGTTCCACCCGCTCGGGCGTCCTGAAGCCCCAGTCCTTGAGCGCCTGCACACCCTCCTCATCCGAACTCAACGGAGCTCCGCGCATCAGCAAAATGTCGTAGGCCAGGACGTCCAGAGGCCGCGACGCGGTGATCCTTGAATCCAACTGCCGCAGCGAGCCCGAGGCGGAATTCCGAGGATTTACGTATGGCTCGGATCCCTGTGCGACCATTCGCTCGTTGAGTGCCTCGAAGGCGGAGAGGTACATGATCACCTCACCGCGAATGGAGAGCAGCTCGGGGGCCGGGCGAGCGTGTTCCAAAAGCCGCAGCGGAAGGCTGGCGATGGTCCTCGCGTTCTCTGTGACAACCTCGCCGGTCTGACCGTTGCCCCGGGTTACCGCGCGCACGAACAGTCCGTCCTCATAGACCAACTCAATGGACGCTCCGTCGAGTTTCGGCTCCAGTAGATACTGGGGATCGATCTCGAGTCCCTTTCGGACGCGCTCGTCGAAGCGAAGGACCTCATCGTCGCTCTGGGTGGAATCGAGGGACAACATGGGGGCAGTGTGTTCTGCCGTGGGCAGTTCATTGCGGGGTTCATTCCCTACCCGTTGAGACGGCGAATCTGGTGTGACCAGGTGTGGGTGCGCGGACTCCAGCGCGAGGAGTTCCGCGTACAGGCGGTCGAACTCCGCGTCCGAAACCTCCGGGCGGTCCTCGACGTGATAGAGGTGTAGATGTCGACGAAGCTCGCCTCTGAGAGCCTCCGCTCGCTTCTCGACGTCTACTCCGCTAGACACTCCCTGGGGGTCGTTTGGCGTGCCTTGGGTCAACGAGACTCCAATATCTGGTGAAAAACAGGGCCCAATAAAGTCGCGAATCCCGAGGGCCGTGGACAGTCCTCCATGGCGTTGCGTGGCTCCCCGGGTGAGGGGGTATATCACTGGCGTGGCCGGCCACGGACCGGGAGGGGAGCTAGGGGCTGAACCAACCGTCACGTCACTTCTCAAAGGGGCCGGGGTACCTCAGCCCCGACACCGCGCCGGCACACCCGCCGACGCGGTATGCGTCCCTCAATTGGAGACGGCATGCTCCCGGTGGATGTCGAGAAGCTGAGAGCCGAAACCCCCGGGGTGGAACACCGCGTCCACCTGAACAACGCGGGTGCCGGCCTGATGCCAGAACCGGTGCTTCGAGCCATTACGGACCACCTGGAGCTAGAGAGCCGGATCGGTGGCTACGAGGCGGAGGAGGCCAAGAAGGCTGAGATCGCGTCGGTCTACACGGCGCTGGGCACCCTCATCGGAGCCACCCGCGAGAACGTCGCCGTCACGGAGAACGCCACCGTCTCGTTCAGTCAGGCGCTGTCTTCGGTGCCGTTCGTCCCGGGCGACCTGATCGTCACTTCACGCAACGACTACATCTCCAACCAGCTCATGTACCTGTCGCTCCAGAACCGGATGGGCATCGAGTTCGTGAGAGCCCCGGAGGATCCCGCTGGTGGGGTCGACATGATGGCCATGGAGGAGTTGATCCACAGACGTCGGCCTAAGCTGGTAGCCATCACACACATTCCAACCAACTCGGGTTTGGTCCAGCGCGTAGCCGACATCGGCGCGATGTGCCGACAGCGCGACATCCTCTATTTGGTCGATGCCTGTCAGTCCGTTGGCCAGATGCCGATCGACGTCGAGGAGATCGGGTGCGACTTCCTCTCGGCTACCGCGAGAAAATTTCTCCGCGGCCCGCGCGGTATCGGCTTCCTCTATGTGTCGGACAGGGCTCTGGACTTAGGACTCGAGCCGCTCTTTCCCGACATGCGTGGCGCCGACTGGATCGAGGCAGACCTCTATCAGCCGGCACCCGGGGCGCAACGCTTCGAGAACTGGGAGTTTCCACACGCCTTGGTTCTCGGAATGGGCAAGGCTGCCGAGTACGCCCTCGCCGTCGGCCTGGAGCCGGCTAGGGACAGAGTCCGCTCACTCGCTGACATGGCGCGAGAACTGCTGGGCGAAATCGACTCAGTAAGGGTCTTGGACCGCGGCGAGGAGAAGGGGGCCATCGTCACAGTGACCGCAGAGCGCGCCGCTGGAGAGCTGGTCGCGGGGCTGGCCGCTGCCGGCATCAACACGAACGTCACCGCCAGGGCCTACGCCATTCTCGATTTCGATGACAAGGGCGTCGAGTTCGGGATCCGGATTTCGCCCCACTACTACAACACCGAAGACGAGATCGCCCTGCTCGCCGACATTCTCAAAGGATTGGTGAGCTGAGGACCGGCCCGGACGAAGTGCTTGCCCCTTTTGTCCGAGAGTGAAGAGTTTCCGTCCGACCACCGTACTCAAGGTTCAGGAGCAAGGAGACGAGTTCCAACCGGAGGTCGGAAGAGAATTGTTCCGGACATGCCAAACAGGGGGGGCGGAAGCCCAGAACGAGCTCCGCAAGCTCACGGCGTGAACCTCACGCGGTACTCGGCCAAGCTTGATCTGACCTGGTTCTGCCCGTCGGCCACCTGCACGATGGTCGTCACAGGCGGAAGCGTCGTGTCGGCGACGTTCAACAGGAAGTCGATCTCTCCCGGTGTATCGAGAAGAACGAGAACCTTTGTCGTGTCACCCAGCACGCTGGTGTGCAGGTCGCCCGTGAGGGCCTCCACGGAGGAGATCTGTCCGCCAACCAAATGGAGCAGTGCGACTCCTTCAGCTCCGTTCGGCGCTCCCAAAGTCGCGGTGAGCACCCCTGGGCCGCCGACCAGCACGGTGTTTCGCACCCCAGCACCGGCGGGGTGATCAACGCCACGGCGAGACCGAGCGTCCGAGCACGGTCCATCAGACGAATCACTCAGCCATCTCCGTACGTGGAAGCACCCGACAACGCCTCCTTGGTGGCCCGGTAGCCCTCGTCCAGAAAGTAGTCGATCTCGTTGAAGTCGAATCCCCCATGCGTCGCCAGATCGGGTCTCACAAAGGTCAAGGGAACACCCGTCCAGTCGCGAATCGTATCCCGGCGCTTCTGGCCCGCCATGATCACGAACACCCTCTGGTGCATCGCGATCATCCCCTGCCTCATCACTGCCTTCGCGTCCACGTCGGGACCGGCTCCGGCATCGATCGCGATGATTCGAGTGGCCCCTAGGTCCGCCGCTCTCTGAAGAGGCAGCATGTCCTGAATGCCACCGTCTAAGAGATACCGACCGTTCACCTCAAGCGGAGGAAACAGTACAGGCAGTGCCGACGACGCGTAAAGGCTATCGACCAGCGGAACATCGGTGGCGCCGCCGTGCCCCAGCCAAACCGTCTCGCCATTGGCCAAGTCGACCACGTTCACCACCAGTGGAATACGCAGCTCGGCCCAGTCGTGTGTGGGCAGCAGGTTACGAATGAAGTCCTTCAGCGGGGGACCCCGGAAGACACTCTCGGCCCGGATACCGTTGATCCACACGGCTCGCCGGTTTAGCCGCAGGATGTCCTTACGTTTGAGTCCCCGCGCCAAAGCCTCCATCTCTGCGACGGACCTTCCGCCGGCAAGAGCAGCCCCGACCATGGCCCCGATGCTGGTGCCGACAATTCCAGCGACCCGCAACCCGGCCTCCTGGACCGCCCTCCAGGCACCAATGTGCGCCAGCCCCTTGAGGGCTCCGCCGCCCATGACCAGCCAGATCGCGTCGGTGGACGCTTCTGCCGCGTCGGTAATGTCAGTCCCCGTAGTCAAAGGCAATACTCCCTGAGGAACCGCCCTGCCGGTTGACGGTATACAGAGGCCTGTCTAGCTTTGATGAAAAGAAGAATCATTCTCAATAAGGTCCACTCTCCAGAGTTTGTTCTCCCCATGAGCGACACTCCAATTCTCAGGATTTCTGACCTCCGTGCCAAGGTCGCAGACGAAGATCTTCCCATTCTAAAGGGAGTCGATCTTGAGCTTGGACGTGGTGACATCCATGCCATTATGGGACCGAACGGCTCCGGAAAGAGCACCCTCGCCAAAGTACTGGCAGGCCATCCCGGATACGAGGTCACCGGCGGTGAAGTTACGTACCGTGGAGACTCGATCTTAGATCTCGAACCCGACGAGCGCTCGTTAGCAGGTATTTTTCTAGCGTTCCAGTACCCCGTCGAGATCCCGGGGGTCTCGATCGCCAACTTCCTGCGGACGGCACTACAAGCCCGGCTCCAGGGAGACGAAGAGCTTGATCTGTTCGACTTCCAGGACGAACTGATCGACCGCTTGGAGCTTCTCGACATGGAGACCTCCTTTGCCGAGCGCCCGGTAAACGACGGGTTCAGCGGCGGTGAAAAGAAGCGCAACGAGATCCTTCAGATGGCCGTCCTGCGCCCGACCCTCGCGCTCATGGACGAAACGGACTCCGGACTGGACATCGACGCACTGAAAATCGTGTCCAACGGTGTGAACAAGCTACGTGAGGAGAACCCGGACATGACGGTTCTGCTCATCACACACTATCAGCGACTTCTCGACTACATCCAACCCGACGCGGTGCATGTAATGGTCGACGGCAAGATCGTGCGCAGCGGAGGACCCGAGGTGGCTTTGGAGTTGGAAGATCAGGGCTATTCGGACTGGAAAGAGGAAGTGGTTACGGCGTAACACAGCGGTCACGGCGTGGCACAGCACGAGCCACCACAAAGACATAAGGCAGCCCCGCCTCCAGCAGGACAACGATCATGCCACAGAATGAACTAGTCCAAAATCTCGATCTCGACGAATACAAATACGGATTCGTCGACGAAGAGGCGCACGTATTCCGCACGACGCCCGGGTTGGACGAGGACGTGGTGCGTCAGATCTCGAAGCACAAGGAAGAGCCGCAGTGGATGCTCGACCTTCGCCTCAAGGCCTACAAAATCTACATGAAGAAACCCATGCCCCAGTGGGGCGGGGACCTCACCCAGCTCGAAGACACGCTGGATGAGATCTACTTCTACGTGAAGCCGCAGGAGCAGATGGAGCGCTCCTGGGACGACGTCCCCGACAAGATCAAGACCACCTTCGAGCGCCTCGGGATTCCGGAGGCCGAACAGAAGGTCCTGGCCGGTGTCGGAGCCCAGTACGAGTCCGAGATGGTTTACCACTCCCTCAAAGAAGAGTGGGCATCGGCAGGCGTGATCTTCGATTCGATCGAGGACGGGCTCAAGAACCACCCAGATCTGTTCAGGGAACACTTCGGCACGATCATTCCCGCGGCGGACAACAAGTTCTCGGCGCTGAATGCGGCCGTTTGGTCCGGAGGATCCTTCGTCTACATCCCGAAGGGCGTGCACCTCAAGACCCCGCTGCAGGCGTACTTCCGGGTCAACCAGGAGCGCATGGGGCAGTTCGAACGCACGCTCATCATCGTCGACGAGGGTGCGCAGGCTCACTACATCGAAGGGTGCACGGCGCCGGTCTACTCCACGGACTCGTTCCACTCCGGTGTCATCGAGATTGTGCTCAAGAAGAACGCCCGCTTCCGTTACACGACCATTCAGAACTGGTCGAACAACATGTACAACCTCGTCACCCAGCGGGCCGTGGTGAACGAGGGCGCGACCATGGAGTGGCTGGACGGCAACCTCGGCTCCAAGCTCACCATGAAGTACCCATCCTGCTACCTGGTAGGTGAAGGCGCTCACGGGTCGATCATGTCGATCGCCTACGCTGCCGACGGACAGCACCAGGACACCGGCGGCAAGGTGGTCCACGCCGCCCCGAACACCACGTCGTCAATTATCTCCAAGTCCGTCTCCAAGGGGAACGGCAGATCGACGTATCGGGGGCTCTGCAAGGTGCACGAGGGTGCGATCAACGCTCGCTCGAACGTCGAGTGCGACGCGCTCCTGATCAACGACACGTCCCGAACCGACACCTATCCCTACATCGAGATCGAAGAAAAGCGGGCTACGGTAGGCCACGAAGCGACCGTCTCGAAGGTGGGTGACGAGCAGCTCTTCTATCTAAAGAGCCGCGGAATGAGTGAAGAAGAAGCTATGGCCCTGATCGTACGGGGATTCATTGAGCCTATCGCCAAGGAGTTGCCGCTCGAGTATGCGGTTGAACTCAATAGACTGATCGAGCTCGAAATGGAGGGATCCGTCGGTTGATGACCCATTCGACGAAGACCATTGATCCCCCCGAGAGTGCGAACGCCACGTCTTCGCTCGATGGTATCGCGGTCGAGCACATCGGCCGGGAGGCCCCGGACTGGCTTCGTGAGAGGCGCGAGCACGCGTGGTCCGTCTATGGGGACACGCCGCTTCCGACCACGCGCTCGGAAGAGTGGCGCTACACGGATCTATCTAGGCTGCTCGATCTTGAGGCGTTGAGGTTCGTCACGTCGAACGAGACGGACCCCGATGCACCCCTGCCCCAACTGCTTCAAGATGCCATGACCGAGGACCGGGCCGCATCAGGCCATTCGGTACTCGTAGACGGTCTTACCGTGCAGGTCGACCTCGAGGCTCATTTGGCCGCGCAGGGAGTGGTACTCACCTCGTTGCGTGACGCGGTAGAGAGCCATCCAGGCCTGTTGCAGGAGCATCTAGCGGTCGGCGCGCTTCCGGCCGAAGAGGGGAAGTTCGAAGCCCTCAATGCAGCCCTTTGGACGGACGGCGTGCTCCTGTACGTCCCCGCCGGGGTCCGCCTCGAGTTACCGGTGAGGGCCAGTCGCTGGCTCTCTCATGCCGGCTCGGCCGTGTGCACACGCACGTTGGTCATCGCCGAGGCGGGCAGCCAGGTGTCGTACGTCGAGGAGCTTCTTTCAGAAGACGTATCGGAGCAGACGCTCTCTTCGTCGGCCGTCGAGATCATCGCCAAGGACGGCGCCCAGGTTCAGTACGTGTCGATTCAGCGGACCGGCCGCGGCGTGTTCTGTCAGTCTGCTCAGCGCACGCTGGCCCACCGTGACTCCACGCTCGATACGCTCAACGTCAGCCTCGGCGGATCCGTGAGCCGAGTCGACCTGAACGCGCGCCTGCTCGGACCCGGGGCCCACAGCGACATGTTGGGTGTCTATTTCGGCGACGGTGATCAGCACTTCGATCACAACACCAGCCAGGATCATGTGGCAGCGAATGCCGGGAGCGACCTGCTCTACAAGGGTGCGTTGGATGGCTCATCGCGTGCCGTGTTCAGGGGAATCATTCGGGTGCACCCCGGAGCCCAGGGCACGGATGCGTACCAGACAAACCGCAACCTGCTGCTCTCCGAAGATGCGCGGGCCGACTCCCTGCCGAACCTGGAGATCGAGGCTGACGACGTGAAGTGCTCACACGGTGCCTCGGTCAGCCAGCTCGACTCGGAGGCACTGTTCTATCTGCTCAGTCGAGGCATGAGTCGCTATCAGGCCGAGCGCCTCGTGGTCGTTGGGTTTCTCGGCGACGTTCTTTCTCGGCTACCCCTGGGTGGAGTCGTCGAGAAGGTCACACAGGCCATATCGAGAAAACTCCAGGCGCATGGATGAAACAGCTACCGCCAGCGAGTGGGTGAAGGTGGCCGAGCTGGACCGATGCCCGCCCGGAAACCTGCTGGGAGTCGTAGTCGGCAAGACCCAGATCGTCTTGGCCAACGTCGACGGGGACGTCTACGCCCTCGAGGACCGTTGCTCACACCAGGACTTTCCGCTCTCCGACGGTGAGTTGGAGGATAATCAGTTGGAATGCATCTACCACGGTGCCGCGTTCGACGTGTGTACCGGACGCGCTACGCAGCTGCCCGCGATCCGGCCAGTGACATCCTTCGCCGTAGAAGTCAGGGACCAAGAGATCTTCCTCCAGATCTAGCCGTTCCGGGAACCACATGTCCGACACATCAAACGATCTCGACTGGGCCGCCGTCAGGGGCCTCTTCCCCATCCTGAGTGAAGAGATCGGCGGCAAGCCGCTCGTCTACCTCGACAACGCCGCCACCTCGCAGAAGCCTCGGTCCGTCATCGATGCGCTCACAAACTATTACGAGCACACGAACGCCAATGTGCACAGGGGCATTCACGAGCTTAGCCGCCGGTCCACGGTGGCGTATGAGGACGCGCGGGCGCGCCTGGCCCGGTTCATCGGTGCTTCCGGCCCCGAGGAACTCATTTGGACGCGTGGTACGACAGAGGCCATCAACCTGGTCGCGGGAAGCTGGGCGCTCGACAACCTCCGAGAGGGCGACGAGATCCTGATCAGCAGTATGGAGCACCACTCCAACATCATCCCGTGGCAACTGGTGGCCCGCCGGACCGGCGCCAAGCTCAAGTACATCGAGATGGATGACGAAGGCCGCTTGGTCGTAGAGGACCTTCCCAAGCTCCTGAGCAGCCGGACTCGCCTGGTCGCCATCTCTCACATATCGAATGCACTAGGGACCATCAACCCGGTCCATGAGATCGTCGAGCAAGCCAAGGCAGCAGGCGCCACGGTGCTGGTGGATGGAGCTCAAGCGGCGCCCCATCGCAAGGTGGACGTCCAAGAACTCGGCTGTGACTTCTACGCGTTCTCCGGCCACAAGATGTGCGGGCCCACCGGCGTCGGGGGCCTCTGGGGTCGCAAGGAACTCCTTGAGTCCATGCCCCCATATCACGGCGGCGGCGAGATGATCAGCATTGTCGGGCGGGATGAGAGCACCTGGGCGGAGCTGCCCCACAAGTTCGAGGCCGGCACGCCGAACATCGCCGGAGCCGTGGGCATCGCCGCTGCAGCGGACTTCCTCGATGAATTGGGCTTCGACCGAATCGAAGAGCACGGCCGGGACATTGTGTCCTACGCAGTAGAGCGGCTCAACGCCATCGACGACATCCGCGTGTTCGGACCGAACGACGCGAGTGAGCGGTCCGGCGTAGTGTCGTTCCTGATGGGTGACGCACACCCGCACGACATCTCCACCATCCTCGATTCAGAGGGGATCGCGATTCGAGCCGGCCACCACTGCGCCCAGCTGGTCATGCAGCACTTCGGTGTTTCGGCCACCGCTAGGGCGTCGTTCTACCTGTACAATTCCCGTGAGGACGTGGACCGATTGGCCGAAGGGTTGGAGTTGGTCCAGGGGATTTTCGGCACCGCCTAGGCACCCGTTCGCGAGCTTGCAATCGAAGCCGTATTATGGCTGGCCCTGACCCCCTCAAAGTGACGGGCCTGATGACGGAACCATCCCTGACGTCGCTGTACCAGCAGCTCATCCTCGAGCACTACCGCAATCCCAGGAACAAGTCGGTGCTGGAGGACAGCACGGTCGAGGCTCACGTGAGCAATCCCGTGTGCGGAGATCAGATCCGGGTCATGGCGCGCATGGACGGGGACACGATCCAAGATGTCCGCTTCGAGGGTCAGGGCTGCTCCATTTCGCAGGCGTCAGTTTCGATGATGACCGCAATCGTGAAGGGCTCGACCCGTAGCGAGGCGCTGGAGTTGGCTGACCGCTTCAGCGAGATGATGCGAGGAAGCGACGAGGCCGCAGCTGACCGATCGATGGGAGACCTGCGTGCGCTCCAGGGAGTGAGCAAGTTCCCGGTTCGCATCAAGTGCGCCCTACTGGCGTTCGACGCCCTCCGTGAGGTGGTCGGCGAGAGCCGAAGCGCTCCGCCCAATGGAAACCGTTCCGGTGGAGGAGGACGAGCGCTCCGTCAGCCGAAGGCGGCGCACTAGTGCCGGGGCGTGACGGTTCGACAGTCTTCTCGGGAGTTCTGGAGGATACGCCGGTCGGGCCCTTGGCGATCTGGGTTACACGACACGGTGTCCGCCGCGTGGGCTACGTATCGCAGGACATAATCGACGGGGGTCATTGGGTCCCCACCGGTGACAAGACGTTGGTCCAAGCGTTCGAGCAGTTGGGCGAATACTTCGCCGGGAGCCGAGAGAGCTTTGAGCTGCCCGTCGACTTTTCGGGGGCGACCTCGTTCCAGAGGCAGATCTTCGAGCGGCTGATGCACATTCCTCACGGGCGCATCGCTTCGTACGGGGATATAGCCGATGAGTTGGGCGATCCCGGGGCGGCTCGGGCGGTTGGTCAGGCCGTGGGTGCCAATCCGCTTCCGATTGTCGTGCCCTGTCACCGGGTGGTGCGGAGTGATGGGAAGTTGGGGGGCTACTCCGGTGGCCTACAGCGGAAGGTCACACTGCTCGGCATTGAAGGAGTGGATGTGGATGGGCCGCAGGCCGGGAGTCGGGTCCACCCGGAGGTGCTCAGGCTACCGCTGTAGGACCAGCAGGCCGTCCGATTCGGTTGGAAACCAGCGGCCTTGCACGTTTTTTCTAACGTCCCACTGGTGCGGGCAGCAGAATGTGTAGTTAGATGGCCCAAAGAGTGAAAGGAAGCCGTCCGTGTTGCGTTGGAAGAGCGTCACCCGTGGTATGATAAGTACGGGACCGACCGTCGGCGCGGCTGTCAGCGTCTTTTTCGCCGCTGTCGCCGTGATCCTGCTGCTGTTCTTTCCGGGCGTGGAGGATGTCCTACGCTGGTACAGTTCGCCCTAACGACCCACTCCTAAGGGCCGCAGCAGAACGTCGTCGGCTTGATCGCCACTTCTTCTGCAGTGGGACGCTGGGTCTCCTCTACTTCCGCGAGTTCTGGGGAGATAGGCGGGAGATGTTCGGTCGGGCGTTCAGGGGCTATCTCGAAGCACGGTGGAGCCTGTAGGACGCCCCTCACCGGCCTCGAGCAATTCCGGACGCTCCACCCTCCGGGCTAGGACCAGCGCTCCGGCAGCGCAGCCGGCGCCGGCCGTTGAGAAGACCGGGCCTAGCACTATCAAGTTCCGTAAGAAAGTCGGGTCATCTATGAGGGTCACAACGACCACGAAGATGGCGGACAGCAAGAATCCTCCAACGGCTCCCCACCCTGCGAAGCGCGGAAGGGACATCTCATCAAAGCGGCGACAGCCCTCGACAATCCCCAGTACGCCTGAAAACGTGACACCGCCGAGGAAGCCGAGCGCCCCAAAGCCCAACGGGTACGGGACGTCGGCACCGGTTTCACCTGTCAACAGCAGAAGTCCCAACATCATAACCATGCCGGTCCCGAACCACGCTGCGGCCCAGGTCAGACCCATTCCGACGGCCCCGCGAATGCGTCTCAGCCATCTATTCAAAACGACCTACTTCTGTTTGTGCCTCGTCAGCACGTGATTTCTCTCGGAGGATCACACAGTACTTTGTGTTACCAAGTACGTGATCGGAGGACGCCAATAAATAGACGACTACGATTGTCTGAAAACGAGGACTATCCGCCCCCCGACACCACCGCCCTATCCGCCCCTGGCTGCAACAACACCTTCACCGCCCCACTCTTCCGGTGATTCGCGGCCGCCCGCAGTGCATCGCTGTACTGGTGCAGCGGATAGGCGTGGGTCACCATTTCGTGGACAGGTGCACCGGTCTCGACCAGCAGATCGTGGACGACCTGGAAAGTGTTCATCCGCTCGCCCCTCCACGTCTCCTGCCCATAACCCACCGACCCGCGAACGCGTAGTTCGTGGGCCCACAGAAACGTGAGGTCCAACTTCTTCAGTTCGCCTACGCAACCGATCACCACCACTCGTCCCCGGGGCGACGCGAAGCGCAGGGACTGGCTCAAGCTGGAGTCGTTGCCCACGCAGTCGTAGATGAGCGGAAACCCGCCCCCCGCGAAGACCTCCGGACCCACGATGGGCATGTAGGCCGAGGCCCCCATATCCACCAAAGCCTGACGGGCCTCAGGCCCGGGCGTCACCACCTCCGTGGCCCCCATCTTCAGGGCTAGCTCCTGCTCGTGGGCTCGCTTTACCTGAGCAACGAGCGTCCCCTGATACCCGATCGCTCTCAACGACCACATCACACCTAGCGCGATGGCCCCGCTGCCGATGACCAGCACCGGCTCATGCTCCTTGGGAGAGGTCTGGAGCACCGCGTGCATGGCGATGGAGAGCGGTTCGATCACGGCACCCGTGTTGTCCGACAGGGCATCGTCGACCGCGAAGACCTGAGACTCGTGCGCCAGCACGGTCTCCCCCCATCCACCGCGGAGATCGCGGTGGTATCCTACAGTCGTGCCCGGGGAGAGACGCCGTCCCGCCACCATGACGCGGGCTTCCTCTCCCGCCCGCGCGCACGTGTAGTGATATCCCCAGGAGCAGGAGGGGCAATTGTCCGTGTTCGAGTACCCGCGCGTGGTGCAGGACAAGGCCGGATTCACGGCCACGCGCTGACCGACCTCGACATGGGTCACCTCAGGGCCAACCGACTTCACCCGACCGAAGATCTCGTGACCCAGAACAGCGGGGAACGAACCGAACGGCTCCATAGCGGGGCTGGATCTGTAGGTCAGGTTTCCGATGTCACTTCCGCAGATGCCTCCGGCAATAACCTCAATCTCGAGCCACTTCGGGCTCGGCAACTCGAGGTTCGGAAGATCGCGCAGTCCCACACCGCTCAGAGCGCCGTAAAAAACCGAGTCGGTCACTCTCCCCGCGGTCTTCGCCAGAATGAAGCGTGGAACAGATACGTCGAAAACGACTCCCTTCATCGCCTCCAGCCGGTCGGTGTGATCAGGTGTCCGCTGGACCTCGCGGGTTCGGCCCTATGGGGCCAATCAGTCTAGCGGTGCAGGATTGCGGTAGCCAAGTGGGACCGGAACCAGCGCTGGCGTGGGGGGGTTAGCAACCGCACCAGTCCGCATCCACGTCAGCCGGACCCACCCATGTCAAATCGCACCGCAATAATCGCGGGAGTCCGCACCCCGTTCGCACGCTCGGGCTCGGAGTTGAAGGCCCTCTCCGCCATCGACCTCGGCACATTGGCGGTCCGCGAACTCATGGAGCGCAGTGAGATCCCCAGCGAGGAGGTCGACCACCTAGTTTACGGGACGGTCATTCACAACCCGCACGCCCCTCACATCGCGCGAGAAGTCGGGTTGGCCACGCTGCCCAAGACGGTCACGGCAGCCACGGTCTCACAGGCGTGTGTGTCGTCGAACCAGGCGATCACCGACGGGGTTAATTTGATCGAACGGGGCTACGCCGACGTGGTCGTGGCCGGGGGTGCGGAGTCCCTCTCCCACATCCCCATCACCATCAAGCAGTCTCTGGCCGAGACCCTGATCGCCACCGCGAAGGCAAAGACCCTGCTGGCCCGCCTCACGGCTCTGGCCCGGATACGGCCCAAGGACCTGGTGCCCAACTTTCCCCAGATCGCGGAGTTCAGCACCGGCGAGAGTATGGGCCAGTCGGCCGAACGCATGGCCAAGGAGAACGGCATCTCGCGCGAGGATCAGGACGCTTGGGCGCTCCGGTCCCACCAACTGGCCGCTGCGGGGACCGCAGACGGCAGGCTCACCGCAGAGATCGCTCCGCTCTATGTGCCGCCCAGCTTCGACGACGTGATCGAGTCCGACAACGGTATCCGGAGCGATACCAGTGCCGAGGCGCTGGCCAAACTCAGGCCCGTATTCGACCGGAAGCACGGAAGTGTCACGGCCGGAAACGCATCGCCGCTCACCGATGGTGGCTCTGCTGTGATGCTCATGTCGGAGGAACGCGCCAAGGCGGGCGGTATCGAGGTGATGGGCTACGTAAGAAGCTATGCGCTGACTGGCCTGGATCCGCGAGGTCAACTGCTGCAGGGCCCGGCTTATGCAGCCCCGATCGCTTTGGACCGGGCGGGTGTCTCCATGGCGGACATCGGCCTCATGGAGATGCACGAGGCGTTTGCGTCTCAGGTGCTCTCGAACCTTCAGGCGTTGTCGTCCAAGCAGTTCGCCGAGGACGAGCTGGGCCGGAGCGCGGCGGTCGGGCATCCTGACGTGGACGTGATCAACGTGATGGGGGGGTCCATCGCCATCGGACATCCGTTCGGGGCGACCGGGGCTCGGCTCACGACGACCCTGCTCAACGAGATGAGGCGGCGGGACGTCGAGCTAGGGCTGATCACCGTGTGCGCAGCGGGGGCGCTGGGGTTCGCGATGGTAGTGGAGCGGGGGTAGATCGCTTCAGCTACTCCCTCCCAGAGCCCGCAGGTACTCCCGGTCCCACGCGGCGATCATGCTCTCCAGCTCCGAGTACGGCCCCGGCTGGTAGGCGCGAGAAGCCACTCCCTGGTGCGACAGCTCACTCACGTGCCAGTCCTGCTTGTTCGTCATGTTCCAGAACTCGACCGCATCGTTCGGGTCGAAATCCGGCGCCGCGATGGTATCAGGGTGGAAGAGCCACTGGCACACCACACGAGTGTGGTCGACGGCCAGGCGATCGAGCCGGTGGACCAGCACGTAGTCGGGGTGCAGGCTGAGCAGCATGTTGGGGAAGATCGTGTAGTAGTAGATCTGGCTGAGGTCCTCCCCGGCCACATCCCCTAGCGTCGGCGCGCAGGTGCGGCCCGACATGGTCATGCTTCCGCCGTCCTGCGCCAACCGCATGGGGCCGCCCAGATAGGGGCCCTCCTCAAGGTCGTTCGATGAGTTACGGAACGGCGAGAGCCTATTCAGCTGCGGGTGCAGACCAGGGCAGTGGTAACACTCCGAGTAGTTCTGCACGACGAGCTTCCAGTTTGCCCGGACCTCGTAGACGATCTCGTCCGCGACTTCGAGCGCACCAACGTTCCACTGGTTGAACCTACCGATAAGTGGGGCGAAGGCATGAGAGAACGGTTCGGCGTCTGGATCCAGGTTGAGGAAGATGCCCCCGTCCCAAAGGCCGATCGGGACCGATAGCAGGGGGTAGTCCTCACTCCGAAAGTCCTCGACCTCTTCCATGCTCGGGGCACCGATGAGCGTCCCATCCAAGCCGTAGGTCCACGCATGGTAGGGGCATTGGATGGACTTCGAGAGCTGCCCGGCGGCCTCGGAGCACAACCGCGTCCCTCGATGGCGGCACACGTTGTGGAAGGCCCTGATCTGATCGTCCGAATCGCGAAGCACGATGACGCTCTCGCCTTCCAACTCGAACAGGAAGTAGCTACCGGGCCCTGCCAACTGGGACGTCCGCCCGGCGTAGAGCCAGCGCCTTGTGAAGATGTGCTCCGTCTCAGACGCGTAGATCTCCGCGCCGGCGTAGTACGCACCCTCGAGGGTCTTCGCGCTGTGGGCGCTACGATTCGCCATCTGCACGTTCCCCCTGGAAGATCGTCAATTCGCGGCTTCCACCGCCGACAGGATCTCTTCGAAGTCGGGCATCACACCCGGGTGTTCGCCCTCCCAGGCGTAGGCGATCGTCCCATCGCGCCCGATCACGTAAACGACCCTTCTGGTGACCCCCCTCCACCCATTCAGCTCGTCGAAGATGGCGTCGTAGGCCGCCGCAACGTCCTTGTTGAAATCGGAAGCGATCGGAAACGGCACCTCATAGTCCGCTGAGAATCTCTGATTCGTGTAGGGCGAATCGATGCTCACCCCGATGACCTCCGCTTCGAGGGCTTCCCAGGCCGAGTAGTTCTCCGCCACCGCGCACATCTGCGCTGTACACGTGGAGGAATACGCGAACGGAAAGAACATCAGGACCACGCGGCGCTCGCCTAGGTAGTCACCCAAGCGCAGCGGATCCGCATTGGGGTCTACGCGAAGAGCGAAGTCGGGGGCACGAGTGCCGACCGGGAGCGGCACAGCTAGGGATTCATCTCGCGCTCGAGTTCCTCGCGATGCTCCCGTCGCCGCTTGCCGTCCTCGAAGCGCCGCTTTTCCTCGTCGGTCTCCAGCTTGAGGGGCGGTACCGGAGCCGGCCTACTGTTCTCATCGATGGCCACAAAGGTCAGAAAGCAGTCGTTGGTATGGCGCCGGGTTCTCCTGATGGGATGCTCGGCTACCACCTTGACGCCTATCTCCATGGACGAGCGCCCTACGTAGTTCACCTGCGCGGTGCAGACTACCAACTCCCCCGCATAAATCGGCTCGAGGAACTCCACCTTGTTGATCGCGACGGTCACGCTGGGCTGACCGGCATGCCGCATCGCGGCGACGGCAGCGGCCCGGTCCACCATCGAGAGGAGCACGCCGCCGAACACATGGCCAAGATTGTTCACATGGCCGGGCATCATCAGCTCGGTGATCTCGGAGGTCGAGTCGGCGGGGCTACGGGGGGTTAGGTCGGAGTTGGTCATGGGGTACAGCTTAAGGCGAAGGTGCCCCCCCTCACCAGATCATATCCATCACCCAGAGGTCGCCTTCGAGCTCACCACATGTGTAGTAGATCCGGTCACCATGGACGAAGAACTCCTGGCGAGAAGACCGGAGCGGGTCGTCTAACAGAACCAGATCGCGGGCGGGGGCAACCATCCAACGGGATCGCGCGGAAGGCGGCTGTGCCAACTCCGTGGGCGTCGCTACCGCGCCAACTTCCGCAGTGCTCGGGTGACGTGCACCGGAACCATCGCGCGCCGCCACGCCGTGTCGACAATCATATTTTCCAGGGGATGACACTGTTTGAAGGCTCTATCGGCGAGCGCCTCGATCAGGTCCTCGTTGAGAACCTCCCCCTCACCCATCTCGTTCCAGCCCATCAGCTCTTTGGGTCGCGCACCCAGCGCGGTCACCACACCGCGCAGCGATCGTAGGCGATTTTCCGAGTCCACGTCAGCGGCGACCGCCACAGTGAGTAGCGGGAAGTCGATCGACCGTCGCTGGCGGAGCTTCACGTAGCCGGTTCGGAGCTCGGGCGACTCGCCTGCCAACGGCACACGAATCCGGGTGACGATGTCACCGGGCTGCCTGATCGTGTTCCAGATCCCGTCCGCGACGAAGAAGTCCTTTACTGCAACCGTCCGGTCCCCACCGGGTCCCGAGATATCCACAGAGGCGCCCAGAGTCATTAGAACGGGCGGCGTGTCAGCCGAATGAGCGGCCACGCATTTTTTGCCCACTTGGGTCACATGGCAGACATCTCCACCCTTCTTTAGACAGAATCCAAGCGCCTGCCGCCAAAAGTGGGACTGGTTGTAGTACGTGCAGCGCGTGTCTAGACACAGGTTGCCACCGATCGTGCCGGAGTTCCGGAGCTGGGGTCCAGCTACGTGCCCGGCGGCATCAGCTAGTGCCGTAAAGTGAAGTCGGACTGAAGGATGCAGCGATACGCCTGTAAGGGTTTCCGCCGCACCGATGACCAATTCGCCATCCGCCTCGTGGATACCTTTGAGGTCTCCGATCCCCTTCAAGGCGACTAGATGCGCCGGGGTGAAGAGCTTGTGCTTCATATTAGGAATCAGATCCGTGCCGCCCGACACAGGTATGGCCGCCTCGCCGAACTCGGCCAACAGCCCGACGGCTTCCTGCACCGTGTCCGGCCGGTGATATCTGTAGGGGGGAAGTCTCAGCATGCGATCGTATCGCCTATGGATCCAGGGGCCGGGCAACCATGATCCCGTCCTGCCCGCGTATGCGTTGGATCCGATCCGCCAAGGACACCTCGCTCACTTCAACCACCCCGTCCACGAGCGGAGCGTGCAGCAGGTGCAGTTGCCCCTCCTTCCACAGAGCAATCCCTGTGTGAGCAACGTCCAAACCCGCGACCGTGCTGGTGGCCGCAATCAGATCCCCGTCCTGAATCTGATCAGCGACCTCGGCGATCCGTTCCTGGGGAACGTAGTGGCGGGGCTGACTGCTGAGGCGGGCCTCGATGTCCTGAAGAGCGGGTAGGAACGCCGGATCCTCTCCGAGCTGCCGGTAGGCATCCGGGTGCGTCGTCATGAAGTTGATAGGCTCTTCGTCAGGAACGCCCCCCCATTCCGGCGAGAGGTGGCGCACCAGCCCCCGGGTGTCCTTATCGCTGATCCACTCGCTGAAGTAGTGGAGCCTCGTGGGATAACCGTCGAGGTTTCCGTCCCTGTACCTCAGGTTGGCCAGGATGCCTGAGTAGTAGTCACGGTGCCGGCCCATCTGGTCGTCCAGCATGCTCTCGGGCACACTCCGTACGAAGCGGGCCAGGGCGAGCACATTTTCCACGAACGTTACGCAGTCCAGCTCCTGTAGCTCAATGACCAAGCTCTCCACCCCAGCCACCTCGAGGGTGTGCGGGGCATATGGCGTGCCCACGAATTGCTGGCCAATGCGAGCCACCACTTGGCCGATCGGCAGGCTGTCGAGACCGTTCGCGTAGGCCCACCGGGCCTGCTCCTGCATGATCGCCCAGTCCGCATCCGTGCCCGGAAGAGTCTTGGGTCCCGGGTCGGCCGACTGGGCTGCGGCCCCGGCATCATCGGCCTCGCCAGCGCACGACAGGAGCACCATCGGCACCACGAGGCACCAGGCCCAACAGCGGAACGGGTAGGTAATGTTAGGTCGCATCATCATAGCTCAGTCCGCCGATATCGCGGTGTCGGGAACCGCTGCTGCCTCGGCTTCAGGCCCACGAAACACGCCGCCTTCACGCGCCTGTTCCAACGCACGCCACACTCGCGGCGGACTGAACGGAAGCGAGTCCATGCGGATCCCGACGGCGTCGTAGACAGCGTTGGCGATGGCGGGAATCGCCGGGTGAAGCGGACCCTCGCCGGCTTCCTTGGCGCCGTACGGACCCTCCGGGTCGATCGATTCCACGATCAAGGACTGCAGCTCGGGCGTGTCCAGGCTGGTCGGAATCTTGTAGTCCAAAAGCGAGGGGGCATCGTGAAGTCCCGCCCGTCCGTGGTCGGTGTCTTTGAAGACGTGTTCCTCCATGATCGCCTCGCCGAAGCCCATGTAGGCGGAGCCCTCCATTTGGCCTTCCACCAGCACGGGATTGAGGGCCCGACCGCAGTCGTGCGCCACCCAAATTTTCCGGACATCGATGAAGCCCGTCTCGACATCAACGGCGACCTCAGCCACGTGTGCCGTGAACGAGTAGGCGGGCGAAGCACCGATGGTGCCTCCCCGGTATTCGCCGTGGACATCCTTCGGGGTGTTGTACGAACCGGTCGCTCCGAGCGCTCCGTACTTTGCCTCGGCCAGGTTGAACGCTTCCCGGATGGGCATCTTCCGCTCGGTGTCTCCCGAGAAGAACGCCCAGCCCCCGGCCAAGAGCACCTCTCCGGCCCTGCATTCCCATGCTTCGGCCACCGACTTCTGGACCAGCTTCTTGAGCTTCCTGGCCCCGTCGATCGTGGCGTTCCCCAGCATGAACGTCACCCGCGACGAGTAGGCGCCCAGGTCCACGGGAGTGAAGTCGGTGTCGCCCCGGTAGACCCTTATGTGGTCGAGTGGGACGCCCAGCTCCTCCGCGGCGACCATAGCCACCATGGTGTCGCAGCCCTGTCCGATCTCGCTAGCACCGCTGAACACAGCCACCCTTCCCGATCGATCGATCTGAAGCTGGACGGCCGACTGCGGCATCTCGTTCGGATAGATCGGATAGTTGGTGCCCGAGATATAGGTGGACCCGGCCACGCCGAGTCCTTGGCCGAAGGGCAGCTTGCCGTAGCGATCCTTCCAATCCGACGCTTTCTCTACGGAATCCAGACATTCCAAGAAACCGTTTGAGGTGACCCGGAGCTCGTTGACTGTGCGCGTGTGTTCGCCGATGAAGTTCTTTCGCCGAAGTTCGATCGGATCCATCTCGAGGCGGGCCGCCAGTTTGTCGAGTTGAACCTCGAAAGCGAAGCGAGGCTGCACGGAGCCATGGCCCCGTTTCGGCCCGCAGGCGGGCTTGTTCGTGTAGACCCGGGTCGAGTCGAACCGATACGCGGGCATGTGGTAGGGCGCCGTGAGAAGCTGGCCCGAGTAGTAGGTGGTCACAAGCCCGAAAGACGCGTAGGCGCCCCCGTCCAGCACGATGCCCGCGTCCACCGACTGCAACATGCCGTCCTTCGAGGCGCCCGTCCGATAGTGCATGTGGAACGGGTGTCGACCCCGGTGAGCGTAGAAGACCTCTTCACGCGTATAGAGGATCTTCACAGGGCGCCCGGTGATCATCGCGAGCTTGGCGACGCAGAACTCGAGGTCGAAGGGCTCCGACTTTCCGCCGAACGCGCCCCCCACAGGTGGCTGTATGACACGCACTTTGGCTGCTTCCACTTCTAGTACCCGCGCCAACTCCCGGTGGAGGTAGTGGGGGACTTGAGTGGCCGACCAAACCGTGAGCTTCCCATCGCCCTCGAAGTGGCCGATGGCGCAGTGGGGCTCGATCGGCGTGTGAGTGGTGCCCTCGAAGAAATAGTCGTCCTCTATCACCACATCGGACGAGTCCATGAGGTCATCGACATCCCCAAACTCGAGCTTCACGATCTTGGTGATGTTGCCGTTGTGCCCCTCCTTCTTGGGCTCGTGGATGAAGGGGCCGTCGCTGGCCTCCAACGCCTCATGCGGATCGAAGTAGGGGTGAAGCTCCTCGTATTCCACTCGAATCGCCTCGAGCGCCTCCACCGCTGTGTCTTCGTCCACAGCCGCCACGGCGGCCACACCATCGCCGATGTATCGCACCCGTTCTACGCATAGGGGCGACTCGTCGGGTGTCCAAGGAATGATGCCGTATTTCACAGGCATGTCGCGTCCCGTGACAACGGCCCGAACGCCCTCCATGGCCAGGGCTTCACTGGCATCGATAGAAACGATCCGGGCGTGTGCGTGCGGGCTCCTTAGAATCTTGCCGTGGAGCATGCCCGGAAACACTAGGTCATCCGTGTAGACTGCCTGCCCGGTGGACTTGGAAAGACCATCCACTTTTCGTTGGGGCGTGCCTATTAACGTGAAGTCGGACTTAGATTTAGAGGAATATGTGTTCATCTATCCGACTCCTCCTCCGCCGCGAGCGTGCCGTTGAGCCGCTCTGCAGCCGCCTCCACGGCGTCCAGGATTTTTGTGTATCCGGTGCATCTACAAAGATTGCCCGCCAAGGCCTCCTTGATCTGCTCCCGACTGGGCTCCGTCGTACGCTCGAGGAGAGCCACAGCGGAACAGAGGATACCCGGCGTGCAGAACCCACACTGGGCCGCACCCTTTAAGTCGAATTCGTCCTGGAGAGGATGCGGACCCGCTGGTGTGGCCAATCCCTCTACCGTCGTGATCGCACAGCCCTCTGCCTCCCAAACCGGCGTAATGCATGCCAGCGTAGGAACCGAATCGACCAGGACCGTGCAAGCACCACAATCGCCCTTGTCGCACCCCTGCTTGGACCCCGTCAACCGCAGGGCGTAGCGGAGGGTCTCCAACAGCGTGTAGTGGCTCGGGACGCCCGTTTCATGGGCATCACCGTTCACACATAGGCGAACAATTTCTAAGGTCGTGGACACGCGGGGCTTAGGCTCTCCTGGCACATTATCGTGTGAATCGGTCCTGCCGACAGGACAGAAATGGCGGCTGTGTCGCAGCCACTGATCAAAGGTGACGGGTCGGTCATATGGGAGCAAGCGGGTGTGGGAACACTTTCTGGGGCATGCGGGGTATGCGAGGCCCGGTCACAAACCCGCCGTCCACAGGAGTCACAAGAATGCCATATCCCGAGATGATGGTCGCACCCATGCGAGAGGATCTCGCCCGCGTCGGCTTCAAGGAGCTCAAGACCCCCACAGAAGTGGACCAGGTCCTCAGCACTGAGAAACGTACGACCGTCGTGGCCATCAATTCGGTCTGCGGCTGCGCCGCCGGCGCCATGAGGCCGGCCGTAGTCCTCTCGCTATCGAACGACAACGTTCCCGAGGTCCTCACGACCGTGTTTGCGGGTCAGGACTTAGAGGCGACCGACCGTGCGCGCGAGTACTTCACGGGTTACCCACCGTCTTCACCGTCCGTCGCGCTTCTCAAGGGCGGCGATATCGTTTACATGCTGGAGCGTCACGAAATCGAGGGGCGCCAACCCCATGAGATCGCCGAGAGCCTTAGGGCCGCATATGACGAGCACTGCGGTCCGGTGGAGTAGCTGTCTATCCTGTTGGTCGCGACCTGCTACGTGCGCGGATCAGGCCGTCCAGGCTGAACGCCCCGGCTCCGTTGGCGGCAAAAAAAAGGAAAGCCCAACAGTAGAGGGCCGGCAACTCACCTCCCGTCTCGATGGGCCAAAATCCGCGAGGGTAGTGCGCGATGAAGTAGACGAACGCCATCTCGCCGGCTAGGAGGAAGGCGACCGGACGTGTAAAGAGGCCGAGCATGATGAGTGGCCCCCCGACGAGCTCCAGAACACCTGCGAGTCCCATTCGAGACATCAGGTCGACCGGCTCTCCCCATCCGAACGCGCCGAACATCTTCTGGAGTCCGTGAAACCAGAAGAGGAATCCCACTACGATCCGTAGCGTGTTATGTGTAAAGTGGGCCACGCCGACCCGTGCGCCTTCGTTTTCCATCCGTCGTCCCTCACATCAGGAGTGTTGTGGCTCAATCGTCTCGGGGGGGGGCGCCAGTCTCGGCACCAAGCTCTTCCGCTCGAGCTTCCGACGCTTCTTGGCTTCCCTCGGAGTCTCGCCCGGGAAGCGTACTGCCACGCCAACTCCACCCATTATGGAAAAGTACTTGATGCGTAGCGTGGGCCGCTCGGGATTCGTGTGGATCGGCTGGTCGGTGTCGTGCTCAAAGCCGCCCATGAAGGCGAACCCGCTCACCTCGACGTCCATCTCCGGAGATACGATGATCTCCGCGCCCCCCATGAGCGTGAACACGTTCACTTCCGTGACGCCGGGGCCCAGCATGGCCTCACGAAAGTCCAACGATAAGCCCCCCATGACGCCCACCGCAAAGTTGCTTCGCGCCGGAATCCAGCGCCCGTAGCGGCTGTCGCCTCCCATCAGGCTCACCAGGTACGCACGCTCACTGACCCGATCCGCCGCAACCACAACCGGTGCTCCGCCCCGACTCGGAGCAGGGGCAGGAAGGTTGGTAGCAGGAAGATCAGAGACGGGCTTGTTCAACTCGGCCTCAGTAACCGCGTGATTCGCAATGTCGAGTCGCCGCTCGAACTCCGACATCTCGAGCACGTCGTTCACGAAGTGCTCCATGAGGGTATCGACCGCCCCCTGGCGAGCGACATCGATCCCCACCGGACGCAGGCCCATTTCGTCCATCATCGTCCGCTCGACATGAAGTCGCGCGTGAACTGATACAAAACGTCGGCGCACGTCGAGATCTCAGAGGCTTCGATCCATTCGTCGTCTGAATGCGCCTGTCCGATCGAGCCGGGACCGAAGCAGACGGCCGGAGTGCCGGCTTCGTTGAGAAACGCCGCGTCGACCCAGGCGGTCATCCCCTCGACCGTGGGCTCCACGCCCTGCACCGAACACGCCGAGATCAAGCCCTGCACCAACGGTGAGTCCTCAGTAACCTCGGTAGCCGGTCGGGTGAGTCCCTGAACCAGCTCGGCGTCGAGTGCCGGGATCTCGCCGGCGAGTCCGTCCAGGACAGTCTGAAACTCTTGCATGACACGCTCCGATGTCTCGCCGGGCAGGGTCCTCCGCTCCAAAACCAGCTTGCAATCGCTTGGGTAGACAGAAGGCGCAGCGCCACCGCTGATCGTGCCAGCATGGAAGGACCCGTGGCCCAGGAGCGGATGAGGCTCCGCGGCGTTCAGGTCGGCCCCAAGACTCTCGAGTTTGGCCAGATACCGCCCGGCGTGCTCGATGGCGTCGATGCCAACCTCGGGACGTGAGCCGTGCGCGGCGCGTCCGCGAAAGAGAGCGTCTACCCAGATGAACCCTTTGTGGGCCGGCATGATAGCCAGGCTCGTGGGCTCACACACCACCGCCGCGTCCGCGCGCACTCCGGAACCAACGAGTGCATCCATCCCGAGGCTGGCATGTTCTTCGTCACTGGTGAGCGCGACGATCAGGGATCCGGGGAGAGCATCGTCCTTCGCCAACCTCGCCGCTGCGGCTAAGAGCGAGGCCACGCCGCCCTTCATGTCACACGAACCCCGCCCCCACAACCGTCCGTCTTTGACCTCTGCGCCGAATGGGGGGACAGTCATACCAGCAACTCCCACCGTGTCCAGATGGCCGTTCAGGAGAACCGTCGGACCGCCGCTCGGATCACCCAGTTGCGCCAGCACATTCCATCTGCCGGGAGCCGCTTCGACCGTCTCCGCCTCGAGCCCCCACTCGCGGAGCCACCCGGCCGTGAGGTCAGCAATGGCTCTCTCTCCGGCGCCTCCGTCCTCTAATACCGGATTCACGGAGGGCGTCGCAACAAGCGCCTGGGCAATCGCGAGTGGATCGCCGGCCCGTGCCGCATCCAGATATGAAGTCGAGTCCTGACTCACCATCTATCCCCTTCTCAACTCTAAGCGTTGTCGCTCAGTCGATCAGTCGATGCTACGCGTGCCGCGGCGTGAGCCTTCGATACCACGACCGACTCCGACCGGCGGGCCCAGCACGATAGGCGTCCGAAAGAGTAGTTCCGGCCACGCATGGTGCCAACTCCTTTTTGGAAAAAGGGACAGATTTTCCGGGAGCCCAGGCAACAAGCCCTGGGATTTCCGGGAAAGGGCGAGGTGAAAGGGAATGCCACTGTCGGCGTATACCAATGACCGTCAACCACTTAACGGTGGGGACGGCGCGACAAGCCAACGCGGCACGATTCGTGCGATGGGTAGGGACGGGTGCAAGAGCCAGCGGGTAGCCGATGGCTACCTATTGGGTGTGGCAAGGACGTACGACACGGGGGGTAACATTCGTAAGGTGACGCTGGGAATCCTTGGGGCCGCGGCTGCGGTCGCGAGTCTGCTTCTGATTCGTCAGACCAAGCGGCTCCCACCCAAGGAAACCCTCGACTTGCCGGCGGGTGAATCGATTCCGGCGCATATTTCCCTGGATCGACTTCGCGAGCTGGGTATCTAGGGGCGCTTTAGCGCGCCTCCGTTTTTCTTGACCTACTTGTTGAAGTGGACCGCGTTCTTCTCGATGAAGCTGGTCCACTCTGGCGGCGTGTCGGTATCGGGGAAGATGGCCGTCACGGGGCACTCGGGCTCGCAGGCACCACAGTCGATGCACTCGTCCGGGTGTATGTAGTACATGTCCTCGCCCTCGTAGATACAGTCGACGGGGCACACTTCTACGCAGCTCGCGTCTTTGGTATCGATGCAGGGCTCGGCAATGATATAGGTCATTGGCTGCTGTCTATCTTGGCTGAAAAGTGGACCTAAGTGTTATCGGGTCCGGCCGACCTCTGGCCCTTGGAGACCCATCATTTAGGCAAGAAAGGCGAGAGGCGTCAAGTAGCGTATTTCTTATCGAAAGCCCGACAGCAGTGTGCGTACCTGCGCGCGAGCAGAGGATGGGTCCGCTCGGCAACGGCTAGGTAAACCGCGGACCCCTCGTCATGGGCGGCTCGCGCCGCTGCCGCATCTCGCCAGAGGTGGGCATGTCGAAGGTGATCGAGTCGCTCCGCAAGCGCGACGAGTAGCACCTGCGCCTCGCTCGCCAGCAGGTCCTCCAGAACCCGCTCGGAGCCCGGTCGCGGTACTTGATCCCGAAAGTCCAGTACCCCTTGGCCGACTTGCTCCAACAGAACCGGTCCGGTGGCCTCCAGGTCGCGCCTCTGCGTGTCCACAAGGCACGCGGCGGCGAGAGCCACGGGCTCGTTGAGTCCGACGTCGTCCAAGAGTATCGCCGATGTCCGGCCAGGGTGAAGGTAGTCGGGGTGATGATCGTCCGTGATGACCTCCAGCCTCGACACCATCGCATTTCTGAATCCCCGCTCGATCAGACGGCACCCCGCCTCATCGACGCCATGCATCGCCGCGGTCCGTTCGATTCGGTCGGCCATACGCTCCCAGCGGGAGGGAACGACCGAGGGACCGGTGGGTGGTCCTTCGCTCACCCCTCGCCTAGGTGTTTGGCAAAGTGGTGTTTCGTGACGTCGAGGGCCTCGGAGAGCTGCGGGCTGGGCCCCTCAAAGGGATGGCCCACCTCGAACGTATGACCGGCCTTCTCGACCAGCGCCAGGCTCGCACCCCCCGACGCGCTCACGAGTGCGTGCGCGTCCGCTTCGCCCACCGTCAGATCATCACGGCCATGTACCACGAGCCAGGGAGCCGCGACCTCCGCAGCCGAACCCAGCACCGAGAGTCGCTCCGAGTTCTCCTCGAAGTCCTCGAGCAGGGACACGTCGAGGGGCATCTGTTGGGCGGTACGCGAGTTTAGGATGTGAAAGCGACCCGCCTTCCTCCATTCGGCCCGGGTCTCTTCCGTCCACCGATCGTAGCGGGCCACCGCCGCCCACGTGACCAGGGCGGCGAGACGCTTGTCGCCTCGGGCGTGCAGGATCGAAGCGCCACCTCCACGGCTGTGTCCGAGAAGACCGACGCGCTCCGGGCGCCTCGACAGGAACTCCCCCTCTGTCACGGCGTCTATCAACCAACGGAGGTCATCGAGCTCGCGGGAAAACGTGTTGGCGGCAAAGCGCTCCAATTCACTGAATGAGTCGAGGTCGTCGCCGACACCGTTCCGCGAGAAGTTGAATGAGACGACGGCATGGCCCGCGACTGCCAGTTGTTCGCAAAGGTGAGGGAAGAAGCCCCAATCCTTGTAGCCTTTGAACCCGTGAACGACTACGACCGCAGTTCTGGGTGCGGGCCCCTCCGCATAGCGGACGTCACCCCGAATGATCTCGCCCTCGTCGAGGTGGGGTGCGAGCGCTTCAAAACGCCGATGGATCAAACCAAGTCCTGCTTCCATTTCACATCGGGTTCTCCGCCACGGTGGTTCTCCAGGCGGGCCCACGCGAAAAAGAGGTCGGAGAGACGGTTCAGATATTTGATCACACCCTCATCGACCTCATCCTCTCCGGCCAGAGCCACCACGGCCCTCTCGGCTCGGCGGCATACGGTTCGACACACGTGCAAGAGCGCGGCCCCACGGGTGCCTCCCGGTAGAATAAAGTCCCGAAGCTCTTCAAGTTCTGCGGTAGCGTCGTCGATCCAACCCTCCATCTCCGCGATCCGACCGAGGGGCGCGTCGGGAATCGACGGCCGGGGCCGAGCATCGTCGGGCGAGGCGGTTGCCAGGATCGCCCCCAAGGAAAAGAGGTCGTGTTGAATCGCTTCTAGGCCTTGTTGGACTTCCGCATCCAACACCGTCATCACGGCCAAACCGACGAACGAGTTCAATTCGTCCACAGTGCCGTATGCCTCCACCCTCGGGTGACTCTTGGCCACACGCCCACCACCAAACAGCCCGGTGTCGCCGCCGTCCCCTGTCTTGGTATAGATCTTCATGTGTTCGGTCTCACAAGTCGGTGTCTATCACCGCAAGCGGGTCAGATTGCGAAGCTTCTGGGCCTTGTCGAGGAGCGATGAGGTCGAATCGGCCTCTTCGGGCTCTTGCCCCAAGAGGTCACGTAGATCGAGCATCACCTCAAGATAGATCTGATCACGCTGGAACTCGAAGTCCAGCCTGGTGGCGTCGACACTGTCGTTGTCCGCATCTCTGGCCAGCTCTTCTCGGTAGAGCTTCTCCAGATTGTCGACGATTCGTTGACGTTCCCTCATAACGCGTCTCCTCCGGCGCCGTCCCGGAAGAACCCCGAGACGGCGCTCTTCATCTCGTCCAGATGTCCGCTGAAATAGTGATCCGCCCCGGGAATCCGGACTAGCCCAACGTGCGATCCCAGCTCCGCTACCACGGCCTCCACCTCGGTACCCGATCCGAATTCGTCGTCTTCACCCTGCACCACGAGGACCGGCTTCTCTACATTCTTGAGGAAGGTAAAGTCGTACATGCGGACCGGCATGCCGAGCGCGAAGAGCGCCACCGCACGCGGATCGGTAGCCGCATGGGCCAAAGCAACCATCGAACCGAACGAGAACCCGCCGGCAACCAGCGGGACGTCCGGATGGCTCTCCTCGAGCCAATCAAGCGCTGCGGCAACGTCGTCCTTCTCTCCGATCCCCTCTTCGTAGCCGCCTGTACTGGTGCCCACACCCCGAAAGTTGAAGCGAAGCCCCGCGACGCCGGCCTCCGCCAGGGCCTGAGCTCCGCGAAACACCGCCTGCGTGTGCATCGTACCGCCATGTAGGGGATGCGGATGACAAATAACGCCAGCTCCGCGTAGGGTGCCAGGTGGCACCCGGAGCACGGCTTCGAGGTGCCCGTGAGGTGCGGGAATGTTCAAACAAGGCTCCAGGGTTGTCTCGCACGCGTCTTCCGGGCCCGCTATCTTTTGTCTCGCGGCCCCGAAGGGATTCAAGACACCACTGTAGGCCCCCATTAGCGGCCTCGCCACCGGGCCTGAACTCGCGAGTTGTCCGATGCCGTCGAAAGAGACTGAGGACCAGAAACTCTCTGCCCGAGCCAACGAGCTTTACTGGCAATCGGGTATGAGTGTGAACCAGATCGCCGAGGACATGGACCTCTCCAAGAGTCGGCTCTACGGCCTCGTGCAGCCGCATCCCGCGGAAAGCCCCTGTCCCGAGTGTGGGTCCGACCTGGTCTTCCCCAACAGAACCGCGATGGAGAAGGGGTTTGTCTCCTGCGCTTCGTGTAGCTTCGAGGGTGAGGCCGATGGGGCTTCTCGGGAACCTAGGCGTGAGCTGACGATTGAGGCTCGACGGAAGGCGCCGACCCCGGCGGGTACAACCCCGGTGGGTGGCAAGGAGCCGGCACAACGGACCACCCGTGTCCCCACTCACACAGGACCGGGGGCCAAGCGGGTACTCTGGGGCTCGGCTTTGCTCGGCTTAGCCGCTGGGCTCTACATCGCCATCCGGCAACGTCGGTCCTGAAAGGAATTCCGGATCTAGTGCGCGGTCACTAGGCCGACCAACGAACCGTCTATGGACTCCGTAACCATCTCGCTCCCGTTCGCATTTCTTGCGGGCCTGGTGTCGTTCCTTTCGCCGTGTGTGCTCCCGGTAGTCCCCACGTATGTCACCTACGTGTCGGGACTCACACTCGACGAGCTCGCCACGGACGGTCCAGCGGGTGCCCGGCGTAAAGCCGTCTTGCACTCGTCGCTATTCATCCTGGGCTTCTTGCTCGTCTTCATGACCTTGGGGGCCGCGGCCACGTCAGCGGGGCAAACGTTCAATCGAATGCTTCCTACGATCACGCGAGTAGGTGGGGTCCTGGTGCTCTTCTTCGGGCTTCTGCTTCTCGACTGGGTGAGACTCCCGACACTTGCCCGCGATATCCGCGTGCACCTGAGGTCGAAGCCCACTGGCGCGCTTGGTTCGTTGGCTGTGGGAGTGGCCTTCGGCGCTGGATGGACGCCGTGCATCGGTCCCATTCTTGCCACGATTCTGTTCTACGCCACCATGGAGAACACCGTTACTCAAGGGACTCTGCTTCTGGGCGTATACGGCCTGGGGCTTGGGGTCCCGTTTCTCATTTCAGCCGTGGCTTTCAACTGGTTTCTTTCTAGCTTCGAAACAGTGAGGCGTTGGGCTGTTCCGGCCCAGCGAGTCGCCGGAGTCCTCTTGATCGTAGCAGGAGTTCTGCTCGTTACTGGTAAGTTCGCGTCCGTTTCGGCGTCCCTCGCCGACCTCGGGCAGTGGATCACTTTGGAGATGTGATGATCCGATCTAGCCCATTGACCCGACGCCCGGGGTTGAGAGCGTTCGCCGTGCCGATCCTTCTCGGCGCGGCTCTTTCCGTGTTCGCGAGCGCGTGCTCTTCTGAACAAGAGCCCCCATCCGACGAGGCACGTCTCACGAATCGGGGAGCGGGCGACCTTCTCACTTCGGACGCCGAGACAGTAACTGCGGGCTTCGAAGACCTGACCAGACCCCCACCGACCGTGCCTCTGCAGGAAGAAATTACCCTCGAGATGCTCGGGGTGGACTACGGGGCCCAAGACGCCCCGGCTCGCATCTTCGAGCTCTTCGATTTCGGATGTGGGTTCTGCCGCAAATTCCACACAGAGACCTTCCCCGCGCTGGCGGAAAAGTACATCGACGAGGGGAAGCTCCTTTGGAAGGCCATTCCCTTCGTGATCGGAAACTGGGCCAACTCGGTTCCGGCAACCTTAGCCGCCGAGTGCGCGCTCGGTCAGGGCCGGGAGCAGTACAACCGGATGGCCGACGCGCTCTTCGATCGCCAGTCCGACTGGAAGCAGGCGTCCGAGCCGGAGCCGGTACTCGACGATATCGCGTCCGAGGCGGGACTCGACATGGAGGTCTTCCGCGGGTGCATGGCCGACGACGAGTTCCTGTGGCGAGTCCAAGCTCATTCATCGCTCGCCCGGCAGATGGGCGTGCGTGGGACCCCGACCTTCGTCGTTGTCGGCTACACGCCGTTCTCCGGCGCACTTCCCCTCGAGCTCTTCGAACAGATCATCGACACCGTTCTAGTGAACGCGACGAGGGACGCCCCATAGGGGGGAGCAGGCACGCCCCGTGACACTACTTCGACGTCCTGGTCTTCTTTCAGGCCTCGCGACATTGCCGTTCCTTCTGTCGTGCGGCCTCTCGGTGGGGACGGACTGAGCTGCCGCTTGGACGGGCCGCCTCTCGCGCTCCCCAACGTGCTCGACGAAACCAGCGGCCTAGCGGTAGGTATCCGAAACCCGAAGTTGGCGAGCACGATCGGACGCCCGTAAATGCCGCCGTAGATCGCCCCTCGGCCGGTCCAGTCGAGGACGGCGATGCCAAAAAAACCACCGGCCAAAAGCTGGACGGGCAGCTGGACCGCGGCGCCTAACTGGAGCGCGGTGACCAGCTCCTCCGGAAAGAAGAGGGTCAGGACCCCCAAGACCGCCAGCACCACCGCGGACATGGTCATCATCACTCTGGGGGGCATCGGTTCCCGCGGTGCGAGGGATGGCTCACGGAGAGCACCCCGTGATAGGCACACAATCAGGGAGTCGAGCGGCAAGGCGCAACTCCGCCGAAGGGATAACCGGGTCAGACCTCAACAATATCGACCGACGTATGCGCCCAGACCGCACAGGCAAGACGATGGTTGGCAGTGTACAGCGTCGCCCCCATCGCTTCAGTGAGCGCGATGCAGACCGCATCGTAAACGGTGAAATGGTCGCGGAGGCCGAAGGCCCGACCAAGCAGTACCGTATGCGGCAAGCGGCTAAGCGGAAGGTCCACATACACGGACAAGGCTGCCCTAGCGCGGTCCAAGCCTAGGACTCCGCTCCGCTCGAGGCGGCGAAGGACCGACGTTACCTCAAGGTCGCACGAATGAGGGACCAGAAGGTCCGCGTCTTCGTCTTCAAGAAGCTCAACGACGCCCGGAGATCCCTTCGGGTCCAGCAAGACAGCGACGATTGCCGAGGCATCCAAGACGGCCGTCCGCATCAACCCCACTTCTGGTCCCGACCCGCCCGAGCAAGGCCTGCCACCGGGCGGTCCAATTTCACTGGCTTGAGGGCCAGGAGGCGCGACACTACCTCTGTACGGGAAGGTCGAGCCACTTCCCGTTCCAAAACCCCCTGGAGATACGCCGTTAGCGTTTGGCCGCGAGCGTCGGCCCTCCGCACCAATTCGGAGTGGAGCGATTCCGGCACATTTCGAACCTGGATCATGATCGACATGTCGTAATCTGGGCACATGTGTAACACATGTGCAAGCTGTAAAATGCGATATCTGCAGGGATCCTCGGGCAGTTAGGGGGGCAATTGGGGCGACGCTCCCGCCCTTTCCTCTTGCGTGGTGGCGGCTGGGAAGGGTCAGGGTTCCTCCCGAAGTTGAGCCTCGCCCGGTCTGGCCCCTAACTCAAGGTCGGAGGCTGAGCCTCCGGCAGGCTCCGTCACGCCGAGATACCGGAGGAAGCCAGTAGCGAGTTCCGACGCCAAGTGGCTGTCTTCGATGCCATCTTCGCGCGCTCCCCAGGCGAAGATGTAGCGGCTTCTCAGCGTGGCAACAATCTGAAGAGTAGCCAAGCGAACGGCCTGCTCCGGGTCCGGGTGGGAGAACTCTTCCTGGCGCGTCAGAAGGAGCTCGATCAGGTAGTCGGCGACCTGGTTGTCCAGCTCAGTCGTCCGGTCCAGAAGCCACGGGTCTGAGTGCGACATCGCGTGGACCAGGAAAGTCCGCAGGAGCGATCCGTGAGCTCGGCTCCAGAGAACCAACATACGGACGAACTGTCCAACGACCTCCCTGGCTCCCGCCGCAGACCACCGATCCGGAGCCAAGACCCTCTCCCAGCCGTCCCGGGCGTCCTCCCAGAACCGTGTGGAGAGATAGGCGAACAGAGCGTCGCGGCTGTCGAACCGCGCGTAGAACGTGCCGGCCCCCGCTCCAGACCGAGCCAGAATCTCCTGGACGGTGGTCCCTTCAAGGCCCTCCTCGGCAATCAAATCCATCGCCGCAGAAACCATGCGATCGAACGACGCCTGGCTTCTCGCTTGGCGGGGGAGGCGGACTCCGGCCAAGGGGGGCGGCTCCTGCGGCTCCCCCTCGAGGGCGAATCCTTGTGCCCGTGGCGGCGGCAGATGATTCATGACTACGGTAACCGGACTCGAGTCGTATATCTGAATCTGAATTCAGATTCAAATAAATACGACGAACCGGGTCAGCGCAAGGGTTTTCAGCCCCAGATATCGAAGAACTCGACGTCACCACTCGCGGTCGAAGTGGAATCTCGTTCGCCCGTGAGGTGCTGTACTAGGGCGGCGCAGAGATCAGACATGACGGCCGGGTCCAGAGAAAGGGCGCATGCCTCCAAGGCTCTACAGGTTGTCTCGATCGCCAACTCGGGATCCGCGTGGTGAATGGCACCGCCTCGGCCCAGGAGAAATCTCCGAGAATCCTCACGGATCTTGGCCTTGAAGGCGAGAGCGCCGGCCGAGTGTCCGGCCCCGGGTCCGCGCAGAGCTTGGGCTAGGGCGCCCCGGGCATCGCCGTGCATGAGTTCAACCTCTCCGTAGAGACTGGCCAGGCCGCTGACGACCTCCGGAATAGTCCGATCGGCCCAACGATCTTTGATGGCCTCGTCCCATCGCTCCCCGGCAGTCTCCCAGATGCGTTCGTCCAGATAGACGAGAAGGTCGTCTTTTCCGTCGAAGCGGGCGTAGAAAGACCCTACGGAAGACTCAGCCCTGCGGACAATGGCGTTGATGCTCGTACCCTCAACGCCATTCTCGCCGATCAGCTCGAGGGCCGCCCGGGTAATTCGCTGGAGCGTGCGGCGGCTCCGGCTCTGTTTGGGTTCGCGAAGAGTGGTGTCGCTCATGACCGGTTGCGTGAAAATAGTATTCGCATTCTAAATATGGTGATGTGACGTGAATTGCAAGGGGTGTCAGTTGCGTTCCGAGGCAGGCAAACCCGCTATTCCCCAGATTAAACCCCCAGACGGAGAAGGCCCTAGTGGCCGCCCAAGACCCCCTTCAAAAAGTTCCCGGAGTGGGCCCTCGCAACTGTGTCGTCCTGAGGGAACTCGGCATCGCGAGTGTTTCCGGCTTGAAAGGTCGAGGCCCGCTCCTCCTCTACGACCGCCTCTGCACGATCGACGGCGGGTACGTGGATCGCTGTGTGCTTTATGTGTTCCGAAGGGCAGTCTACTACGCGACGGAGAAGTAACACGCCCCCGAGCTTCTGCTTTGGTGGAACTGGAAGGACCGTGAGGAGCTGGACGGAAACGGAGATCAAGGACGTAGTTAGGGGTGTAGCATCTCTTCGTTCCCTCAAGGGATAGGCCCAGGTGCAGAACCCAACCGCAGAGCCCGACCACAAACTCGACCGGCGCGAAGCCTTTCGCGAGGCCGCAGAGACCCTCAACGCCACCTTCAAGAGCACGAACGACCCGCGGACGCGGTCCCCCTCATGACGGACCGTAGGCTTAGGGAACTGATCATGGCGCAACCGTCGCTGAGACTCTATATCCGGCGCCGGCCCTGGACGAAGCGCAAAAAGAGCGGGGAAGGGGTCCGCAGCGTCACGGTCCGGACCACTGGGGTCATCAAGGACCCCAACCGACTCGGCAACTACATGCTTCTGATAGCCCATGCTGGAGCAACTCGTCCGGATCGGAGCCGCGCATGAGGCTCCGGTAGTCGAAGGAGCCGTACGCGCACTCCCGCGCCACGTTTGATTGCTACGGGGAGGGACCCGCAGGCCCACGCCTGCGTACCACACGTTCGCTCAAACCAATCCAATTCAACACGAGCTTCGAGTCACCGATGATCCCCACACGTTTCACGCTCCGAACGACCACCGGCCTGGCTTTGTTGGCCGGGGCTCTCCTTTTTCCGGGGCTGTCGAGCGCCCAGCAGCCGAGAGGCGCCACCGAAGTTGTGGAGGACCTTCCCGGAATGGGACGCGCCGTGGACTTGCAGGCTACGCGCGCCCGTCGCGAAGCGCTCGTGCAGCGCGCCGGCGCTGGGGTCATCGTGATTCCAGCAGGGACGGCCCAGGATCTCGAAGCGAACGTGCTGCAGGACAATGACTTCAGGCAGGATGACTACTTCTTCTACCTGACCGGTCTCGAGTCGCCGGACGCGTGGCTCGTGATTCCGGTTCAGGCCTCCGGCGCGGCGCAGAGTCACCTGTTCCTGCCCGAACGGGACCCGAGCACCGAGCAATGGACCGGGAAGAAGCTCGGGCCGGGTGAGCGGGCGAGAGAACTCGCGGGCGTCTCACAGGTCCATGCTTTGGCTGACTTCGACGCGGAGCTAGAGCGTATTCGTGAGTCGGCTCCCGGGCCGTTTTCCACCACCCTCTATGCCGGCACAGCAAACAACGAGCGCATACAGGCTTGGGCCAGCTCGGCCGGCGGGGGCACCCTGCGTAACCTCGTGCCGATTCTAGACAGCCTACGTCTCGTGAAGGACGAAGCCGAACTGACCCGCATGCGGATCGCCATCGACATAACGAGCGCGGGACAACGCAACGCGATGCAGGCCATCGAGCCAGGGATGTACGAGTATGAGATCGAGGCGCTCATCGAGTACACGTTCCGGTCCAACGGCGCCGACCGTGTCGGGTTCCCGTCCATCGTGGGGAGCGGCCCCAACAGCACGACGCTGCACTACGACACGAACAGGCGTCAGACGATGGCTGGCGACCTAGTGGTGATCGACATTGGCGCTGAGTACGGACAGTACGCGGCGGACGTCACTCGCACAGTCCCCGTCGACGGGCGCTACACCGAACGTCAACGGGCGATCTACGAGCTGGTGTTGGGCGCGCAGCAGGCCGCCATCGACGCCACTCGCCCTGGCGTAACTATCCGTGAGTTGTCCGGACTGGCACGGCAGTACATCGAGTCCAATAGCGGCGACCTATGCGGGACAGAGTCCTGCAACCGCTACTTCATCCACGGACTGTCCCACTGGCTGGGAATGCGGGTGCACGACGTCGGGGACTACGCAATGCCTCTTGAGGCGGGAATGGTCTTCACCATCGAGCCGGGGATCTATATCGAGGGTGAGCAGATCGGCGTTCGGATCGAGGACGACATTTTGGTGACCGAGACCGGGTCGGAGCTGCTTTCAGTGGGTGCGCCGCGTGCTGTGGATGAGATCGAGGCGCTGATGAGCAGGCCGCTTCTTCCGTAGGGAGCGGCGGGGCGGGGCTTACGATCTGTTGGAGGGATTGTGCTGGTGCACCGTCGGGAGTGCTTGAGTTGGTGCAGTACAACCACTAGCTGGAGCGCTTGGCGAGCTACAAGTCCAGGACGAGCTTGAGACCCGCATCGACTTGGGCCATCAGCTTTGGCGTGATCCGCCCAGCTCGCTCCGATAGGTAAGTCTTATCGAGTGTGATGATCTGCGTGACATTGGCCACGGAGTCTTTGGATAGACCGCTGTTCTTGGCCGGGAGAAGGACGTTCCCAGGAGCGTCGAGGAGTCGCGCGTTCGATGTTAAGACGACGCCGACGATGGTCCGCAGTCGGCTTCGATTGAAAGAGTCGGCCTGGACGACGACGATCGGACGGCGAAAGCCGGGCTCCGATCCTCGTGGTTTGTCGAGATCGGCCCACCACACCTCCCTGCGCAATACTACCACTCAGCAGAACTCACACTTCGTGCTTGAGCAGCCCGCAGCGCGGGATCGATACCGCTGGGTTCGTCCGCGAAGACATCATTAAGTCTGCCCGTCACGTCCTCGTCTTGATGCTTCGCCAAATACTCTGCAACGGCAGTGGCGTAGAGATTGCTTCGAGACAACCCTAAGCGTTCGGCGAGGGCGTCGGCAGAGTCGAAGAGGTCATCTGGTAACGATATGGCTGTTTTCATACCATCAGTATACCATGGTATAACTTGTGTTCGCAAGCGCCCAAGAGTCAATTAGCCGAGCGCGTGGACAATCTTCACGCCATTTCCGTGATGTGCGGCGAGTTGGCCACCCGCAACCAGAGGCTGATCGACGGTGAGCCGGCGCCGGACGACGGACCTACCATTCACGCCGGCGGCGCCGAGGCCTATCAGGCGCGGTGCCGTCGGTGTCACACGGTGCCCCGAGCGGAGGGGGCTGACGGTCCTTGACACTCCTTGCGAGGCTCTAGAGTTTTTTGTTCGCTCTGTCGGACGGTTCGGTATGAGTCAAATCCCGCGTAGCTCAGTTGGTAGAGCAGTCGGCTGTTAACCGACTTGTCGCTGGTTCGAGTCCAGCCGCGGGAGTTCAGGCACCGCCCTTGGAAGCTCCGTCGTTCATTTTGAGCGGCGGAGTTTTGCTTTTCGGGGAACAGTGCCCACTGAGTTATTTGGCAATGTCCTTGGGGTCACGGGAGGCACGACGTAGATTTAGCTGCCAGCAGCCTGGAGTTGCCTTGGATGGAGCGCTCATATGGGTGAAGACAAGCCTGACACCACACGGCAAGGCGGAATGTTGACCGACGAAAGCGGTAGCCAACTCCCTCTCGCCATGCAGTACGACTATACGAATTTCTATTTCGGGTCCGGCGATGATGCCTTCGGCATGCTCGATCCGTTCGACGAGTGGTATAAAGACGCGAAGCCGTCGGGCTATTACCTCTACGGCCTTCCGATGCAGGGCGCGCCGACCACGCGCGTCGATATCAGGAACACCGAGACGGGAGAGATCCACAAGGACCTCCTGAACTTCGCCTCCTACAACTACCTCGGCCTGTCGTACCGGCCCGAGGTCAAAGAGGCCGTCATCGAGGCGGCCCACCTCTACGGAAACGGGGCGTCGGGCTCGCCTATTCTGAGCGGGTCCCTCGAGGTGCACCACGAGTTGGCCGACCGCGTGGCGAAGTTCAAGGGCAAAGAGGCCGTGCTTCTCTTCCCGACGGGGTACAGCGTCAACGTCGGGGTCATTGCAGGCCTCATGCGTTCCGGCGATCTGATCGTCGCCGATCAGTATGCCCACGCGAGCATTGTTGACGGCATGATCCTCTCGAAAGCCACAAGTCGGTTCTTCAGGCACAACAAGGTTGAAGACCTAGAGCGGAAACTGAAGCGGTATGACGGCAAGAAACTGGTCCTTATCGAGGGCGTCTACTCAATGGACGGCGATGTGGCCGTGGTACCTGAGATCGTGGAAGTCTGTCAGCGTTACGGTGCCCGCATCTTGATCGACGAAGCGCACTCGACATTCATCTACGGGGAAAACGGTCGCGGCGTGGCCGAGTCCTCCGGCTTCGAAGACGAGATCGATATCCACGTGGGTACGTTCTCGAAAAGCTTGGGAGGGCAGGGCGGTTTCGTGGCCGGATCCCAGAAGCTGATCAATTACCTGCGGGGATTTTCGCGCTCGCGCTTCTTCTCTGCCGGCCTCTCGCCCGTCGTGGCGGCCGGCATTCTAAAAGCACTCGACATTTTCGAGGCCGAGCCGGAGCTCCGTAAGCAGCTTTGGGACAACGTAGCCTTCATGCAGAAGGGTCTACGTGACGCTGGCATCTCCGTCGGAGATTCCGAGTGTCAGGTCATTCCGATCATGGTACAGGACGACGCCCGCGTGTTCGAGATCGGCGAAACGCTTATGAACGAGGGCATCTACCTCAACCCGGTTAAGTATCCGGCAGTCCCCAAGCACAAATCACGGTTCCGCATGTCTGTCTCCGCGGCTCACTCGCAAGAGGAGCTCGAGGAGGGGGTTCGGATCATAACCAACGTCTTGCAAAGGTACGGCATATGCCCGAAGACAGAGGGCACTATTACTTCCACAACGGGCTGAGTTGCCTTTTCGAGATGCCGACCGGAGATGCGAAGCGACTTCTGCCTTCGCACCTGCAGCCGTTGGAAGTGCAACACGAACGGAGCATCCTCTCGGTTACCGCCTTCGATTTCTACGAAGGTGACGGCGGAGCGTACCAAGAGTTGGTGTTCTCGATTCTGGTGCCGCCGCTCGTAAAGCCCGGAGACCAACTGCCGAAAGCAGCTGTTTATCCGTTCATCGTTGCGACCAGCACGGAGCACGGGCGCAAGGAGGGCATCGAGCGGTGGAAGCTGCCTCATCTGATGCGCGACATCGACATGACGGTCGACGAGAGCGACGACAGCATTTCCGTCGAAGTCAGCGCGGGCGGAGACCCCATCTGTAAGATGACCGGCACCAGCCACGTCTTCGAGCCGGCCGAGCTTCTCTTCCACTCCTTCGTGACCGACGAGACTGGAAACTTCAAGTCGAACTTGAGCATGCGGGGCGAGGGGTACAGCGAACACGAGTTCGAACGTGGTTCACTCACGTTGTATGATCACGAGATGACTGCTGGACTCACGATCGACGAAGTCGCCGACTATCCGTTCCGTGAGCAATGGATGAAGGGCGGCGTCGAGGTCTTCACTCCTCTCGAAAACGTCTGACCGGGACCGAACCCGAGTCCCGGTCGCAAGTATCGACCATGTCGTCCGAGCACAACGCAAAACGCGCTTTCGTGATCTTCAACCCCGCCTCAGGTCGAGGTCGGGGCGCTCGCCGTATGGACGAGCTGCTCGAACTCCTCGGCAAGCACCTCCCCGGCGTCGAGCACGCCGCAACGAAAGAACCGGGCGAAGAGAGCCTGCTGGCTGACCAGGCCCTGGCCGATGGCTACGGCCTCATCGTAGCCGTGGGTGGTGACGGCACCTGGAGCAACGTGGCCGACCGGATCGTGGCCTCTGGCTCGAACGAAACCGTGTTCGGGCTCCTTCCTGCCGGCACGGGAAACGACTTCGGCCGCAACTTCGGTTTCACGGGCCGGAACGCCGAGTCCGCCGTCCGGACTCTGGCCGAGGGTCGGGTCATGGAGGTCGACGTTGGACGGATCGTGTCAGGTGGTACCCCCGTCGGGGCCCGGACCGAGGTACTCGGACCGAGACGAGGCCGCCACTTTCTCAACTTGGTCGGATTCGGATTCGACGTTGCGGTGATCGAGGATGCGCTGGGCGCTCGTTTCTTGCGCGGGGAGCTCCTCTACAAGATGACGGCAATCAAGAACCTATTCTCGTTTCCCGGCGTGGCACTCGAACTGACCAGCGACCAGCCCACCGTGGTTGGTGAGCAGCTCATGCTCACGATTTCCAACGGCCCGTTCTTCGGCGGAAACTTCCCGATCGCTCCGGCGGCTGAACTCGCGGATGGCCTACTGGACGCCTGCGCCATCGGCAACGCAGCCCCACTGACCCGTATGCGGCTGTTTCAGATGGCCGAGAAGGGAAACCACGTGCGCTCACCGCATGTGAGCACCCGCCGCAGCGGAGCCTTCACCGTGAGCTTCTCGGCGCCACCCAAGTACGAGGTGGACGGAGAGGTCTGGCAGTCCGATGAAGCCGAGGTGGTGGTCGAGGTCGTGCCGAGGGCCCTCAAGGTGATGGTCCCGGGCTAGCGATTCTACCCCGAGGTTTCCGAAAGGCGTCCGGCGACCAACGTCCAACTCTGGTCGGCGAGCAGCTCCGCATCGGCCTCGTCGTGGCTCACTAGTACGACGGGCGTTTCCGTCGACTCGGCGTACTCCCGGACCGCAGTGGCAATCTCAAGGCGCAAAGGCCGATCCAGCGCTGAGAACGGCTCGTCGAGAAGTAGTAGCTTGGGCTTTGAAAGCAGCGCACGACCCAAAGCTACCCTTTGGCGTTCACCACCGGACAGAAAGCGGGGTCTACGATCGAGCAACTCCGAGACGGACAGTAGCTCGGAGATCTCGTCCACCTCAGAGGGCTCCGGGCCCGTGTAGGACAGGTTCTCGCGCACGGACAAATGGGGGAACAGGAGGGCCTCTTGCGGCACCCACCCCACCCGCCGCTCCCAAGCGGGCACGTGGACCCCAGCCCCGGTATCGAGCCAGGTCGCCCCGTTGACCCTCACGATGCCCCAGGCCGACGGCTCGAGTCCGGCCAGAACTCTCAGCAGCGAGCTCTTCCCTGATCCAGACGGCCCCACTATGGCCACCGTCGAGCTGGTGGGAGTCCAGTCCACGTTGAGCTCGAAGGCGTCGAGGGGGAGGTGGATCCGCACGCGCAGCGCCCCGGCCTCAGTGCTCACGGTGGACCCCCAGCCGTCTACGCTGCCAACGTGACAACGATTCGAAGCCGAGCAGCGCCACCAACGACAGGACGACGCTGGCGATTACGAGGATCCACGTGGCGCCACGCCCGGAGGGGGACTCCAGCAGCGAGTAAACCGCCAAGGCGATTGTCCGGGTCTCGCCCTCCAGATTTCCGGCTAATACCACCGTGGCACCGAACTCTCCCAGTGCCCGCGCGAAGGCGAGGACACCGCCGGCCGCGATGCCGGGCAGGGCCAGCGGCAGGGAGACTCGGCGGAAGGTCGGCGCCTTCGGCACGCCCATCGTCCACGAGACTTCTTCGAAGCGCCGATCCACCGTCTCGAACGCACCTCGAATGGCCATTACGTAAAGCGGAAAGCCTACCACCAAGGCAGCCACGACGGCCCCAAAGATGGTGAAGGGAATGGGTAGTCCGACAGCGTCGAATAACCCTCCGAGCACCGACTGTCGGCCGAGAACGCCGAGCAAGAGGAACCCTGTCACCACAGGCGGAATGACGAGAGGTGCCATAAAGAGCATGGAGACGAACGACTTCCCGACGAAATCACGTCGCGCCAGGAGCCACCCTACGGCAACAGCAGGAACCAATCCGATCATCACGGCGCCGAGGGCGACGATCAAGGAAAGGCGCACCGCAGACCTGGCATCCAGGGTGAAGGCCGGCACCGGCTCCTGTGCGGTCTCAGAAGGCCGAGCGTCTTCATCGCCGAACCCGGCCGCCGCGAAGATGCTATGCGCCTCAGGGCTCTCCAGGTAGTCCAGGAACGCCGTTCCCGCCTCGGCGTTTGGTGACCCCGCAACCACCGCCCCCGGATACACTACGGTCGGATAGTCCTCATTCGGGAACTCAAACGCGACGCGCACATTTCGGTCTGCCAGCGCGTCGCTGCGGTAGACGACCCCGCCATCGACCTCAGCCCTCGCCACCCACTGGAGGGCTCCTCGTACGCTGCCGCCCCTAACCACACGCTCCTGAACAACGCCCCAAACGCCCGATGCCTCGAGGGCCGCTCGCGCGTAGCGCCCCGCAGGTACATCCTCGCCGGCCAATGCGATCCGACGGACGTCGGGGTCGGCCAGACCCTCGGGAGCCGTGGGAGCGAACGCCGCGTCGAACGGAACGGCATAGACCAGTTGGTTCTGAGCCACTGACCGGACCGACCCCGCCTCAATCCCGTCCCTCTCCTCCAACCACAGCATCCACTCGCGATCCGCCGAAATGAAGACATCGGCAGGGGCGCCGCGAAGGAGCTGTGGGGCCAGGCGAGAGGTGGCGTCAAAGCTAAATCGCACCGACATGCCCCCTGACCTCTCCCACGCGCTCGCCACGGCAGGTAGTACCTCTTGCAGGCTAGATGCGGCCAACACAGAGAGGGCTGCCTCTTGCGGCTGTAGGGTGAATGACCTTGAATCGCCCTCAATGGCCGACAGTCCCTGGGCGGCGCACAGGTGGACAGCTACGGCCCACCGGAGACATTGTTTAGCTTGAACTATCGACACGCACGATCCGAAAGAGCGTTCTTTGCGACTTCAGTTGTTCCGTCGCGCGAAGGGGTGTTGTTTCTGGTCATCGACAGTCGGCAGGTTAGCCCCCCCCAGATCAGCGTCTGCTGGAGCTCGCCCCGATCGACCGCTAGCGGGACCGCCAGCGTTACGCGAATCTCCCCTGCCTGACCGAAACGAAGCGAGGCAGGGTCGGGACCTGACCCGCCGTCGCACGCCGCCGAGAATACGGCAACGGTCAAAATGATATATCTGTTGACCCAAGTGGGAATCGGAGTCATTCGGAACACCAGTCGAGCAAAGAGGGTTGGATCGCACTATGAGCAAACAAATGGATGAGCGGGACCGACTCAAGGCTCTTCTTCTTGAGCGTTCCGTACGTATTGGAGATTTTACCCTCGCGAGCGGGGCCCGTTCGTCTTACTACGTGGACGCTCGGCGCACCACGATGACGGCCGAGGGCCAGCGCCTGACCGGCAGCATCTGCTACGACCTTATCAAAGCGGCCGGATGGGACGTCTCCCACATCGGTGGACTCACCTTGGGGGCCGACCCCGTCACCTACGCGATCGCCCACCACAGCTTTGGTCGTACCAGGGTCCTGGACGGATTCACGGTCAGGAAAGAGGCGAAGGACCACGGAACCGGCCGACAGATCGAGTGGGGCCTCCCCGAAGACGCCCGCATAGTGATCATCGAAGATGCAGTAACCAGCGGTGCCAGCGCGCTCAAGGCCATCGAAGCGATCCGGAAACATGGTGCCGACATCGTCGGTGTCCTTTGTCTCGTGGACAGGCAAGAAGGCGGCAAAGAACGGCTGGACGAACTCGACCTCCCGCTCCTTTCGGCCTTCACCGGACCGGAACTGCGCGCTGCCGCTCAAGCGGCGCCCAATAACGACTAAGGGGCCTGCCCGGCGGGTGGTGGCCTTCAGCGTGTCAGTCGAGTAGCCTGAGCGGCATGATCAAGCATAAGTAGTCCCCTGCTTCTTCTCCCTCCGGTGGTGCCGGCAAGATGATCGTGGCGCGTTCGGGTGCCTTGAACGTGAGCTTCACCTCGTCGGTCTCCATATAACGCAGAACTTCGAGTAGGTATGCGGCGTTGAATCCGATCTCCAGACTCTCGCCCTCATAGCTGATCTCGAGTTCGTCCTCACCCTCACCCAAGTCGGGGGTCAGAACGTTCAGGTGTACCCTGTCCGCTTCGAACACCATCCGAATGCGGTGGGTTTGATCGCTCGCGACCACGGCCATACGGCGGACCGCCGATGCCAAAGCCTTCTTGTCGACTATGGCATGCTTGTCGTTGTCCTTTGGGATGACCTGCTCATAGTTCGGGTACGAACCCTCGATCAGCCGGGTGTACACCTCCGTGCCATCCGCTCGGAAGCCGAGGTGGTTCCCACTCTTGGCGACGTCTAGGTCGTTCTCTTTTTCGAACAATCTCTGGACCTGCTGAAGTGCCACCGGAGGAACAATAAAATCGGCGCTCGGCGCATTGGACGTGCCGGCTGGAATCCCCATACGGGCGAGACGGTGTCCGTTTGTGGCGACCATGCGCATGTGTCCGTCGCGAAGCTCCCACAGAACGCCGTTCAGAATCGGACGGCTCTCTTCCGTGGACACCGCAAATGACGTGTGCTTGATGAGATTAAGGAGATCGCTGCCCTTGACGGTCCACCCTTCTTCGAAATCCACCTGCGGAAGCGTGGGAAACTCGTCACTCGGTAGTCCGTTGAGCTTGAACTGACTGCGTCCGCACTTCAGTTCGATCTGATCACCTCTGGTCGATACCTCTACCGGTTGATCGGGAAGCTCGCGCGCAATCTCTTGGAGCTTCTTTCCCGGAGCGGTCAGAGAACCCTGCTCCCTAACCTCGGCAGGAACCCATACGCGTACGGCCACGTCCAGGTCCGTACCGCTCATCCAGACTCCGTCTTGTCCGGCCTCAAACAGAATATTGGACAGCACCGGGAGAGTAGTCTTCGTGGGGATGCTCGCGGAAACGGCCGCAAGGCCCCTATGAAGATTCTGCCGAGTGATTGTGCAGTTCATCGAGCCTCCCATAGAAGCTGTTGAAGCGTCGGTCTGGACCGAGTTCTTCACAGTGACTACTTAAAGAAAGACTACACTATAAGAAATAACTAGTAGTAGTAGAGGGTGTGGAAGTGTGGAGGACTGGGATTAGCCCAATAGCCCCATACATTTTCACCGTTCGACCAATTTGTGGAAAACAAGGAAGAACGGCCCCGACCATCCAGGCCCGTAGATACTTCGGGGAAAACGGGGCCGTATTCCACATGCTTTCCCACAGCCATCAGGCCGGTCTCATCAGCTCATCCCGCACCGCCTCGACGCTTCGTCGGAACGAGGCGTCGTTGGCCATCGTCTCCTCGACTTTACGAATCGAATGGATGACGGTCGAGTGATCCCGGCCCCCAAAAAGCTGACCGGTCTGCACCAGCGAGTAGTCCAGAAGATCCTTGATGAGGTACATGGCGACCTGGCGTGGGACCGTCAAGTCTTTCGTCCGTCGTTTCGAGCTCAGTGCTTCTTCGCGGACGTTCCAGTGGTTGGCCACAACGCTTCGGATGCGTTCCGCGCTGAGAGAGCGTGCGGCTGAGTGCGCCTCGTACCCGAAGGTCGCCTGGAGCGCCCTACGCGCCAATTGGACCGAGATCTCTTGGTTCGTCAGCGATGAATAGGCCAGAAGCTTGATCACCGCGCCCTCGAGTTCACGAACAGAGGAAGTGCAGAATCGAGCGATAAAGTCGATGACGTCGTTGTCGAGCGTGAGGTCGTCGTCAGCGGCCTTCTTCCGGAGAATAGCGATGCGTGTTTCGTAGTCGGGCTGTGTGATGTCCGCCACAAGCCCCCACTCGAAGCGTGAGATGAGCCGCTCCTCCAGTCCCGGAAGTTCCTTCGGGGGTCGATCGCTCGTGAGCACGATCTGTTTCTTGGCGTCGTAGAGCGCGTTGAAGGTGTGAAAGAACTCCTCCTGGGTCCGCTCTTTGCCCTGAAGAAACTGAACATCGTCGACCAGCAACAAGTCGATTTGCCGGTACGTTCGTCGAAACTCTGCCGTGGTGCCGTTCTGGATGGCCGTCACCAGGTCGTTGGTGAACTGCTCGGTCGGCAGGTAGGCGATCCGGCTCGACGGCGTGTTCGCGCGAATTTCGTTCCCGATCGCGTGCATGAGGTGGGTCTTTCCGAGTCCAACGCCACCGTAAAGAAACAACGGGTTGTACATACGGGCCAGCTTGCCGGCCACCGCGTGGCAGGCCGCTGTCGCCAGCTCCACGTTGTCCCCGACCACGAAGCGGTCGAACGAGTAACGTTCGTTCAGCGATGGGGAGGGCATTACGCCTCCACCGGACGGGGCGGAAGGCACCAGATCTGGCGGCGCTACCTCCAGCGACGGAACCTCGAGCGGTGGCGCCTGATCTCCGCACTGCACCTTGAGGGTGAGCCGGCGACCGATCGTCTGTTCGAGAAGGTCCGTGAGAAGGGCTCCGTACTTGTCCTCGAGCCATTCCACGTGGAAGTCGCTCGGAGCTTCCACCATCAGTTCGGAGTCGGTGAGCCCGGTTGCCACGGTCCCCGCGAGCCAGGTATGAAAGGTCTGCTCCGGGAGGCGGGCGCTGGCAGCCTCTAGGACCTTTGACCACAGGTCGGCGGCGGTGAACTCCATGCGCTCCTTGGGATTGTCCGGGAAAGGCATGATCGTGTCGTAAGGCGGGTGGCGAACCACGCTAGAATCCCGATGTGGAAAAGTCAATTTTGGAGGCTAGACGCAAGGACTCTCAGCCTCCAAGGGCGCCGATGGGCTTGACCTCGGTTCACGCTCTCGGATATCTTTCCATGCTAATTTTCTGGCGGCCCCACTAGCGGGTCCAGTACGGCGAACCAAGGTACCAATAGTTATGAAGCCCACATACAGGCCCCGCAACCGGAAGCGTGTGAACAAGCATGGCTTTCGTGAGCGCATGAAGACCCGCGCAGGGCGGAAGACGCTCGCTCGTCGTCGCGCTCGCGGTCGCGCGCTCCTAGTGGTGAAGATCGGCTCGAAGTAGTCTCATGAACGCGGCCCGCCCGGCGGTCGGGCCGGGTCCGAGTAGGACCGGAGTGCTGCGTTTTCCGCGCTCGGTCCGAATCACCGAGACCCGAGACATCCGGTCGCTCCTACGAAGGGGCACTCGGAAGAAGACGCCCAATTTGGATGTCTTCTTCTTGTCTTCACCAGACACGCAAAGCCGGTGGGGCACCATCGTTCCCAAGCACAGGCATTCGATTGTTGAGCGAAACCGCGTGAAGCGTCGGTTGCGAGAGATCGGACGGACCCGAGTGTTGCCGCTGCTGAGAGAATCAGGATTGGCACTAGACGTGTTGGTGCGGGCGCGTAGGGAGGCCTATCGCGTTGGCTTCCGTACTCTCAGGACGGAGCTTCTGGCGGTGACGGAGGACATGTGCTCGGGCAAATGATTCTACGCGGAATCCGGTTCTACCAACGGGGAATCTCGCCCTATACCGGTGCCTCCTGTCGGTTCACCCCCACCTGCTCCGAATACGCGGCAGTGGCGATCGATCGTTACGGCGCCGGACGGGGCGGTTGGCTGGCCTTCAAGCGACTCCTTCGTTGCCGTCCCTTCGCAAGATGGGGACACGATCCTGTGCCTGAAGAAGTCGACGCTGCTCATTTGAATAGACGCGGAAGTGTGGGATAGATGAAGCAGGAAGTGCGGTTCCTTCTCGCGATCACGTTGATGATCCTCGTTCTGGTCGGGACGAACCTCCTTTTCCCGCCCATCCCGCCCGAGGGGCTCGCGCAGCCCGGCCCGGACTCGGAGGCCTCCGTTGTGGCTCCCGACGAGACACTTAGTGTGCCTGGGTTGGTCGCGCCCGCGCAGGACGTGGACATGACTGTCCCCGCCATTTCCGGTGGACCACAACCTTCGGCGGCCGGGCAGGGGATTCTCAATGACGGTACGCCTCAGGGTGCTGGGCCAGCGGGTTCAGCCCAGCCAGAGACTGTGGTGGTTGAGGGCCCTCTCTACCGGTTCACGTTCAGTAGCCTCGGAGCCCGGCTGATCTCGGCGGAGTTACTCCAATTCCAGTCATTCGCACACGAAGGACCGGTTGAACTCTTCGTGCCGGAAGGCCCCGCTCTCGGTGCGGAGATTCAAGCAGTCGGAGAGAGCTTCGATCTGCGGGAGCTGCCTTTCGAGATCACGCCCAGTGAGGGTCTTCGGCTAAATGAGGGGGGTGGTCCCGAAACCCTTACGCTTACCTATCGACATCCCTCCGGTGCGCTGACGTTCCAGACGGCCTACACGTTTAGCCCCTCCTCCTATGAGGTCTTGGCGAAAACCGATGTCACGGGTGTCGACCGGGCGCTTCTGGTCACGGATATGGGAACGGGCTTGGCCTACAACGAAGAGCGGCAGGCCGACGAGTCGCGCATCATGGGTTACGCCACCAACCATCTCCAGGAGGGCATCAAGGCGGAGCGCATGGGGAAGGTGGACGAGGATCAGATCGTTGAAGGTCCGCTCCTCTGGTCTGCGCTCAAGAGTAAGTATTTCCTCTTTGCTGTCTTACCCGGCGTCGGTGGTGATGACCAGTACCTCGGCGGCCTGCTTGCGGGACCGGCCCCCGGCGAGGACCAGGCCGAGGTCGCGGTGACCCAGCCGCTTGGTGCTGCCGGGTCGGCGAGTTATCGGCTGTTCTTTGGCCCCCAGCAGCGAGATCTCCTGATCGCGTATGAGAACGGGCTGGAAGAAGCCAACCCGTACGGGTACCGCTGGATGCGCGTGGTGGTGAGGCCGGTCGTCTCGATCGTGCTGACCGTGCTGAACTTTCTACACGACCAGTTCAACGTCGGCTATGGCTGGGTGCTGATCATCTTCGGTGTGATGATGCGGGTGCTGACCTTCCCGCTGAACCAGAAGGCCATGCGGGCGCAGATGCGCAACATGGCCGTGCAGCCGCTGCTCCAGGAGATCCAGAAGAAGTACAAGGACCAGCCGGAGAAGCTTCAGAAAGAAATGATGAAGCTGTACAAGGAGCATGGGTTCAACCCGTTGGCCGGGTGTCTCCCGATGCTGCTCCCCTGGCCGGTGCTCATCACCCTCTTTTTCGTCTTCCAGAACACGATCCAGCTCAGAGGCGAGAGTTTCCTATGGCTCCCCAACCTCTCGGCGGCTGATCCGTTCTACATTCTGCCGGTGCTGCTCGGCGCGTCCATGTTCCTCATGCAGTTCATCTCCGTGCGTTCGATGCCTGAGCCGAACCCACAGATGAAGATGATGATGTGGATGATGCCGATCATGATGACCTTCATCTTCCTGAACTTCGCGTCGGGGCTGAACCTGTATTACGCCACGTCGAATATCGCCACGCTTCCCCAGCAGTACTTTATCGCGAAAGAGCGCCAGGCGCTCCGCGAGAAGGGAACCATCAAACCCGCTACCAGCGGTGACTGAGCAGGATTCCGGTGCGGTGCCCGAGCCGACAATCGACACGATCGCGGCAGTGGCGACCGCCCCGGGACTGGGTGCGGTTGCGGTAGTCCGGCTCTCTGGGGACCGATCCTTCGACATTCTCCGGGCTCTCACGCCCGACCACCCGCCCCCCGTTCCGACGCGGTCGCCTCGCCTCCTGTCCCTTCGGGATAAAGAGGGGGCGCTTCTGGATCGCGCCCTGGTCACGGCTTTTCCCGGGCCGGAGAGCTACACCGGTGAGGACGTGGTCGAGATCTCGAGCCATGGGGGCTGGCTGGTGCCGGCGATGGTGCTCGAGGCATGCTTGGCTGAGGGGGCTCGCGCGGCCGAGCCCGGAGAGTTCACGCGCCGGGCAGTGCTGAACGGGAAAATGGATCTAGTGCAGGCCGAGGCGGTGCTCGATTTGGTGGAGGGGCACAGCAAGGCGCTTCACGACAGCGCACTGTTCCAGTTGGACCAAGGGCTTAGCCGCAGAATCGGGGAGCTTCACGAACAGGTGGTGACCGTCCAGGCCCTTCTGGTGCACCACATCGACTTTCCGGAAGAGGACGAGGCACCCGTCTCGGTGGAGCGCGTGATGGAAGAGGCGGGTGCCCTGGTCCTCGCGCTGAATGAACTGCTGGCCACCGCGCCGGAGGGCGAGCTCCTGCGAGAGGGGGCTTTGACCGTTCTGGCGGGGCTGCCCAATTCCGGTAAGTCGAGCCTGTTCAACGCACTACTCGGTCAGGATCGAGCTATCGTCACCGAGATTCCGGGCACTACGAGAGATGCTCTGGAGGCTGTGGTGTCGCTAGGCGGCTTTCCGTTCCGGCTGGTCGACACCGCGGGGCTCCGTGACACCGAAGAGGCGGTCGAGCGATTGGGCATTGAGGTAGCGCGGCGTTACCTAGACCGAGCCGATCTGGTGCTTCTCTGTGTGGAAGGCGTTCGTGAATTCCTTCCCGAAGAGGTGAACTTTCTCGAAGAACTCGGTGAGGTGCCGGTGGTTGTACTGCGCACCAAAGCAGACCTGTTGGAAAGCGCGACGGCGGAGATCCCGTCGACCGATGAGACTCCGGCCGCCGCGGAGACCATCGAGATCTCCGCGTTCGACGGGACCGGGGTTGCACGACTTCGGGAGCGTCTTCCGGCGCTGGTCTATCTAGGGTTCGTCCACACCGGTGTGGCTGTTCCCGCGTTGACCCGAGCGCGCCAAAGGGAAGGGGTGCGCTCAGCCCGTGACCATGTAGCCGACTTCATTGAAGCGTTGGAGGGCGCCGTACCGGCCGAGATGGCTTCGACGCACCTCCGCCCGGCCGAGACGGCACTCGAGGAGTTGCTCGGCGTGATACCCAACGACGAGGTTCTGGACAAGGTGTTCCGCGACTTCTGTATCGGGAAATGATGACGGACGAACAAACTGCGCCTCAGGTCGGATTCCGGATTCGCGGCCGCGTACAAGGAGTCGGTTTCCGATGGTGGGCCCGCCGGACCGCCGCCGGACTCGGTCTTGGCGGGGTGGTTATGAACCGCACGGATGGAAGCGTGGAGGTGCACGCCGTCGGTGAGGCCGAGGCCCTGCAGCTCTTCGAGGCGCGTTTGGCCGAGGGCCCGCCGGGGTCCTGGGTAGACGGTGTGGATCGGGTCCCGTCGGAGCGCCCGCTGCCGGATGCGTTCGAGATCGTTTCGGACTTCGGGTTCGCGTGATGGAGCGAGGAAATGGCATCAGGGGCGAACCCTATGACGTAATCGTGGTCGGCGGAGGCCACGCCGGATCCGAGGCGGCGGCTGCGGCCGCCCGAGTCGGAGCCTGCACTCTGCTGATCACGCCCGACCTGTCACGGGTAGGGCAGATGAGCTGCAACCCAGCCATCGGTGGTATTGCCAAGGGAGTGGTGGTGCGCGAGGTGGACGCCCTGGGCGGCATCATGGGACGCGCCACGGATGCTTCGCGCATTCAGTTCCGCATGCTCAACCGACGAAAAGGGCCCGCCGTCTGGGGCCCGCGCGCACAGTGTGATCGGGGGCTCTATCCGAGAGCAGTGCGGCGAGCGTTGGACGAACTTTCGAACCTGGCGCTTTTCCAGGAGATGGTAACCGGCCTGCTTTTGGCGGGGGATCGCGCGGTTGGAGTGCGGACGCGCGGCGGCCTCGAGTTCAAAGCTGCGACCGTGGTGGTCACGGCGGGGACCTTTCTCCGGGGGCGGATCCACATCGGTGGCGAGCCGGGTGTGTGGGCGGGCCGTGCGGGTGAGGCCCCCTCGGTCGCTCTGGCCGAAGAACTCGAGGCGCGAGGACTGGAGATCGCCCGCTTCAAGACCGGCACTCCGCCGCGCATCGATGGCAGAACGGTCGACTACTCCCGTGTCGAGCGGCAGGACGGGGACGCAGAGGATTTTCGGTTCTGCGCCTATGGGGAAGAGTCGGTCCCCGACCAGCTCCCCTGCTGGATCACCTGGACCGGTGAAGGTCTTCGGAAGGTCGTCCAAGAGAATCTGGGGCGCAGCGCCCTCTACGGCGGTGAGATCTCCGGGCAGGGGCCCAGATACTGCCCGTCCATCGAGGACAAGGTGGTGCGCTTCCCCGACTCGCCTCGGCATCAGGTGTTTTTGGAGCCGGAGGGGTTGGAAACCTCGGAACTGTACGTAAACGGGCTGTCCACATCCCTGCCGCCAGAGGTGCAGGTGGACTTCCTGCGGACCGTGCCCGGGCTGGAGCGAGCCCAGGTGACCAAGATCGGGTACGCCATCGAGTACGACTACTTCCCGCCCCATCAGCTTCGGCACACGCTCGAAGTGAGGGAGATTCCGGGGCTCTATTTTGCCGGGCAGATCAATGGAACCACGGGATACGAGGAAGCCGCCGGCCAGGGGCTGATCGCGGGAGCCAATGCCGGCCTGAGCGCGCTGGGTGGTGAGCCCTTCATCTTGGAGAGAGATCAAGCCTATATCGGGGTCCTCATCGACGATTTGATCACGAAGGGCGTCGACGAACCGTATCGGCTGTTCACGTCGCGGGCCGAGTTCCGGCTCATGCTCCGGCAAGACAACGCGGTGCGGCGGCTGGGGCCCGTGGCGAGTGAGGCAGGGCTGCTGACCACGGACCAGGAGAATGTGCTGGCGCGTCGGCTCGATCGTGAGACGACGATCAGACAGTGGTTCGTCGACACCGTCGTGAAGCCGTCAGCCGTGAATCCGCTGCTCGCCGAGTGCGCCACGCCTCCGATCGAGCAATCCGTGCGAGCCGCAGAACTGCTCAAGCGCCCGCAGGTTTCCGCGGCTGGGCTTGCTGCGGCCGGGGGTGCCCCGTTCGATCCGCTCGCAGAGGGCGACGCGGTGGCGGCCGTCGAGGTTGAGCTGAAGTACGCGGGGTACATCAAGCGTGAGGTCGAACGCGCCGACAGTTTGAGAGCGCAGGCCGACTTCGTATTGGCCGCAGACTTGCCCTACGAGACCTTCGTGACCGTCTCGTCTGAAGCCAGAGAAAAGCTCTCGCGGATCCGCCCTGAGTCACTGGCCCAGGCGGCTAGGATTCCGGGCGTGTCTCCCTCGGACCTACAAAACCTCATTCTTGAGGTCCGGCGGTGGAGGCGTGGTGATGTGGTAGAGGTGGCTGGGGACTGATCTCGAGGATCGGCGCTCTCCACCAGTGTCGCCGCCGCACCCCGTGGCCCTCAACTGTCTCGAAGTCTAACATAAGAAGTGGTACCAAAACCGGGGGCATGCCACCATTTAGCGCAAAAAATCGTTAGACCCACAGAATCCTTAGGATTCGACAGTACTGGTATTCAGAATGAGGCGGTATTCCATGCGCACTTTGATCCACACCCTGATCTTCTTCCTGGCGGCCCTACCCTTCGGGTTGGCCGATCTCACCGCACAGGAGGTCGACCTCGACATGGTGGCCCGCATCCGTGAAGAAGGGCTACAACGCTCCCAGCTCCCGAACACGTTCTCCTATATGACCGACGTGTTGGGTGCTCGTCTCACCAACTCTCGCGATATGGATCGCGCCCAGGATTGGGTCATCGGGGAGATGGGGGAGATGGGGCTGGTCAACGCGGCGCGCGAGCCGTTCATGGACTACGGAATGAGTTGGGACAACGAGTATGTGTCTCTACACCTTCTGGAGCCGGACTACCAGCCGATGGTCGGATACCCCATCGCGCACACCCCGAGCACATCAGGAAAACAGCGGCTCAAGGTCGTCATCGCAGACGTGCAGACGCGGCAGGATCTAGATCGCTACCGGGGCCGCCTCAGCGGATTGGCTGTGCTCAGTTCGCCGCCGCCACGGATCGATCGAGAGATCTTCGTCACGGGCCGGCCGCTGCGCACCGACGAAGAGCTCCGTGCGCTCGAAGAGGACGTCATGCTCCCGGCGGCGAGCCCCGACGACCACTTCGACCGACTGTACCCTGAGCGGCCCCAGAACCCCAACATCCTCACCGGCGAAGAGAGGCTGCTCTTCTATGTGGACGAAGGCGTCGCAGTCGTTCTAGAGTCCAGGAGTGGGTGGCCCGGAGCGGTACGCGGGTTCGCCCGGCCCGGAGCGAAGATCGACCGGTGGAACGGTGACGTGACGCAGTCCTCCGTGCCGGTGGTCGCCGTGACGCCGGAGCACTACAACCGGATGTACCGGGTTCTCAAGCGAGACATTCCCGTCGAGATCGAGGTGGAGGTACGTAACACCCACGGCCAGCAAGTAAGCCAGGCGAACAATGTCGTGGCGGAAATCAGGGGGAGCGACATGGCGGACGAGGTGGTGATGCTCGGCGCCCACTTCGATACTTGGCACGCCAGTCCGAACGCTAGCGACAACACATCGGGTGTCGCCGTGATGCTCGAGGCCATGCGTATCCTCAAGGCGGTGGGTGCCCAGCCCCGTCGCACGATTCGGATCGCGTTGTGGTCCGGAGAAGAGCAAGGCCTCTGGGGGTCGCGCGCCTATGTACGGGATCACTTCGGTGATCCGAACGACGCTGCGGTCGGGACGAAGCCCGACTATGAGAAGTTCTCCGTCTATTTCAACCAGGACTACGGCCCCGGCGTGTACCGGGGGATCTTTCTGGAAGGGAACGAACACGTTCGGCGGACCTTCGCAGCCTGGATGGAACCGTTCACCGACATGGGAATGAAGACCATCTCGGTGCAGAGCCGGGGCAGCACCGACCATGTGCCGTTCAACGCCGTGGGATTGCCGGGCTTCCAGTTCCTCCAAGCCCGGGTCGGTGGCACCGGCGGGCACACCAACATGGATTTCTTTGATACCATTCCGGTGGAAGACCTCATGAAAAACGCCGTGATAATGGCCACGTTCGTGTACCACGCGGCGATGAGTGACGAACGGATTCCGAGGAAGGGCAGGGTGGGCGGGCAGTAGGTCTCGAACAATTCGGGGTCGCCCCGTGTTATAGAATGACGAGCCACGCGTTGGGCCCCTCCGGGCACGCTGTGCACGTTTTGCCCGCATTCGCTCAGAGGAACTATGGCCAATTTCATTCATAAGAAATGGTACCGAAACCGGGGACATGCCAACCCTCACTGGCGACTATTCGATGGACACGGGCAGTGTGATCGGCCCCGGGCACCCGGGCGTGTACGAGGTCGATCTAGCGATCGTCTCACCGGCTGAAGTCCCGGAGAAGAGCCGGAGTAACTAGCGAGGGGCATGCCCGCTTATCTATCGAGTGGCGATATAAAGAGTGCCAATATGTAGAGGCGAACGCTGAGTGACGGAAACCGATTTCGATGTGCAGGGCTTCGCCCGCGACATCAACGAACTGCTGATCTTGTCGACGCTGCGCGCCGAGGCGAAGCATGGGTATCAGGTCGCGCTCGACGTGGAGACCGACAGCAACGGGCTATTCCGGTTCCGTCACGGGACGCTGTATCCGATTCTTCACCGACTGGAGAAGAATGGGCTCATCCGGGGGTCTTGGTCGAAGACCCAGGGGCGTCGCAGAAAGATCTATTCATTGACCGGGTCCGGTGAGCGGCACCTGAATGGTGAGACGGATCGAGTCCAGGAGATCGTGTCCCGCCTCATGCAGGTTCTTCGTCGCTCCGGCGAAGCTCAGGCATAAGCCTGTTTCACGTGAAACACCCAAGTCCTTGTTTCACGTGAAACAGTTGAGTGCCGGGCCAGCCACGGGGTGAAACTGCTCATACGGCTTTTAACAAGCGGACCTGGTTTAGCATCTAAAATGGGATCGGGAAAATCCTACGCCACGAGAGAGTCAAGATTATGCTGAATCTGGAGTTGAGAAGAGCCACTTATTCTGGCTCGGCCCCATACCTACTTATCTTGCTGCTGTTTATCATCGGATGTAGCCAAGTGCTCACCGCGGACTCCCCCAGCCAGGGTTCCGACGGTCTCTCGGAGTATTTCATCAGCCCCGAGATCTGTAAGGATGGCGCGGGTCCCAATTGTACCCAGCTTCGTTTAGGAGATTCACAGCTGACCACGTTAGCCCCAGAACGGGGGAAGCTTTATGCCTGCATGCCAGGGAACGTAGGGGCACCGGGAAGTAACCGGAGTAAAATCACTTGGATTGATGAGGCTAACAGCACGTGGAACCTGTTAGGGAAACCCTTTCTTCCAGGGGGATCGTTCTCCCCACCTATTGGCACTTCAAACGTTATAGAATCGGGAGCAAATCGCACAATTTCCGGAAATAGTTTACCGGTCGACGGTAAGATCGGAGACTGGCCGATGACTGATTATTCTGCGCTCACTGCTATCGACGGGAACCCTGGGATTCCAGCTGAAAATAATTTTAGTTTCACTCTTCAGCTTAATCCCACTGAAGCTGCCACCCCATCTTGTGTCTCTCTCGGTCCAATCGGGATAACACTCAACGGTGTTGTGTTCTATGACGCAGTGGACGGTCGTGGAAACGACGCGCTCGCCCACGAGATTGTGGACGTGTATGGTGGACATCCAGCGCGGTCAGACTACCACTACCATTTCGTTCCGTTTAGACTCGATGGGGTCCCTTCTCTGGAGGGTGGACATTCAGGATTGGTGGGCTATATCCGTGACGGGTTCGGAATTTACGGATACAAAGGGATCGGCGGGACAGAGCTGAGCAATGACGATCTAGATGAATGCCACGGGCACTCTCATACCCCGATCGGCTATCATTACCATGGCACTATTGAGTATCCTTATACGATAGGCTGCTATCGGGGGACGCCGATCTAAGGAGGGGGAGGTTGCTGCTGTCCTTGCGCCTTTATCTGCTCGTCCTGAGCGCTGTAAACTGAATAGACACACCTAACAAATCTTATGGAGAAACAATGAAGTCACTCTGAGGTCAGAAACCTCCACAGCAGTTGCTGTTATAGGGCGGCCCAACATGCCCGTATTGGGCGCGTTTGTCACGACCATCGCCATTCCCCAACCATGAACCCTGGATCCATCTGGGGTCCGGTGGGTTCACTGTCGCCGCCCCCGCAGCCAGCACCGACAAAGCCAAACAACGGCGTGGAAATGCGAGCAACTAGGCGGGATATCTGCATAATGGGTCGTTCGGCGGCGGCGGATTCTACCAGACGGCACACTCTTACTGGTCCTGAATCTAAACGGTACGGGGGGACGTGGAATAGCCCGCCCTGCTTTACCGTGTCCGGCACCGGGGGTATATTCACGACCTCGCCTTAAGGATTCACATCCCAACGGTCCATGCATGTCGCGCGTTATCGCAATCGCCAACCAAAAGGGCGGGGTCGGTAAGACCACTACCGCCATCAACCTCGGTGCCTCCCTGGCCGTAGCCGAGTGCCGCACCTTGGTGATCGACATGGATCCGCAGGGAAATGCCAGCAGCGGCCTGGGGATTTCTGTGAATCCGGACCAGCTCACGATCTACGACGTGCTGATTGGTGGAAAGGAAGCCAAGGACGCCGTAATCGAGGCTGTCCAGTTCCCTTTCTTGGATCTGATGCCGAGCACACGGGATCTGATTGGAGCTGAGATCGAGCTTGTGGGTGCCCTGAGTCGCGAGACCGTCCTTCGACGCGCTCTTGAGTCGGTCCGGGGTGAATACGACTACATCTTGCTGGATTGCCCCCCTTCCCTGGGCCTTCTGACACTCAACACCCTGACGGCCGCCGACTCTGTTCTGATCCCGATTCAGTGCGAGTTCTATGCTCTTGAAGGGTTGAGCCAGCTCCTGAATACGGTGCGGCTGGTCCAGAGGGCTCTGAACCCGGGGCTTGAGATCGAGGGAGTACTCCTCACTATGTTCGATCGTCGTCTGAATCTGTCGCGCCAAGTGGCGGCGGAGGCGCGCGAGTATTTTCAGGATCGCGTTTATCGAACAGCAATCCCGCGCAACGTGCGCCTGGCTGAAGCCCCTTCGTTCGGCCAACCCATCGTTCAGTATGATGTACTCTCCCAAGGAGCGCAGAGCTATCTCGCTCTTGCGAAGGAACTCCTGGTTGGGCGCGGACCCGCAGCGGCCTAGAGTCGTGTCAGCCGCACCTCGATTGGAGGCCGAAGGCCAGTGACACCCTCAGCGAAGAACGATCGGTTGGGCAAGGGCTTAGGCGCCCTACTCGGCGACTACATGGATCCCGCAGTAACCGGCGCGGAAGCCAATCGGCTGCCTGTTTCGGCGATCGTCCCGAATCCGAAGCAGCCCCGTCGCCAGTTCTCGGAGGCCGAGCTCGATGATCTAGCGCGGTCGATCGATGAGAACGGCCTGTTGCAGCCGCTCCTTGTCCGTCCTGCCCCAGGTGCCCCGGGTCGCTACGAGTTGGTTGCCGGCGAGCGCCGGCTACGTGCCGTGCGCAAGCTTGGATGGACCGAGGTCCCGGCAATGACCCGGCAGGTAGATGATGACACCCTGCTTGTGCTCGCTCTGGTGGAAAACCTCCAGCGCGAGGCACTCAACCCGATGGAAGAGGCCGAGGGGTACCGGGCGCTGGAGGCGCAGCACGGGCTGAACCATAGCGCCATTGCTCAGTCGGTCGGCAAGAGCCGCTCCACCGTAGCGAATATGCTCCGGCTCCTACAACTCCCGGTCTCCGTGCGGAAACTCGTCGAAAGGGCTGATCTGACCACGGGTCATGCCAGGGCTCTGCTCGCTGTTGACGACCCCGTCCGCCTGGCTGACCTGGCGCGACGGACCGTAAAAGCGGGTTGGTCGGTCCGAGAAGTGGAGCGCCGGGTCCGGGGCGCAGGAGAGAAGAAAAAATCCGGTCCTCGCGCAGGCGAGACGCGCGATCCCGTGGTCCGAGCGCTCGAAGAGGAGTTACGATCGGCACTGGCGACCAAGGCACACGTGCGAGTTGGCCAAGGAGGGGCGGGCGTTATCGAGATCCCCTACCGAAATCCGGAAGATTTCGAACGAGTGTTCGAGGTCATTACCGGCCGTGACGCGTCCGAGGTAGTGTCTTGAGCGACCGGTCTCTCAAGATCGTTCTCGTTCCCGATCACAGTGAGAGTCGTTTGTACGAGATAGCGTATCGGCGGCTCAGGATTTTGCGGGGCCTCGCGATCGGGCTCGCGGTCATCCTAACCTTCGTCGTCGCGACCTGGGGCTATATGGCGGCCCGTGTGGCGCATGTTGTCGAACTGGAGGCTCAAGTGGTGGCTCTTCAGGCCGAACGCGCTCGCTTTCCTGCACTGATCCGCCAGATCAACGACCTGGAGGCGCAATACGAGTCCTTGCGGGCGCTCTTTGCGCCTGAGGGTACGGGCGCTGCGTCGGAGCTGTGGTTGCCTCCCCCCGCTTCGCTGAGCCGCTCATCGGAAAACGACGACCGTGGGTCCGACATGCCCGACAGCTGGCCGCTTACCGAGCGGGGGTTCGTAACGCAGGGCCTGTTGGACGACGCGGGACGGGCCCACCCGGGACTGGACATCGCGATCCCGACGGGGTCATATATTCGGGCTGCCGGCGCAGGTCAGGTGCTTGAAGTTGGCGACGATCCGACCTATGGGTTGTATGTTCGAATAGCCCATGGCAACGGATACGAAACGCTCTACGCTCACGCGTCGGTGACCGCCGTACGGCTCGGAGAAGACATCCGAAAGAACGAAGTCATTGCCTTCAGTGGATCGACGGGCCGATCAACGGCCCCGCATCTTCACTTCGAAGTGCTGCTTGAGAGAGTTGCGGTCGATCCCCTCGAGTTGGTGCAACAGCCTTAGAATAGGCTAGGAGATCGAGTATGGCCAAGAACGATAGGACGCCGCAGGCTACTCCGCCTGAAGCCGTCATCTCCATCATTGGTGTGGGTATGATACTGACCGGCGACTGTGAGACGGACGGTGCTTTGAGGATCGAGGGCACCGTCAAAGGGAACGTGCGAGCCGGGAAGTCCGTGGTTATCGGGAAGGACGGGCTCGTGGACGGAAACATCTTTACTCAGGATGCCATTATCTCGGGTAGTGTTCTCGGGTCGGTTCATGCCCAGTCCCGCCTCGAGCTCCAGCCTACGAGTCAGATCTCGGGAGAGATCCAAGCGCGCCGATTGCAACTCGAGGAAGGGGCTTCAGTCGAAGGGCAGCTGTCGGTGGGTGAGGCGCCTCCGGCCTCCCGACCCGAAGCCACCACTCGCCCGGACGCGAAGGACGGTCCGGGGAGCGTGCCGGCTCAGTCGGGCAAGCCCAACCCCTCCACGCAGGGCGATCTGGGCCAGGCCGCTGCCGCTCCGCCGCAAGGTGGTGTGCGTCCCGGAAATCAACCTCCGCCGAGGTCACAGGCCTGAGTTTTCCCACAATGGTGACAATTTCAGCTATCTTGTTGTGCCGTAAGGGATTACAGCGATATTTATGCTGAAAATGGTTGCTTGACAGTCGTCCCAGGGGACGCTTTTCCACAATCTTACAGGGTTCGTGGATGAAATTAGAATCGCTGCTCCAATATCTTGAGGAATACCTTGATATAGAAGGTTTTCCGGATCACGCCTTGGCTCATAACGGCCTTCAGGTCGCCGGGCCGGCGGAAATCGAGCGTTTGGCTGTTGCTGTAGACGCGAGCGAGGCCGCTATACTCGCCGCCGTTGAACGGAAGGCCGATTTCCTGCTGGTGCATCACGGGCTCTTTTGGGAAGGTCGTACTCGCGTGGTTGGCCCGCGTTTCAGGAAGCTTCGGGCGCTCATCGAGGGCGGTACTGCCCTTTATGGTTGCCACCTCCCCCTCGACGCCCACGTCGACGTGGGAAACTGCGCGGTCCTGTGTAAGGAACTGGGTTGGGCGCTGGCCGGACGCTTCGGGGCCCATCAGGGGCGCGAATTCGGGTGGTGGTGTGAGGTGGACCTAGAACGGGAAGAGCTGGTCACCCAGGTAGAGGCCGTCGTTGGAGGCCCGGTGCGTCTCATTCCAGGAGGCCCTGCTCACATATACCGCGTGGGTGTGGTGACTGGCGCGGCCTCCGGCCTGATTCCGGACGCGGCTGAATTCGGCTTGGACGCCCTCATTACCGGTGAGGGGGCGCACCATACCTTTAACGACGCCATGGAATTCGGGATGAACGCTCTCTATGCCGGGCACTACGCCACCGAGACCTGGGGTGTGAAGGCCCTAGCAGCTCACATCGAGGAGCGTTTCGGCATTCCGTGGGAGTTTATCGACGCGCCCACTGGACTCTGAGATCCCAAAGACCCAGCCCCAAGGATCCAGATCCGAAGATCGGTTTAGCTAAAAGAGGCCGTCGAAGTAGATTTGGAGACGCGTGCTGTCTTCGCCCTTCAAGGCGCGGGCTAGGTCCACCCGAAGCAGGCCATCGAGGAGGGAGGCGCCTAGACCCACCGAATCCGCGAGTGTCGAACCGCTGGCCCTCGTCCACCCAAGCGGAATCTGCGAACGCGACGATGCGGGCCGCCGCGAAGTCGTTCGCAACCTCGGCCCGGCCGAACCAGAGTGCTGTTCCGGTCAGATCGCCGGTCAGACTGCCCCTAAACGTCTCCGGCCCGCCGAGATAGAAATGCCGTTGGATAGGGGCGTCGTCTGCCGCCATCCCCAAGCCTCCTTCGACGGCCCCGACCAAACGGAAAGGCAACGGCTGGGACAAGGAGCCGCTCGCCAGCCACCGCCAGTACTCCATGTCACCTGCTTCACCCTCCAGGGCCACTCGCCCCGACAACATGAGCTCGGCAGGATTGACCCCGCGGTGACGTCGCAACTCGATTTCTCCTCCAAATACCGAGCCCTCGACCGCCTCGATGTTCTCGGGCATGTAATCGTTCGGCCCGATCGCCTTTTGAAGCTATAAATCTGTCTTCTTGGATACCGCCGGATGGTCTTCGAAGAAAAAGCGGAGTGACGTCCTAGACGCTGTATTCGACGGTGACGTATTCGATCTGGGCCGTGATCGGCTTGAGTAAGCCCGGCATTTCCTCGGCATCCTCCGCCTCGATGAGGTCGAGGTCGAAGGGTCCCGCCGGTTTGAAGCTGGCCCTCACCAGGCTCCCGGAATCCTAGTCGAACCATAACGAGCCGGCGACGAGGTGAACGTCCGGCCTTCTGGGCTCGACCTGCACTTCGATCATGGTGAGGGCGCGATCGGGAAGAGACAGCCGAGGGGTGTCTCCTGAGCCGAATCGGTAGTGGAGCGCCACAGAATCGGACAATGGGTGCAGGACCCACTCGTCGCCGAAGAGCATGCGATCGTCCCAGGGGTCGAACTCGAGCGCGGCCGGAAGGTCATCCGTGAGTTCCTCCTGGAACTCATCGCGCATCTCAGACTCCGTCTCGGTACTGGTTCCTACGAGGGGAATCTGATAGGACGCTCCCACCCACTCGATGTACCGTTCGCCACCCCGTTCCCAGCGGATCTTCGCGACCCGCTCGCCGTCGAAGATGCCGCGCTCACTCCGGAAGCGCGCCATGGCCAGGGCCACGTATATGCGCTCTCGAGCGAGTCCCTCATAGCTGAGAATGCCCTGCATGTCCCGTTCGCGGGCCGCATCAGCACTCGCCAGAATCGTTCGAACGCCCTCATCCCGATACGTGCCCAGAGGCTGCGCTGCGGGCGTTGCGACTTGCAAAGAAGCCGCCAGGATGAGCGGGCTAAAGGAAGAGATCATGGCGCCGAAAAGGTCTCCTTCATGGGAGGTTGCCCCCTGCATGGGTCGTTGGTACGATCACCATGCACTTCCGGCTGTAAATTTTTTGGAGGAAACCATATGTCCTTCCGGCTCCTGACGGGCCCGGCCCTCTCCTTCGTCGCTGTAAGTATGCTTGCGGCGCAGTCCGTTCCGACACCCCAATCACACTTCGGATTCAACATCGGCACCGAACGGTCGATGGCAAATTGGACCGAACTCACTTCTTACTACGAAAAACTGGCCGAAACGAGTCAGCGGGTCCAAGTGGACACGCTCGGAGCGACCACGATGGGTCGTCCTTTCGTGATGCTCACCATCACGAGCGAAGAGAATCAGGCACGTATCGACGAGCTTCACGATATCCAGATGAAACTGTCCGATCCCCGTCAGGTTTCCGGAGAACAGGAGTTGGACCGCCTGCTCGATACGGGGCGGGCCGTGGTGTTGATCACGCATGCCATCCACTCCACGGAGGTCGGGAGCGCGCAGACCGCGGCTCGGTTGGCGTACAGGCTCGCCTCGTCGGACGACCCGAAGGTCCGGGAGATTCTGGACAACGTCATCTTGCTGGACATCCCGTCGCTGAACCCCGACGGGACGGAGTGGGTTGTGGACTGGTACAACCAAGGGCTCGATACCGAATTCGAGGGCGCACCCATGCCTTGGCTGTACCACTACTATGTCGGGCACGACAACAATCGTGACTGGTACGCGTTCACCCAGAAGGAGACGCAGCACACCGTTCTGGGAGCGCACAATGCATGGCATCCGCAGATCGTGCACGACATCCATCAGATGGGCGGAAACGGAGCCCGAATCTTCTTTCCCCCCTATATCGACCCGATTGAGCACAACGTAGACCCGGGCCTTGTGACGGCGGTCAACATGTTGGGCACCTACATGGCCGCCGAGCTGACGTCGCAGGGAAAGTCAGGGGTCGTCGTCAACGCCATCTACGACGGATTCACGCCGGCTAGGGCGTACCAGCACTATCACGGGGGCGCTCGCATTCTTTCCGAGACGGCCTCTGCCTCCCTCGCGACCACCGTAAACATCGCCCCCGAGCGCGTGGGCGGTGGTCGGGGCTACGATGCGGCTACGGCGTCGGGCAACTACCCCAACCCGTGGAGGGGCGGAGAGTGGGGTCTACCGGACATCGTGGAGTATCAGGACGCGGGAGCCATGGCCCTCCTGACGAATGCCGCCAAGAACCGACGCTTCTGGTTGGAGAACTTTTTTCGGGTCAACGAGCGCGCCGTTAACGGATGGGACGAGTGGCCGACCGCCTGGCTGCTTCCCGCGGAGCAGGCCAACCCGGGCGGTCTCGCGTACATCCTGCGGGTCCTCCGAATGGGCGACGTCGAGGTGCACGAAGCGGCCCAGGCGTTCCAGGCCGACGGGAACCGTTACGAGGCCGGTACCTACGTGGTCCCGATGAACCAGCCGTATGCGTCGTTTGCGCAAACCCTTTTGGAAGTGCAGCACTACCCCGATCTGCGCGAGTATCCGGGTGGCCCTCCAAGGCGGCCGTATGACGTCACCGCGCACACGCTTCCTTTGCTCATGAATGTGGAGGCGATGGCGGTCGAGACCCTGGAGTCCGGCCTGGACGCAGTTGTGGCTGGCGAAGCGATTCCGACCCCTGCCTTTTCGTTCGACCTGCCCGCAGGGTTGCAGGGGGACGAGGCGCCCCGCATCGCCGTGTACAAGTCGTGGCAAGAGCCGATGGAAGGCGGGTGGACCCGCTGGGTGTTCGATCAACACGGCCTTCAGTACGACACGCTGAAAGATGCTCGGGCTCGGGAGGGATCGCTTCGGCGTGACTACGACGTGATCGTTTTCCAAGACCAGAGTCCGGCATCGATCTCCAGCGGCTATGCGCCCGGAACGCTTCCGGAGCCCTATGTGGGTGGGCTCGGGGAAGAGGGCCTTCAGGCTCTTCAAGACTTCGTGAACGATGGCGGAAGGATCGTGGCCATCGAAGCCGCCACAGAGCTCGTTACCGACCTTTTCGACATCGGAGTCACAAATGCTGTCGAACGCCTAGAGTTGCAGGAATTCTATGTGCCGGGCTCGATTCTCGAACTGAGACTCGACACGGATCATCCCATGAACCAGGGTTTGGACGAATCGGTCTCTGCGTGGTACTGGGGGAGCAGCCGGGCTTTTGACATCGAAGATCCCGCCTTGCGGGTCACCGCCCGATACAGTGAGGGCAACCCCGTGCGGTCCGGATGGATTCTGGGGCCGGAGTTCCTGGCCGGGAAGGCCGCAGTAGTCGAAGCCTCGGTCGGGAGTGGGTCGGTCGTGCTGATCGGTTTCCAGCCCAATTACCGGGCTCAGACGATGGCCACTTGGCCAATGCTGTTCAACGCGATGATACCGACGACCGGCGAGCGACCGCGGACGGATGCTGAGGACGGTTCATGACCTGTGCGAACTGTGGGTCGGAGTCCGAGGGCCGTTTCTGTTCGAACTGCGGGGCGGCTCAGGCCGCTGCTGTGTGTCCGAAGTGCGGGCACGAGTCAGAGGCGGGTGCACGCTTCTGCAACCAATGCGGTACGGCCATCGCCGCGTCAGCCACTGGCGCAGCCGCTGGGCAACCCGCTGCGGCTGCTCCGGCTGGTGGGGGAGCCCAGGCGGCGTCCGGCAAGGAAAAGCCTCCGGCGAGTCAGGCCGTTTGGTACATGGCTGGAGCGTTCGTGGTAGGCATCACCCTGATGGTCGCCTATCCCGTATACGGGCCCGACCGTGCAACTCCGCCGCCTGCCGCGGCTGCTTCTGCCGGTGCATCGGCGGTGGATCTCTCTTCTATGACTCCACGACAGGCGGCCGACCGACTCTTTAATCGGGTCATGCAGGCCGCATCGTCCAATGACGAGGCAGAGGTGCTCAGGTTCTTGCCAATGGCTATCGGCGCCCACGATTTGGTCGAGGATCTCGACGTCGACGGCAAATTCCATCTGGTGCTGCTTCGCATGCAGGGGTCAATGGACGAGGCCGCGCTTGCCACGGCGGAAGAGATTCTGGCGGAACAACCGGATCACCTCCTCGGTCTGGCCGGAGCGGCGGACGCCTCGCTCGCGCTGGGTGATACCGCGAGTGCTATAGCGTTCTTCCAGCGTTGGTTGGATTCTTTCGATGCGGAGACGGCCAAGAACCTGCCGGAGTATGCCGACCATAGCCAAATCTTCCCCACGACGAGGGCGACGGCCGAGGCGCTAACTGGGAACGACTAAGGGGCCTGCCCCGGTCTTTCTGACCGGAGGATCGGGCCTGGTCGGCTCCCACGTAGCCGAGCGACTGCTCCGGGCCGGCCATCAGGTCGTTGCCCTTCAACGGCCGACGTCGAATACCGGTGCACTCCGAGAGATGGGCTGCTCCGTGGCCTTCGGCGACATCCGTGACGACCCCGACGTGCTTGCTGCCCACATGGAGGGATGCCGCTGGGTGGTCCACTGCGCGGCGGTTGTCTACAGCGGGGGCGAATGGCCGAGCGTGAGGGAGATTAACGTGGAAGGGACCCGCAACGTCCTCGAGGGAGCAGCCCGCGCTTCCGTCGAACACGCCGTCCACGTCTCCTCCGTGGCGGTCTACGGACAGGTTATAGGAGACCGTGACGGCGAGTCCCCACTGGACGGTCCCCTCCGGCCCCGGGATCTCTATGCCCGGTCCAAGCGAATGGCTGAAGAGGTGGCCATGGAAGTGCATGCGTCGGGGCGCCTCTCCGTGACGAGTGTTCGACCATCGGTGGTGTACGGCGAGCGCGACCGCTTGTTCGCACCTAGGCTGGCTAGGCTCCTGCGATCGCCCGTTGTGCCGATGTTGGGGTCCGGGGACAATACGGTCGCAGTGGTATACGCCGGGAACGTGGCAGTGGGCGTTGAGGCGGCCCTGACCGGGCGGGGAGCGGGGGAAGCGTTCAATCTGGCTGAGGACTTCCCTCTGACCCAGCGTGAACTCCTTGAGGGCTTGGCGAACGGCCTCGGCCGGGCGCCCCGGCTGATACGCCTTTCCGACGACCTCATTCGCGGTACCGCGCGGCTCGCGGAAGCGGTGGGACTCTCGGTTCCAGGCGCACAGGGCCTTGCTCCCTCTCGGGTCGCGAGGCTCGCGCTGCAGGACAATCCGTATCGCTCGGAGAGGGCCCGCGACATACTGGGGTGGCAGCCGCCCCATCGACATGCGGAGGGACTGCGCCGTACCGGCGAGTGGCTGACGGGACGCACGGACACCGAGATGAGGACGCTTTGAGCGACGATAATGAGGTGACCCCGGCGGAGACGGTTCTGCCGCCTCCACCCTATTCGAAGGAGACCGAGGACGAGCGTTTCTTGCAGTCCACGATGGACGAGCTGCAGGAACGGGGCCTTCCTTCGAGGCGGGCCGGAGTCCTGGCGCGTCTTCCGGATACTCGGTGAGTTCGTCGAGGGATTCGAAGAGCTGAGCAACGTGGGTCCGTGCGTTTCCTTCTTCGGCTCTGCACGAGTGACCCAAGCTGACCCGCTCTACACGGTGTGGTCGTCTACAGCATGGGCCGACTCCTGAATATGGATATCGGCACCGTGAGCGTGGCGTCGCAGGCGGCGGTTGGAGGTCCCTCGAGCGCTGTGGCTGTCAGCTATTCCACGGGGGTGGAACGAGCTGGTCCTGCCCGGTATCGCAGTCGGGCTGCTGGGGTATACCGTGGGGAACTACGTGGGGTTCGGCCTCGGCCACCTAGTCCGGAGTCTCGGAATAGGGTTGTGACGCCCCTAGCGAGGCGCTTTCTTTATTGACTCGGCCAGCCCCGGTATCGAGGCTGCGCCTCGAATGCTGCTGTGCCCCTTCAATAACCTTCTAGAACAGGTCGCGGGTGTCGAGAACTCTTACCGAAGCGACGGGGGGTTATGCCCCCGATAGCAAAGACACGGGCGTCGTAAAACCCAAGGGCCACTCCAAGCTCAAGGCTCACGAGGGTTTGACGACGATCCCCATCCGCGACCGGAAGCCACCGTGGCTAAAAGTTCGGTCGCCGGGGGGGGGCCAGTACCTGCGTCTCAAGAGTCTCATGCGGACCCAGTCCCTTCACACGGTTTGCGAAGAGGCTGGCTGCCCCAACATCGGGGAATGCTGGGAGGCCGGGACCGCCACCTTCATGATTCTGGGGGACGTCTGCACTCGGGCGTGCAAGTACTGCGCAGTAGCACATGGACTTCCCACCGAGCTGGATCTGGACGAGCCGCGTCGGGTTGCGGAGTCGGTGCGGACGATGGAACTTGAGCACGTCGTCATCACGAGCGTAAATCGTGACGAACTCCCCGACGGCGGTGCGGGCATCTACGCCGATACGATTCGGCAGATCAAGACATTGGTTCCCGGATGCTCCGTCGAGGTTCTGATCCCTGATTTCAAGGGTGACGAGGAAGCGCTGCGGGTCGTCCAGGACGCTCAGCCGGCGATCCTCGGGCACAACCTAGAGACCGTGGAGCGGCTTCATCCAGAGGTCCGGCCGGGCGGGCGTTATTGGCGATCGATTTCGTTCCTCGGGGCCGCGAAGCGCATCGACGCGTCGATGTTGACCAAGACCGGCATCATCCTTGGAATGGGCGAGGAAGAACACGAACTTCACCAGGCGATGAAGGACCTCCGTGAGGCCGCTGTGGACATCCTTACCTTGGGCCAGTATCTACGGCCTTCGCTCCACCATATTCCCGTGGCTCGCTGGGTTACGCCCGAAGAGTTCGCAGAGTGGAAGCGTGTGGGCGAAGAGACGTACGGATTCAAGCACGTCGAGGCGGGCCCGCTCGTGCGGTCGAGCTACCATGCCAAGGAGCAGGCGCGTGAAGTTGAAGCCGGGGCGGCGGGCCGGATCCAGACCGTGTTGGAGGCCGACATTCCGGCGCCCGCGGAGATGCTCCCCGGGCTCGAACTAGTACAACTTGAGATGGGCAGGTCGGGGCGGCCGGCTACAGGACAGACGAGGGAAAATGACCGAGGCTAAGACGGCCGAACAGACGGCAACGAACGGTGGTCCCGAGTTGGACGGGTTCTCCAGGGATCAGTTGCTGCACGTTCTACGAGAGATGCTGCTCTATCGGCGCTTCGAGGAGAAGGCCGAAGAAGGGTATGCGATCGGAAAGATCGGAGGCTTCTGCCACCTGCACATCGGACAGGAGGCCACGGCCGCCGGTTGTATTCTCCCGCTGCGCAAGGACGACTACGTCATCACCGCGTACCGGGATCATACGCAGGCGATGGCCAAGGGTATCCCGGCCGACGCCGTGATGGCGGAGCTCTACGGAAAGGCTACGGGCTCCTCCGGAGGCATGGGCGGTTCCATGCACATCTTCGGGGCCGACGTTGGGTTCATGGGCGGGCACGGTATCGTGGGCGGTCAGACTGGCCTGGCATTGGGCATGGCCTGGGCCATCCATTACCGGGGCGGCGATCAGGTCTGCATGTGCTTCATGGGGGATGCCGCTGTGAACCAGGGCGGGTTCCACGAGTCCATGAACATGGCAGCCGTCTGGGATTTGCCGGTGATCTACGTGGTTGAGAACAACTCGTACGGCATGGGCACCAAGTTCGACCGGGTGTCGGATACGGACATGGTCACCAAAGCCGCGTCCCACGGCGTTCTGGCTTCTGTTGTAGACGGCCAGGACGTCATCGCAACCCTCAAGGCGTTCGACAAGATCGTCACCGGGGTTCGAGCAGGCGAAGGGCCGCACTTCGTGGATCTCCAGTGCTACCGGTTCAAGGGTCATTCAATGTCGGACCCGGTCGCGGGCACCTACCGTTCGAAGCAAGAAGTCGATGACCGCACCGAAAACGCCGATCCGATCAAGATTCTGCGCGACCGGCTCTTCGCAGCGGAGCTCCTGAACCAGGACGAACTCGAGGCCATGGACGCGGAGGTACGCGGGGTTGTCGCTGCCGCCGATGAGTCCGCTGGGGCGGCTCCCGATCCCGATCCGGCCAATCTCTATGACCATGTCTACTCAGACATCAACCCGAACGGCCGTTTGTTCTTCGACGGTCGTGGGCGGTAACCGAGCGATCGATGGCTGAACTCACATACAGAGAAGCGCTGAACCAAGCTCTGGCCGAGGAGATGGCGCGCGACGACTCCGTTTTCCTGTTGGGAGAGGAAGTGGCGGAATACGACGGCGCGTACAAGGTCTCCAAGGGTTTGCTCGATCAGTTTGGTGACAAACGGGTAGTGGATACGCCCATCAGCGAACTCGGCTTTACGGGACTCGGAGTAGGCGCAGCCATGGTCGGTCTCAGGCCGATCGTGGAGTTCATGACGTTCAACTTCTCAATTCTTGCACTGGACCAAGTGATCAATAGCGCGGCCAAGATGCTCCATATGAGCAACGGCCAAATCGGCATTCCGATGGTGTTTCGGGGCCCGACCGGCGCCGCGCTCCAGCTCGGGGCCCAACACTCTCAAGCGTGCGAGTCATGGTATGTGCATGCGCCGGGGATCAAGCTCGTTACACCGGCCACGCCGTCAGATGCGAAGGGGCTGCTCAAGGCCGCCATCCGGGACAACGACCCGGTCGCCGTCATGGAGGGTGAGCTGCTCTACAACGTGAAGGGCGAGGTCCCGGACGACGACGACTTCATCGTGCCGCTCGGGGTTGCGGACCGGAAGCGTAAGGGCGACGACGTCTCGATCATCACCCACGGTCGGATGGTCCATATCGCGCTCCAGGCGGCGGGTCAGTTGGCCAAGGAAGGCATCGAAGCCGACGTGTTGGACCTACGGTCCCTACGGCCGCTCGACGTGGAAGCGATCCTGGAGACGGTGTCGCGGACACACAGAGCCGTTTACGTGGAAGACGGCTTCCCGTACGTCGGAATTGGATCGCAGATCGTCTCGATTCTCATGGAAGAGGCCTTCGACGATCTGGATGCGCCGGTCCTGCGCGTCACACAGGCCGACATCCCGATGCCGTACAACAAAAAGCTCGAGGCTTGGACCAAGCCGAGCGCCGGACGCGTCGTCGAGGCGTGTAAGAGGGTTCTCTATGTCGACTAAAGTTCATATGGAAGCTCTCTCTCCCACCATGGAGGAGGGACAGGTCGTGAAGTGGCTCAAGTCCGAGGGGGACGAGGTCACTAATGGCGAGATCATCGCCGAGATCGAGACCGACAAGGCTACGATGGAGCTGACAGCCCGTGGGGACGGGATTCTCCGGGCTATCATGGTCGGTGAGGGCGCTACGGCTCCGGTAGGAAGCGTGATCGCCGTGATCGCCGCTGCGGACGAAGACATCTCGGCCATCACCTCGGCCGCGGAAGGTGGGAATCAGACCGCGACGAGCGATGTGGGCGGGAATTCCGCAGCGTCCGCGCCCGCCGAGGACGAGGCTCCCACCGGGGCTACTCCCACCGGGGCTGCTCCTGCTGCCTCTACTGCAGCCCCGGTCGCAACTCCGGGTGGTCGGATCAAGGCCTCTCCCCTAGCGAAGCGCCTGGCCGCCGATTCGGGGTTGGACCTCGCTGCTGTCTTGGGATCCGGACCGGCAGGCAGGATCGTCAAACGCGACATCGAGCTCGCGCTGACCGAAGGGGTGGCATCACCGGCGCGGACCGCCGTGGCTTCGCCCCCTGCCTCGGACGTCGACTATGAGGACGTCTCGCTTAGTCAGATGAGGAAGACCATCGCGCGCCGGCTCGCCGAGTCGATTGGTCCCGTGCCGCACTTCTTCCTCACCATCGACGTCGACATGGGGCGCGCCATGGAGGCACGCCGCAGCATCAACGCGATGCTGGAGAAGGAAGGTCGGAAGGTCTCGCTGAACGACTTGATCATTCGGGCTACAGCGGCGGCACTGCGCCGCCATCCGGCGTGCAACGCGCACTGGCTCGTCGATTCGATCCGTCGCTTCAACCGGGTGCACATCGGTGTGGCTGTAGCGGTCGAGGACGGCCTGATCACCCCCATCGTCCGCGACGCGGATGCCAAGGGAGTAGCTCAGATCGGTGGCGAGGTCCGGGAGATGGCCGGTCGAGCGCGGGAGAAGAAGCTGAAGCCCGAGGAGTATACGGGCGCGACCTTCTCCATCTCGAATCTGGGGATGTTCGGTATCCACGAGTTCACGGCCGTGATCAACCCGCCTGAGGCCGGCATCCTTGCCATCGGCGGAGTCGAGAAGAAGCCCGTGGTGGTGGACGGCGAGGTCGTGGTTCGCAACCGCATGCGCGTCACGATGAGTTGTGATCACCGGGTCATCGACGGTGCGACCGGAGCCGCGTTCCTCGCGACGCTAAAGAGCATGTTGGAAGAGCCTGCGGCAATCCTGGTATGAGCATGGTTTCGTGAGCGACAGGGTCGCCCGCGTACTCAACATCAAGAAGGAAGAGCTTCCGCTCGCTCTTCTCTCAGCACTGTTTTTCTTCTGTGTGCTCTGCGGGTACTACTTCCTCCGCCCCGTACGAGATGCCATGGGAGTCTCGCGCGGTATGGATGACCTTCGTTGGCTCTTTGTGGGCACGTCGTTCGTCTCGCTCGCGATCGTGCTCGCCTTCGGTGGGGTCGTGGCGCGGACGAATCGTCGTCGCTTCATCCCAATAGCGTACCTGTTCGTGATCCTCTGCCTGTTCGGCTTCTCGGGAATGCTCATTGCCGATGCAGCCATGGGTGGCGGGTTGATCGGGACGGACGCGGAAACGTCGGTTGCACGCTACGTCGGCTATGTCTTCTTCATCTGGCTCAGTGCGATCAACTTGTTCGTCACAAGCGTCTTCTGGGCGTTCATGGTCGACATTTTCGACGTGGACCAGGGCAAGCGCATGTTCGCTTTCATAGGTATCGGTGGCACGCTGGGCGCCCTGATTGGCGGCTGGGCCACCACCACCATCAGCAACATGACCGAGTCCGTGTACTTGCCGGCGGGCCTCATGCTCACCGGTTCGGCCCTCTTCGGCGTCGCGATCCTAGTCATGCTGAGGTTAGACCGGCGGGCAGTAGCGTCGGACCACTCACGTCTCTCGTCCAGTGGGCCGGATTCGGCCGCAACCGGTGCGGATCCGGGACAGCAGCGGATCGGCGGGACGTTCTGGGAGGGCGCCCGAGCCGTAGCGACCTCCCCCTATTTGCTCGGCATTGGCGGCTTCATCGTGCTGATGGCGATCTCGAACACGATCATCTACTTCACGCAGGCCAACGTGATCTTTGAGAACACGGACACCTTCAGTCAGAGGGTCGCCGGGTTTGCGCAGTTCGACATGTTAGCCCAGATCGCGACGCTGTTCACTCAGATCTTCGTAACCACCCAGGTCATCAAGCGGGTCGGAGTGGGGTGGACGCTCGCGGTCCTGCCGATCGTGACCCTGGCGGGATTTGCGGCCCTAGCCATTTGGCCGCTGTATGGTGTGATGGCGATTTTCCAGGCCGTTCACCGGGCGACCCGTTACGCCGTCTCGCGTCCTTCGCGCGAGACGTTGTTCAGCGTGGTCTCGCCTTCGGAGAAGTACAAAGCCAAACCGGTCGTGGACGTCTTCGTGTACCGGGGCGGTGACGTGGCGGGTGCTGGGGTAGACGGGCTGTTTGCCGCGATGGGTCTGACTCTGGCTGCCGTTGCCGCAGCTACTGTTCCGGTCGCTGCCGTCTGGACCCTGCTGTGTGTCGGCCTCGGCCGGGCGCAGCAACAACAGGTCGATGAGGGCGTCGCAGCCTAGGAAGACCCTGACGCTCCGTAGTCGCGTCGTCGTCGGTGTCAGTGCCCAGTCCTAGAACCCGCCTCCGCTAAAGCCCCCTCCCCCGCTGAAGCCGGAGCCCCCGCTGCTTCGCGGTTGGGAGGTCACCCGCCCGGTCATGCTTCCCAGGTCCGTCACGAAGATCGTAGGCCGGAAACGATGTCCGGCCGGCGCGGAATACCAGTCCGGCGGCTCCTTGTAGAGATCCTCGAACGCTCGGGCCTATTTCTTCTCGACCTGTACCGCCATCGCGTGAGGCAAGAAGCGCTCGAACATCTCAGGAGAGTCGATCATGCGGCGGAAGTGGTCGGACTCGACACGGTCCAGGGACTCCTGAAAGCCCAACACGTGCTCGAGTTCTCGCGTGCCCTTCACGGTGCGGGCGGGCATTACGATGCCGAATCCGATGACCGGTAGTGCACTCAAGAGCGCGGCAGCCGCACCGGCGCCTAGGGAGGTCGACAGGGCGTCACCGAGAAAGCCCAGCCCCAGCACCATGAAGACCGCCAGGACGATCCCGCTGCCGACGTACGCCCCGATCACCTTGTCGGGCCGGTGGTGGTAGAAGCCCAGAATCAGCAGGCGAGCATAGATACCGTTCTTGATGTCCTTCGGGATGTCGCGAAAGACGCCATTCCAGGATCCGGTGAAGCGGAACCGGATCAACTCCGAGACATGTACCCGGCCGCTCTCGGCCACCGAAATTTCCGCGTCGCACCGCTCGATTTCGAGCTTCTGCAACCGGGTGGACGCGGGGACTGCGGTCAGCCTAGCGTGCCGAGGGCGGCCGCGGTGATCGGGAGGCGCCTCGCGAGCGTTCGTATCGTTCGTATCATGATTCCTCCGATCCTACAGGGAGCCTGCCGAACGAGTCAGTCGTTGCTGCCGTCGGAGAAATCCACCTTTGGGACGGTCTTTTCGGCCCCGGGAATCTCGAAGAAATCCTTTTCCGCGAAGTTGAAACTTCCGCGAAGTTGAAACTTTGCGCGAGGATGTTGGACGGGACCGAGTGGATCTTAGTGTTGTAGTCCCGGACTACCGCGTTGTAGCACCGCCGGGCGCTTTGGAGCGCCTCCTCAAGGTTGGCCAGTGTTCCCTGGATCTTTTGGAAGTTCCCTGCCGCCTTGAGGTCCGGGTACGCTTCGGACAGAACGAAAATCGACTCGAGAGCGCCTGAGAGCATGCCCTCCGCCTGCCCGCGCTCGGCCCGGGCCCTGTGCGGACATCGCTGACGAGCGGGCACTTATTACCGCCTCCAACGTGTCCTTCTCGTGGGACGCGTAGCCCTTCACGGTGGCTACGATGTTGGGGACTAGGTCCGTCCTACGTTTGAGCTGGACGTCGATGTCGGCCCAAGCCACGTCCGCCTGTTCCCGAAGCTTTACGAGCGAGTTATACAGCCCGACACCGTCGACGATGACGGCACCCACAATAAGCATTGACCACATAATTGACCCTCCTACTCAAGGAGTGAGGAGACAGGCGCAACCCGGATCGGAATAGGCCGCGCCAGTCCCAACTGCAAAGGGATACGGATTCCGCACGATTCCTCTTCTCCCGGGCCGTTCAGAGGGTTTACCTGCCCCGACACCCCGTCTAACTTCCAGACCCGTTCCCGGGCTCGCACATGTGGGCCGAAACCGGGCACAACAAAAGAAACCTGACCTGCTCGCGTTTTTAAGGTTCGGCGATCGGGTTTGTTCTTCGAAAGAGGGTAGGACGTGGCAGACAAGAGCTTTGACGTTCTGGTCATCGGAGCGGGTCCCGGCGGATACGTGGCGGCGATACGAGCGGGTCAGTTGGGACTCAGCACCGCGTGCGTGGAGGAGGACAAACTCGGGGGCGTGTGCCTGAACATCGGCTGCATCCCGACCAAGGCCTTGCTCACCAGCGCCGCTCTAGTCAACGAGATGAAGACCGCTGGCTCACACGGCATCACCTTCGACTCATTGGCGGCCAACCTAGGGCCGGCCCAAGAGCGCAGCCGAGCGATCGCGGGTCAGCTGAGCAAGGGGGTGGCTCACCTCTTCAAGAAGCACAAGGTGACTCACTTAGAAGGACGCGGTCGGCTTCAGGGCGGGGGCAAGGTCGAGGTCGAGGCCGAGGACGGTTCCAAGGAGTCGTACTCCGCCAAACACGTCATCTTGGCCACCGGATCGCGACCCCGGGACATTCCCGTACTACCGATCGACGAGGCGCGGGTCTGGTCCTCGACCGGTGCGCTCTTCCAGACCGAAGCGCCCGAGTCGCTCGCAGTGGTTGGCGCCGGCGCCGTCGGCATGGAGTTCGCGGATGTGTTCAACGCCTACGGGACAAAGGTCACCGTGATCGAGGCGCTGGACCGGATTCTTCCACTCGAAGACAAGGACTCCTCCTCCATCGTGCAGCGCAGCTTCAAGAAGCGGGGCATGGATTTCCACACGGGCGCGATGGTCGAAGCCGCCGAGGTTGGTGAGAATTCTGTTCTCCTGACCTTCAAGGACAGCAAGGGCGAGTCCCAGACTCTGGCCGTTCAACATGTGCTCTCCGCCGTTGGACGAGTTCCGAACACAGCCGATCTGGGCCTGGAGGCCGCAGGCGTACAGCTCGACGAGGCCGGCTTCTTCGCCGTCGACGAGTTCATGCGGACGAACGCCGCCGGCGTGTACGCACTAGGTGACTGTTCCGGTCGTCAGCTCTTGGCCCACAAGGCGATGCACGAGGGAGTTATCTGCGTCGAGGCCATCGCCGGTGTAGGCCACGGGTCCGTCGACTATAACAACGTGCCCAACTGCACCTACTGTAATCCCGAGGTGGCGTCCATCGGGCTCACCGAGGAACAGGCCAAGGAAGCCGGGCACGACATTGAGGTGGGCAAGTTCCCGTGGCTCGGCAATGGACGCGCGCTAGCCGCCGGCCACACGGAAGGCTTCGTGAAGGTGATTCGAGATAAGAAGTACTCGGAGATCCTTGGGGCGCACATCGTGGGGCCGCACGCCACCGAGCTGATCGGCGAGTTCGTCGTGGGCCGCCACCTAGAGTCCACTGTGGACGAGATGGACCGGGCCATGCACCCGCACCCGACACTTTCTGAAGCCATTGCTGAAGGGGCCCTAGCGGCCCTGGGACGGCCCATCCACATCTAGGATCGGCCACTAGAACCCTTCGAACGCCTCCTAGAGTCCAAGGTAACGCCACGACGTCCTCGTTCTCATCGCGGAGCTTGCCGTAGCGATTGCTGGCTTCAGAATTGCGGTCGTCTTCCAGAGATCAGGTCACTCTTCATGATCCATCCCCCGAATCTTCATAATCCGCACCAACGCCTCGCCGATCTTGTTGTTGGGCGTAGACGCCCCCGCGGTCAGTCCGAGATCGAAGGGTCCGTCGGGTAGCCAATCCGTCACTACTTGTTCGGGTGTGTCCCCGCCCAGGTCCGGCTTATGCCGTATGGTGCCCTGCTCCACGTCGATACAGGCCGAGTCCTCGATGTGATAGGTCGCCGTGAAATCGCGGCAGAGATGAGCCAAATGGTCGGTATTCGACGAGTTGTACCCGCCGATCACGATCATCACAGCCGGCGGCCCTTCGGCCATCATCATCTCGATCGCGTCCTGCCGCTCCTGAGTCGCGGAGCAGATGGTGCCGAAGGAGCGGAAGTTCTCCGCCGCACAAGCTTCCCCGTGTCCCTCGGCCATCGCCTCTCGGATCTTGGCGCCGATGGCGAGGGAGTTGTTGGCGAGCATGGTGGTCTGGTTCGCCACCCCGACCTGCCGGAGGTCAGTGTCGGGATCGAACCCCGCTGAGCTCTTCTCCTGGAAGTGCTCGATAAACGCCTCTCTGGACATGGCCTCCGGGCGACCTGCCATGTAGTCACAGAGGAGTTCCGTCTCTTCCATGTTCCGCACGATGACGTACATACCTCCCTCGTGCTTCGACACCTGAGACGCGGTCGCCCGCGACTCTTCGTGGTAGTGTTTGCCGTGAATCACCGAGGTGAACCCGTCTCGCGCGTAGCTCTCGACGCGCTTCCACACCAAGAGCACCGATCCACAGGTGGTGTCGACCAGCACACAACCGATGTCCCGTAGCCGGCTGAAGTCACTGAGCCTGACACCGAAGGCCGGCATCACTACCACGTCTTCTGCAGTCAGGTGAGAGAAGTCGAAGGTTCCCGATTCGTCGGGCTGGATAAAACGCATTCCCATGTCGCGGATGCGCTGGTTCACGTGCGGGTTATGGATGATCTCGCCGACGAGGTGGATGCGCCGGTCCGGGAACTTATGGCGAGTCTCATAGGCGTAGTCGATGGCCCGGTCGACGCCGTAGCAGAATCCGAATTCCTCAGCCAATCTCACGGTCACGTCACCCAGGAGCATCGTGTGGCCCGAGCCGCGAATGCTTTGCACGAGTGCCGAATGGTACTCGGAGTCGATCAGGGGCTGGACCTCGGATTTGAGTCCGAATCCCTTACGAAAATACGTGGTTTCCATTGGCCCCAAAGCTAATGGTCCCAGCGATTCAGACGAAGTAGGTTCACCCTGAGGAGGCTAGATCCCCAGTATTTCGGCGAAGACCTGCGTAGCAAGGTCCATCTCGGCCTGAGTCCCCATGGTGATACGGGCGTGGTTCGGGTACAACGGCGAGCCGGCCCCGATCCGCACGCCTTGTTCGACGCACGCCTGCCCGAATTCCTGCGCAGGACGACGAATGTCGACCAGGATGAAGTTGGCCTGACAGTCCGTGTCTTCAAAGCTCGCGTCGTGGAAGAACTTACGGGTGAAGTCACGTACCGAGGCGTTACGAGCCTGCTCCTCCATCACGGGCCCGTGTCCCCTTTCGAGCGCCGCCACCACGCCGACGCGCCCCGGCAGGTTCATGGACCGATCCGGGCCTCTGAGCCTCGCCAGCTCGGCGATCGTCTCGGGGTGGGCCACGGCGAAGCCGATCCGGAGCCCCGCGAGCCCGTACGCCTTCGAGAAGGTCCGGGACACGATGATCTTGGGGTTCTCAAGTGCGATCGGAATCGCGCTCTCGTATTCCGGGTCGGTCACATAGTGATGATAGGCCTCGTCGACGAGGACCATGGTCTCAGGAGAGCGTCGATGTATGCGCTCGATGAAGGCGCGCGTGTTCGAGGCAGAGTGTACGGTCGCGGTCGGGTTGTTCGGGTTGCAGTGAACCACGAGACCCGCTCCGTCGCACGCGTCGATCATCGCGTCCAAGTCGGTTCGGAAGTCTGCGCCGATGCGCACACGCCTTACCTCCGCTCCGAGGAAAGCAGCGTAGGTCGCGGCTGACTCGAAGGTCGGGTCCGGGCTGACCACCGGACGTTCGGCGGAAGTATAGACGTCGGCCGCCAGGCGCAGGATCTCAGACGAGCCTGTACCCAGACGAATGTTCGTCACTGAGACTCCGTGGGCACGGGCCACGGCAGCCCTAGTCTCGTCGGCTTGGGCAAAGTTATAGCGGGCCCCACCGGCGCCGTCAGGGCCGAGGCTTCCCCTCATCGCGGCGAGCACATGCTCTCCGGGCCCAAGTGGATTTTCGTTGCTGCTCAGAATGATGTTGCTCGTCTGGGGAAGCGCGAATGGCTCGGACGTCCGCCCGTCAGCCAATGCACTCGCCCAGGCTTCATGTCCACGGGCGGAGACATATGCTGCCCCGAGGCCCATGCTCGCGACGAAGCTCCGTCTTGAGACCCCCCCGGCCCGCCTTCCGGCGCTCATTCGGGCGCCTCCGTCGGCGCGTCGACGCCAAGCACGTCGGCAAAAACGCGACACGCCATGCGCATCTCGGCCATGGTTCCGAAGGAGATGCGGCAGTGGGTCTTCTCCATGGGTGGGAAATCTCTCGCCACCAGCACGTGCTGCTCCGCGCATGCCGCTCTGAAGTCGGCCGCCGGCTGCCCCAACTCAACGAACATGAAGTTGCCTTGCGTCTCTGGGACGTGGAACCCTGCCCGTTCAAAAAACGACGTGACGTACGCACGGACCTCGGCGTTGCGGGCTCGCTCGCGCTCGATATGTCCGGGATCCGAAAGAGAGGCGACCGCCGCCGCCAAGACCAGCACGTTGGTGTTGGCCGACATCTGATTCAGCCGCATCGGCGCCATCGTCTCGGCGTGGCCGATTCCGTATCCGAGTCTGAGGCCCGCCATGCCGTACGCCTTCGAGAACGTGCGTGCCACGACCACGTTCGGTCGCTGGATGGCGAATGGGACCGCGGTCCGGTGGGCCGGATCGGTTACGTAGTCGTGATAGGCCTCGTCGATCAGGATCACGGTCTCAGGTGAGGTCGCGTGTACATCCCTCACGAACTTCTCGATCGCTGTGGCCGGGTGCAGAGTGGCGGTCGGGTTGTTCGGATTGCAGAGGTACACCAGCCCGCCTCCGCGAGCCGCCTCCGCCATCGGTGCGAGATCGAGCTTCAGGTCCGCATCGAGGGGCACCGCGACCCATGGGTAGCCGAACTGTCTGGCGGCGTTTATGGGCTCGGCAAAGGAGAGTCCGCTCGTAATGACCGGGCGATCCGGGCCCGCGAACAGGCGCACAGCACTGCTCAAAATCTCGCTCGACCCTAATCCCAGGGCGAAGTGCTCCGGAGTGGTGTCGAAGTGGTCGGCCAGGGCCCCGAGTAGGTCGATGTGGCTGGGACTGCTGTTGAACGGATAGCGGCCCGCTTGGCCGAACATGCCGACCAGAGCGCCCATAGCCGTCGGGCCCGGGCCGAGAGGATTCTCGTTGCCGTCGATCTTTACGTCGCCGGGCGCCGTCTCCGAGATCCGGTTCTCCGATGAGCGCCCCAGGCTCAGCAAATCCCGCCTCGATACGACCATGTCCCCTCCAAGTGCTTCGATGCTGCGTTTTCCCTGTGAAGAACGTGACGTGCAGCTTTGACGTGGGTGGAGGACAAGTCAAGAGCGCAACGAGGACCGGCGCCGAGTGGGCGGGGTAGACAGGGCTATGAATGTTCTGGGAAGACTCGCCCTCCTTTTTATCATCGTGCCCCTGCTCGAATTGGCGTTATTGATCGAGGTGGGTCAAATCGTCGGATTCTTGCCCACCATGGCGCTGGTCATCTTTACGGGCGTAACCGGGGCGTGGCTGGCGCGACTCGAGGGGCTACGCACGCTCTGGAAGCTTCGAGAGGACATGGCCCGCGGGCAGTTGCCGGGCCAGGCGATCATGGACGGAATGAGCATTCTCATGGGGGCGGCCTTTCTACTTACGCCAGGCATAGTTACCGACTTCGTGGGTTTCAGCCTACTCTTTCCCGTCACGCGTCGCGGCATTCAGCGACAGGTAAGGAAGCGGCTCGAGCAGGGTATCCGTGACGGGGCCGTTCAGATGATGGTCGTGGATGCCAGCGGTTTTGGAGCGCATCCGCCCGAGCCAGACCCTGAGCCCGAGCCCTGGAAGAATGCGGACAACGAGCTCAATCCCCTGAATTAGTGACGTCGAGATAGAGTAGCCCCACGGCGGCGAATCGTCGCCCGGCTGATTCAACCCCTTGAGCCGCCCGTCTCGATACGTAGTTTCCCCTCTATGAACCAGCCCACAGCTTTTCTCGAAGACCTACTCGACGCTGCCGGACCCTCGGGCTTCGAGGTCCGTCCGGCCCGTGTCTGGCGCACCGAGGCCGAAACGTTCGCAGACTCGGTCACGACCGATGTCACCGGAAACACCCTCGCTCTCCTGAATCCGGATGGTCGGCCCCGTGTGATGATGGCCGGCCACATCGATGAGATCGGCCTCCAGGTCACCCACATCGATGAGAAGGGCATCCTCTATATCGCGGGCATCGGCGGGTGGGACCCCCAGGTGCTGGTCGGACAGCGCGTCCGCATCATGGGACGTACGGGCGATGTGATGGGCGTGGTGGGCAAGAAGGCTATCCACCTGATCAAGGGCAACGAGAGGACCAAGGCCTCGGAAGTTGCAAAGCTTTGGGTAGACGTGGGCGTGTCCTCCGCCGAGGAAGCGGGTGACCTGGGTCTGCGAGTGGGTGACCCACTGGTTATCGACGCTCAGATGGTGAAGCTCGCGGGTGATCGGATTGCCAGTCGAGCCATCGACAACCGCATTGGAGCCTACGTCGTGCTCGAGGCGCTACGCATGCTCTCGGAGTCCTCGCCCACTGCGTCAGCCGTGGCCGTGGCCACCGTGCAGGAGGAGATCGGCGGGAAGTCGGGGGGCGGAGCCAGTAGCAGCGCTTTCGCCATCGAGCCTGATGTGGCGCTCGTAGTGGACGTCACCTTCAGTACGGACGTACCCGACGTCGAGAAGAAGGAGTTGGGGGAGCACAACCTGGGTGGAGGCCCGGTACTCAGCCGGGGGTCGGCCGCCCATCCTGTGGTGTTCGATCGTCTGGTGGAGGTGGCCGAAGCCGGGGGGATCCCCTACACGATCCAGGCTCAGCCGAGGTACACGAGCACCGACGCGGACTCCATCTACTTGAGCAGGGGCGGCGTACCGACCGGCCTGATCTCGGTCCCGAACCGCTACATGCACTCGCCCAACGAGGTTGTGAGCCTCTCGGATCTCGACAGCACGGCTCGCCTCTTGGCGGCTTTCGTCCAGGGACTCGACGGCGACACAGATTTCACTCCGCGCTAGAGCTGAGGGCCGCCTGAAGAGGGGCCGGGACGGCACCGCGCGGTGTCTTGACCCTGAACGGGCTCTCTTCTACCCTTCCGGTCCAGCAAGGCCGCTGGAAACTGGGGATTTCCCCGTGCAAACAGAATCGGAATTGAACCGAATGTTAGAAGTGAACGAACTGGTAGGCGACCTGCAGGATCTGAGGGACGACGGATTCCTTTCCGACGCCCTGCTTCGTCGTGCCGTGAAGGGCATTGGCGAAGCCGACGATCGATTCGACTGGGTGGGTGTCTACCTGCTGAACACAGAAGAGAACGTCCTCTGGCTCCACAACTATGTCGGCAAGCCCACCACGCACGCCAAGATTCCGGTGGGCGAAGGTATCTGCGGCACCGCGGTCGCGACGGGGGAGAACGTTAATGTCCCCGACGTGAGCGCCGTGGATCACTACATCGCTTGTGACCCCAGGGTGAAGTCCGAGATGGTCGTGCTCATTCGCGCAGGCGAGGACATATTTGGCCAGATCGATCTCGACAGCAGGACCGCCGCGGCGTTTACGGACGACGACGACACAGCTGTTCAGTTGGTGGCGGACAAGCTCGCCGAGCAGTTGGCTGCGGAGCGCCGCTAGCACCGGCCTGTGAGGCCACGCTGCATAGTAGCTGACAACCCGGATCCCTTTACCCTAGACGGGACCCGCACATATCTGGTGGGCCACAAAAGAGTGGCCATCATCGATCCCGGCCCTTATGTGGATAGCCACGTAAGGGCCGTCGTGCGTGAGGTAGCTGCTGCGGAGCAGGTGTGGGTGCTTCTCACCCATGGACATGCAGACCACTCGGGGGCTGCGGAGGCGGTGGCCGATGCCGTTGGGGCGGAGATCGTGGGTGTAGGGATTCCGGCGGCCAGAGGCTTGGGCGACGGCGAGGTGGTCGAGACCGATCAGGGTCGAATCGCCAGCTTCGATACCCCCGGACATAGCCGGGAGCACGTGACGTTCCATTGGATCGAGGCCGACGCGGGTTTCCCGGGGGATGTCGTGCTGGGCCAGGGGGAGACCACGTGGGTCGGCGAATACGACGGGTGCGTGGCCGACTACCTGGAGTCGCTCGAGCGCTTACGCTCGGTGGAGTTCAAGACGCTCTATCCCGGCCACGGGCCGGCGATCGAGGATCCAGGCGCTACGCTCAATGCGTATGAAGCGCACCGCTGGGATAGGATCCGCCAGGTGGCGGACATTCTGGCCGTGAGGCCTGGCGCTTCGACCGACGAGTTACTGGTGCACGTATACGGGAGCACCATCCCGGCGGGGTTGGAGGGTGCGGCCTTCAAGAGTCTGCAGGCGATCCGGGACTTTCTGCGTTAGTTAGTCTGGTGACCCGATGGTATGCCGCCATCACTCACCGAGTGCTTCAAGATCCGCTAAATCCTTCGTCCGGCCCGTCGCTCTCTTGTTGGCCACGAGTGTTTGTCGCCCCAAGAAGGGAACCTGTCGCCCGCGAATCTCTTGCTCTTCCCGGTCTGCCCAAGCACTCTCGAAGTCGTCCACCCCCGTTAGGTCGGTAAGGAGGTCAATTCGGTTCGGTGGCAGGCCGAATTAGATCACCGAGTCCGCGGCAACCAGATCGTCGAGCGAAATGTCGAGCTGCTCTGCTGGTGCTCCAAAGTCGTCCAGCGCTTCCCAGACCTTCTGTGCGTTCTCCGGCGTCGGCTCGATCCAGAGATCCAGGTCCTGGGTGCCCCGCGGCACGCCATGTACCGCTAAAGCGTGCGTGCCCACAAGAAGAAAGCGGGCACTAGCGTCCTGGAGCGCTCGAATCATGTCGAACCAGTCGTCAGTCATCCCGGAGGTAGGCCTAGAGCTCGCCGGAGTCGAACGCGTCTGTCTTAACCCAGGTGTGTGCCTTACTCTGATTTCTGGTGCTTCGAGTAGGAGAAGCGCCAGCGGAGAAGCGACCCAACACCGACCAACTGAGGACGCAGTTGCCTCTAGAGCAGTCACTCGAAACACAACTCAAGGGCATCGTCGGCGACGACTGGGTGATCTCGGACCCGGGTCGGCTTCTGGCCTATGAGTCCGATGGGCTCACCGCCTATCGGATGCCGCCTATGGCCGTGGTCCTCCCCAAGGATACCGATGAGGTCAGCCGCGTCCTCCAGCTGCTGTCGAATGCGGGCGTCCCGGTCGTGCCGCGCGGAGCGGGCACCGGCCTCTCAGGAGGCGCGCTCGCCGGGGAAGGATCCGTTGTGATCGGCACCGCGCGCATGAACCGGATTCTTGAGGTGGACGCCGAGAACCGCCTGGCCTTGGTCCAACCCGGTGTGATCAACGCGCACCTCACCGAGGCCGCCGATCCGTTCGGGCTCTACTACGCCCCCGATCCGTCGTCCCAAAGCGCCTGTACGCTGGGCGGCAACGTGGCGGAGAACTCCGGCGGGCCGCACTGCCTGAAGTATGGGGTCACCTCACGCTACGTGACGGGCCTCACGATCGTGACGTACGACGGGCAGGTCTCTCGGATCGGCGGGTTCGGAAAAGAGTCCTGTGGATATGACATGGTCGGACTCTTCGTCGGATCGGAGGGATGTTTCGGCATCGCCACCGAGATCGAGGTTCGCCTTCTCCCGAAGCCGGAGTCGGTCCGGACACTTCTGGGCATTTTCGATACTGTCGAGGACGCAGGGAGGGCCGTAACTCGGATCATCGCCGATGGCCTTCTGCCGGCGGCCCTGGAGATCGTGGATGGTGCGACCATTCGGGCGGTAGCGGCCAGCGTCTACTCCGGGGGGTATCCGGTGGATGCCGAGGCGGCGCTCGTCATCGAGTTCGACGGTGTGGAGGCGGGGCTGGCCGCCGATGTCGAGCGGTCGGTCGTCCACTGCCGCGAGGCGGGCGCCCGTGAAGTGCGTACCGCCGAGTCCGAGCAGGAACGCACAGCCCTTTGGCAGGGCCGAAAGAAGGCCTTCGGGGCCATGGGGCGTGTCGCGACGGATCTGCTGGTTCAGGATGCCACCGTCCCCAGAAGCCTTGTTCCTGACGCATTGGCCCGGATCTCGGAGATCGGGAAGCGGCATAATCTGAAGATCGCCAACGTCTTTCATGCCGGAGACGGCAATCTGCATCCCAACATCCTCTTCGATCGCAGTGATGCGGATGAACTGGCGCGGGTGGAGTTGGCTTCGAAGGAGATCATGAACGTGTGCGTCGAGATGGGCGGCACGATCACCGGCGAGCACGGAGTGGGCCTGGACAAACGCGCCTACATGTCGCTCATGCATAGCCCCGACGAGTTAGATGCGATGCGACGAGTGAAGTCGGTGTTTGATCCCGCAGGCAATATGAACCCGGGCAAGGTCGTTCCCGAGCCGTTCGAGGCTGAGCCTTGAACCCGATTGCTGCCTTGCTGTCTAGTCAACTGCCCGAAGGGCAGGTGGTTGAAGGCTTCCGGGCCGAAGCCTGGGCCGTGGGTGACCGGGTGCCTCATGCCGTGGTCTTTCCCGAGGACGAGTACGAGGTGGCCCAGATCCTCAGCATGGCCAGCGCCGAGGGGTGGCAATGCGTGCCGAGCGGAAAGGGTACCTGGTTAGGGAGTGGGCATCCGCCCGGGAGCGTAGATGTTGTGATCAGTACCACCCGTATGGACCGAGTGCTCGCCTATGAGCCCGACGATCTGTTCATCACGGCGGAGGCTGGCATCGGGCTCGACCTTCTGTCCCGCCGCGTACTCGACGGGCGTCAGTGGCTGCCACTCGACCCGCCGGGAGCGATGCATGGAAGTCTCGGGGCTACCGTCGGAACGGGATCGGCGGGCCCGCTCGAGGCCGGCTTTGGGACTCCCCGGGATCACGTGTTGGGGGTGACGTTGGTCACCGGCGACGGCCGCCTTCTTCGGTTGGGGGGCAAGGTCGTAAAGAACGTCGCCGGTTTCGATCTTCTGAAGCTCGTGTTGGGCAGTTGGGGCACGCTGGGTGTCATCACCTCCGTGACGACGCGGTTACACCCCGTACCGGAGGTGGACCGGACGCTGCTGTTTCAGTGTGACGACGTATTGTCGGCAGCTGTTCTGGCTCGGGCTGTCGCGGGATTGCCGGTATCGCTCGCTGCGGTCGAAGTGCTGGCCCCGGGGAATTGCGAAGAGGGCGATCGTAATACAAAGCCGTTGGTGGCCGTGCGGATTCTCGAGTCCCCTGAGGCTGCGGCGGTTGTGGACGGTTTGGTCTGTGAACGAGCGGACACCACACCGATCGCGCGCATGGAAGGCCATGACTCCAACGCGATTTTTGCAAACGTCAGAGCGCTGGAAGATGGTGCGGAACTGGTGCTCCGACTGAGCATGCTTCCCTCGAGATTGGCGGACCTGATGGAGAAGGCTCTCGCCCTCCAGCACATTGCCGACCCCGATGTGGGGTGGGGCACCCGGATGGCCGCTCATGCTCAGACCGGAGTGCTGCGCGTTATGATGGCGCGCGTGCACCGACAACAGGGTTGGCTGGAGGATGCCGTCGGAGCCCTGGCCAACATCAGGCTGTCTCTGGAGTCGGAAGGCGGAAGCATGGTGATCTCCCAAGGACCGTCCGAGATCGTGCAGAGCATGGGAGCTTGGGGGGACACGGGCTCCGCGACGGGTCTCATGCGAGCACTCCAGAAGGAATTCGATCCGGCATCGATTCTGACACCAGGAAGGTTGATCGCGTGACCAGTCTCGCGACCGACCTAAAGGCGCAGGAAGATCGACTACTCCCGTGCGTGCACTGCGGTTTCTGCCTCCCGGCGTGCCCCACCTACGTCCGTCTCGGGGACGAGAACGACTCCCCCCGAGGGAGGCTGTACCTGATGCGGGCTGTGGTGGAGGGTAGGCTCTCCGCGTCGTCCGACGCGTTTCAGACCCACATCGACCGCTGCCTGGGGTGCCGGGCCTGTGAACCCGTTTGTCCCTCCGGGGTGGAGTACGGACTCCTTCTCGAAAGCGCCCGTGACGCGGCGTATCAGGCTCGCAGGCCCGGGCTTTCCGTGCGGGTGCTGCTGTCCGTGTTCAGGCGAGGCCTGTTGTTGCGTTGGAGCATGGTCCTCGCGCGGATGACGCGCGGCCTCGGGTTGGCGTGGCTCGGTTCTCGGGTGACCCCTCGGGGGCCGTCGCTCCATCCGGTACGCTTCGGGTTGGCGATGCTTGAGGCGACGCGGAGGAAGCGATTACCGGCTATCGCCTCGGTCGAGTCGCTGTCGGCGGCGTCTATCCTCACGGATGAGCCGGACGCCCTCCGCGACATGCCTCTTTCCGAAGCAGGCCCCGTCGAAGGCCTGCTCGACGGGAGCACGCATACGGCGGTAGGCCCCCTGACGGATGAGGCCGCTGCCGACGCCGCTAG
>Ga0114999_10000033_pt1 | contig 182293 bp, 169 predicted proteins | sample ArcticOcean_MG_C_3_FD_89820 | JGI IMG/M metagenome (GOLD analysis project Ga0114999, IMG submission 89820) | Marine microbial communities from western Arctic Ocean - ArcticOcean_MG_CB8_126 | ecosystem: Environmental > Aquatic > Marine > Oceanic | place: Arctic Ocean: Canada Basin | collected...
CCACAGTCTCGGCCACGAGTCGTGGATCGATTCCGTAGCTGGCACAGGCCGCACGATCGATCTCGATCTGCACTTCGGGCTGACCGCGCTCAGTACCGATGCGTACGTTCCCGATCGTCGAAAGCACCGACATTCGGCTCCGAACCTCTTCCGCAACCTCATAAGCGGCATCGAGGTCTTCACTACGGACCCGCACCGCGACATCTGCCTCAGATCCGCCCAGCATGGTGCCGAGCGCGGTCGCCTGCCCCGTCTCCACGGAGAGTGCTCCGGGTGGGAATCGGTTCGCCAACCCGCGAAGGCGTTCGGCTACGGCATCGGTGCGAACCCCCTCCTTCACGCGCACTTGGAAGGAAGCGGTGTGCAGCCCGGACGCCTCCTCCCCTCCAGCATAGGCCCTCACATCCCGACCGACGTTGCTGAAGACCGCCGCCACGTCCGGATCCGCAAGCGCAGCTGACTCGATCTGCGTAGCCGCCTCGATCGTGGCGTCCAAGGCAGTCCCTTCGTCCAACTCGAGCCGGATGCTGAAGCCGCCTTGATCTACGTCGGGCAGCAGGTCTCGCTGAAGAACCGCTCCCGTGGCCACCGTCAAAATGAGTGCCACCGCCGAAGCTACGAGGACCGGCCCCGGCCGTTCCAAGGAACGTTCGAGGACGACGTGATACCACTCGGCAAAGCGGTCGAAGCGCCGATCAAAGGCGTTGAGCATCGGGGTGAATACCGTGGACAACATTTTGCCGAGCCCGCCGCCCCAATACTTCAGGAGGTCCACCGTGAGGCGCCAAGCGCCCCGCATGAGACGGAACGGCGCAAGGAAGGCACCCTTGAGCGCCCATCCGATCGTCCTGAACACTCCTTTGGGCCGTCCCGCTTTTGCAGGCGCCACGCGGGCCGGCGCTTCACCACCGGCGAACCGGGCCGCAAGCGATGGAAGCAGAGTGAGCGCGACCAGAAGCGACGCGAGCAGTGAGAAGGCGACGGCGAGAGAAAGGTCCTTGAAGAGCTCACCCGCCACGCCTTCCACATAGATGATGGGTCCGAAGACCGAGATCGTCGTCAGGGTGGAGGCAGTGATTGCCGATTGGACTTCTTCAGCCCCGATGGTCGCGGCAGCCACCGGGTCATCGCCCAACTCCTCGCGGTGCCTGAAAATATTCTCCAACACCACGATCGAGTTATCGACGAGCATCCCGACCCCGAGCGCGAGCCCGCCCAAGCTCATAATGTTGAGGCTCACACCTGCGGCTTCCATCAGTGTGAAGGTCCCGACCACCGAGATGGGGATCGCCAATGCGATCGCCACCGGGTATCGAGGATCACGCAAGAAAAAGAACAGGACCAGAAAGGCCAGAACGCCACCAAAGATCAGCGCCTGGACCACATTCGAGATCGAATCGGCGATGAAGCCTGCCTGGCTGTCCGCCACGTCGATGCGCATCGCCGGATACTCGATTGCGAGTTCCTCGAGCACGTCTTCCACTGCGGCGGCAACGGTAACTGTGTTGGCGCCGGCTTCCTTGAACACAAGGACTCCGACCGACTCCTCGCCGGCATACCGCGCGATGGACTCACGGTCGGCAAAACCGTCAATCACCCGGGCAATGTCACCGAGACGCACGACACGGTACCCCTCGTTCGGAGTTCCTCCGGATCCCCCGCCACCAGCCCCTGCGCCGATCGCCTGACGAGCAACCACCACCGATGCGATCTCCTCGACGTCCTGGAACTCACCCAGCGTTCGCAGCGGGTAGCGATATCGGCCCTGGAGGATCGTCCCACCGGGTGCACTAACGTTGGCTTGGTCCAAGGCGCGGGAGATCTCTGCGATGGTGAGACCATAGGAGTCAAGCAGCCGTGGATCGACTTCAACCTGAATTTCTCGGTCGAGTCCACCGCTGACCGACGCCTGCGCCACCCCTTCCAGCTGTTCGAGACGCCGCCGAAACACGGTTTCGGCCATCTCCTTCGTCTGCCACAGATCCGATCCGCCGGCGACGGAGAGTGTCATGATCGGATCGGACTCCGGATCGACCCTGAGGATCGATGGGCGGGTCGCGCTCTCGGGAAGCACATCACGAACGTTGTCCATCCGCTCACGGACGTTCATCATCGCGAAGTCCATGTCGGTGCCCCACGCGAAGCGCAGGGTCACCAAGCTGACACCTTCCCTCGATACCGAGGTGACACGTTCGACGCCCGGTACCGCTGCGGCTTCCCCCTCGATCCGCTCGGTGATCTGCCGCTCGACCTCTGCTGGCGCCACATCCGGGTAGGACGTGTAGATGACCAGGCGCGGGTAGCTGACATCCGGCAACAGGTCGATCGGGAGCCGGACGTAGGAGATCCCCCCCAGCAGGATCACCGCGAGGAACAGCATCCATACCGCGACGGGTCTTGTGGTCGATACGCTAGGGATCGACACGTCAGCGCGCTCCCACGTCACGGGTCGACGGCACTACGGCGGATCTCACGCGTTCCCCAACCGCGACCTCGAGGCTCAACAATGCGTCGACGAAGCTGTGCCGCGACGTGATCACCTGCCTGCGAGTCAAAGCCTCCTGATCGAAGCTGGACCGAAGGTCCTCAAAGGTCCTCGTCCCGATCCGGTACTCCTCCCGAGCCAACCGGAGAGCCTCCTGAGCAATCTCAAGCGAGCGCTCGGCAAGCCGGAGTGACTCCCACTGATTCGTGAGTTCAAGGGAGGCGACCCGCACCGTCTCTTCAATACGCAGTCGCGTCGCGCGATCCACCTCACGATCGTTCTCGAGCTGAACTGACGCGCGGTCCATCGCGAGCTTGTTCTGGAAGAAGTTGTTGAACATCGGGATCGAGAACTGGACTTGAAACTGGCTCTCGAGCGGTTCGTTGATGCCGATGTTGAACAGCGATGACCCACGGGGCTGCTGGGAGCGCCGATAGACGAAGAGATTCATGGACACTTCGGGCCACCATGCGTTCTTCGACTCGGAGACTCCGAGGCCGGACGATCTAACCGCCACCGCCGACTGCTGGATCTCTGGATTTACTCTGAGCGCCATGCGGACCAACGCGTCGGGATCCAAACTCGCGGGGTCGAAGAGCGGCAAAGACTCCTCAACGAGTTCAATGGCACCCACCTCGTCATTTCCCAACCGCGTGCGCAGCGCGAGCACGGCACGGTCGTATGCCGTCTGTTGCTGCTGAAGTGCGAATGCTTGCTGCTCCACAGCCAACTCGGCGTTCAGTACATCGACGCGAGTCCGAAGCGCCAAGGAGAAGAGTCGTTCGGCGACGTTGAGGTCGATCGCGCGGGCATCCCCCAGTTCGGCCTCCGCACGCAGCAGCTCACGCTGTTCGAGCGCATCCATGTAGGAGCGCTGCACCTCAACCTGGAGTTCAGTAAGCGCCCGGGTCTCAGTAAGCGCACGATCTTCCCCGGTTAGTCCCTGACGTTTGTATGCATGCAGAAGGGACTGCCCCTGGAGCGCCCACGTCAGTCCCAACTGCTGACTGGTGTTCGAGAAATAATTCCAGTCAGCAGATGGATTCTGGATCGGGTTCCCGAAGTTGTCCTGACCGACGCGCTGGAGGTTGCCGGTGAATCCGGTGTTGAAGAGCGACACGCTTGCACGAGGCAACAGTTGGTCCAGCCATATCGTGCGCATCTCGACACTGTTCAGCGCTGCACTATTGCTCGCCTGTCGATATCCCGGGTTGTGCCCCTCAGCGATGTCGAGCGCATCCGACAGCGTCAGCCTGGACGCTCCGGAATCTTGTGCCGCTGCGGGCGCCACGAAGAGCAACGCGGCGAGCGTCGCTCCAAGGGCGGACCGTCGCATCATCGCCCTGGCCTCCCACCCTCAGCCGCAACATTCTCGACTAAACGGACCGGAGTATCATGCGCGAGGTAGTGGTGTCCGTCGACGAGAACGATCTCGCCTGCAGCGACCATGCCCTGTTCTTGACCCTCGGGCAGGATCTCGACGTGCGTGTCGCTTTCTCTGCCGGTGTTTACGTATCGCCACTTGGCCACGCCATTGCTGCCGTTGGGTTCGTAGACGAACAACATCTTCCGGCGGATCCCGTCACCACGTTCCAGTATCGCTGATCGAGGCACGATCACTCGATCCGGGAGCGCCTCCGCGTCGAGCGACACTTCGGCGTACATGCCCGGCTTGATCCGATGTTCCGGATTCGACAGCAACACCGTCACCCGGCCCGTCCGGCTTTCAGGATCCACAACCGGATTGATCGTCTCGATCGACCCTTCGAAGACCTCACCGGGATACGCCGCGAACGTCACCTCAGCCCGCCTGCCCTCATCCAAGAAGCCCAGTTCGGCCTCGAGCACTTGCACCTCGACTTTGATCGGATCCAGGTCCACGACCGTCATGAGTTCGGTACCCGCGGTCACATGCTGTCCCTGGACCACCCGGACGTCCGCGATGCGTCCACCGAACGGTGCCGTGGTTTGTGTACGGTCCAGCTGGAGCTCCGCCTGCCTCAGAGCGACTTCACGTTGATCGACCCCACTCCGCGACCGGGCAATCCGTTCGCGCTCGGCTCGGACCTGCGGGTCGTCGATCTCATCGTCGAAGAGCACGAGTTGCCGGTAGTCGGTCTCAGCGGAAAGCAAATCCGCCTGTGCCTGTGCGACGCCGAGCGCGTACTCGGTCGTGTCGACGAGGAGCAAGTTCGCCCCCTGTCGGACGCTTTGGTTCTCTCGGATCGGCACGGACTGAATCACTCCTGCCACCTGAGCGTTCACCATGGTGCGGCGGAACGCCTCCGCCTGCCCAGCTGCGCCGACGCGAATCCAAAGAGTGTCCAATTGGACCTCTGCGCCGAGTACGGGCTGCGGGACATCGGTCGAGAACTGACTGCCGCCGGTGGTCTCGGGAAGGTCTACACCCCCCGCGACTTCACCTCCCCCCTCTCCGTCGGCCGAATCGGGGGCCGCGGATCCGCCCAATCGCCACCAAACCCCGGCGCTCAAGCCACCCAAAACAATCAGTACAGTCACCAAGCTCAGAGTGCGCCTGGAAAAGCTCATTGTCATCCTCGACGTGCATGTGTGAGACAGCCAGGAGGTTCTGCGAAATGAACCGCTGCTGTGTTCGGAAGGTACGACGCACAAACCATGCGCGAACGTTGCACCGACACATGTAGATGATCGGCTAACGGCGCCAGATCAAGCTAAATACCGCATGTCGCCACCCGCCATGGCGGGGCGAGACTATCGGGCTCTAGCGGCCGTGATCAGGCCTCGGCCCCATAGGTGCGGCGGACGTAGTCCGAGAGGATGTCCTTGAATTCGTCCACCAGGCCGTCGCCTTTCAGGGTCACCGAGTGGCTGCCATCAATATATACAGGGGCCACCGGCTCCTCGAATGTACCCGGCAAGGAGATGCCGATATTCGCATACTTCGACTCGCCTGGGCCATTCACGACGCACCCCATGACCGCGACGTCCATTTCTTCGACACCCGGGTACTTTTCCTGCCACTCGGGCATCATCTCACGAATGTAGTCGGTGATGTCTTCAGCCATTTCCTGGAAGAACGTGCTGGTTGTTCGACCACACCCTGGGCAGGACGTGACCTGCGGCTCGAAGTGCCGAATCGCGAGGGACTGAAGGATCTGTTGTGCGACCCGCACCTCTTCCGCTCGGTCACCGCCGGGCTTTGGAGTGAGCGAGACACGAATCGTGTCCCCGATGCCGTCCAAGAGCAGCGGAGCGAGTCCAGCAGTGGTCGCGACGATCCCCTTCGTGCCCAAGCCAGCCTCGGTGAGTCCGAGATGCAGGGAATGTTCGGTCCGAGCTGCGAGCATGCGGTACACCGTAATCAGGTCACGAACCGTCGAGACTTTCGTCGAGATCACGATCTTGTCGTGAGCCAGGCCCACTTCCTCCGCGAGCGCTGCAGACCGCACAGCACTCTCCACCATCGCTTGGAGGAGAACCTCCTTCGCGCCTTTCGGTTGATCAGACGCCGCGTTGGCGTCCATCAACTCCGTGAGGAGTCGCTGATCCAACGAGCCCCAGTTCACGCCGATTCGGACAGGCTTGTCATGAGCGATCGCAACTTTGACGATCTCGGTGAAATTCTTGTCCCGATGTTTCGTGCCCACGTTACCCGGGTTGATCCGAAGCTTGGCCAACGCCTGCGCAGCGGCTTCGTACTTCGTGAGCAGCAGGTGCCCGTTGTAGTGAAAGTCCCCTACGATCGGGGTGGTGTACCCCTGGTCAGCCAACTGCGACACGATCTCCGGGACCGCCTGGGCCGAAGCATCATTGTTCACCGTAACCCGCACCAACTGCGACCCTGCGTCCGCCAGCAGCTTTACCTGGTCGACCGTGGACGCCACGTCGGCCGTGTCCGTGTTGGTCATCGACTGAACAACAATCGGGGCATCGCCACCAATCATGACGCCACCAACATTGACGGGGACTGTTTTTCTGCGATCTACCGGGATCACGCCTCACCTCGGACAGACAAGCGATGCAGGTGGCTCGGGGCACACCCGCGGTCAGAGTGAATCTACCCGACCCCATACTCCGTACCAAGGAATCGTATCAACGGATCACTCCCCGTCATTTGATCACCCTGATCGGTTGAAGCCATCGGGTCCCTCCATCATCTTTCCCACCGCGGACGCGTCCGCACAGGAGAGGTGGCAGAGCGGTTCAATGCACCAGTCTTGAAAACTGGCGGGCGAAAGCCCTCGTGGGTTCGAATCCCACCCTCTCCGTAGTAAGAGCCCGACAGGCTTTGGAGAACTCAAAAGCCGTCACAACCTATCCGTTCGAACCCACGCGATCTGCGAAGCAGAGCGCCTCGTGGGTTCGAGTCGAGCGGCCCGCCCAGCCAGCGCGAAGCGCCAAACAGTCCGACCCGCGAGACGAGCGAGGACGCAAAGCGCCGCAGCTCCATCCCACCCTCTCCGTTAGTTGGCACCGTACCGCACCGTCGTTGAACAGACGCGACGAGCTTTCTTTTCGCCTGCGCGTGCAGCGGACCTACTGAGTCGACGCTAGTGGCAACTTCCACACCGCGACCATCGCGAACACGAATAACGTCAACGCATATACGCAGATCCACGCGAAACTCGTCCACTCCACGCCGGCGCCAGTGATGAGCGCCGATGTCTCGCCCGCGGCGCGCGCACTCGGAGTGAGGTCAAAGAGATGCATGGGCGGCAGCAACACGTTTAGGATCTTCCCCCGAATGGACTCCGCCGCCGGATAGGCCGACCGAAGCGGATTGGCCAAGGCCATCAAGAATGCTGCGAAGATCCAGTCCAGCCGAGACACGCGCGAAAAGGCGAGGACCATGGAGCCAAGGAGTATGAAGCTCAGCGTGGCCTCGAGCGCAGCGGCGGCATCCCACGCATTCACCCCGAAGGACGCCAGGGTGACGAGGATGAGTCCCTGAACGGTCCAAAAGCCGAGCAGTGCACATCCAAACGTGGCCACGTAGTAGAGGGGCACGGGGACCGGCTTCGCGAAGTACGATCGGTAGTACCCGAGCCTGAAGTCCTGCCCAATGAGGCCATAGGTACCGATTAGAGTTAGGAATGTGGTCAGCGAGAGCATGACCTGGATGGCCTGACGACTCATCTGCTCAGGGGGTGGCGGCGTGGTCGCTGTGGAGAACGCGATCAACAGCGGTCCGATGAAAACCAAGGACACGACAACCATCGCGCCGCCACGGGTGAGCAGATAGTCGCGCAGGAGAAGCGGCAGATACGAGATCAGAGCCTGGGTCTTCATTTGCCCACCGCCTCATGGAATTCTGACTCGAGTCGACTGCGTCGCGGTGCGAAGGACCGGACAGAGGCCCCTCCCTCAAGCAGGGTACGAAGACCTCTGTTCAGGAAGTCCAACTCCCCGTCGACGGTCCACGCCACGCCTTGGTCAGTCGCTGGTGCCCGCGTCGCACCGGGGAAAATCTCCGGCACCGCCTCGATGTCTGTGGCTAGCACCAACAGGTAGTGCCTCGTCTCCCGTGTCTGCGACTCGGCCTGCAGATCGGTCACTCGGGTGAGCCGACCGTGGTCGAGAATGGCGACGCGATCTGCTACACGTTCCAGTTCGTTGAGGTTATGCGATGCGATAACGATGGCGCGGTCTGGACGGCGAAGCGTCCCGACCAGGTCTCGGAAACGGTCGGACCAAACTGGGTCAAGGCCGTGCGTCGGTTCGTCGAAGATGACAACGCTCGCGTCGCTGAGCAGCGCCTGAGCGATGCCGAGGCGTTGGCGATTTCCTTTCGAGAGCTGTTTCACACTCTTGCCGAGGTGTTCCTCTAGTCCCATCGACTCGATGGCTTCCTCCACTCGGTGTGCCCGCTCAGCCTTGGGCAGACCCGACAGAACGGCGAATCGGTTGAGAGCCCCCGTGACCCGCCACCATGGCGGAATCGCCACGAGCTCCGGCACATACGCCATCCCGTGTCGCTCCACGAAGCGACGAGGCTTCATGCCGTCAATATCGACACTGCCAGAGGTCGGAGATAAAAAGCCGAGGACGATGCTCAGCATGGTGCTCTTTCCAGCGCCGTTCGGGCCCGCGATGCCGACAACCTCTCCCGCGCCGAAGCTGAGCGTCATACCGGCCAGGGCGACGACCGGCTTTGGCGGGATCAGTGATCTGTACGTCTTGGTCACGTCGTGCAGTTGAATCACAGGCCGGGGCCTCGGGGCGGAAGGGGTGGTCGGCGAATGGCAGGGGCACTCAGCGCCTAGCATCTATGTTGTGGGCGGCCAGAGTTGGCAAGGAAGACGTGGCGAGGTAAGTCGAGCGGCCCGCCCGGACAGCGCGAAGCACCCACCCGAATCGGATCATCAGCTCGGCGGCCGACCTCCACGGACCCCACCGAGCCCTCCACGTGTTCTATAGGTCGATGAGCCACTCCGCCGAATCACGAAAGTCTGAGAAACCGAAACACGGGCGTCTCTTTGTATGGGGCGAACGTCTCGTGACGTTCGGCCTGTTGGTGTTTGTTGCCTACCGGCTTGGGCCGCAGCTCGGCGCTCTCACCGGAGTAGGCCCAGACGAGGGTCGGGTCCCTACTTATGAACTGGCCACACTCGATGGCGGGCTCATTACCTCCGAAGATCTCGCGGGCAAGGTCGTCGTCGTGAATTTCTGGGCCACTTGGTGCGGCCCGTGCAAACTCGAGATGCCCTCCCTGCAGTCGCTTCACGAAGACCGCGCCGACGATGGCGTTGCCGTCGTCGGGCTCTCGACGGATGTGGGCAGCCAGGCGGGAATCAAGGCATTCTTGATCGAACGCGACATCACGTTTCCCGTCGGCCGGGCCACGGCAGCGCACCGGCAGGCGTTTGGGGGCATCCATGGTACGCCCACCACCTTCGTGATCGATCGCTCAGGGGTCGTCCGCCATCGGGTGGTCGGGTACTTCGCTCCACCTGCGCTACGCGTGGCCGTGAATCGGCTCTTGAAAGAAGCGCCGGCGGCAGCCGCTATAGTGCCCTAAATGCGAAAAGCGGCCGACGACAGTGAGTGTCGTCGACCGCTGACTTACGAGTTCCTGAGGGCCGCTGCCTAGTGGCGGAAGAGCCGCCGGCCTGTGAAGACCATCGCCATCCCGTGCTCGTTCGCTGCTGCAATGACCTCATCGTCGCGGATTGACCCGCCCGGCTGAATCAGCGCTTTCACACCTGCCGCAGCGGCAGCGTCCACACCATCCCGGAACGGGAAGAAAGCGTCCGACGCCAGCACCGATCCAGTGAGGTCGAGCCCGGCATCGGCCGCCTTTCTCACCGCAAGCTTCGAGGAATCGACTCGGCTCATCTGGCCAGCCCCGATGCCCAGAACGGCGCCTTCACGAGCCATAAGGATCGCGTTCGACTTCACGCCGAAGATGGCAGCCCAGGCGAAGCGGAGGTCGTCCCACTCAGCCTCGGTCGGCTCACGGCCCGATGCAACGGACCAGTCAGGGTTCTCCACGGCATAGAACGGAGGAATAGGCGGCGTCTGAACGAGCATGCCACCGTAGACGGACCTCAGCATCCGCGGCTCCGGGACTCTGCACCAGTTCGCGAGGAACTCCTGACTAAACTCCACATTCTCCGGAACCTCCCCTTCGGAAGGCACCGGGCCTCCCTCGTAGGTCAGAAGACGGATGTTTTTCTTTTGGGTGAGCGTAGCCAACGCGACCTCGGAGTACCCAGGGGCGACGATGCACTCTACGAAGAGCTGAGAGATCAGATCGGCCGTGGCACCGTCCACTTCTCGGTTCACCGCAATCACCGAGCCGAAGGCGCTCATCGGGTCTGTCGCGAGGGCCTTCGTATAGGCTTCCGCCAAAGTGTCAGCGATCCCAAGGCCGCAGGGCGTCGTGTGCTTGATGATGCACACAGCGGGACGAGGTGATCGCGCAAAAGGCGACAGGGACAGTAGCGCGCCGTCCAGGTCGAGCAGGTTGTTGTACGACAGACTCTTCCCATGAAGCTGTTCGAGCGCGGACAGCCCGGCTGGAGTATCGGGGCCGTAGAACGCCGCTTGCTGGTCGGGATTCTCCCCGTAGCGCAATTCCTGGAGCCGTTTCAGGGACCCCTCCAGACGCTCCGGAAGCGCTTCCCATCCATCGCCCTCCAAGAAGTCGGCCACTGCCTTGTCATAATTACTGATATGCCGAAAAACCTTCGCGGCCAGCCGACGCCGAAGGGGTTCTGCATCGAGCGTACCATCAATCGCCGCAATTGCCGCGTCATAGTCTTCCGGATCGACAACAACAAGCACGTCTTTGTGTGACTTGGCTGCCGCACGGATCATGGTAGGACCGCCGATGTCGACCTTCCCCATCGCCTCGTCCACGGAGACATTGCCCCGCGCGACCGTCTCCCGGAACGGATAGAGGTTCACCGCGACCAGATCAATCGGACCGTAGCCCTGCGCCTCGAGCGCAGCCATGTCGTCTTCGCGATCCCGACGGGCAAGCAACCCGGCATGAATCGCCGGATGCAGCGTCTTCACCCGGCCGTCCATCATCTCGGGATGCTTGGTAACATCAGAGACGGAGGTCACCTCGAGGCCCGCATCACGGAGCGTCTTGGCGGTCCCACCGGTGGAAAGAAGCTCCCACCCACGTTCGGTGAGTGCACGGCCGAATTCGACGATAAGTGACTTATCGGATACGCTGAGCAGCGCCCGCTTCATGACATTTCCTCAGGAAGGATGTGGAGATGGGTTGGTTCTGCCGGGAGCGGCCCCGGCTCTTCACCGCGCCGGAGCGCGGCACACACGTGATGGAGGGCCGCGGGATAGAGGTTGTGCTCAATCTTGAGGACCCGGGCCTGCAGCGCCTCGGGCGAGTCACCAGCCTCAACAGGTACTCGCGACTGCGCGATGATCGACCCTTCGTCGTAACGCTCGTCGACGTAGTGTACGGTCGCGCCTGACCACGTCTCACCTGCCGCGAGAACGGCCCGGTGGACGTTCATCCCATACATCCCCTTCCCTCCAAACAATGGAAGCAGCGCAGGGTGGATGTTGAGAATTCGATTCCGAAATCGGGTAACAACAGCAGCCGGCAACAGTCGCATGTAACCGGCGAGACAGATGACATCTGCTTTCCAACCGTCGAGAGTGAGGAGCAGTTCCGAGGCCACTTCACTCGGATCACGATCCTTCGTGGGGATCACTGCAGCGGGCGTGTCGCAGGTGCTCGCCCTATCGAGCGCTTCGGCGGTGGGAGTGTTCGTGATCAACCCGGCAATCCGCCAATGGTCCGCACCTTGGGCCGAGTCGAGCAGGGCCTGAAAGTTCGTCCCACCCCCGGATGCGAACACAACAACATTGAGCCGCTCGCTCACGCCAATTCCCCTCGGTAGTGCGGCACGAGGAAGGGATTCCCCACCCGCTCGTGCCCCACCGTTGTCACCGGACCATGCCCGCTATGAAGAACGGTTTCGTCAGCGAGCGTCAGCACTTCCTCGCGGATCGATTTCATGAGTGTCTGAAAATTTCCGCCCGGCAGGTCCGTCCGGCCGATCGACCCCATGAAGACGACATCACCGGAAAGGGCTAATGGCTCTCCGACCGCCACGAAGATGACGTGCCCGGGGGAATGCCCCGGAGTAAAGCGTACATCGAATGCGCAGTCGCCGAATGTGTACCGCTGCCCGTGCTCGAGTTCGTGTGTCGGCGCCGGCTGATCCTTTGCCGTTAATCCGAACAGGCTCGCCTGCCACGGCAAGGCCATGTAGAGCTCGTAGTCGTCCCGGTGTAGCCAGATCGGCACCTCAGGAGCGAAAGCGCGAACGTCGTCGACGCCTTCGACATGGTCGAGGTGTGCGTGGGTGAGCAAGATCGCGTCGAGCTTCAGGTCACTGCCCTGGAGCGCAGCCACGATATCAGGTGCGGCACCGCCCGGATCTACGACAACGGCGTGGCTGGTTTCCGAGCAGGCGACTAGGTAGGCGTTCTCCCCGAACCCTCCACCAGTGAAGGTCCGGACATCCATCACGTCAGTCGCACCCCGAGAGAGAGACGTCGGAGGTCAAACCGTGAAGGAACTCCCGCACCCACATCCGCCGCTGGCACTGGGGTTTTTGAACGTGAACCCCTGCCCCATGAGGCTGGTCACGTAGTCGATCTCGATGCCTTCCAAGTACTGCGCCGAGAACGGATCTACGAAAACCTTCACACCCTGGATATCGATAACCTCATCGTCCGACTCCGGTGCGTCCTCGATGTTGAGGCCGTATTGGAAGCCGGAACAACCACCGGGAAGGACCGCCACGCGAAGACCCGCGGCGTCACCCTCCACACCGTGGTCAGTAATGAAGTCCTGGATTTTGTCCACCGCCGTCACCGTCAAGTTCATCATGGTGTCGGGTCCTCCTCGAAGGGTGTGGCGAGCACTCGTTCTGCTCGTCTGATGCTCTCTCTACCCTCCCCTCCGACCGGTGTTGCGGCCATGTGGGGGGTCGAGACCAGAAAGCTATCCGAGGCCAAAAATTGGGTCAACGGCCCAGGCTTTTCACGATGAGACCAGCAGCCGCCTGGAGGTCGTCGACAACCGCGATCTGCTCGGGGGCGTCACCCTCCAACTCCCTTCCATACCCTGTCCTCACAAGAATTCCGCGCCCCCCCAGTTCGATCGCAGGCACGACATCGGTGAGCTTGTCACCAATGAAATACGACTCCTCGAAGTCCAGCCCTAATTCTCCCGCCGCCTGCCGATACATCCCGACTCCTGGCTTTCGACAGTCGCAGTGGCCCGTGGTTTCGGGGTGATGTGGGCAGAAGTACGTGCCATCCAGCGCTGTCCCAGCCTCGCCCAGAATATCGTCGAGCCTCTTCGCGACCGCGTGATAGTCTTCGACGGAATAATGCCCCTTCGAGATGCCTGCCTGGTTGGTCAGGAGAACCAATGCGAAGCCCGCGTCACGAAGCGTGCGCAGCGCCTCCAGAGCGCCAGGGAAGAGCACAACACCGTCCGGGTCCGACAGATAAACCCTCTCCTCGATGACAGTGCCGTCCCGATCGATGAAAACGGCTGGACGCAGTCCACTCATCGTTCAGGGGGCGCCGGAGACGGGACCGATCGCTTCAACCACCACCCGAATCACATCGGCTTCCTGCCCTGGGAGGACAGTCCTGGGGTCCAGGACCACCCGGTCGCTTACGATACGGGCGACGACGGGCGGGCTCCCAGCCCTGAGGCGCACGGCCACTTCGCTCGCGCCCGCGCTGGTAGTTGGCAAGGCGACGACGGCGCTGTCGAGCGTCACTCCCGGATACGTTCCACCTCCGACCGCGCCCATCCCGTCTACGACCTCGGCACTCACTCCCGCTTCGGAGAGCGCCGAAGCCATCGACTCAGCTCGTTCCGATAACTCCTGCACATCGGCCCCCAGCATGCGCAGCGTCGGAATCTCTACGACGGCCCTGGATCGGTCCCGGTAGAGCCGAAGCGTGGCCTCTAATCCTGCCAACGTCATCTTGTCGACGCGGAGTGCGCGACAAAGCGGGTTCGTACGCAGCGCCGCGATGTGGTCCTTGCTCCCAAGGAGCAGGCCAGCCTGCGGCCCGCCCAGCAATTTGTCTCCAGACACGGCGACGACGTCCGCGCCGGCCTTGAGCGAATCCACGGCGAGGGGCTCCTCAGGCAGTCCCAGTTCTTCTGCCCGAACGAATAAGCCCGACCCAAGGTCATGGATGAGGGGCACACCAGCTTCGCGAGCAAGATCCGAGAGCTCGGCGACTTCGACGTCTTCAGTGAAGCCGGTGATCCGGAAGTTCGACCGATGCACTTTCAAAATCGCCGCCACACCACCGTTCTCCACGGCTCCCCTGTAGTCCGCGATCCGAGTCCGGTTCGTGCTCCCCACCTCGACCAAGCCTGCACCGGACCGTTCGAGAATATCCGGAATGCGGAACCCACCACCGATTTCGACCAGCTCTCCTCGGGACACCACAACCTTTTGACCCCGAGCGAGCGTGTTCAACGCAAGAACGAGCGCAGCGGCGTTGTTGTTTACGACCAGCGCGTCTTCAGCCCCGGTCAGCTCGCGGAGCAGCGACACACAATGGTCGTACCGCGAACCGCGGGCCCCAGCGTCGATGTCGTACTCTAAGTTCGAATACCCTCGCGCCACAGCAGCCATGGCCTGGGCCGCGACATCCGCCAAGGGTGCCCGACCGAGGTTGGTGTGCAACACGACTCCCGTGGCATTAACCACCTCCCTCAAAGAGGGCACCGCATCTCGCTCCAGCACGTCTGCCACATCAGCGACGTAGGAGGCAGTCTCACTTAGTCCGCGTCGTACATCGCCTGCGGCGATCGCCCCACGGACCCCATCGAGGACCCTCCTCGCGGCCGCCACGACTCGTTCATGTCCGTAGTCACCGACAAGGCCAACGAATTCTTCGGCAGCGAGCAACGCGTCGATAGACGGGATACTTCGGCGAGGATCCGTCATCGCCTCAACCCGAGCACACGCACCGTATCGATGGCCTGCGTGGAGTCCGCAGCCAGCGTGTCGATGATGTTGGCCGTGTCCTGAACAGCCGTCGTGTCTGCCGGAGTCGAATCCTGCGCGGGAGGTGGCTCCAGGACTAGCGCCGCACCACCACCACCGAGGGGAACCGCAGCAATGTTCCGGACCCCGGAAACCACGACCTGATAAGCGGTGTTGGGCACGAGTGTCATGTCGAGGGTGACGACGATCTGCTGGCTTGGCAGTCGCTCTCCTCCGGGCCCAGTCAGTCCTCGCGACGCCGGATTCTGCGAAGTTTCTGAGTCCACCTGGAGCCTCGCTTGAGGCCTTCCGTTCAACCCTATGGGCGCGCTCCGGCGAGTCGGAGAATCGGCCAATACCCTTTGGATGACACCGGTAGGGTCGGCCGCGGCAGTGGCGGCGGAATCAGCCACGACGTCACCTGCTTCTGCGGCTGCGATGCTGTCCTGCCGTTCAGCCTCTACCTTGAGCGAGTCGGCAGCGGCCCGAGCCGCATCACGGGCGACTCCATCGATCGAATCCAGGACAGCAAACGAGTCGGCCACGGCTTCGGCGTACGCGACGTAGTCATGAACGTGCCTGGCCTGCCCGAAACCCACCTCCGTGCTGTCCTCATTGAGGACGATCGCCACACCGACATTTTGCAGCGGGATGGTCGGGTCGAGGAAGTCGTCGAATTCGAGAAGGAGCGTAATGGAGTCCAACGCTTCCACACTCGTGATGATGGCCGGTGTGGTATCCGGTCGCAGCACTGAAATGTTGGCAGTAAAAAGCGTGTCACCCACACCGATCAGCTGCCGAGTGAAGCCTTGAATCTCAGATGCGTCGAGCGTGTCATTCCTGTTCTGATCCTCGAAGGCTGTGATCTGATAACGCCCGTCCGGAATGAACCGGAACGCGTAGACCCCGCCCGTGTCCGTTCTGGCCACATGCACAGCGGAATCTGCCGGGTTCCCCCCGCTGTTCGCGGGAAGTGCCTGGACTTCATAGTTGGCGGCACCTCGACCGGTAATGCGGTCCCACACTACGCCCGCAATGGTCGTGGGCTGCGGCTGTGGCCCCGTAGAGAACACCAACTCGAACGGGTCACGCATCTGGTTGCTGAACAGGTCCCTCACCTCAGGTAGCAGGGTGACCCGATAGACGTAACCTGGCTTGAATCCACCATCGATCTCGATGATTACGCTACGTCGCTCATGCTTCACACGGACGTCACCCGTGCGCGGCGAGATCACCACAGCGTCGTCGAGTGCCCCCCCAGCGCCTCGTTCGCTGATTCGCTCGTCAAAGTCGAAGCGTACCGGTCCGTTGAAGTCAGGGACGATCGCGAACGTATCCGGGAACGTTGCCACTACCACAGGCGGACGGACGTCTTCAGGGCCCCCCGGCGGGACGCCCTGCTGGGCACACGCGGCCACGAAGCCCACGAGCCCCATCGAAAAGCCGGTAGCCAACAACCGAACGCGCTTCAGGAGGCACCTCCCTCCAACTCGGTCAGCTTCTCTCGAAGCTTCGACGCCTGTTCCTGGAACTGCGCCAATTTGTCGCGCTCTTTTTGCACCACATCGTCCGGCGCTCGTGAGACGAAATTCTCGTTCTCCAGCTTCTTGGCCGTGCCCGTAGCTTGGCCCTGTAGGCGCGTGATCTCTGCGGTGAGTCGCGTACGCTCCCGGTCCAAGTCGATGACCCCGTCAAGAGGAAGGAACAACTCCGCCCCACCCGCCAAGACGGCATGCGCGCCGGCACCTGTGCCGGGCTCGGTCTCGAACCTGTTTACGCGCGCCAGCCGTTCCAGAGACGGGAGCTGGGCGGCAAGCGTCGCCGTAAGATCAGCATCTGCACCGACGCAGTGAATTGTGATTCGCCCTCCCTCAGGTACCCCGTACTCCTTCCTGAGACGACGCACCTCGACCACGAGTTCCTGCAGAACGGCCATGTCCCTCTCCGCCGCAGCGTCATTGTGCGCATGCGCGCCTTCCGGCCATGGAGCGATGATCAAATCATTCGGACGATCCGTCCCCGCTGGCCATGGGAGCCGAGCCCACAGTTCCGTCGTTACAAAGGGCATGATCGGATGCAAGAGCCGAAACGCTTGGTCGAGAACGAACACCAGTGTGGAACGGGCAGCCTCTCTCGTCGTGGGTTCCGCGTCATCGAACAACCGTGCCTTCACCAGCTCCAGGTACCAGTCACACACATCACCCCAGAAGAAGTGGTAGAGGCTCTCAGACACATCGTGCAGCCGGTACCGCGCGAGACCGTCTGTCGCGTCTTGAGCAGCCTTCTCCACCCTCGACAGGATCCACCGGTCTTCCAGCGCGAGGTCATTCTCCACCTCTGCCAACGGCTTCACCGGCCCGTCGCCAATGCTCAGGAGAGCGAATCGTCCGGCATTCCAAATCTTGTTCGCGAAATTGCGCCCATTCGCGAATGACGCCTCTACGTCTTCGTGGTCGAGGCTGATGTCGGTCCCGACCGCCGCCTGACTGATCAGCGTGTACCGCATCGCATCCGCGCCGAACTGGTTCACGACCTCCAGCGGATCGATCCCGTTGCCGAGCGACTTGGACATCTTGCGGCCCTTCGCGTCCCGCACGGTTCCATGGAGATACACCTCGGTGAACGGCGGTTCATCGAAGAACTCGTATCCCATCATGATCATGCGCGCGACCCAGAAGAAGAGGATCTCGGGCGCGGTGACCATTGAGTGCCCCGGGTAGAACGCGTCCACATCAGGCGTCTTCTCAGGCCACCCGAATACAGAGAACGGCCAGAGTTGCGACGAGAACCATGTGTCCAACACGTCTGGATCTTGCTCAAGCACGGTCGATCCACATTCCCCGCATCCCGTCGGGTCCTCGCGGCCCACCGTTTCGTGCCCCTGCTCGCAGTACCAAACGGGAATCCGGTGCCCCCACCACAACTGCCTCGAAATGCACCAATCCCGGATGTTCTCCATCCAGTGCTCGTACACCTTTTGCCAATGCGGCGGAGTAAACGTGATCGTACCGTCCCGCGACGCCTTGAGGGCCGGCTCTGCCAGCGGGCCCATTTTCACAAACCACTGTAGGCTCAGACGCGGCTCGACCACGGTGTCGCAGCGATAACAATGCGGCACAGAGTGTGTATGGTCGCTTTCGCCGGACAGGAGTCCCAACTCGTCGAGCGCCTTGAGGACCGCTTTTCGCGCGGCGAAACGTTCGAGTCCCTGGAACGCCTCCGGAACGTTGTCGTTCATGTGGGCGCCGGGAGTCATCACGTTGATGACCTCGAGGCCGGTCCGGCCGGCAATATCGAAGTCGTTCGGATCGTGCGCCGGGGTCACCTTGACCATACCTGACCCGAAGGCGGCATCTACATGGGTGTCCGCCACGATGGGAATCGTCCGACCTGTAAGCGGGAGGCGAGCTTCCGCACCCACGAGCGCCTGATAGCGTTCATCCTTCGGGCTCACCGCCACGCCAGTGTCACCGAGCATAGTCTCAGGACGAGTCGTAGATACCGTGAGGTACCACGTACCGTCTTCGAGTTGGCCGAGCGCGTCGGCGCCCGCTTTTGCAGCTGCCTCCGCTGCGCCGAACGCCGATTCTGCGAGGGGGTACCTCAGATGCCAGAGCTTGCCCTGGGACTCGTGGCCCTCCGCTTCCTCGTTGGAGAGCGCGGTGAGACACCGAGGGCACCAATTGATGATGTACTCGCCGCGGTACACGAGTCCCTTTTCGTACAAATGCACAAAGGTCTCGCGCACGGCGCGGCTCAGGTCCTCATCTAGAGTGAAGCGCGTGCGATCCCAATCGCACGAGGCCCCAATGGCCTTCAATTGGTCGAGAATGACCCCACCCGTCTCACCCACGAAGCGCCACACAGCTTCGACGAACTTGTCCCGACCCAAGTCATCCCGGTGGCATCCATCTGCGGCGAGGCGACGCTCGACCACGTTCTGCGTCGCGATGCCCGCATGGTCCGTACCTGGCACCCAAAGGGCCGCCCTACCCCTCATCCGCTGCCAGCGGATGAGCACGTCCTGAATAGTGGTGTTGAGCCCGTGCCCCATGTGAAGAACAGCGGTCACGTTCGGAGGGGGAATCACGATCACATATGGATCGGCGCCATCCTCCAGCACGCGTGATGCGGGAACGTGGAAGTACCCGCCGTCCTGCCAAGCCTTGTAGCGGGCAGGCTCGATGGCCTTCGGATCAAGTCGTGGGGCGAGCTCTTCAGACAACTTCACTGCTCCGATCACACGGGTGCGGGGTTCCTTCGAACATAGGCCTGAAAGATGGCGAGGTCTTCTGAGGTTCGGAACCGGCTATACGGCCTTCCGACCGGGCAAGTTCCCATGTTCCCGCAGACTAGCTAGCCCCGACCCTCGGTACACCCCGAGACGCTTACCCTCGATAGAGCGGAGTCTCCCGCGTGAAGGGCGACACCTCCTCGAACGGCTCGACCTTCACCGCTTCGAAGAATTGGGCTGGAATCCTAAGAAAAGAAGCCACTACCGTCGGGCCGAAATGCACGCCTGAGCAGCGCTTCACTTCGGCGATAGCATCAGGGTGCGTCCGCCCCACCCGATACGCCCAACTTGAAGTGATGCCGTCGTACTCGTCGCACACCGCCATGATCTGAGCGATCATCGGAATACGGTCGCCTGACAGTCCCTCCGGATAACCCGTCCCGTCCCAACGCTCGTGGTGCTACCGAGCACCCGTCGTCAGGTGCTGCAGGGAGGGGATACTCTCCAGAATGTCTCCACCGTCTGAAGGATCTTCCCTGATGCACGAGAACTCCTCCTCGGTCAGGCGACCCCGCTTAGTCAGCACGCGAAGAGGCACCGCGAGCTTGCCTAGATCATGAAGATACTCGCCCGGCCACAGGGTGTCTTTCGTCCTTTCCTTCAATCCGATCTGCTCGACAGAGGAGATTCAAGGTATAACGGGGTCCAACATGGAGAGTCAGGCCCAATATTTACGTGCTGGGATCAGCGGCGCGCGCGCGTCGTGTCTGGACGTACCGCCCGCTCGCGGTTGCGGCGTTCACGGATCGCGTCTTGGCGCTCTTTCCACGACTCGATCACTTCGGCGCGGGCGCCCTGCCGCTGGATCTCCTCCCACTGCCACATACGCTCTGCGACCTCATCTCGCTTGCCCACGGGCACACCGAAGATGTGGGTCCCGGGCAGGACGGTGTCACCCAAGTAAATCTTTCCGTCCGCGAAGCCCCAGCGCTTCCCATCGTCGTCCGTGAAGGTCCAATCGGTGAGCTTACGTTCGGCCTCTTCAACGATCGCGAGCGAGTCGTAGAATTCCCCGATACGACCCGCCAAGAGGAGCTCTTCACGCTGTCGATCAGATAACTTGGTAATCGTCTCCTGGATCGGCTGCCACAGCCGGGCATCCGAGAAGCGAGGCCGAATACGCTCCGCTCCACTGATTGGCAGCGGGGCGAACTCCCCGGCACCTGGGTCACCTTCGATGCGCACCGGCAAGGGAGTCACATTCGGGGTCTCGACTTGCTCGATCTCCTCCGGGTCCTCTGGCTCTTCTGGATCGACCGTTGTCGAGACCTCGACGAGGTCGAGCATCTGAAGGCCTCGTGGCTCCCCGGCGGTGGTCGGTGGCCGGAAGCTCATACCGTCCGGGCGAAGAAACCGCGTCGCAACGGGGAACATCAAGACGGCCAGGACGTGGATCGCGAAGGACAGAGCGAAGGCGATGGCCACGACTCGGCGTGAACCGAGGCCCGACCGCCTGTGGTCGTTACCCCGGCCCGGGGACTTTCCCGATTCGCCAGGCCGTTGATGCATTCGTCTTCCTAACCCAGGTCGTGAAGGCGGTTCCTAAACCACCGCGCTTCCCCCGTGTTCTTAAATAACGCGCCCAAGGCGCTTCGCCGCCTCGACAAGCCGCTCCGCACTCACGGTCAACGCGATCCTGAAGAAGCCCTCGCCGCCCGCCCCAAGCGAACTGCCCGGCAGCACGATCACTCCCTCTTGTTCCAATGCCCGTGTCGCAAACTGCTCCGAAGCCTCGCCTTCTGGGACCGGCACCCACACGTACATGGTTGCCTGCGGCGACACGACAGAATATCCGGCGTCATTAAGCGCCTTCACAACGGCATCTCTCCGTCCCTCAAACGCGGCCACGTTCCCCGGCACCCATTCGGCCCAGCTCTCCAGTGCCGCGACGCCCGCCGCCTGGATCCCCATGAACTGTCCTGTGTCCATGAAGGACTTCACACGTGATAAGACGCCGATGGCCTCTGCATTCCCCACAGCCCAACCCAACCGCCACCCCGTCATGTTGTATGTCTTGGAGAACGAGTGGAACTCGACGGAAACGTCCTTTGCTCCATCGAACTCCAAGATGCTGCGCGGTCGATAGCCGTTAAAGGCGATCTCGGAGTATGCGTTGTCCTGGAGGAGGATCGCATCCTGCTGGCGGCAGAAGTCGACGGACTCCTCTAGGTAGGCATCCGGCGCGACAGCGGTCGTGGGATTATTCGGGTAGTTCAGATACAGCATGCTGGTGCGGTCTCGGACATCGTTCGGGATGTCTTCCAGCGGGATCAGAAAGTCATTCTCCGGCCGAAGTGCCACTCTGTGGGCTTCGCCGCCCGAAAGGGCGATGCCGCCCGCGTACGCCTGGTATCCCGGGTCCGGGATTACCGCCACGTCACCGGGATCCAGGTAGCCGAACGGCAGATGCGCGATACCGTCTTTCGAACCGATGAGGGGCAATATCTCTGTCCAAGGATCGACCTCCACACCGAAACGCGTGGCCATCCAGGCTGCCACACTCTCACGGAACTCGGGCAGACCAGACTGAAAGCCATACCGACCGTATTTCTTTTCGCCGGCCACCTCTCGGAGACGCTCCGTTACGGCCGGGGGCGGATCGAGGTCGGCGTCCCCTGCGCCGAGGTCAATCACATCTACCCCGTCTGCCACCAAGCGCCGCCGGGTCTCCTTCATGGCAAGGAGGGGATACGGGGGCAAATCGCCCATTCTGGAACTCGCTCGGGTCATGAAGCCTCCAAGCGGACCGGATTGGACACAGACCCGACACCCTCAACACTCACGTGGACCTCATCGCCGTCCGACAGTGGCCCAATACCGTCCGGTGTCCCCGTCGCGATCACATCTCCAGGGAACAACGTCATGAAACGCGTGATGTGCTCAATGAGGACGGGAATCGAGAATACCATGTCTGACACCGGAGCATCCTGCCGTACCTCTCCATTCACTTTCGTGGTCACGCGGAGCCCGTCAACGTCAATGTCTTGGATCGGGGTAACGGAGCCGATGGGGCAAAAGGTGTCGAAGCCTTTCGCACGACTCCACTGGCCGTCCGAGCGCTGCAGGTCACGAGCAGTCACGTCATTGAGGGGTGCCAGCCCAGCCACATGGCCCCAGGCATCGGCCGCATGCACATGTCGAGACTCGACACCGATTATTACCCCGATTTCACCCTCGTAGTCGATCCGGCCAGCCCACGTCGGGATGACGATCGTGTCTCGCTGCCTCACGATGGACGACGGTGGCTTGAGGAAGATCAAGGGCTCGGCGGGGACGTCGTTGCCGAGCTCCGCTGCGTGTTTGGCGTAGTTCCGACCCACGCAGACGATTTTGGACGGGAACGGGAGGGACATTCAGATCTCCTAGGGGCACAGCTATAGAAACACGAAGAGGCCGCTCGAACCTAGTCCGAGCGGCCTCCACAGTCATCCGGTTGCGGCCGGGGTCAGCCCTCGGCCGGCTGGGTATGGATCCAAGTCCCGATCAAGGCGCCACATCCCGCGATCGCGAGAAAGCCGGCGATCACCATATACCAAAAGCCCAGGTCGGCGTGGCCATTCGCCCATCCGGCGTTGCCGGTGCGAAAGGCACCGAAGGCCATTCCGAGCCAAACTACGCCCACGCCCATTCCGAAGATCCGTTTCATGGAACCCATCACTTGTTGAGTGACCTGGCAGGCCCAGGGGCCCGGCAACGAAGGAATCTAGGGGCCAGAAGCGGTGCAACCAAGAGGCCCCGACCGACTCAAGACTCTCCGTAAAACGCAGCAACCTTGCGGCGAACGTCGGTCCAGGCACCCTTCACGAAAGGCGCGTCTGGAAGCGACTCTCGGAGATACCGTCCATATCGCTTGGAAACGATACGGTCGTCCAAGATGAGAACCGCCCCGCGATCCGTACGCGACCGAATCAGTCGCCCGAATCCCTGCTTCAAGCGCAATGCTGCATGGGGGAGCATGAAGTCGTGGAATGGGTCGCCACCGGCACGTTCTATGGCCTCCATTCTCGCCGCCGTGATGGGTTCGGTCGGGACCCGAAACGGCAGTTTTTGGATGATGAGCCCGCGGAGCGGATCACCGGGGACATCCACACCCTCCCAAAACGAAGAGGTGCCAAGCAGAATACCGCGGCCAGCCTTCGTAAATCGATCCAACAGCCGATGGCGGGTGTCCTCCCCTTGTACGAAAAGTGGCCATTTCCCGTCCGCTCCCCGGACCCTCAATAATTCCGCTACTCGCCTCAGAGCGCTATGGGACGTGAAGAGGACGAAAAGGCCCCCGTCACTCATCTGGGCGAGCTCGATCGTGATCTCTGTCGTCGCCGCCTGGAACTCACTCGCCCCTCCCTCCGGAGCGGGCAGGTCGGTCGGAACTACAAGTAGGGACTGCTCCGCGAAATCGAAGGGGGACAGCACCTTACGTTCATGTATCTCAGGCACATTCTCTATGTGTTTCAGATGCGCTTGGTCTAGGCCGAGCCTGCCTTTGAGAAAATCGAAGCGGTTCCGGGTCGTCAGCGTGGCCGAAGTAAGCACGGTCGTATCGGCTCGGGTGAACAGGCCATCCACGAGTAGCTCCCCAAGGTCGATCGGAGCCGCAGCCATGACGATGTTCCGGTGCTTCCCCTGCCCCCGAGTCTCAAGCCAACGAACGAAGGTGTGAGACTCCTCGTCCGGGGAGAGGACCAATTGGAGTCCATGCGTAGCCCCGGAAATGCGCCGTTCGACAGAGCGGATGTCCAACACCCTGCCCTGTAGCGCGTCCGTGATCTCTTCAAACACTTCAATGCGCGTGCGCAATTCTCTCAATTCACGCTCGAGTGTGTTCAGCGACGACACCGTCGCGTTCAGCCGTTCCCGGAGATCCTCACGATCTGCTGGTTCCCCAATACCGGACGGCCCAAGCCGCACAGTGCTCTCCCCAGGAGGCACGAAGAACTCCATCGTCTCAATGAAGCCTTCGACGCTGGCGCGAGCACGGGAAAGCGCTGGTCGCACCCGATTCTCCAGCCGTTCACGGAGATCAGGGCCTTGGTCGAATCCCGCCAAGGCCTCGTGAACCGCGGTGAGGACGCCCCTCCCCCTACGATCGAGCCTCGAGAGCATCCGAAAGAGTCCAACTCGGGTCAGTTCGACACCAAGGTGCGACGTAGCCGCGTCTTCAACATTGTGGGCCTCGTCCAGTACGACCCGAGTATATGCCGGGAGCACCGCGGCTTGGGTGTAGTTCTGCGTGGCACGACGGACGGCAAGGTCGGTGAACAGCAGGTGGTGGTTCACGATCAGGACCTCAGCCGATGCCGCTTTCCGCCGCGCATTCTGATAAAAACAGGCCTGGAAGTGCGGACAGCGGGCCCGGAGGCACATATCCGGGTCGCTTCGGACCTCATCCCAGGTGTCGTTCTGCGGCGTAAACGGGAGGTCCGACCGGGAACCGTCTTCGGTCGATTCAACCCACTCCAGCAGCGCTCGCATCTCTTCGGCCCTGTCATCCTCGAATAGTGAGGCCTGGCCCTCCGCCGCCAGAAAAGCCCGGCGGATGGATATGTAGTTTCCCCGCCCCTTTACTAGAGCCCATCGGACATCCCCGACGATCGACTGGACCAGCGGTAGGTCCTTCCTGGCGAGCTGTTCCTGGAGGTTGATGGTATTCGTGGAGAGGACCGTGCGTTCGCCGTTTTCCTGTGCCCATCGCACCGCGGGAATTAGGTACGCGAGGGACTTGCCCGTCCCCGTCCCCGCCTCAACGATGGAGACGCCCCCTTCGTTGAACCGATCCACCACGCTTCGGAGCATCTCTCGTTGCCCCGGACGGTCTTCATACCCCGGGAACCTTGCGGCCAGGGCCCCTCCAGGCGCGATGAGCGCATCTAGGCCGTCAGCGTCGAGGGGCACCACGACGCGCGGCGCCGGCGGCTCGACCACGACATACAACTTTGTCGCGGCATTATCCACGATCGCCGTCCCCATACCCTGTTCATACAGGTGCGCCGCGACGTTCATATCCGCGTCGGATGGCTCGAGCACTCCGCTCGGGTGGTTATGAATCATGACCCCACCTTCTTCGGCGTCTCGGGCTGCAACGAGGACAGCGTCGAAGTTGCCGCGAGATACCGCTCGAGGCTCCGTGATCACTCGGTCCGCGTCGACCTTGGCAAGGAAGCATACCTCCCGACCCCCCGCACGCTCGATCTCCGCACTGATCCGAGCACTCGCGTCACTCGACAGTGACAAGGGTGTGGGAGGAGGGGCGGAGCGTTTGGGCCCTGCTGGCGCATCCTCCTCCTCCAAACCGTCCAACCCGACCAGGACTTCCTTGGGAAGACGTAGAGGGAAACCGTCTGGGACGTCGCCGGGACTCAAGTCTTGAGCTTCTGCTTCTTCGCGGCCGGGAAGAGGACGTTGTTGAGAATCAGACGATATCCAGCCGAATTCGGATGCAGAGCCAGGTCCGTCGGAGGATCCCCAATTTGGTGCTCTGGATCTTCGGGGTCATGGCCGCCGAAATACGTCCAAGTGCCTTCACCCAGATTGCCATGCACGTACTTCGCCCAGCCACCCTCCTGGGCGAGAACGATCGTGCCGGACTTGATGCGGTCCTCACGGAACGACGTCGTGAGTCCGTAAAAATCGGGCAGAACCGACTCATGGTTCTGAGTCAGCATGGAGGGAACCGGATCGAACTTGGCGGAGAAGTCGAAGAGAGTATAGACACCAAGTTCCTTCCGCCACGGCGTGTTCACCTGATGCCCGTCGATGTCGGAAAAGGAACTCACCGACGGCGCGATCTGCACCTCCGCACCTTCGAAAGCGAGCGTTTGCCCCCAGTCCATTTGAGCTGAAGCGTTCGCGTCAGGGGGAGTTCCGTCCGAATAGGCAGCAGAGATGTCCACGTCTCCCGCTGCCAAGGCGAGTTCGAGCGTTTCAGTCGCTGAACACATGGCAAAGAGGAACCCGCCGTTCTCGACGTATGCGCGCATGCGCGCGGCAACCTCTTTTTTCAACGCGGGCACATCGGAGAAGCCACCAGAGCGCGCCACCTCCTGATTACGTGCCACCTCCTCCTGAAGCCACGGTGCCCCCGCGTACGTCAGATAGAACTTCGAGTACTGACCGGTGAAGTCCTCATGGTGCAGATGGATCCACTCATAGTCGTTCAGGTCCTCGTTCAGCACTTGAGGGTCCCAAATCGTCTCGTATTCAATGCCGGCGTACTCCAGTACCATGGTGACCGCATCATCCCACGGGGTGGAATTTGGCGGCGTGTAGATCGCGACCTTTGGGGCACGCTCGAGCGGAACAGCCTCCATGTTCGAGCCCGCAATCGTCGCTCTAATGCGTGCCTCCGCAGAAGCATCAACCGTGGAAATCGATACGCCCCTGACGGCTGCCTCACGCCGCAACTCAGGCGTGTCCGGCAATAAGAACGAGCCCCCGCGGTAGTTGAGGAGCCATTCGCTCTTCTCGTCCTGTTGGAGCGCCCAGTACGTCAGGCCGTAGGCTCGTAGATGGTTCTGTTGCTGCCCGTCCATAGGAACGAGGAGCCACTGTGCCTCTAAAGAAGCCGGCGACAACACGACAACCATCATCAGGGTGGCAGAGACCACGGTCCACAGGCGCTTCATCGGGTACGTCCTCTCAGGCGCTCGAGTTCGAGGCGGGCATCGGGAACCACAGCAGCGTTCGGTCGCGCGATAATGAGGCTCTCGAGCAAGAGGATGGCGTCTGCCACCCCACCGGGAGTACGCGCCTTATGGCGGGCCAGAGAGAGGGACGCTTCGCCGAACTCCGGCGTGTCTTCATAGGTGGCCACCAAGATCTCTCGAATGGAGGCGGCAACTCTACTGGCGCCTGCGCGGTCAGCGATGCGAGCCGCCTCCGCTACCAAAGGCGCACGCTCCTCTTCTTCGAGTTCGCCGGCGGCCTCCGCCAGTATCTGCGCGGCAGCGGCGCCTTGACCTCGATGCGCGAGGACGCCCGCTTCGGCAAGCAAAACCGCACCGGTCTCGGAAGCCCTCCCCATGAGCCCTGCGAACTGAATGATGTCGGTGGCCTCTGTGGGGGGAAGCCCACCAATGGCCAGGAGAAGGGCTCTTCGTCCAGCTTCGAGCTCACCCGCGTCCAAGAGCAAGTAACCCCGTTCCAGGCCGCTCTTCGGACCTTCGATACCCTCGAGGACTGCCGCGGCGCCTCCTAGGTCGCCGCGTGCTTGAAGGCCGCCAGCTACGGTGGCCGCCAAGTCGTCCAACTCCGGCGCGTTCGGGAAGGCATCCCTGAAGTCCCTCAGAAGTACACCTAGGAGACCCGGGTCGGACTCTGCACTCTCGAGGCGAATCACCTGCGCGGTCGCACGCCTGCGGTCGACCGATCCTGGAGAGAAGGAATCCGCGACCCGCCGCTGGGCGTCCAGAGCCGTTGCTGTATCTCCGTTGGCGAGCGCCACATCGATGATTCGTTGGTCGAATTGTCGCCGCTCGGACGGGCTGGAGGCATCTTGACCCAATTCGTCGTACGCCCACGAAGCGGTGCGCGCGAGGTCACCTTCACGGGCACGCCGTGCAACGTCGGCCAGGAAGCTGGCTCGCGCCCTCTCTTCCAGATCGGCAGCCACCGACTGCGCGAGGTCGAACGACTCTTCCTCCAAGCGGAGATCGAGCGCGACGCGCGCGCCCGCACGGCGCCTGGCAAGCACGTCAGACTCCCCGAGAAGCCCCACGAGTTGCTTGCCGGCCTCCTCTGCCCCTTCGGTCAAACCCTGCACTCTCCGAGCGATGGCGGCAGCCTGTGCCCCATCATCGCCAACCGCGAGCGCCCACTCTTCGACGGCGACCTCACGGTCGCCCATGGCTGCGTGGAGATCTCCCACCTCCAGGGCGAGCGCCTCTGGGCGGTCCATTTCGCGTCGTCCCTTGAGCAGGACGCTCAAGGCTCGTTCGGACCCAAACGCCCGTTCGTACACCCGAGCGACCTCCCGATAGGGGACCTCACTGTCCTCATCGAGTTCGAACCACAGTTCAGCCTCTCGCTCCAACTCGTCGAGCGAGTCCAGCTCCATGAGGAGTCGGAGCTTCAAGTAGCGGACGCCCGAGGAAGACGGCTCGTGTTCCAAAAAGGTGTCCACCGCGGGAAGAATCCTGGCGGTCTCACCCTTCGCGCGAAGCACCCGCTCCAGGGCGTGTAGTCCTCCGGACGAAGCTGGATCGGCCTCGAGGAGTTGCCTAAGGAGCTCCTCGGCCCCGGCGAAGTCTCCTCGCGACTCACGGGCCGCGGCGTCCCGCAGAAGGCGCCCTTCACTACCGTTGCGACGACCCTGGGCGGAGCCGGCCGCAGCCGTCAGCGCGAGAGCGATCATTGCAATGCCGAGCAGGCGGAAGTCGAAGAAGCGTCTCATCGTCCGCTCCCCCCAGATCCACCTCGATTCAATCGGTCGAAGTACTGAATGACGAGTTGTCGCACCGCCGGACTGAGATTCTGCAGCTGGCTTGCGTCCGGGAGTTCGAATCGGAGCGCCCCCATTTGGTCGGCAGTGAGTGGAATCACCTGGCCCCGCTCGAATGCCTCAGGGGTTTCCGATTCACGTTCGTCGGAGTACTCCTCACGCTCGAGGGAGCGGCCGGCGTCAAGCAGCCTATGAAAGAGCCGCTCCTGCCTCTGCGTCATATCCGGAGTGAGACGTCCTTGGGCGAGTTGTTGCGCGATCGCGGCGGCTTCATCGGCGAGCTGCTGGAGGTCTCCGAGTGATTCCTCAGCCCCAGGCTCGTCCGCGAGTTCGCCGAGTTCGTCGGCTACGGACTCCTGACCCTGCGCCATCTCTTGCATCTGTTCAGCCATCGCCTGCTCCCCCAGTTCCATGGGCATGACTTGGCTGGTCTGATTCATCAACTCCGCCTGCTGCTGGGCAAGCTGCTCAAGCTGCTCGGAGACCTCTTCGCCGCTCTGGCCCTCACCCTGCTGACTCATCTGCTCTGCTCCAGCGATGGCCATGAGGGCAAGTTGGTTCAGGTCACCTACCGTTTGTTCTGCTTGTGCGGTCGGCGACGGCGTAGCTCCGCGACGATTCTCCATCGCCGCGATGGTTTTCTGGATGGACTCCATGCTCATGCCCATCTGCGCAGACAATTCCCGCTGTCCCTGCACGCCACCCTGAGACGCCATCTGAAGATTGTCGGCCATATTCTGCACGCCTTGAAGCAACGAAGCCTCGTCCGCGCGCATCTCTGAGATTCGCTCCTGGCTGGCACCCCTCATCTGCTCTCGGAGCTCCGTCTGTCGGCGCGCCAGCGATAGCGCATCGTCCGCCGTCTGCCGGAGGGCCGCCTGAGCCTGCTCCATTTGCTGCTGAGCCATCTCCTGTTGGGCTTTCTGAAGTTCTTCCGCCACGTCCTGCATTTCCTCGGCGGCCTCTTCAGCGGTCTCACCCGCTTCTTGGTTTTCACCTTGGTCGGCCTGCTGCTGCGCCTGCTGCATCTGCTGTTGAGCCTGCTCCATCGACTCTCGCGCCTTCTGCACACCCTCCTGGGCGTCCTGCTCGTCAATCTGACCCAGGCGTTCCTCTAGGCGTTCCATCTGGTCCTCAAGCTGTTCTGCGCGCTCGGCGAGTTCCTCTTGCTGCTCGGCACGAAGTTCGGGGTTGTCCTCTTCGCGCATCGCGTCAGCCAGGGCATCTTCTTGACGTGCGAGCTCTTCTGCTTCGCTCGTCGTCGCTCGGAAATCCTGTTCCACTGCAGCTCTGCGGAAGCGTTCCAGTGACTCCTCCAGACGTGCCTGGAAGTCCTCCTGCTCTTCCGCCATCTCGCTCAGCGATTCGTTCGCCTGCTCCAGGTCGTCTTCCTCCAGAGCGTCCGACAGATCCTCCATACGCTGTTGGAGATCGCTGCCGTTCAACTGCTCCATCAACTCCTGAAGTTCCTTCAGGTCGTCGGAGAGCTCTGGGTCCGCCTGGCCCGCATTCTCCATCATCCTCTCGAGCTCTTCTAGCTCGGCGCGGAGAGAGTCCACCGCGCTTGCAAGCTGCTCCTGACTCTCGAGCGCATTCTCCAACTCTTCCCGCTCCTCGAATCCGGCCTGGTCCTGTCCCTGATTCTGCTGCCCCTCATTGGCAGCAGCTTCCATGGCCTGATCCCGGTTGGCCTCAGCTTGTTTGGCTGCCTCTGCCGCCAACTCCTCCAGTCGATTCGCAACATCGTCCAGCTCCTCTTCGGCCGCACGCTGCATCTCCACTGCATCCGGCATTCGGAGGATGTACTCGCGCGTCACCGTCGTCTGCGCACCAGGCGCGTTGTCTACGGCTCGTGCGAAGTATCGAATCGTGTCGCCCGGGAGCAGCCCCCACGTCCTCAGGTCGAGCAGCGGTCGCGCCAAGGCCGCTCGGGTCCCGCCCAGGTCCATGGCTTGAACCGTCGGCTCCAGTCGATCGCCGAACGAGGTCACGCGGTATGCGACCAGTTCCACGCGCCGGAGGCCATAGTCGTCGGTGGCCTCAAGGATCAGCGGCTGACGCAGATTGAGCGGGAGAATCGTGTCGCGCCCTGGCAGCGGGATCCCCACATGGGGTGCCAAGTCAGGGACCACCGACACCATCAATGGCTCAGGTTGGATCTCCGCCGGATCACCCTGATCGTCTACGAAGTCCCAGTCGAATACCCCATCAACCCTCGGCGACCACGAGCCTTGGAACGTGGTCCCCGAGACACTCAAAGAGACGGCCTGGGCTCCGGTGGAGTCCAGAAGAGCCGCTGTCACAAGGGCGCGACTCGCGCGACCCTCGAAACTGACCGTCGTTCCGACCGGAAGCCGGAGCGACGGCGGGTCTCCCCGATACTCGTCGGGCGCCAATCCCGTATGAGGCGGATACACCACGCTGACGATCAAGTCGCTCACGAAGAGCGGATCGATGGGAGAGATGCGGAAGCGCTCTGTTTCCGCCCCGTCATCCCCGGTGACGTGGTAGTCGATCGGGGCACCGACCGAACGGAACAGGTAGACCCCGCGTTCCTCGATCAGCTCGAGGACTTCAGTGCGGGCGACGTCGCCTGCGGCTTGCCAAGAGAGCACCGCCCCGAGTCGGCCGGGAGCCTGAACCATGACTTGCACGTCGGAGCCCCGGAGAACTTCGACAGTACCAGGCGAGACCACGATCGGGAGGAGTACTGGATCTCGCATCGTCCCGATTGGAGACGACAAGGACGACCAGGCAAGGGCCGATCGGGTTGGTGATGCCACAGCAAGACCAATCAAGACGATCGCAATCGTCCCGAACGCGCCCAAGCCACGCTTCGTCCACAGCGAAACCGTCTCCCCCAACCCACCTGCCAGCTCCTTAGGCACTCTGTCCCCAAGGTCAGCTACGGTGCGTTCGGCAGCCCGGCCGGCCAGGGCAGCAGACACCCCGTCGGGAAGTGACCGCGCCAGCTCAATGGACCCACGCACGACACCTGGGCGAAGCCCAGCAGCCGTTTCGATCGCGGAAGAGAGGGGCGCCTCAGCGAACCACTCCGACACACGCCCTCTATAGAACAGGGTCCCGCCTACCACGAGAACGAGGGCGATGCCGTCGAGAATCGCGGGCACGTCGCTACCTGGCCTCCATCCATTCGGGCCGGCCAGAAACCACGCGACGACGAGGAGCAGGCTAACACCTGTGACAGTCCAAATCACCGCGGCCGTCGCAGCTCTCTTCTTGAGATGCTCACGGACCGCACGAACGCGACCGTCCAAGTTCCCCGATGCTGGACTCAAGACACCCCCTGACCCAGTACAAAAAGGAACAGATTCACGCCCATACGAATCGCCTGCTCGCGCACATCTGCAGGATCCTCGTGAACACCTGCATCCTCCCACCCATCTCCCAGATCCGACTCAAACGAGTAGAACACCACCATTCGTCCCTCGTAGAAGATCCCAAACGCCTGAGGCGGTGCGCCATCATGCTCGTGGATCTTCGGCAACCCTTCCGGAAAGTCATAGAACGTATGGAAGACAGGATGCTCGGGCGGGATCTCCGTGAGCTCAGCATCCGGAAAGATCTTCGCGATCTCCTCCCGGAACGATTCATCGAGCCCATAGTTGTCATCCGCGTGCAAGAATCCACCTGCAAGCAGGTATTCGCGTATCGTCGCCCGTTCTGCGTTGGAGAATCGGACGTCGCCGTGACCCGTCATGTACAAATATGGATGATCGAACAAACCCGGATCGAGAGGGCGAACATTGGTTTCTTCCCGCGCTACGGAAATGCCGGATCGTTCTCGAATCGCGGACAACAGATTCGGGAGTGACGACGGATTTGCGTACCAATCTCCACCACCTTCGTACTGTAGCCGCGCGATCGTTATCGAATCTGTGGCAACGGGTACTGAAGGTGTGATGGGACCCGCCAACAGGGCTGTCAGGAGCATCCAACTCATACGTCTTCTGTGTCCTCACGGAGGCTTTGGACGATACGGTACGCGTCGTTCCGCGATAGGTCGAGACGGGCGGCCAAATCCTTTGCAGCCGCAGAAGGCTTGACCCCCTCGGAGAGGAGGTCACGAGCCACTTCCCGCCCCCGGTCCATCAGCTGCGCGTGAACCTCTTCGGACTCCTCATCACCGCTCGGAGCAACGACGAACGTGACCTCGCCCCGCGGCTCATTCTCCTGGTAGTAGGCGAGCACCTCCATGAGAGTTCCTCTCTGGAACTCTTCATAGATCTTCGTCAACTCACGCGCTACGGCGACTTCTCGCTGTGCCCCACAGGCGTCCATCAGGTCTTGAAGCAGACGGACGGTACGTTGCGGAGATTCGAAGAGTACAACGGTCTCGTCCGACGTCCTCACACGCTCGAGCAGAGCCCGTCGCCCACCTCCCTTTTTGTCCGGAAAGCCGAGGAAGGCGAAGCGCTCCGTCGGAAGACCCGACCCGACCAACGCCGCGAGCACGGCTGAAGCACCTGGAATCGGCACGACGTCGTGTCCGGCGGCGGCGACTCGCTTCACCAACGACTCGCCCGGGTCGGACACCAATGGAGTCCCGGCGTCGGACACGAGCGCGACATTCTCTCCGGAATCGAGCCATTCGATGACGGACGCCACTCGCCCTCTTTCGTTGTGTTGATGCAGCGATACGAGACGTGCCTCCGCGCCCACGCGCTCAGCTAAAGGTCGCGTGCGGCGGGTATCCTCGGCGAGAATCCGGTCCACCGAACGAAGCACATCTTCGGCTCGCGCGGACAGGTCGCCCAGGTTTCCAATCGGGGTGCTGACGAGATAGAGGGTAGCCACGCAAAAACATACAGCGAGAGACCAGCCAGGGGGCCCCCGGCCGGCCTCTCATGTATCAATCGTTAGGGCACGCGGGCCGCCGAGGCAGCCCCTACGCTAACTCCCTATAGATGCTGTTGGATCTTCTCTTCCAGGTGGGGACGCGGAACCGCGCCGATCACCTTATCCACCAACTCACCATCCTTGAAGAACAGGATGCTCGGAATCGACGTCACCCGGAAGCGTGTCGTCACGCTCGGGTTCGAATCCACATTCAACTTCCCAACCCGAAGTCCCTTGTCCGCGTATTCGCCGGCAAGTTCCTCAACGATGGGTGCTACCATCTTGCACGGGCCGCACCATGTGGCCCAGAAGTCGATCATCTGCAGCCCCTCACCGGCCTCAATCTCGTCGGCGAAGTTTGCATCCGTGACTTCCAAAATCGCGTCACTCGTTGCCATTTAGGCTCTCCTTGTGTCCTTTTGTCGGGCCGCCGCGTGTCCGTCAGCCCACATCCCATACCAAGCCAATTCGGCACAGGACCATGTCGCAATTATTCGAAACGGCTCTACCGCTCGATCACGTCGCGATGGCCGTTCAGTCTATCGACGAAGCTCTTCGCCTCTTCGAACTCATATCAGGAGAAACCGGTTCCCCGCCCCAGACCATCGAATCTCAAGGAGTCCGTGTCACCTTTGTCGGCATGATCGAACTCCTTGAACCCCTCGGTCCGGACACCACAGTCGGGCGTTTTCTCAAGCGTCGCGGATCCGGGCTCCACCACGTGGCATACCGAACCAACAACATCGTTTCAGAACTCGCCCGACTCAATTCGGAAGGCATTCGACTCATCGACTCGGAGCCTCGCCCCGGAGCCCATGGTCTCGTCGCCTTCCTGCACCCTTCCAGCACCGGTGGGGTGTTGGTCGAGCTCGTACAGCACTCGGACTGACCGATCAGGTCGTCCGTAGATCAAATATTTTGCGGTTCCCACCAGCAGTTAGCGGCCAGCCATCACCATCGCTAGGTCTACCTGCTCTACCAGCCAGCGGCCGTCATTCGTCTGGACCACAACGAAGGGGACGCTGCTGATCACCTTGTTCTCCACCGTCAGCGTCACGTAGATCCTCGTCGCCGGAGCCGATCGCCCAGCAACCATTTCTTCCCGGACAATCCGGTAATCTTGGTGTTGGAGAATCGACGAGATCGCTTCCATTTGGATCTCGACATCTTCGCGACGGCGAGTCTCCATGTAGTCGCCGTCCGTCGTCCCGAAGATCCGCCCCATACCGTGGAGGTCCCGGGAATTAGCAGCCTGCAAGAACCGCTCAACAGATATTTGCGGGAGCACAGCCGCTGCGGCACCAGACTCGATAATCGTCGTCGTGCATGCGGAGAACAACGTCGTCAGCAGCACAAGTCCGAGGATCACAAATCTGGGGTCACGCGCGGTCTGAGGCATGCTGCTCCTAAACCAGGGATTCCGTCCGCCGACGCAATCTCGACAAATCGGGCGTATCGAGGAAGGTGTCATCCTACGGATGTCGGGCTGTCGGCCAACGCGTTCGGTGGAACTGCTTCGAAGTCCAACCCATTGCGGTCTTTGGCCACGTCGACGAGGAGCTTGGTCCCTTCCGGCACCTCTTCCTCCAACAGGTATAGCGCCAGCGGATCCTGAATCGAACGTTGGATGGCGCGCTTCAAGGGGCGTGCACCGTAGGCCGGTTCATAGCCTTCCTCCGCCAGGTACAGCTGCGCGGCAGGCGTAACCTCAAGGACGATACCTAGATCGCTTGTTAACTCGGACACGCGCTCCAGTTGGAGTTTGACAATGCGCGCGAGTTCGGGTGTCCCTAGGGGCCGGAAGACGACGATGTCGTCGACTCGGTTGAGGAACTCGGGTCGGAAGTGACTGTTGAGTTGACCACGCACCGCCCCATCTACGGCCTCCCAATCAGCACCGTCGGCCAACTCGAGGATGTCCTGGCTTCCGATGTTCGAGGTCATGATGATCACGACATTACGGAAGTCGACCGTTCTCCCTTGTGCGTCTGTGAGTCGCCCGTCGTCCAAGATCTGCAGGAGGACGTTGAACACCTCGGGGTGCGCCTTCTCGATTTCGTCGAAGAGCACCACAGCGTGTGGCCTTCTCCTCACCGCTTCTGTGAGTTGACCGCCTTCTTCATATCCGACGTAGCCGGGAGGCGCTCCAATCAGCCGTGCTACCGCGTGCTTCTCCATGTATTCGGACATGTCGATGCGGACCATCGCGCGATCGTCATCGAATATGAACTCCGCCAACCCGCGAGCGGTCTCAGTCTTACCGACCCCCGTGGGCCCTAGGAAGATGAATGATCCGACAGGCCGGTCAGGATCTTGTAACCCAGCCCGGGAACGACGTACCGCGTTCGACACAGCCGTCACCGCCTCCGCCTGCCCGACGATCCGCTCGCCAAGGTGTTCCTCCAGGTGTGTGAGTCGTTTGCGCTCTGACTCCATGAGGCGAGTGACAGGAATCCCAGTCCACTCCGCGACGACACCGGCGATGTCGTCCGCCTCCACCTCTTCCTTCAGGAACTTGTGGTCTTTCTGTAGCTCGGCTAAGCGGGCGGCCAGCACCTCAACCTCTTCCTCGGCATTCGGAATTTCACCGTAGTTGATTTCGGCGGCGCGGTTCAGCTCGCCAGTTCGTGTCGTGCGGTCGGCCTCGCTACGCAATTCGTCGATGGAAGTCCTCAATGCCTGAATCTGTTCGATCACGTCCTTTTCTGCCTGCCAGCGCGCCTTCATACCCTGGCCCTTCTCCGTGAGCTCGCCAAGCTCCGCCTCGATCACCCGTCGTCGTTCGCGGGCAGGCCCATCCGTCTCCTTCTGCAGCGCCTGCCGCTCGATCTCGAGCTGGACACGACGACGCTCCACCTCATCGATCTCTTGGGGTAGCGAGTCGATCTCGATACGCAGTCTGCTCCCGGCCTCATCGATGAGATCGATCGCCTTGTCCGGAAGAAAACGCCCGCCGATGTACCGATCCGACAGCTTCGCAGCAGCGATAACCGCGTCGTCTGTGATGCGGACGCCGTGATGGACTTCGTAGCGCTCTTTGAGGCCTCGAAGAATGGCGACCGTATCTTCAACCGATGGCGGGGCGACGTAGACCGGCTGAAACCTGCGCTCAAGAGCTGGGTCCTTCTCGATGCGCTTTCGGTATTCATCCAGGGTCGTCGCACCTACGAGACGTAGTTCGCCGCGCGCTAGGGCTGGCTTGAGCATGTTTCCAGCATCCACCGCGCCTTCTGCAGCCCCCGCACCTACGATGGTGTGTATCTCGTCGATGAAAATCACGTAGCGACCGTCCGCGGCAGTGATCTCCTTCAACACTGCTTTCATTCGTTCCTCGAATTCACCCCGGTACTTGGCCCCAGCGAGCATCGACGCGATATCCAACTGCAACAGCTTCTTGTTGGCCAACGAGGTCGGCACATCACCTTCGACCATTCGCTGGGCTAGGCCCTCCACGATCGCAGTCTTACCCACTCCGGGCTCACCAATCAGCACCGGATTGTTCTTCGTGCGACGGGCCAGAACCTTGATGACGCGACGAATCTCTTCGTCACGGCCGATCACCGGATCGAGTTTCCCCCGCCTGGCCATCTCCGTGAGATCGCGCGAGAACCGAGCCAGAGCTCGATAGCTGTCTTCGGGCGTGTCGTCGGTCACACGATGCGAGCCACGGACCGCCTCCACGGCTGCCCGCACTTGGGACAGCGTTGCCCCCGCGTCTCTCAGGATCCTCCCCGCGTCGTCCTTTTCCCCCGTCAGGCCCAAGAGGAGATGCTCGGTCGACACGAACTCATCTCCGAGTTCGCGGGACATGTCCTCGGCGCCATCCAGGGCTACTCTCAGATCTCTGGATAGATTGGCGTCGGAGCCGCCCTCGATCCGGGCCATACGATCGAGCGCCTCCTTGGCCCTGGACTGCACAAGCCCAACCGGCACTTCGAGCTTCTGCAGGATGGGCACGACGATGCCCTCTTCCTGGCCGAGGAGTACATCCAAGAGGTGGACGCCATGGATTTCGGCATTACCCCGCTGACGCGCCTCAAGGGCGGCACCCTGGAGTGCCGCTGAAGCCTTCACCGTGAGTCTGTCTGGACTGAACATACTTACCCCCTGCCATATCGGCAGCCTTGTTTCGGTTCCCCCGTTATAATCACAAGATCCGGGCCAAAACCACATGCCCGGGATCTCTCAACGTGGTTCGGGATATCACTCGCACACCCCTCACACAAACCCGGTGACGTCATTTCGATGCATAGATCCTCAAGCACATCGTGGCTTGCCGTTCTCGCGGTCGGCGCCGTGCTTTTTGGTTGCGGAGGCAGTACGTCGGGGCCGGCACCGGCGGAGGTCCCCGATCGTGAGGCGTTCGTCGCCTCTTACATTGATCTGCGCGTCGAAGCCCTGACCACCGCCGGGGGTGAACTGACCGACGAAGGACGAGCGGAAGTTCTCGCCCGTCACACCGTCACCGAAGATCAACTCGTGGCGTTCGTGAACTACCACGGCGAGAACCTCACCTTCATGCGGGACGTGTGGAACGACATCGAGTTGAGACTCGATGCGCAGCGCCCTTCAGTCGATGAAGGTCGCTAGCTCCGCCACTTAATTCTGTGCGCGACCTGATCCACTGGGGATTCGTACTCCGATCGCTGCGACTCCCAAGGGACCCGAGATGTCGATCCCGGCGGCGATCGCCACGTCTCCCGACGCGCCCTCGCCCACCATGGCCCGATCGCCCATATCGAGCGTCCCCCGCCGATGGCGTCGCAGGTGAGACGGTGTACATCAGGGTCTCGCCGACATTCGGGGGTGGTGGCCCCGTCGCGTTCAAAGTGGGATCGGGGCTCATCCCTGGCTGACCAATCGGCGCGGCCGCCCATTTTCCTCCGACTTTGGCGGTCGCGCCTCTTACTCCCACTCGATGGTCGCGGGCGGCTTCGAACTCACGTCATACGTGACCCGGTTCACGCCTTTGACCTCGTTGATGATCCGCGTCGAGATCCGTGCCAGCACGTCGTGCGGGAACGGATACCAATCGGCCGTCATCCCGTCACGGGACGTCACCGCTCGAAGGGCCAGGACATTCTCGTAGGTCCGTGCGTCGCCCATCACCCCGACAGACTGAACCGGTAGCAGCACGGCGAACGCCTGCCAGATCTCGTCATAGAGGCCGGCCTCGCGGATCTCCTCAAGGTAGATCGCGTCGGCCTCCCGAAGCACGGCGAGGCGTTCCTCGGTGATGTCCCCGAGGACGCGAATGGCGAGGCCCGGCCCGGGGAATGGGTGACGCCCCACGAAGTCCTCGGGCAGACCGAGCTCTCGACCTACCTGACGCACCTCGTCCTTGAACAATTCCCGGAGGGGCTCTATCAGGTCGAAGGGGACGTCCTCTGGAAGACCCCCCACGTTGTGGTGGCTCTTGATGGTCACCGACGGGCCTCCGGCGGAAACCGACTCGATGACGTCCGGGTAAAGAGTGCCTTGCACCAGGAAACCCGCGCCAGTCTCCTCACTCTTCGCGGTCGAATCAAACACTTGGATGAATCGACTCCCGATGGCTTTTCGTTTCGCCTCGGGCTCCGTGACCCCTTCTAAGTCGCCCAAGAAAGCCTCGCTGGCATCCACAACCACAAGCTTCATGTCGTAGTGATATCGGAACATCCGCTCGACCTGCTCGCGCTCATTTTTCCGCATCATGCCATGATCGACGAAGATGCACGTGAGTCGATCCCCGATCGCGCGGTGGACGAGTACTGCTGCGACCGACGAGTCCACGCCTCCGGACAGTCCACATACAGCCGCACCCTCTCCGACCTGGTCGCGAATGCGAGCGATGGTATCGTCGATGAAGGCACCAGCTGTCCAAGTGGGTCTTACCGCCGCGACTTTGAAGAGGAAGTTGGAAATGATCTCGTCGCCGCGATGGGTGTGAGCCACCTCGGGGTGGAACTGCACCGCATGGATGGGCCGATCCTCCGAGCGAAATCCTGCGCATGGCAAGGTCGCGGTCGAGGCGGTCTTCACGTATCCCGGAGGCGGCTCATCCACATGATCGCCGTGGGAACACCACACCTGCGTGCCTTCGTCCATCGAGAAGCCCGCGAACAGGCCCTCGTCCGTCTCCACGCGCAACTCGGCCCGTCCGTACTCGCGGTGCCCGTGGACGACCTCGGCACCTTCCATATGGGCGATCAGCTGCATCCCGTAACAGATCCCGAGCACAGGGATCCCTAGCGTCAGAATCGCGGGATCCGTCGTCGGGACGCCCTCGTCATAAACGGACGAGGGCCCACCACTGAGAATGATGGCCGCAGGCGCCCACTCTTGAATCCACTCAAGAGAACGTGTCGACGGATGGATCTCGCAGTACACACGTTCCTCGCGGATCCGGCGCGCAATGAGCTGGGTGAACTGGGAGCCGAAATCCAGAATCAGGACTCGATCATGCTCTTGGGTCATTCTTCTCCTCGGATGAGGTCTTCTAAGGTCTCGCGACGCCGTATGAGTTCGATCTCGGAACCGTACACCAATGCCTCGGCAGGTCGGAGGCGGCCGTTGTAGTTGGAGGCCATGGTGAAGCCGTAGGCGCCCACCGTCTGGACCGCGAGGAGGTCCCCCGCTCGGGGGACGGGCAACGTCCGATCCAGTGCCAGAAAATCTCCGGTCTCACAGATCGGTCCGACGACGTCTACCACGTCCTCCGGGAGTTGCGCCGGATCCGCCACGTGCTTGATGGCGTGATAGCCACCGTAGTGACTCGGCCGGATGAGTTCAGTCATCCCCCCATCCACGATGACGAAGGTCTTCCCTTCCGTCTTTTTCACATATTGGACACGCGTGAGCAAGGCGCCGGCGTCTCCAACGATGGAGCGGCCCGGCTCCAGGACCAGCCGCAGTCCTGCTGCCTGTACCCGAGGGATTACCTCACCGGCCAACTGATGTATGTCCAAGCCGGGTTCGTCCTCATACTGAATGCCGTAACCACCCCCAATGTCGAGATATTCGAGTGTGATCCCAGCCTCACTCAACTCGAACACGAGCTTGAGGACTCTCTCCAACGCGTGCACATAGGGGCGGGGGTCAACAATCTGAGAGCCGATGTGCATATCGATACCGATCGGCTTGAGCGCTGCTCTGCCCCGGGCCCATAGGTAGAGTTCGCGCGTCTCATTCCAAGGCACGCCGAACTTCGTCGCCTTCGCACCAGTCCGGGTGTAGTCGTGCGGGGTCGCCGCGAACACATCTGGATTCACCCGAACGCCGAATGAAGCGACGACACCCATTCGGCCGGCCACCGAATCGATTCGCTCCAACTCTTCCCGGCTTTCGACGTTGAACGCATAGATCTGTTCTTTAAGAGCCGCCTCGATCTCTTCTTCGGTCTTTCCAACGCCCGCAAACACAATGTTCTCAGGGGCGAAGCCGGCACGCCTGGCGCGAAAGAGCTCACCGAGGCTTGTGATGTCCGCCCCGCATCCCAGCGCCTGCAGGCGTCTGAGAATCGACAGATTACCGTTCGCCTTGACCGAGTACGCGATCAGGTGGTCCACCCCCGCAAACGCGGAGCGGAAGGCTCGGACACGTTCCTCGATTCGGCGGGCGTCATACACATACAGCGGGGTGCCAAAGCGCTCGGCCAACTCCGCCGCGGGTACGTCACCGCAGCGGAGTTGGCCGTCTACACGGCCGAAGGGCGGCGTTAGTAAGCTCTCGCCCAAGCCACCTCCGTCACCGAGTCGCCTTCACCCGAGACACACTTGGTCGGCGTATCGGTCGAACGGAACTCCTCACTCGGGAGCACGCGGATTGTTGCCTTCATGCGTTCCTTCACAGTCTCTTCGACCGCACCGTCACCGCTCCAGCCCGTGTACACGAAGCCCGCTCCGTCCTTGAAGGCTTCCTCGAGCTCGCTCAAGGATTTCACACCCCGAACGGAGTTCTCTTCGCGGCGGGCAAGAGCCGCCTGCATGAGTTCAGTCTGGAAACCCTCCAATCGGTCAGGCAACTCACCGAGCACCTGTGCCTCGGGAAGGAAGGCCTTTCTCTTTTCTCCCTCGGGAACCAGGCGCCTCGCCAGAGCGAGCTGCCCCTGTTCGAGATCCTTCGGGCCGATCTCAATACGGAAGGGCACTCCCTTTCGCTCCCACTCGAAGTACTTCGCCCCGGGGGAGATATGGTCACGCGCGTCAATCTTGGCGCGAATGCCCTGGTCCTTAAGACGCAGCCGGACCTCTTCGGCCTTCTCGAGGACAGGAGTCACGTCGTCCCCGCGGAGGATCGGGATGATGACCACCTGGACGGGAGCGAGTCGCGGCGGAATGATCAAGCCATCATCGTCACCGTGGGTCATGATGAGCCCACCGACCAACCGGGTCGACACCCCCCACGATGTGTTCCACGCGTACTCTTCCTGACCGTCCTCCGTCTGAAACTTCAAGTCGAACTGCTTCGAGAAGTTCTGACCTAGGAAGTGAGACGTCCCGGCTTGAAGCGCTTTGTTGTCCTTCATGAGCGCTTCGCAGGCATAACTCCGCACCGCACCCGCAAACTTCTCGGACTCAGACTTCAGCCCTGTCAGCGGGGGCATGCCAATCCACTCTTCCATGAACTTTCGGTACACGCCGAGAATCAACAGAGTCTCTTCTTCCGCTTCCTCGGCCGTCGCATGCGCTGTGTGGCCTTCCTGCCAAAGGAACTCGGACGTGCGGAGGAAGAGACGGGTACGCATCTCCCAGCGCATGACGTTCGCCCATTGGTTCATCAGGATGGGCAGGTCGCGGTAGCTCTGGACCCATTTGGCATACATGTGATAGATGATCGTCTCGGAGGTCGGCCGGATCACATAAGGCTCTTCGAGCTCCTTGCCGCCTGCTTGAGTCACCACCGCAAGTTCAGGAGCAAACCCCTCAATATGCTCCTTCTCGCGCTCAATGAAGCTCATTGGGATCAAAAGCGGGAAGTATGCGTTCTCATGTCCAGTCTCCTTGAACATGTCGTCCAAAGCACGCTGCATGAGTTCCCAGATTCCGTACCCCCAGGGTCGGATAACCATACTCCCGCGCACAGGGGAGTGATCGGCGAGCTCTGCCCGCTGGACCACTTCGTTATACCAGGCGGAAAAATCCTCAACCTGGGGCGTCAGTTTTTTATCTTTAGCCATCGTTCTCTTCGTTTTTTCGGTCGATCGTGGTACGCCAAGAATCGGCGTCGCGTCGCAAGCGGTATAAGGCGATGGATCCCGGGACTATGAACAAAAATAGGGATGCCACCACCCAAGTAGGTCGGAAGCCGAATCCCGACGGCTCCCCGGTGAGCCATGCGACGACTGCCCCGCCTGCCGTCGCTAGGAGCATCGCGCCCCCCATGATGACCCACTCCAGAATATCGAGACGGCGAATCGCCCGCCTGGTCACTCGCTTGGCTGCCTCGGCAGCCTCACGATCCGCGCTACTAACGCTGATCACAGTGAGTCGAGAGCGATCTCCCGCTCCTCACCCGTCACCATATCACGCGCCATCACGGAGCCCCGCGCAAGTTCGTCTGGGCCGACAATGAATACCTGGCGGGCGCCTTCCTTCGCGGCCGCCTTCATCTGCTTGCCCACACCTTGCTCGCGCAGGCCGTACGCGACGCTGTGACCGGCGGCGCGCAAGCGCGTGGCGATCCGGAGCGCCTCCGTTCGTTCTTCTTCGCTGACGATCACAAGGTAGTAGTCGACGGCCCGCTCGTATTCCGGCAGGAGGCCACGATCCTTCAAGAGTTCGCCCAGTACAACGTCACCCATCCCGAAGCCCACGGCAGGAAGAGGATCTCCCCCTACGAGCTCGAGCAGGCGGTCGTACCGTCCACCACCACAAATCGCTCTCAGTTCACCCTTCCGGTCGAAGAGCTCGAACACGATGCCCGTGTAGTACGCCAGACCACGAACGATGCGGAGGTCGACCTCCACGTAGTCCCCCAACCCCATCGCTTCCAGCATCACCAGATATTCGGAGAGTGGCTCAAGGGCCGTGGCAACGGCCTCGTCCTCACCGAAGTGCTCTCGGATCTGATCCAATCCCGTGGTGTCGAGTAGCGTGAGCAATGTATCTGCGGAGTCCTCGGTGAGTCCGCACTCGGCCACGAGACGCTGTTGCGACTTCTCCTTCGGCGCGCGCTCCATCTTGTCGACGATTCCAAACGCCGACTGGAGCCCCTGGCCATCGATTCCCGATGCATTGAGAACAGCGGTCAGAAGGCGGCGATCCGAAACACGCGCATAGAAGTCGACTGCTGTGAGGCCCAGCTCGCGCAGGGCGTCGATGCTGACTGCAACAATCTCGACGTCCGCGGCGACGGAGCCTTCACCCACGATATCAACATTCAGCTGGAAGTGTTCGCGAAGCCGTCCCCTCTGTTGCCGTTCGTACCGGAACAGCTGCGGGATCGAGAACCACCGAATCGGTTTGCTCATTCCGCGTGAACGATCTCCGAGAATGCGCGCCAACGACGGAGTCATCTCGGGGCGCAAGGACACGCCGCGGTCCCCCTTGTCTACGAAGTTGTAGAGCTGCCCCACGATCTCTTCACCGCTCTTCTCCACGTAGAGGCCGAGTGGCTCTAGCGGGGGACCATCATACTCTAAGAACCCGTAGCGTCGGGAGACCCGTCGCCACGCGTCGAAGATGTAAGAACGGAGTGCGAAGTCCTCAGGGGCGAAGTCCCGAAACCCCGGAAGCCGCGAAAAAGCTGAGCTTGCCATGGTGGCGCGGAATCTAGCAGACTCAGACCGGTGTTCAACCAGCCCAGGTCGGAAAGAGCATTGGTCCCTTTACCACTTGCTCAGTGGCTCAAGGCCTAGGACGCTCAGCGCCGAACCAACGGTGTGCACCGAACCGGTAACGAGCACCGTACCCTTCCCTGCCTCGGCGCGAGCCTTTTGCATGGCCCGTTCGAAGTCTTCCTCCACCGTCACGTGCGTAATGGTCCCGACCGAGTCCCCCGCATCCTTCACCGACCAACGCCTCTCAGGAGGAGCAGACGGCGCCTGCGTCAGAATCGCCTGGTCTGCCCTCGAGAACAAAGGAGGCAGCATGCCTCGCCAATCCTTATCACCGAGTACTCCCACAACCATGACGAGCGGGCGAGGAAGTTCGAGCCGGTCGATGGTGTCCACCAGGGACCGGGTCCCTGCGACGTTGTGAGCTACATCGAACAACCACGTCCCACCCTCGTCGACTTCGATCTGGTCCCGACCGTGATACTCAACGGAGCGGATACCAGATTGCACGGCCTCGGCTGTGGGCCGCAGTTCATGAGGCAGATACTCCAGCACCGCAACCGCCAAAGCGGCATTGGTTGCCTGGTGACGCCCCACAAGAGGGGTACGGACCCTAAGATCACCCCAAGCCCCCGTGGGCAGGGTAAACGCCGTGTGATCTGCGGCGACCTCGACCTCCCCCAACGCGTTCGGATCGACTGCAACGAAGGGAGCACCAACTGACCTCGTGACCTCCCGGAAGACATCGACCAACTCCGGACGAGCCTCCGCGGTCACGAGGGGTACGCCCGGCTTCACGATGCCGGCCTTCTCGCGAGCGATCAGCTCCAACGTGGAGCCAAGGTACTCAGCATGATCCATAGCGATATTGGTCACCGCTGCGACCTCAGGTCGAACCACATTGGTCGCATCGAGCCTACCACCGAGACCAACCTCGAACACACCTACATCAACGCCTGCCCGTGCAAACGCCTGAAAGCCGAGGACGGTGATCGCTTCGAAGAAGGTCAGTCCGAAGCGGAGGACCGGCTCCCGAACTTCTTCTGCACAGGCGAGGATCTCCTCTTCGGACAAAGGCCCCCCTCCCACGAGCATCCGTTCCCGAAAAGAACACAGATGCGGTGAGGTAAAACAGCCTGCTCGGAGTCCCGAGGCATTGAGGACTGAAGCGAGGGTTGTGACAACGGAGCCCTTTCCGTTCGTGCCCCCGACATGGATCGTGCGGTATGCTCGATGGGGATCGCCCAGCGCCTCCAAGGCTCGCGCTGTGCGCTCGAGTTCCCAGTGCACACCGGTGGCCAACGGTGGGAAGAGCCGCGCCACCAGAGGATCCGAGAAGGGTCGATCCAGGCGATCCGGCGCAACGATGTGTGAGCCGGCTAGTCGGTCCATCCCGCATACTGATGTCGGAGAATGAGTGCGATCGTTTCTTTGAGTTCTCGACGATCTACGACGCGGTCGACCATCCCGTGCTCGAGTAGGAACTCGGCCCGCTGAAAGCCCTTAGGCAATTCCTGCTTGATGGTCTCTTCAATGACTCGGGGCCCTGCAAACCCGATCAACGCCTCCGGTTCGGCAATGTTCACGTCACCCAGCATTGCGTACGAGGCCGTAACCCCCCCCGTAGTGGGGTGGGTCAGTACGGAGACAAACGGAATGCCTGCCTCGTGCAGCCGAGCCAACACGGTGGACGACTTCGCCATCTGCATGAGGGAATAGATCCCCTCTTGCATGCGAGCGCCCCCCGACGCGGACACGATGATCAGTGGAATCTGCTGCTTCAACGCCGCGTGCGCGGCCCGCGTGATCTTCTCCCCGACCACCGAACCCATCGAGCCACCGATGTAGCCGAAGTCCATCACTGCGACCGCGACGGCGATCCCTTCGAGTTCGCCAGTGCCAGAGATCAGGGCCTCGTTTTTGCCCTTCGCCTCGGCCGCCGCGATCCGGTCTGCGTACAGCTTCAGGTCGCGGAACTCGAGTGGATCGGAGGCACATAGGCCTGCGTCCATCTCCGTGAACGTCCCGCTGTCGATAAGAATCGACAGATACGCCTCAGCCCCGATGCGGAGGTGGTGACCGCATGTGGGACAGACATTGAGATTCTGCGCGAGGCGCTCCCTGTACAGGATCTCACCACACCCCTGACACTTGTCGAATACGTCGGAGGGAAGATCCCGCTTGTCCTGCGCCTTGAGCGGCTTTTTGTCCTTACGGAACCAGGCCATGCAGTCCGATGGTCATGGAGCGAGCTAACGCTCGTGAGCCACCCTCACGGCAATTGCGACAGCCACCCAAGACATCAGGAGGAACGTGCCGCCATAGCTGACGAAGGGCAGAGGAATACCGGTAATGGGCACAACACCCACAGTCATACCGACGTTCACAAAAATATGGACCAGCCAAGCTCCGAAGATACCGAGTAGGACTAGGCCGGCAAAGGGATCGGAAGACTGCTCCGCCATGCGCACCAGACGCGAAAGAATGAACGCAAATCCCAGGATGGCTGCCGCGGTCCCGATGAACCCGAGTTCCTCCCCTACCACGCTAAAAATGAAGTCAGTGTGCTGCTCGGGCAGGAAATCGAAACGCTTCTGTGGGCCCATTGTGAAACCTTGTCCGGTCATGCCACCGCTTCCGATCGCCACCTTGGACTGGATGACCTGATAGCCCGCCCCACGTGGATCCACTTCAGGGTCCAAATACACCAAGATGCGGTTCTGCTGGTACTCCTTCAGAGATCGCCACAGCGGTCCCGAAATCGTGCCGGCCGCCACGTTCGCCAACACAACGGCCACCGACTCGAAGAAAAAGAGCCGATAGCGGTAGAAGTAGAGGCATCCGACCACTCCGACGATGTATGCAGACCAGATCAAGGTGTCGAACGAGAGGATCAACCCCGCAACGGGACTCGCTACCAACAAAAGGAGCGAGACCGGCGTACCCGCCCAGAAGAGCATGGCGAAGAGGATTCCACCGAACGCCATCGCCGTGCCCAGGTCCGGCTGCAGCATGACGAGCGCGAGCGGGGCCCCCACTAGCAGGGACGGGACCAAGAGCTCGCGGAGCGTCGTCAGAGGCTCCTTCCGCTGTGACAGCAGTCGTGCCAGCACCAGCACGGTAGAGATCTTCGCGACCTCTGCCGGCTGAAAGCGGAATCCACCAAAGCCGATCCAGCTCTTCACGCCTACCGCCGTGCCGGCGCCGGTACCAATCGCCAACGTCGCCACCAATAGAATGAGTGAGAACACATAAGCCGGGACCGCCACCCATTCGATCCATCGAAGCGGCACTCGGGAAAGGACCGAGAACGCGACGAGCGCGATAACGAGCCATCTCGCCTGTCGGAGCCAAGCGAACTCAGTCACGTCGTTCGGCACGTAAATAGCACCCGCCGAGTAGATCATGGCGATACCGAAGAGCGTCATCCCCAGAATCGCGAAGACGAGCGTCGGGTGGATGGCCCACTTCTCCAGCAGTCGCATCATCCGCCGGGTGCGGCTCTTGGGCGGTACCGGTCGCGGTACCATTGGGGTGTGATACCTCGCCGAAGGTGCTCCCCATACGTCTGGATCGTATCGATGGGGATGTTGTGCTTCTTCCTTAAATAGAAGTCCGCCGTCTTGGACATAATGGGAGCGGCCATTCCAGACCCGGATGCACCATTCTCCACGAGAACCGCAATCACGATCTCCGGCGGTCCGTCCCACGGACCGGCCATCCCCACGAACCAGGCGTCGTTCTCAGCCAACCCCTGGACACTCAGAGCGTTCTGCCCTGTCCCGGTCTTCCCCACCACCTGCCAGTGTTCAAGCGACGTTCCGAAATGGGCTGTTCCACCCTGCGTCGTTACGGCTGCAAGTCCGGCGTAAATCGAAGCGATATGCTCCGGGAGAAGGTCGAGCGCCCAGCCTTCCCCGATCGGCACATCACGGGCCAGCATGGGTGGTGGCGCTGAGCCATCTCGCGCCAACGCCAAGTAGAACTGGGCCATCTTCAAGGGCGTTTGAGAGTTGGGTCCCTGTCCAATGGAGAGTGACAACACTTCGTTCTCCAGTGGTCGATACCCGAAACGGTCCTCGAAGAACTGCGACCCCGCCGGGAAGATCCCCTGCAATTCCTGGGGTAGATCAACCCCGCACCGTTCGCTGAATCCGATCTCCGTCGCGCGACGCATCAACGGCTCGAAACCGATGCGCAGGCCGAGCTGGTAGAAGTACACGTTGCATGAGTTCCCAATCGCTTCAGCCAAATTGTTGAATCCGTGGCCCTCTCGGTCCCAGCACCGTCGGTAGTCGCTTCCGAACGACATGCCTCCCGTACAGGGCACCGGCATGAATTCGTCTGGCGTCACTGCCTCGAGGTCGAGCCCAATGGCGGCCGCGGCCAGCTTCCAGGTGGACGCCGGCGCGTAGAGGCCCATGACCGCACGGTTGAAAAGAGGGCGGCGCTCATGCTCCAGTAACCCTGCCCACACTGCATCGTCCACCCCACCCACGAATGAACCAGGGTCGTACGAAGGCGCCGAATACATCGCCAAGATCCCGCCGTCTTCGACATCGAGCGCAACCACCGCACCCGACATGGAGTCCGGGAAAATCGAGTGGATCCACTCCTGAAGCTCAATATCGATGTTCAGGCGGAGATCCTGTCCCGCCTCGCCGGGGTCCGTTCGGAACGCCGCAAAGTCGCCCACGATGCGCCCGAAAGCGTCAACCTCGACATACTTGAGGCCCGGGCGACCCTGGAGAAGCGCCTCATATTGCTTCTCGACTCCGGTCTTCCCAACGACCATGCCCTGCTCGTAGCGCTCGTCCGCGTACTCATCGGACTCGAGCTCGTCCCTCGTAATCTCACCCATATATCCGAGCACATGTCCGGTAGCTTCACCGGTCAGGTACCGACGCCTGGGGCGCATCTCTATGTAGACATCCGGGAACTCGGTCCTTCGTTCTTCGAGCGCGCTTACGACCTCGAAATCGGCGTCCGCGTCCACGACGAGTGCCTGCCTACCGTAACGTGCTAGGAAGCCGAGCAGCCGATCGATCCTCGCCTCGGACATCTCCATGTGTTCACCCATCCGCTCGAGCGTAGCACGAATGGAGTCGGGAGGCCCCGGCATAAGCGTGATCGCATATCCGGGCGCGTTGTCCGCGATAATGCGGCCGTTCCGGTCATAGATCGTGCCGCGGGGCGCCGGGACGGGGAGCTGTCGGATCCGGTTCGAACGAGCGCGCAATTCCCAGCGATCCGAACCGAGCACCTGGATTCGGAAGAAGGACACGGAGAGCACACCCATAAAGAGTGCAATGATGACGTAGGCGCCCATCGCACGCCGACGGCGTTCGTGCGGATGGTACACGTTCATGCGGGCGTCTCCCTCCACAGTCCGGTGATCGCCATGAGCGCGATCCCGACCGCGGCTGCGTACAACCCTCCCACGAGACCCTGCACCATCACCTGATCGACGAACGGCTGTCTCAGGTCTTCTCCGACCATCACCCAGCGGACCAGATCCCCCAGCCACTTCCCGAGCACGAAGTAGGAGACCAAGAAGATCAGTGAGTCGCCCACAAAGAGGTCTCGCGTCCCCGCGCCCAACACTCCAATCACGGTCATCGCAACGGTGTTGGCGCCAAAGGCGAGAACGCTCAAGGCGTCTTCAATCAGCCCGAAGCAGAGCCCTACTCCCGCGGCACGTCCCATGCCGATTTCTCGGGCCGAGAGGAGCAACGCAACCGTCAGCATGTCAGGCGCGCCGGACTCAAATCCGAGACCGACGTGAAGAAAGAAGTGCAAGACGAAAAGAACCAAGACCAAGAGCCACACTCGTGTGCTCGTCCTCACGGCACCCGTCCCGTGATCGCCTCGTCCCTCGTCAACAGAGAATCTGCGACCCAGCGATCCGTGACATCAGACCCAGAATCGTGAGTCGCGACCAAGATATGCGTCACCGAACCCGGTTCAACCATCGGCCTCAGCCAATAACTCTTGCGCCATCCTCCTTGCTCCTCCTCTACCCCGTCGATTTTGCCGATCGGAATACCGCGCGGGATCACGCCTAAGCCACTCGTCAGTACGACCGTGCCCGCCGGAGCAGATTCGTGGTATGCCGTCCCGTTCAGGATGAGTCGGTCGTCTTCACGGAAGCTCCCCCTCCTCACCTCGACCATCCCATACGTAGTCCCATCGGCCAGCATGGCGCTCACGCGGAAATCCGGATGGGTCCAGTCCATCCCGACCGAGATACCTTCTCGCACTTCACGAATCACTCCGACCAGACCGTAAAGGCTTAGAACAGGTGCACCTACCTTGATTCCGTCGGTAGAGCCCAGTTCCACCAAGAACATGCTCTCAGATCCCGGCGTGCCGGGACGAATCACGGTGGCCGGAAGGAACGACGGCCCGACCCGGGCTCCCAAGTCGAGCAATTCCCGCAGGGTGCGATTCTCATCGAGTAACATCCCGTGAGTGGACGTCACAGCGGTGAATGAGTCGACCTGCTCTTGGAGCCCCTCAACCTGGCTCGCGCGAAAGCGCGCCGTCACCAAGCGCTCTTGGGTCGCGATGAACGGGCGCAACACCGTCCTATGCAGCCCGAAAGCGATGCGCTGTTGCGCGATTTCTGGGAGGTAGGAAGTTGCGAGAGCGAGGATCAGAACAATGATGGCAAGCATGCCCTGATGGCGGCCCCCCGCGCTCTCCGGCTCAGGAACGTATGCCGGCACTCCGCTCTATCCTCGCACCCGGCCGGCCTACGGAACCAGGACGGTGCGGTACTTGTGCAGGTCGTCGAGAATTCTGCCCGCCCCTCGCACCACACACGTGAGTGGTTCTTCGTCCACGTGAATCGGGAGGTTGGTCTCGTGCTGGAGTAGCTTGTCTAACCCACGGATGAGAGCTCCACCGCCCGTCATCACGATACCACGATCGACGATGTCCGACGACAACTCCGGAGGCGTGATCTCGAGCGCTCTCCGGGTTGCTTCCACGATCGCCTGGATGGGCTCCTGGATGCACTCGCGTACCTCTTGAGAGTGCACAAGGACCGTCTTCGGGATTCCGGAAACGAGATCACGACCCTTCACGTCCATCTCGCGCTCCTCGCCGAAATCGAACGCGGAGCCGATCTGAATCTTGATGGCCTCAGCGGTGGGTTCACCGATGAGGAGATTGTAGTTCTTGCGCAAGAAGGTCACGATGGCTCTGTCCAGCTCGTCGCCACCGACCCGGATCGACGTATTCGAGACGATACCCGAGAGCGCAATAACAGCGATTTCGGTGGTCCCTCCGCCGATATCGATGACCATGTTTCCGGTGGGAGTCTCCACAGGAAGCCCGACGCCGATCGCAGCCGCCATGGGCTCATCGACCATGTACACGCCTTTGGCACCCGCGGACATAGCGGACGAACGAACGGCCCGTCGCTCCAGCTCGGTGATCCCGGATGGCACACCAACGACCACCCTTGGCTTGATACGGAAGATCCGCTTCTGAGTGACCTGCTTCAGGAAGTGCCGAAGCATCATCTCGGTCACATCAACGTCGGCGATTACACCGTCTTTGAGCGGCCGGATCGCCTCGATTCCCTCGGGCGTGCGCCCGAGCATCCGTTTCGCCTCGAGCCCGATGCCCATGATCTTCCGGTTGCCCCTCTCTACTGCAACAACCGAGGGTTCATTGAGGACGATCCCCTCACCTTTGACATAGATGAGGGTATTCGCCGTGCCTAGATCGACGGCGATGTCATTGACCGGGACGAGACGCCCCGAGCTAAGCCAGTTGCTCAGTGCGGACAATATCAGTTTCCAAGCTGTGTTTTAGGCTCAATCAAGCCCTTATTTCCCATCGATTCAGGGCGGATGGGCCTGAGAACATATGTTTTCTTCTGCCGGGATGCCAGTGTCGCGTATGGCTTTACGCCGTACCGGTTGAACCGAACCCTCCGACACCCCGTTCGGTGTCCGACAATCCGTCGACTTCTTCGACATCCAGGGCTTCAAATCGCGCAAAAACCAACTGTGCGACTCGCTCGCCCCGAGACAAGGTGACGGACTTCGTCCCCGAGTTCTGCATGATAATGCGGACCTCGCCGCGGTAATCAGGATCGATCGTGCCGGGACTGTTCGGAAGGGTGATCCCGTGTTTCAGCGCCAGGCCCGACCGAGGGCGCACTTGGCATTCGACGCCCTCAGGTAATTCCATGAGCAAACCCGTGCTCACCAACCTGATTTCACCCGGGGCGAGCACAACTTCATCCTCAGCTGATCGAATGTCGTACCCTGCCGCTTGAGGTGTGGCCCGTCCTGGGAGCGGCAAATCAGGGTTCGATGGCAGTCGCTGAAATCGCACTAGACCCACATCATCTCCTCGGTGATCGATTGTCAAAGTGACCTAACTTTTAAGCCAGGAAGTCGTCCACGTGGCGGCATTCCATATCGAAGGCGTCCGCGACGCCCCGATAGGTCACGTGCCCGTCCACGACGTTGACGCCCAACTTGAGCGCTGCGTCGTCCGAGCAGGCCTGCTTCCAACCCTTACCCGCGAGGGACATGGCGTACGGAAGCGTTGCGTTCGTGAGCGCAAGCGTGCTCGTGCGCGGCACGCCGCCCGGCATGTTGGCGACGGCATAGTGGATGACGCCATCGACCGTGTAGACCGGGTCATGGTGTGTGGTGGGTTTGACTGTCTCGACACAGCCGCCCTGGTCTACCGCGACATCGACGATGACCGTCCCCGGCCGCATCAGACCGAGGTCTTCTTTCGTGATAAGGCTCGGCGCCTTCGCCCCCGGGATCAGGACCGCGCCGATGATGAGGTCGGAATCCTGAATCTGCTTACGGATGGCGTAGCGCGTACTGTACAGCATATGGACGTTGGCCGGCATCGTGTCGTCCAGATAGCGCAGCCGCTCGAGATTGATGTCCATGATGTGGACCCTAGCGCCCAAGCCAGCCGCCATCTTCGCGGCGTGGGTCCCCACGACACCACCACCCAAGATCAGGACCTTTCCCGGGAGAACGCCCGGAACTCCACCCAGCAGCACACCGAGACCGCCCTGAGGCTTCTCTAGATACTTGGCGCCTTGCTGAATCGCCATCCGCCCAGCGACTTCGCTCATGGGTGTCAGGAGAGGAAGTTCACCCGTCGAGAGTTCAACGGTTTCGTAGGCGATCGCGGTCGCGCCCGAGGCAACACATGCGTCGGTCAGCGGCTGGTCGGCGGCGAAATGGAAGTAGGTGAACAGGAGCTGCCCCTTCCGCATCCGGGGCCATTCAGGAGCGATCGGCTCCTTGACCTTCATGATCATCCCGGCCTTGGCCCAGACTTCGTCCGCCGTATCGAGAATGGTGGCTCCGGCGCCCTCGTAGAAGTCATCTGTAAACCCACTCCCCACACCGGCGTTCGTTTCAACCACTACCTCGTGGCCAGCCTGGCTGAGCATCTCAGCGCCAGCGGGCGTCAAAGCGACCCGGTATTCGTCGGGTTTGATCTCCTTCGGTACACCGATAAGCATTTGTATCTCGCTGTTGTTGCATTTCGTTGGGGTCGTGCGTGGAAAGCCCTTAAAAGTATCGGTGTTTCCCGCTTATCGGAACGGCCTAACTCGCCTGCGTCGGGCCCAGTCGCAGCACCATCTGGCGACTCGGGTCGAAGTATCTCCGACACACCCGTTTCACGTCCTCGGCTGTCACCGCGTCGATGCGTTCGAGCAGGTCGTCGAGGGTGAGAAACGACTCCCCGTGAAGAGCGAACGACGCGAGGCGGTACAACCTCGACCCGGTCGATTCCAGGGCGAGCATGACCTGTCCCTTCATCTGCTGCTTGGCCGTGGCGAGTTCCTCGTCAGCCAGGCCGTCCTCCGCCAACCGCGTGAGTTCGCCTTCGATCGCAGACACTGCCGCATCCGCGGTGGCCGGGCGGGTCCCCACGTAGACGCCCGAAACTCCGGAGGCGCTATAGAACGACTGATAGCTGTATACCGAATAACAGAGTCCCATCTCTTCCCGGACCTTCTGAAAGAGCCTCGAACTCATTCCACCGCCAAGAGCCGAGGAGGCCAGTGACAGCGGGTACCGATCTTCGTGCCCTCGTCCAGGCACATCGGTGCCAAAAACGACGTGGGTCTGGGCGCTATCGCGATGCGCCACTTCACGTCCAGATCGCGTACTCAGCGGCGTGGACACCGCCTCGGCAGACTCTCCGCCTCCCGCCTGCGCAAAGAGATCACCTACGGAGTCGACCAACGCATCGTGATCGATATTCCCAGCCGCCGCGACGATCAGGTTTTCACCCCGGTAACGGCGTTGATGAAGCGCACGCAGCGTGTCCGACGACATCTCCGCGACCGACTCCTTGCTCCCGAGAATCGGCTTTCCATAGGCATGCCCATCCCACATGAGGCCCGAGTGCATCTCATAGACGAGGTCGTCTGGGGTGTCCTCTACTTGGGCGATTTCCTCGAGTACGACTTCACGCTCCAACGCTAGGTCATCCGGCTCAATCGTCGGTGCCAGCACCATGTCCGCCAACACATCGAGCGCCTCTCCGAGGTTCTCATCAAGGACTCGGGCTTGGTAGGCCGTGTGTTCCCGACTCGTATACGCGTCGAGTGAACCACCGAGACTCTCCAGCGCCATCGCGATATCAGCCGCGCTTCGCTTCCGAGTCCCCTTGAACACCATGTGTTCAAGGAGGTGGCTGGCCCCATGCTCATCCAGACCTTCGTGCGCACCACCCTGCCGAACCCACACCCCGACCGATGCGGAACGCACCGACGGGATCCGTTCGCTGAGCACGCGCACGCCATTGTCGAGTTCAGTCTCCGACACGAACTCCTCACCACCGACACGCAGGTCGATGGACGACGAAGGGGGCACGGACAAGCGCCCGTGCCCCCTCGTGCTCCTGCTGTGCTTCATGCGGTCAGGTGTCGCCTTCAGCCTCGGCATCAGCCTCGGCATCAGCGTCATCCGAACCAGCGGCTTCCTCGGCGAGTGCGGCCTTCCGGGACAACCGGAGGCGACCCTTCTCGTCGATCGAGAGGAGCTTCACTTTGACGATGTCACCCTTCTTGACCACGTCCTCGGTGTTCTCCGTCCGCGCTTCCTGCAGCTCTGAGATATGGCACAGGCCTTCGGTGCCAGGCATGATCTCAATGAAGGCGCCAAAGGTCGTCGTGTTCTTAACCGGCCCTTCGTAGATGCGACCCACATCGGGATCCTTCACGATCGCCTCGATCATCTCGCGTGCACGCGCACCGGCTTCACCGGACACGGCTGCAATCTTCACGATACCGCTGTCATCAATGTCAATCTGCGCACCCGACTCCTCTTGGATGGCGCGAATCGTCTTACCCTTTGGCCCAATGATCTCACCGATCTTCTCCGGGTTGATCTGGATGGACACGATGGTCGGTGCGTAGTCGGACAGTTCAGTTCGCCCGGCACTCAACGTCTCATCCATGAGGTCCAGGATGTGCATGCGGCCCTTGTTGGCCCGCTGTAGCGCTTCCTTCATGATGTCGACTGTGAGGCCATCGATCTTGATGTCCATCTGGATCGAAGTCACACCATCGCGCGTACCGGCAATCTTGAAGTCCATGTCGCCGAGTGCGTCTTCAAGACCGAGAATATCGGTCAGGATCGCGATGTCGTCACCTTCTTTGATCAGGCCCATCGCAACACCTGCACACGGCGCCTTCATCGGCACACCCGCGTCCATCAGGGCGAGCGAAGAACCACAGACGCTGGCCATCGACGAAGAACCGTTCGACTCGAGCACGTCAGAGACGACACGAATCGTGTAAGGGAAGTCGTCGTACGCTGGCAGGAGCGGCTGAATCGCGCGCTCCGCCAAGTTTCCGTGACCGATCTCGCGACGAGACGTGCCGCGGAACGGTTTCGCCTCACCCACGCAGAACGGTGGGAAGTTGTAATGAAGCATGAAGGACTTCTTGATCTCTTCGCGCGAATCGATCGAGTCGATGCGCTGCTCATCACGCGACGTACCCAGCGTGACCACGGCCAACGCCTGTGTCTGACCGCGCGTGAAGAGGGCAGAACCGTGCGTCCGGGGAAGAACGCCCACCTCGGAAGTGATCGGCCGAATGTCGTTGACACCACGTCCATCTGGACGAACACCCTTCTCGAGAATCACACGACGCAGCGTCGTCTTCTCGACGTCGCGGACGATCTCGCCGATATCCTTGCTCTGATCAGCGTATGCCTCGTCCTCTGCAGTAAGCGTCGCAATGACCTCTGCCGTAACCGCGGACATTGCCGCGCCGCGCTCAGCCTTATCACCGTGCGTCAGTGCTTCCGCAACACCAGCGGCCGCCAACTCGGAAACCTTGGCCTGAAGATCAGCGTCAGGCGCGACTGAGGTCCACTCCATGTCCGGAACGGTGTGTCCGTCCAGGAACTCGACCTGCATGGCGCACAGCTCTTTGATGCCATCGTGCGCGACTTGAAGCGCTTCGAGGATCTCGTCCTCCGGCACCTCGATCGCGCCACCTTCGACCATCGTGATGGCGTCAGCGGTACCCGAAATGACGATGTCGACGTCCGAGTACTCAAGCTGCTGGAACGTCGGGTTCAGCACCCAGTTGCCAGCGATGCGGCCCACGCGGACCGACGCGACAGGCGTGTTGAACGGGATCTTTGACATGTTGAGGGCCACGGAGGCAGCCAACAGCGCGATCGTGTCCGCGTCGTTTTCCTGATCTGCCGAGAGGATGAAGCACGCGACCTGCGTCTCGTACTTGAATCCCTTCGGGAAGAGCGGCCGGATGGGCCGATCGATGCAACGAGCGGAGAGAATTTCTTTCTCTCCGGGGCGGCCTTCACGCTTGAAGAAGCCACCCGGGATCTTCCCTGCCGCGTACGACTTCTCACGGTACTCGACCGTGAGCGGGAAGAAAGGAAGGTGTGACGGTTTGTTTTGTACCGTAACGGCACAAAGAACGACGGTATCGCCATACTGAACGAGGCAGGAACCCTGCGCGAGCTTGGCCATGCGGCCGAACTCGAGCGAGAGCGTTCGACCTGCGAACTGGCGCTCTATCCGTTGAATCATGTTGTGTTACTCACTTCGGTGTCGCCGGGGAACGTCCCCAGCTTGGATTGAATGCCGAAGCGTCGTGGAACTGGAGGAGAGAGCGACCGCCGCGCGGGGCACGTTTAAACCCGTGGGCCCGGTTCTGCAGCAGGTTGTAGGCCGTCTCCCAACCGAGACGCACAACGTTCGGCTAAAAAACAGCGACGACCGCCTTCGTGGCGGCCGCCGCTGGTACTTCTAGTGTCTCAGGCCGAGGTCCTTAATCAGCCCGCGGTACCCTTCGAGATCCATGCGCTTGTAATATTCGAGGAGGCGACGGCGACGTCCTACCATTTTTAGCAGGCCGCGACGGCTGTGATGATCCTTCTTGTGCGCGTCGAAGTGGCTCCGAAGATCGTTGAGGCGTTCGGTGAGGAGCGCGATCTGGACCGGGGCGCTTCCACGATCGTTCTCGTGGAGCTGGTACTTCTTGATTGTTTCTTCCTTGACGATCGCCATGGGCGTCGTGCCTCCTCAGGAGTCAGTATGCTGCAGGGGAAGCGATGCGGGACCCGCAGAGTGCGTGTCCGTTGTCGTGTTAGCCTAAAAAGCTAATCAATCGGGGGTTTGCGTCTACGGCCGGGCGTTGTCGTCAATGGCCAGCACGTCCCTCGCCTTGGCGACGTCTGCGCTCATCTGAAATACCAACGCTTCCACACTGTCGAAAGGGAGCACCGGGCGCAGGTATTCAACGAAGTCCACGCGCACCTCTTCCCCGTAGATGTCCGCGTCGAAATCCATCAAGAAGAGCTCAACCGACGGAGGCGAGCCCTTAAAGGTCGGTCGCGGCCCTAGGTGTAGGGCACCATCGAACGTCCCAGACTTCAAAATGCCACGCACAGCATAGATCCCTGCGGGGGGAATCAGCTTCCCTCCCCCGTCAATGCGCAGATTCGCCGTCGGAAAGCCGAGTTCCCTTCCTCTACCCTCGCCCCGAACCACGATGCCGCGGACCGAGTAGGGACGACCGAGACATCGGTGTGCCTCATCCATGCGTCCCTCGGCAACCGCGCTTCTGATCCGAGTCGAGGAAATCGCTTCAGAATCGGCTTGAACCGGGGGAACCACATCCACGTCGAAGCCCAGGTCCACACCGATCTCCCGAAGAGTATCTGCGTTTCCGGAGCGATCCCGTCCGAACCCGTGGTCGTACCCAATGACCAGTTCTTCCACATTGAGGCGACCGAGAAGAATTTCTTCGACGAATCGTCGTGGTTCGTAGCGACTCAGCGTCTCTGTAAACGACACGAAGACCGCGTAGTCGAGGCCACTCTCAGCGAGGATCTCCTTCTTTTCAGTGGGCGTCGTCAACAACGGCGGAGCTTGGTCCGGTCGGACCACACGAAGCGGGTGCGGATCGAACGTTACCAAGACGCTTCGCCGTCCTGTTGATGCCGCACGCGCGCGGATCTCCTGTAGCACGGCCCAATGCCCTCGGTGCACACCATCGAAGGTCCCCACAGTCACAACCGTCCCACGATCGGTCGGAATCCCTGGGCCGTGCTCCCATCGGACCGAGGCGGTCATGTCACAAAGACCTTCTTAGGACGGAGACTACCATCATTAACCTCTCCCACCGCCACGAGATCTTCACCGAAGGCGACCGCTACCGGACCGTCAGGCTCGCCCTCCACAGTGACCTTCTGGCCGTGGGAGATGCGGGTCACATCGTCCTGTTCCACCGCGAGGGTGCGTAGATGACCCATCGCCGCCAACGGTGTGATCGCAGCGGCATCGACAGCTCCGGGATCCTGAATCGCGTCGACAGAAACCGAGTCGGTCACAGAGAACCGGCCAATAGACGTCCGCCGCAGTTCGGTGAGGTGTGCACCAACACCGAGCGCCTCACCAAGGTCGCGCGCTAAGGACCTCACATACGTCCCTGACGAACAAACGGTGCGAAAACGCACGAACGGTGCCGAGAACTCGATCAACTCGAGTTCATGCACGGTGATGGACCGCGCCGGGAGTTCCACGTGTTCTCCACGGCGAGCCCGTTCGTGCATCCGAACGCCGTCTACTTTCTTCGCCGAGAACTGCGGTGGGATCTGATCGATGGTCCCAGTGAAGTCGGTCATGGCAGCACGAATGTAGTCCTCTGCCAGAGAGTCCCATCCGGACCGTTCTTCGACGATCTCACCCTGATGGTCCTCCGTGTCAGTCGAGACCCCGAGTCGCGCAACCGCTTCGTATCCTTTCGCGAGCCCGGTCAGGTATTCAGCGAGCCGCGTCGCACGTCCCACGCACAGCAATAGCAGACCCGAAGCGAACGGGTCGAGTGTGCCCGTGTGTCCGATTCGCGGGACGTTCAAGTCGCGGCGAGCCCGGGCGACGATGTCGTGAGACGTCGGCCCTACGGGCTTATCCACCGGAAGGATGAAGTCCCCGCTCACGCGTCTTCGCTCGGCTGTTCCTCCGAGGGGGCCGCTGCGTCTTCGTCTTCCGGCGATTCCTCCGAGATCACTTCAGACAGGATCTGCTCAATGCGTTGGGCATGATCCAGCGAACGATCTTCTCGAAATCGAAGCTCGGGGACTTTCCTAAGGCGCAGGACCTGACCCAACTGATGCCGCAGAAACACCGCCGCGGCTTCCAAGCCCGCCACAGACTCAGCGACTTGGCCCTCATCTCCGATGATCCGCACATAGATCTTGGCCGACCCAATATCACCCGCCGTGTCGACGGCGGTTACGGTCACTGGCCCCACCCGGGGATCTCGAACCTGGACGCGGATCATGTCGGACAATTCGCGCTTGAGCTGCTCGTTCAGTCTGGCGATGCGTTTGCTGGCCACTAGTAGCTTTCCCTTCGGACGGACGTAATCAACGCGCCGCTGTACTCTTCAACGAAGTGGTCGAGTTTGTCGAGCATGGACTCCGCAAGCCGACCATCGGAGGCCACGAGCGCCACGGTGATTTGGGCGCGGGCATGAACGTCCTGATGCGCAGTCTCAGCGACCGACACGTTGAACTTGTGCGCCAACCGGTCCCGAAGAGAACGTACCACAGAGCGTTTCTCCTTCAACGAGCTACAGCCTGGCAACGCCAAGTCCCACGTCAGCGAAGCCACAACCATGTCCGAGCCCTAACCCCGGACTCAGCGCGTTTGGGCGAGAGTCCGCGCAAACTCCTCAATGGTGTAGCACTCGATGACGTCGCCGACCTTGAGGTCGTTGAAGTTCTGAATACCGATTCCACACTCGAAGCTCTCACGGACTTCCTTGACATCATCCTTGAAGCGCTTGAGCGAGGAAATCGCACCGTCGTAGACCACGATCCCCTCGCGAACAACCCGACCGTGTCCCTTCCGGTCGATGCGACCGTCTGTGACATACGAACCCGCGATCGTCCCGACCTTGCTGACCTTGAACACTTCGCGGACCTCAGCGCTACCCTCGACGGTCTCACGCTTCTCTGGCGAAAGAAGTCCTTCGAGCGCTGCGGTGATCTCGTCGACGGCCTCATAGATGACCTCGTACACATTGATCTCGACGTCCTCTCGCTCGGCTTGTAGTCGAGCCGCTGTCTGCGGACGGACCCGGAAGCCGATGATGACTGCACCTGCGGTCTGCGCCAGGAGTACGTCGGACTCATTGATGGCACCCACGCCGCGGTGGATGATCTCGACCTGCACTTCCTTGGTTCCGAGAGCTTCGAGTGAATCCGAAAGCGCCTGAACCGAACCGTCCACATCTCCCTTGATGACCAAGGGAAGCGTTGAGAGTTGACCGCGTGCGGCCAAAGCGCCGAAGTCTCCGAGCTTGACACCACGCTCGCGAATCCGGAGCTGCTTCTCACGATCCAGACGCTGACGCGTGCCCGCGATCTCAGCAGCCTTATCGGCCTCCATCGCCTGGAACCAATCACCGGCCTGCGGTACCCCGCCAGCACCAAGCACCTGAACTGGCGTGGAAGGACCGGCGGCTTCGATGGGGTGGCCTCGCTCGTCGAGCATAGCGCGGACACGCCCGTCGAACATGCCGCAGATGAACGAGTCACCCACTTTCAGCGTTCCTGCCTGTACGAGCACTGTGACCACGGCGCCCTTACCCACGTCCAACTGAGCTTCGACCACCGTACCGGTCGCTTCCCGGTTCGGGTTCGCGGTCAGTTCGAGCATCTCGGCCTGCAGAAGAACCTTCTCTAGCAACTCATCGATCCCCTGCCCCGTCTTAGCCGAGATCTCGGAAACCATGACGTCACCACCGAAGTCCTCAACATTGATCGAGTGCTGCAGGAGTTCCTGCTTCACCCGCATCGGATCCGCAGCCGGCAGATCACACTTGTTGATCGCAACGATGAGAGGCACACCGGCGTTCTTGGCGTGACTGATCGCCTCGATCGTCTGAGGCATGACGGAGTCGTCTGCCGCAACGATCAAGATGACCACGTCGGTGATGTCCGCACCGCGAGCACGCATAGCGGTAAACGCGGCGTGACCCGGTGTATCGAGGAAAGCAACACTGCGGCCGTCCGGCAATTCGACGTGATACGCACCAATGTGCTGCGTGATGCCGCCAGCCTCACCGGCAACCACGTTCGTCTCCCGAATGCGGTCGAGGAGGAGCGTCTTACCGTGATCGACGTGACCCATCACAGTAACGACCGGCCAACGCGGCTCGAGAGACTCGGGAGCGTCTACAATGACGTCGACGACTTCTTCGGCCTCGTACGCTTCTTCTTTCACCGCAGTGAAGTTGAACGCGTCGAGCAGCAGTTCGATCTGGTCGAAGTCGAGACGTTGATTGATTGTGACGAGCAACCCGAGGTTTTTGAACGCAGACCCGATGATCTCGGTCGACGAGACATCGACGAGCTCTGACAACTCAGCGACGGTCAGGAACTCGTTGACACGAACCGTGGTGCGCTCGCGCTCCTGCTCCTCGGCCTGCTGCGCCTCCTGCGCCTCGGCCTCCTCGGCAGAGATCCGGCCCTTCTTGCGACGACGCTTCTTACCGCCGCCTTTGATCTCGGCCATGACCCGCTGGATATTGGACTGCACGGAATTCTGATCGACGCCCTTCTTTCGGCTCTTCTTGCCCTTGTCCTTCTGCTCACGTCGTCCGTCAGGGGTATACCCCGAGGCTTGAATGCGAACCTGTCCGCCGGGACCCGCGCTGGCTGCAGGAGCCGGAGTCGGGCGACGAATCGTGCGGACCGCACCATCCGGTGCGCCAACTCTGGCGGGCGCAAGTGTGGCGCCACCCGCAGGCTCCGGTGTTGCTGCAGCGTCGGCGGCGGCCGGGGCCGCGGCTTCACTCGCAGGAACGGCCTCGACGGGGTCAGCCTCAACCTCGACCTCGCCGACTACTTCTTCAGCTTCGGCAGTTTCCGGCTCTGCCGTCTTTTCAGCCGCAGGGGTCTGCGCGGTCGCTACTTCTTCCACCCCGACTTCGACTTCAGCCTCGGATTCCGTGACGACATCAACATCGACCGACTCGGGCACAGCCTCGACGGCCTCTTGGACCCCGGCATCTTCGCCTTCCGCCTCAGCCTCCGCTTCGAGCGGAGCCTCCTCGGTGGGCTCCGGCTCGGGCGTTTCTTCGACCTTGCGGCGGCGGCGGCGGCGAGTCGTCGGCGCTGCAGACTCCCCCATGGCCGATTGAATCGCCTCAGAGGGATCTTCATGCCCCGCGCGCCGTTCCCGCTCTACTTTCGCGAGCACCTTGGCATGCTGGCCACTGGTGATCTCCGCGTCCGCATCCGAGACAGGAATACCCATCTGGCGCAGCAAAGCGATAAGCGCACCCGCGTCGACTTTTAGTTCCTGCGCTAGCTCAATAACCCGCATACTGTCGCTATTCCTCTACTTCGCTGGCTGCTTCGAGATCATCCAGAAGCAGTTTTGCGAACGATTCGTCTGTCACTGCGATCGCCGAAGTCGGACCCTTCCCGATCGCAGCGCCCAACGTGGCTCGATCCCCCAACACTGCCTGAGGGATCGGCCGCTTCACCATCAATTTCCTAATCTTATCCATCTGGACACTCGAAGCGTCCCTAGCCATCAAAATCAGTCGAGCCTCGCCCCTACGGATCGATCGGCGCGTAGCATCCGTGCCTGGAGCCACTGCGCCGGCCCGTCGGGCCAGGCCCAAGAGCCGAAAGGCGCTAGGCCCCTGGCTCTCCTTCATCCGTCTCCTCCGGGGCTTCGGCTACCGCCTCTTCCTCGGACTCCTTTCCATCAACCTCGGCCGTCACTTCCGCAGCCTCATCCACTGGCTCTTCAGCCGCTGCTTCCTCGCTCTCATCCGCATCGCCTTCGACGACCGTCAACTCGTCGATCAACTGTAAGAGTCGATCGGCGGCAGGCTCGCCAAGTCCTTCAATCACAAGGAAATCCCGACGCTCCAGGTCAATGATCTGTAGAAAAGTATCATATCCAGCGTCCCGGAGAGCCGCCAGAGTCGGAAGCTCCAGATCCAGCTCAGAAAGCGGGAAATCCGCCGTCTCATACTGATCTTCAGGGGACACGGTAAGGAGGGCCAAGTCCTGGCCCTTTTCGAGCCACTCACGCGACCCGTAGAGGTCCAACTGCCACCCGATTAGCTGAGACGCGAGTCGCACATTCTGTCCGTTTCGTCCGATCGCCAGCGAGAGCTGATCCTCGTCCACGATCGCAGTGATGACCTGACGCTCGACGTCACTGATGACCTTAGACACCCGAGCGGGGGCCAAAGCCCGACGGGCGAAGACTTCGGTGTCCGGGTGCCACGGAACGATATCGATTCGCTCACCGCCCAACTCGGAAACAACCGCCTGGACCCGAGTACCCTTGAGCCCTACGCAGGCGCCCACAGGATCGATCGACTCGTCTGAGCTGTACACCGCGATCTTCGTGCGCCCACCGACCTCTCGAGCGATCTCCCGAATATCGACGATACCCTGATGGATCTCAGGGACCTCGAGCTTGAAGAGCGCAGCAACAAACAGAGGATCGGCCCGGGACAAGATCAGCCGAGGGCCCTTAGGCGTCTCGTCTACTTTCTTAAGCACCGCGCGGATCGGATCACCCTGACGGAAACGCTCCCGCGGATTTTGGTCCTTCCACGGGATGATCGCATCGGCATCCCTGGAACGGTTCAGCAAAACGACGAGCTTGCCCCTTTCGGTCTGCTGGACTTCACCGGAGAGGAGTTCGCCAACCTCGCCGGTGAACTCGTCCCGGATGCGCTCGCGCTCGGTTTCCCGAACTCGCTGCACAATGCGCTGTTTCACGGCCATCACAGCATTTCGGCCGAACTCCTGAAAGTTCACCGGAATTTCCATGACGTCTCCGACTTCGAAGGTCTCATCATCCCAATGAGCCTCTTCGAGCGAAATCTCACACGCGGAGTCTTCGACCTCAGCTACGACGCGACGAAGCACCACGATGTCGAACTCGCCGGTGATGTCGTCGATGTCGATTTCAGCCTGCACGGTGGGACCATAGATCCTTCCGAGGCCAGCAAGCATACCGTCCTTGACGAGATCGGTCATCTCATTGTCGGTCAGGTTCTTGGTGGCCGCGACATCTCTAAAGGCCGCAACGATCAGGGCCGCGTTCGCCATTTCTATTCCCTCACTTCCAGGTGAAGACCAGGTGCGCTTTCCGGATCTTCGATCGCGGAATCGTCACCTCGTCACCATTGGCCAGCCGAAGCACAACTGCCTCCGCCTCGCCCTCCTTTTCTTCTAATCCGAGGAGCTCGCCTTCAAGCCTAGTCGCTCGATCAGCCAGCACCCCATCTCCGTTCACTGCGATTTTCTCGCCGCGAAATCGTTCAAAATCTTGCGACTTCGTCAACGGACGATCCAGTCCCGGAGACGAAACCTCGAGCACATAGCGCTCAGACAACCCTTCATGCTCATCCAACCAAGCCTCGAGAGCCCGACTCACCACGGCGCAGTCGTCAACATTGACGCCCTCCCCCGGTAGCGAATCCGGCCTATCGATCCGCAACTGCAACTGAGGCCGCCCCTTGCTACCACCCCAGCGCAGTTCAACGAGCTCGTAGCCGAGGTCTTCGACCCTGGCTTCGAGGTCACGCTCAACTTTCGCTACAGCGCGCATCAACGGCTCCCAATCAACAGGGGTACACCGCCGGAGCGACATACCCCCAAAGTTCTCATCGAACAAAAAAGCGGGGGCGGAACTGCTCCCCCACTTCAAAAATCCGCCCGAAGGCGGCTCCTTCCTGCCCGGTAATATAGGCGAGGCCCGAAATGCACTCAAGGTTGGCGTTTCGGGCCTCTCGGTTGGGCCCCGATTACTCCGTCGTGGACTCCTCCGCGCCTTCTTGCGCGTCAGTTGATTCGCCTTCATCCGCGGCCGCAGCGGAGCCGTCACCCTCCGCCTTCTCAGTAGTGTCATCCTCCTTTAAGTGGGCCTCGAGCGCACTGACTCGCTCCTTCACAGCGTCAACGGCGTCGCGAAGCCCTTCGAACTCCTTCTGATGCACGAGGTCGAGCTTCTCTTTAGCACCTTCCGCGGCCGTATGGGCTTTGTCCAGAGCGTCTTTCATGACCGCCTTGGCGCGGTCTGTGGACAGATCTCCGCGCTCGCGCGCTTCATTGATCGTCTCCTCCAAGGCTTCCTTGAACGCGGACAGGACACCGATTCCTTGCTTAATACCGTCGGACACCTTGTCCTTGGCACTTTTCTTATCGTCAGTCATGACAACCCCTTAGATCAATTGGCTTGGCGGCGTTTCGCCACTCCCAAACCCTACGTATTTCGTGGACGATGTGCTTCAACAGAAGATGTCTAATCAGTCCCATCGTCTTCGCGAACGATCTTCGCTCCGAGGGCAGACAGTCGACTGTCGATGGACTCATAACCCCGTTCGATCTGGCGGATATTGCGAATCCGACTCGTGCCGTGGGCACCTAGTGCGGCGATCAAGAGTGCCATGCCCGCTCGAATGTCAGGACTCTCAACCACACCAGCCTGCAATGGAGTCGGGCCGACAACTACAGCTCGGTGCGGGTCGCACAGAATGATGGAGGCGCCCATCCCGACCAGCTTGTCGGTGAAGAACATTCGCGATTCGAACATCTTCTCGTGGACCAACACGGTGCCCTTGCACTGTGTCGCCGCCACGATTGCGATCGAGGTCAGGTCCGCCGGAAAAGCGGGCCACGGCCCGTCGTCGAGCTTGGGCACGTGACCAAATGCGTCCTTTCGCACCACATGTTCGGCTGATCCGTTCACGTGTAGGTCGGTGCCATCGATCTCGCAGTTGATCCCGAGGCGACGAAACCCCAAGAGCGTCGAGTCCAGATGCTCAATTGGAGCACCCTCGATGATGAGATCGCTGCCAGTCACCGCGGCCAAGCCGATGAACGATCCCGTTTCGATGTGGTCCGCTCCGATGGTGTACTCTGCACCATGGATCTCATCCACACCCTCGATTTCGAGGATGTGCGTTCCGATGCCGCTGATTCGAGCGCCCATAGCATTCAGGAGGTGACACAAATCCTGAACGTGTGGCTCAGATGCCGTGTTCCGAATGCGCGTCATCCCCTTCGCGCGGACGGCGGCCATGATCGCGTTCTCGCTCCCCGTGACCGACGGCTCATCGAGGAACATGTCCGCGCCGGCCAGCCGATCCGCAGAGATCGTGAAATCATCGTTCAACTCGACCGTGGCCCCGAGGGCCTCGAACGCGAGGAAGTGTGTGTCCATTCGCCTTCGCCCGATGACATCACCACCCGGCGGCGGAAGCTGGACGTGACCGAAGCGCGCCAAAAGTGGGCCCGCCAAGAGGAGGGACGCACGAATGCGCTCTGCCAGGTCTCGGTCCACCGCGTCTGTTCGTACACCTGATGCGTCAACCACGACGGTATTGGGCCCGTCCCAACGCACATCAGCACCCAATGACGTGACGATCTCGAGGAAGGTCAGAACATCCCGAATGCGGGGAATGTTGTGCAGTGTGACCGGCTCGGATGCGAGCACCGTCGCCGCGAGACACGGAAGAGCTGCGTTTTTATTACCGGCTGGGCGGATTCGTCCTTCGAGGCGAAGTCCCCCTTCGACCGCAAATGTCCCCATAGTCTCCGAAAATCGGGGTGGTGCAGAGGCGTGCGGAGCCTTGGGCTGGATCGCTTGAGGCGCCCACGCGGGCCCCCGAAGATACCGCTCGGCGCCCTTCAATACCAACCGACTCATCATCCCCTCCCCCACCGAATTCATATGCCTGACGGCACGGATCCCGAAGCCGCCTATGGAGACCCTCTCCACGTTTCTGAACAAGTGCAGGATGCGTGCCGAAGCTGTCTTGCTCGGTGTCACGCTACGGTCTTAAGATCGCTTGTCCTGCCCCCACTCAACTGCCGACGCCCATGCGCCTCAGCGACTTCCTACGATCCGATTTTGTCGTCCCCGATCTGCAGGGTCGAGATGTGGAGAGCGTCGTAGAAGAACTCTCGTTCTGCGCGGCTCAAGCCGGCATTGCAAGCCAAGAAGTCATTGCTGGGAAGCTCTTTGAACGCGAGCGCTCACATCCCACGGCCATAGGGGCCGGTCTCGCCATTCCGCACGCGACGGTCCCTGGCATGTCCGCGTCTGCCATCGGGGTGGCGCTCGCGAGTAGTCCCGTCACATTTGGGTCGGCGGACGATGGACGCGGTGCGGGTCTTCTTTGTGCTCCTGTCGCCTCCGGGCAGTGAGCGCCAGCACGTGACGCTTCTGGCCCGCATCTGTCGGTTGGTTCGCCAAGACAACTTCGTTGATCGACTAGAAGAGGCCGCAGATGAGTCCGCAGTCGTCGAGATCATAGAATCAGTGGACGCATTGCTCGTATGAGTGACCGACCCGAGACACGCCTCCTCGTTGCCGTGATCAACGACCCAGAGAAAGTCGATGAAATCCTCTCTGGGTTCGTGGAATTGGGCATCACCGGCGCAACCGTCCTGCAGAGCGAGGGCATGGGGAGTGTCTTGTCGCATGATATCCCGATTTTCGCAGGCCTGCAGACCCTCATTAGCGGCTCGAAACCACAGAATAGGATGATCTTCAGCGTCGTCCCCCTGGAAAGAGTCGACTCCGTAATCGCGTTGATGCAGGAGATCATGGGGAACCTGGCTGCCCCAGCGACCGGAATCGTGTTCACGCTGCCCGTGGATCGGGTCGTCGGACTCGCTCCGGAGTTGGGGGACGAAGGCAGCCCCATTTGATGGGTCCATCCCGGTAGATCGAATGGATCCTCTCATCGGGCCACTGGTCCTCATCCTGGTGGCGCTTTTAGGCGCCCGCGTCTCTTTTTCTACCGAGCGCGTTCCCCCGGGGCCCCGCCTGCTCCTAAAGACCGGCACACACTTTCTTGTGATCGGGTTCGCCCTGGGTCCCGCTGGACTCGGTCTGGTGACCGAAGATGCTACCGCCCAACTGTCCCCCTTCCTCGCCCTTGGATTGGGATGGGTGGGATTCCATTTCGGCCTCCAACTGGACCGAACGACCCTACGGCGCTTTCCCAGAAGCCATCATCTATTCGCCGTCGGCCAGGCGGCGATAGCGTTTGCGGTGTTCTACGCCGGCGGTCGTATTGTGCTCGACCTGCTGGTCCTCCCCCCTGCCACCGCGCTCCTCCTGGCGCTCGGGGCGGCCAGCGCAGCCGCGGTCTCGCCGCCCGGCGGGATCGCTATGGTCTCGGCGAATTTCCTCGTGAAGGGGAAGGTCCGGGATCTTCTCTTTTTCGTTGGGTCACTCGACGCATGGATCGGCATTGTGGCGCTCCAGGTCACGTATTCGCTGTATCGCCCTGAGGAGATCAGCGCCGGGCTCCCCCTGACACCCCAACTCGCGCTCATCGGGCTTGCTACAGGTCTCGGGCTCGTGTGTGGCATCGTCTTCGTGTGGCTCGTGCGAGTCCGACCACCGGGCGAAGAGTTGGTCCTCTTCCTGCTCGGCATGTGCGCGTTTGTTGCCGGCGCGGCCCTCCAATGGGGCGTCTCGCCGCTCTTCGTCTCTGTGACGATGGGCGCAGTGGTGGCCAACCTCGGGCGATCCACCCAGCGCATCCTCGCGGTCCTGCAACGATGGGAGAAGATGATCTATGTGACGTTCCTCCTGTTAGCTGGGGCGTTACTTCAGGTGCCCACGTGGTGGGTGTTTCCGTTGGCACTTGGATACGCTGCCCTGAGGTTCGTTGCCAAGTCCGCGGGCGGGGCCGCGATGGCGACACTCCTAACGTTCGACCACCACGTCCCTCGTCGAGTGGGCCTTGGGCTGATCCCGCAGGGTGGCATCTCACTGACAATGGCTGTGTCAGGAGTACTGATGTACTCGGACCTTGTCGTCCGGGGCCTAGACGCGGGGGCGACCCTCTTCACGATCATCGTCATCGGGGTGATGATCTCGGAACTCTCCGGCCCCTTCCTAACGGTCCAACTCCTCCGACGAGCCGGTGAGATAACCCCACGGGTTGAGCAAGCGCTGGCAGAGGGCGACGTAGACAAAGCGCGGCGTGAGGCATTCCGACGCGACACGCCGACGGGTTAGACTTGAGTATGGTCATCTTCCCGCTTTTCGTCGTGACACTTCAAAGCCCTGCGGCCGCACGGGACAATCTCGCCGTAGCGGCAGATGTCTCCATGGTCGTCGTCGGCGTCTCGATCCTCATCCTCGCGGCCGTCCTGATCTTCCTCCTTCTAAAGGTGAACAGGACGCTCGACAGCGTCCGAACCGGAGTGAATCAGAGCCTCGGCCCGGTTTCGGACCGGGCCAAATCGATCTCAGACAACGTGGAGTTCATCACACAGGCTTTGCGCACCGATGTCGAGCGGTTGAATGCCTCCGTCCGGGGACTGACCGATCGTCTCCATCTCGCGTCGGAACGCATGGAAGAACGAATCGAGGAATTCAACGCCCTCATGGAAGTCGTCCAAGGCGAGGCGGAGGATATCTTCATAGACACAGCCGCGACCGTTCGAGGTGTGAAAGAAGGAGCCCTCTCGATCGTTCGATCGGAGACCAAAGCGGCCCCGGCGCCTCCCACCGAGAACGAAGACCAAACGCCTGAGTCACCTGAGTCGCCTGACACTGCCGAGGAGATCCCTGCCAAGCCTTCGATTGTCCCAGTCGGAGAAGGCGGAGCCTAGGTTTTTCCCAGTGGCATCGACAATTCCTCATTGCGCTCGCGTGGCTGGCACTGACAGCCAAACCGGCAGCCGCGTGGGGACCCGCAACACACGTCGCGCTTGGACAAGCCGTCTTGGGATCCCTCTACCTACTGCCGCCCGCCATCCGGATGATCCTGGAGCACCACGCTCTGCACTTGCGCTAGGGCTCGATCGCTGCCCACATCTCGTTCGCGAAGAAGTACGTCTCCGAGGGTCGACATTGCCCCAGCTAGCCTGTCGGGGAGGAGATCTTCAATTCCGCGGAGAGCGTGGCGCACAACATCTTCGTTCCGCGTCAGCTCCTGATGACCAGTACGACCTAGGCACTAGGCCACACGTACTGGGAACACCGAATGGATTTGCACTTGGGGGAAGAATGCCTGCGTCAGGCCTAATCGCTCAAGTATTCACCAAATCACGATTTGACCTCCCGGATGCCGAGGTCGACCGCTACTTCGAACGCTCCTTCGAGTCCGTGGTCGAGTACCTCATCCGTGGGCCGACTTCCGCACCTGGCGAACTCGATCCGGTCGGCGAGTTGAGTCTCAAGTTGGCCAAGAAGGTGCGCCGGCGCGCACTCTCGGACCGTACGGCGGACCACCCTGAGGTCCTCAAAGAAATGGCCGACGCATTCTTCCCCTTCCCCGACACACCCTTGGTCCATTGGCCACGCATAAAGGACCCGGACTTCGCCGCGGGCGTCACATCGCGCAGGGCCGCCGAGCACGCGCTGGGCGCGTGACCCAGGCTGGGCGCTATCTGTCCAACCGGTCAACAAGTAATTCGTTCACACGTCGAGGATCAGCCTGCCCCTTGGATCGCTTCATGACCTGTCCCATGAGGAAGCCCAAGATTTTCTTTTCCCCCCCACGGTAGCGATCTGCCTCAGTTGGATGTGACTCGAGGGTCGCGTCCACCCAAGAGAAGAGTTGTCCTTCGTCACGGACCTGAAGGAGCCCCATGGCCTGGACAACAGCGCGAGGCTCACCGCCCTCTTCCGCGATCGCCGCGAGTACCTTCTTCGCTCCACCTTCGGACACCGTCCCGTCCAGAACGAGGCCAATCAGGTCAGCAAGTTGCGCGGGCCGCACAGGTAATGTGATCGCGTCGTAGCCGCGGTCGTTCATGAGCGCCTGCACCGGGCCCATCATCCAGTTGGCCGCCACCTTCGCGTCACCTACCTGCGCCGAGACGTCCTCGAAATAATCGGCGGTCACACGGGACTGCGTGAGCACACCCGCGTCATACGGCGCGAGGCCCAACTCATTCTGTAGACGATAGCGACGCGCACGGGGGAGTTCTGGGAGGGCCTTCTCCGCCTCGCGAATGGCCTCTGGCGCCACCCGCAGAGGAGGGAGGTCGGGATCAGGGAAGTAGCGATAGTCGTGACTCTCTTCCTTGGATCGCATGGGGCGAACCTTACCCTTGTGATCGTCCCACAAAAGCGTCTGCTGTTGGATCGTGCCTCCCCCATCAAGAACGTGCCTCTGGCGTTCAATCTCAATTTCGAGAGCACGCTGAATGCCCGAGAACGAGTTGACGTTCTTGATCTCGGTCTTCACTCCCAACCCTGAAGAACCCGCAGGACGTAGCGAGATGTTCGCATCGGCTCGAAGCGATCCTTCTTCCATGTTGCAATCGCTGACTTCCACGTACTCGAGTGTCTGCTTGAGCGCACTCAAGAACGCACGGGTGTCCTCGGGAGAATGGAGATCCGGTTCGGTCACGATCTCGACCAGCGGAGTCCCCGCCCGATTGAGGTCGACAGCCGTCGATCCAGGAATCCGATCGTGTAGTGACTTCCCGGCGTCCTCCTCCATGTGGACCCTTCGGATTCGCACGGACTTTTCCCCATCGTCGGTATCGAAAACCACCGTGCCATCGGTCGCGATCGGACGATCGAACTGGGTGATCTGATATCCCTTTGGCAGGTCCGGGTAGAAGTAGTTCTTGCGGGCCCAAACACTCTCGGGGTGAACCGTGCAGCCGAGAGACAGCGCCGATCTCACAGCGAGTCTGACAGCCTCCGGATTCGTCGCAGGCAGGGCTCCCGGAAGCCCGAGACATACCGGGCACACGTGGGTGTTGGGCGCGTCCCCAAAGATGACTTCGTCGGCGCAAAACAGCTTCCGGGCGGTTCGAAGTTGGGCATGCACCTCGATGCCGATCACGGCTTCCCATGTCATGTCGATTCCTCCGCGAACGACGCCTCTAGCGCTCCGGCAGCCGCAATCATGGTTTGTTCTTCCCACCAAGGAGCGAGGAACTGCCCGCCTACCGGAAGTCCGCCCAACTCGCCGATCGGAACCGACATGCCCGGAATACCAGCGAGGTTGGCAGTCACCGTGAAGACGTCGGATAGATACATCGCGACCGGATCGTCCGTGTTCTCACCGAGGTTGAACGCCGGCGTCGGCGCGGTGGGTGTGAAGAGCACATCGACATCTTTGAAGACGGCTTCGAAGTCCTGCGCGATCAGGCCACGAGCTCTTTGAGCGGTCCCGTAGTACTCATCGTAGTAGCCTGCCGACAGTACGTAGGTCCCGAGCATGATCCGGCGCTTTACCTCCTTGCCGAAGGCATCTCGTGTCGCACGATACATGTCTCCGATATCACGTCCCTCCCCCCTCACACCAAACCTCGCACCGTCGTATCGAGCCAAATTGCTGGATGCCTCAGCTGGTGCGAGCACGTAATACGTCGGGATCGCGTAGTTCGTGTGCGGCAGCGATACCCGAGAGACCACAGCCCCGCGATCCACCAAGCGTTCCAGAGCCTCGTTAATGAGACGCCGCACACCCGGGTCGAGCGCCGCCGGCAAGTACTCGTCTGGCACTCCGATCCTAAGCCCCGCCACCCCTCTCTCTCCGGCTCCGGAGAAGTCAGGGACCTCTCGTTGAACAGACGTCGAGTCGCGAGGATCGTGTCCAGAGATCACTTCGAGAGCGAGAGACGCATCCCGGACGGTCCGTCCGAAGGTCCCGACCTGGTCCAGCGATGAGGCGAAGGCGACTAGCCCGTAACGGCTAACACGGCCATACGTCGGTTTAATGCCCACAACACCACAGAAGGACGCCGGTTGTCTCACCGAGCCTCCGGTGTCCGACCCTAGAGCGATCGGCGTATACCCGGCAGCGACGGCGGCGGCAGACCCCCCCGAACTCCCCCCGGGCACACGGTCGCGATCGTGAGGGTTCAACGTCGGGCCAAACGCCGAATTCTCGGTCGACGACCCCATCGCGAACTCGTCCAGATTGGTCTTTCCAACGATGACCCCACCCGCTTCCCTGAGCCGACGCACCACGGTGGCTTCAAACGGGAAAACGTGCCCGTCAAGAATCTTCGATCCGCACGTAGTGGGCAGGTCCGTCGTCGCGAGATTGTCCTTGATGGCTACGGGCACGCCAGCCAGCAGCCCTGATGAAGCCCCGGTCAGGGCGGACTCAGGATTCAAGGACACGAAGGCGTTCAGAGCTTCCGGTCCGGACTCGGCCTCTGAAATCGCGACGAGGGCAGAACGAGCGGGGCCAAGCGGTGTCTCGCCATCCCTAACACATTCCGCGATCTGGGAAGCGCTCATTTCGAGTCCTCCTGCTCCAATCCCGGAGGTGGGGGCACGACGAAAAAGCCATCGCGGACATCGGGGGCGAAGGATTCAAGTGTCACCGTCAGTCGGTCACGCTCTTCGCGTTCGGCGGACCGGGTCGATGGAAGTGGCGTGCGAATCTGAGGAGTGAGATCCGAAAGCTCTGCGAGCTCCAGGCCACGAAGGCCGTCGACGTGTTCGAGAATCCGGTTGAGTTCCCCGGTAAGATGTTCCACCTCGTCAGCCGAGAGGCTGATGTGCGCCAACGACGCGACGCGGGCTACATCCTGCGGATCTACACTCACGGCCAATCCTTCTCCAAGCTGGCATACCGAATAAGGAGCTTCTTCCTGCCGGCAGCATCGAAATCGACCGTGACTTTGAGATCCCGGCCGAAACCGCTGATCTCAACGACGGACCCGGACCCGAATGTGGGGTGCACCACTCTCTCGCCTTTGACGAACTGCGGCATGTCTTGATTGAGAGTATCGTCATCATCCGGCTCCTCATCGACCTGGACAGCGTCGCGCCGGCGGTAGCCACCTCTCCCGCCACTGTGGGGTGTCGAGGTCCGGGCACCCGTCAACCGACGACTCCGCCTCCGGTCGACCAACTCCTCCGGAACCGATTCGACGAATGTCGAGAGAGTCCCGTATGTGAAGTCTCCGGCCCTTCGGCGCTGGCGCGCCCACGTGAAGCACAACTTGTCTTCTGCCCGGGTGATGCCGACGTAGAAGAGCCGCCGCTCCTCTTCGAGAGACTTCGGGTCGTCGTAGGACCGGCTTAACGGGAACAGGCCCTCCTCCAAGCCGGCAATAAATACAACCGGAAACTCAAGTCCCTTGGCATTGTGCAAGGTCATTATAGTGACCGTCTCTGCGTCCGGATCAAGTCGATCCACGTCGGCCACCAATGCGACCTGTTGAAGGAAAAGATCGAGTTCGGAGAACGTGTCGATCTCTTCTTCGTCCATCGTCTGCATTAGCGCAGCATCGAAATCGAGCGCACCCGCAATGAGCTCCGACACGTTGCGCGCACGGTCCTCTCCGTCCGGGCCCTCGTCGTGAAGGTGACGCACAAGATCCAGATCATCGACGAGTTCTTCGAGCAATTCACCGATGGTCGCATGGATCGCACGAACACTGAATCGCTGAATCAAGTCAGCGAAGCCCATGAGCCCTTTGGCACCGGCCGCTCTGATTTCCGGAATTTCCGCAGCGCGGGCGGCCGCTTCAAGCAATGTGACGCCCTGGACCCCAGCCCAACGCTTGAGGTGCTCCTGCGAGGTCAATCCGACGCTGCGCCTCGGATAATTGACAACTCGACCAAACGCCACGGCATCTTTCGGATTCGAGATCAAGCGGAGGTAGGCCAAAACGTCTTGGATTTCCCTACGCTCGTAAAAACGCACGCCGCCAACCACCTGATACGGCACACCCTCACGGCGGAAGGCGTCTTCCATCGCTCGTGCCTGGGCGTTCGTGCGGTAAAGAACAGCACACCCACCGTGCGAAAGAGTCGGTGTGTCCTGAACACGGGCCTCGATCTCACCCACGATCCAGCGTGCCTCGTCGTTCTCGTCGAAGGTCTCGACCATGGTGATCAGCTCGCCGCCCTCACGGTTCGTACGCAGCGTCTTCTCGGGGCGGTCGGTGTTCTCTTCGATGACGGCATTCGCTGCGTCGAGAATCTTGGCTGTAGATCGATAGTTGATCTCCAGCGGCACGATGGACGCGCCGGGAAAGCTCACTTCGAAGTCCAAGATGTTGCGGATATCAGCCCCTCTCCATCCATAGATGGATTGATCCGGATCACCCACGACCATCAAGTTTTCGTGCTTCTGAGCGAGCAACTCCACGAACCGGTACTGCGCCTTGTTCGTGTCCTGGTACTCGTCGACGAGGATAAACGAAAAGCGATCTCGGTATCTCTCGAGCAGGTCCGGGTGGTCCTCGAACAACTGCACGGGCTTCATGAGGAGGTCGTCGAAGTCGAAGGCATTTTGGTTTTTCAGCGCCTTCTGATATTCCGGATACACTTTCCCTACGTTGCGTAGGAAGAGGTCGAACGACCCTTCCGTTTCTCGGGCGAACGTGTCCCCGTCGATGAGTTGGTTCTTCGCGTTGCTCATCTCTGAACGCAGGGCCTTGGCGCTCCATTTCTTGGGATCGAGCCCGACCGAGTCTTGGACGTTCTTAACCAGCCTTAAGGACTGATCTGCGTCGAAGATCGAGAAGTTGCGATCCCATCCGAGCCGGTCGGCGTGGCGTCGTAGCAACCGGGCCCCAAGTGAGTGGAACGTACCCATCCACATCCCCTTCGGCTCACTACCCAGGAGCCTCGTGATGCGCTCCTTCATTTCACCGGCTGCCTTGTTGGTAAATGTGACCGCAAGAATGCGGTCGGGTGGCACACCGTGCTCTTCGACCAGATTGCACACACGCGCAGTCAACACTCGTGTCTTTCCGGATCCAGCTCCGGCCAAGACCAAGATGGGTCCCTCGAAATGAGTCGTCGCTTCGAGTTGTTCTGGATTGAGCCCGTTCAGGTGGGCTCCGCCCTTGAGATCAAGCATCCGCTGCCGGGAGTCGGATTTGGAAGGTGGTGCCCTCGAATCCTTCGAGGAGCTCGATTCGGCCTTTGTGCACGCCCTCGACGATGCGCCTTGAGAGGGCCAGTCCCACACCCCAACCCCTCGCTTTGGAGGTAATGCCGGGCTCGAAGATCTTGTCGCGGATCTCAGGATCCACGCCGGGGCCAGTGTCGCGAATTCGAACGGACACCCATTTACCGCCCACTTCACGCGCGTAGATCGTGATCTTACCGCCCCGGCCCGCTAGGGCGTCGAGCGCGTTTTTCACCACGTTCTCCAACGCCCAAATCAGAAGTACTTCGTTCCCCATGATACGGGGAAGGCCCGATGGAATATCTACGACGAGATCGACGCCTTTTCTGGTGAGTCGCGGGATGCGGGCTGCAAGATAACGCTCCAAGTCTCCAACAACTTGCCTGACGGAAAGCGATTCGAGATCGGGCTCGCGTCCAATCAACTCGAAGCGATGACTGATGCGCTCCAGTCGTTCCAGGTCCTCACCGATCGAGCCAGCGATCTCAGCGTCATTGAGATCCCCTGGCCGCTCATGAGGAGAGAGCCTCAGTACTTCGAGCCATCCGGCCAATGAGGACAACGGAGTGCCGAGTTGATGCGCCAATTCGCGGGCCATAGAAGTCCACGCCTTCTCGCTTTCGGCCCGGCGCTGGTATCGAATCACCGAGAAGCCGATGAGAACCACGAGCAACAGACCACCTGCCTGGAGATACGGCACCCACCGGAGATTCCGTACCTCGGGTGTGTCTCCGAAGTGGATGTGTTGGAGGTTGGGGTTCCCCACCGGCGCATTTCGCTCATCGAGACGGCGCGCATAGGCCCGGACCTCGGCCTGCCCTTCCACAGTCTCTAGGTCCACCTCGAACGGAAGGTTCACCACGCTGATGACGGTATCCGCCGCACCCATAAGAATGAGCGGCACCTGGGACTCGTTGATGATGCGCTGGAGGTTGGCCAGTGCCTGGGTTTCCTCCGTCGGATCCTCGGTTGCGAGGCCCCCATGAACCTCGACGAAGATCTCGGACAGGCGCCTAGAACTGTCCTGGACCTGCCTGACGATGCCTTGGGTGTAGACCAGATACCATCCAAGGAGAAGGACGAACATCGTCGCTAGAGCGATCGGCCACTTGATGCGCATCATGCGGACCGGCCCGTGCTCAGGACGGCCCCGTCAGCCGATCACACCCCACGTACGAGTGCAGAACTTCGGGCAACGAGATGCTGCCGTCGGCTTCTTGGAAGGTCTCGAGAATAGCCGCGATGATACGCGGCAACGCGAGACCGGAACCGTTCAATGTGTGCACGAACTGCGGCTTTTCACTCTGCGCCTCGCGAAAGCGAATGTTGGCACGCCGCGCTTGGTAATCCGTGAACGTCGTGCAGCTCGAGACTTCGAGCCATCGTTCGACCCCGGGAGCCCATACCTCGAGATCGTAGGTGAGCGCACCGCTGGCACCCGTATCATCCGCGGCTAACAGGACCCGTCGATAATGGAGCCCGAGCCGTTCGAGAAGGACCTCGGCATTCCGGGTCAGTTCCTCTAGAGCCTCTAAGCTGCGCTCCGGACGCACATACCGGACCATCTCGACTTTGTCGAACTGGTGCACCCTCAGTAGGCCTCGCGTGTCCTTACCGGCCGCTCCTGCCTCTCTCCGAAAACACGGAGAATACGCGGTGTACTGAAGCGGCATGTCGTCGCCGGACAGGAGTTCGTCACGGTGCATGTTGGTCACCGGGACCTCTGCAGTCGGGATCAGCCACAGATCGTCTCGCTCTGACTGATAGGACTCCTCCGAGAACTTCGGTAGTTGGCCCGTCCCAGTCATGGAGTCCGAGGTCACCAGGTACGGCACGCGAAGTTCCGTGTACCCATGCTCGGTCGTGTGCACGTCGAGAAAGAAGTTGATCAAGCCACGCTGTAGCCGTGCGCCGAGCCCCTTCATCACCGGGAACCCTGATCCGCTGATTTTAGATCCCCGAGCGAGATCAAAGAGACCGAGTTGTTCTCCTAGCTCCCAGTGGGGGAGCGGCGTGAAGTCAAACGTGACCGGTTCACCCCAAGTCGTCAGGACTTCATTGGCTTCTTCACCACCCGCACACACTCGGTCCAAGGGTGTGTTCGGGATCGCCAGCAAGAGATCCGCGATCTCCTCATCCGCCTCCCGTACCGTCTCGTCCAACTCCGCGATTCGGTCGCCCACCTCGCGCATTTTCAGGATCAACGCGTCGGCGTCCCCGCCCTCACGCTTGAGTGCGCCGATCTGTTTTGAGGACTCGTTCCGTTCTGCCTTGAGACCGTTGACCACACCCAATGCATCGCGACGGATCTCATCCAATTCGAGAATGCGGTCCACGAGCGGAGGAAGATCAGGGTCCCGCTTTATCAGGGCGACCTTCACCTCATCGGGCTCGGCCCGCAGCCGGCGAATGTCGAGCATCAGTCAGGCGGGACGAGTCGAAAATCGTTGCAAACAGGACTCGCGTCGAATACGAACCTGAGCGTACCGCCCGCGACGTCGATATCAATGGGCTCCAGCTTAGCGTAGTACACGCAGTTCGTCCCGAATACGCCCATGCTCTGGTCGGTGCGGAACACATAGACCGTCCCCGCCTGAACAGGCACGGGGTCATTCACGGAGTACACCAGCGTGTCCTCCGGCGCGCGCAAGACGTCTGCGAAGGCTTCGCCAGGGAACGTCGTGATTCTGGCCCGAGAGCGAATGCCCAGAGCCCCGGGCGGCAGAAACACCAACTGCCCACCGCGAGTGTCGAGCGCTACATCCCAATTGCCGGTCGCATTCGCGGACTCAATCCGATGGCTCCTTCCCGTGTGGAAATTGAACCCAGATTCGAGGTTCAGCTCCGGGCGGGCTAAGGAATACAGAAGCACTGTGTCCGGCGACGATTGCCAAGGAATCGCAAACGGGTCGCTGCTACACGCCAGGCCCACGACAGAAAGCAGAAACGTGACCGCCAACGCCGCGCGGCGAGAGCCGCGGTGGGCAAGACGTTCAGGGGTATTACTTGGTGTCACGTTACATGTCCTCACGAGGAGCGAAGAAGGAGCGAAGAAGGAGCGAAAGGTGCCTGATCTCGGATCAGAGTGTCAAGCCCCAAAAGGCCTGTAATTCCTTGACTTTACCCCACCTGCCGAGTAGGTTCCCCGCCGTCGTCGTCCTTTGTCAGCCCACCCGCCGTGGGGTAGCCCGACGCACAGCGAGTGAGGTGCACCGGTGCCCAACCCCTCATCCACCCAAAGAGGCGGATGCATCCTCGTAGTTGACGACGAACCTCACATCCGCCGTGTCCTGGCAACCATTCTTAGAAACGACGGTTTTCAGGTTTATGAAGCCTCCGACGGAGTAGAGGGAATGGAGGCGATCAACTCGGACCAGGATTTCGACTTCGTCTTGTTGGATTTCATGATGCCGGGCGCCACGGGCCTCGAGGTCTTGGCACGAATCCGATCTCATCCCCGTCGGGCGGACACTCCAGTCATTATCCTGACCGCAAAAGGTCAAGACACTGACCGACAGGCCGCTCTGGCAGGCGGCGCCAGCGACTTCCTGACGAAACCATTCAGCCCGAAGAAACTCGTTGCCCGAATCCATGAGATCCTCGACCAGGCCTGACGGCCTGTGGGCCGTCGTGTTAGCCGGAGGGATCGGCTCTCGTTTCTGGCCAGTCAGCACCCGCGAACGGCCTAAGCAGCTCCTCCCGCTGGCCAGCGAACGCCCCCTCATCGTCGACACAGTTGAGCGAGCGACGGGTATTACCGACTTGGAGCGAATCCGGATCCTTGCTGGTGACCACCTCGCTGCGCCCTTCAAGACCGTGCTTCCTGAGGTGCCGTCAACGAGTTACTGGGTTGAGCCCGAGGCGCGTGGGACCTGTCCGGTCCTCGCCTGGGCCGCTTGGGAGATCCACAAACAAGATCCCGATGGCGTCATGATCTCGCTCCATTCGGATCACCAAATCGAGCCGCTGTCCGCATTCCAAGACACGCTATGGTCCGCGGCTCGAATCGCCCGGGATCAAGATTTGTTGTTATGCATTGGTGCTGTCCCCGACAGGGTGGAACCCGCCTTCGGTCATGTAGAACCGGGCTCACCGATCGAGGGATTCGGCGTCGACGCACACCGAGTGACCGCCTTCCATGAAAAGCCGGATGCACAGACAGCCGCGAGGTACGTGGCCGACGGATACCTGTGGAACACGGGGATCTTCGTCTGGAAGGCTTCAACCTTCCTCGAGGAAGTCGCCAAGCATGCCCCCGAGGTAGCCCAGCATCTGCCGTTACTGGAAGACAGTCCAGAGGCATTCTTCTCCGCCGTGCCGGTGTGCGTCGTCGACAAGGCTGTCATGGAACGATCCGATCGCGTAGCCACGGTCCGGGCCACGTTCTCATGGGACGACGTCGGCGGCTGGGAGGCGCTGTCCCGAACGCGGACCCCGGACGCCGCCGGAAACGTGGGCTACGGAGATGCGGTTGTTGTAGACGGTACGGGCAACATCGTATTCGCTGACGGCGGGCGGATCGTGCTCTTTGATGTGGATGACCTCGTGGTCGTGCGAACTGATGACACCACGTTGGTCCTCCCCAGGGAGCGCGCCGGCGACATCAAGACGCTACTCGCGAAACTGGACGGCGCCCAGACATGAGCACGCCCGCCCTCTATATCTTCGACGATGGTCGGGCACGCCGGTGGGCGCCGTTCTCGCTGACCCGTCCTATCGCGGAAATCAGCTTCGGTTGCGGTCTGCTCCGCACTCGGACGGAATCGGCACTAGGCCTCGAATGTGCGGGGCACTTGTCCCGAAGCGCCTTGGCCGGCTTCAAAGAGGCCGGGTCACCTCCTGTGGTATCGACCGAGGAGGTCAACACGGAGTCGGGCGCAGTGCTCATCTCTTCCCGTGTGGTGTTGACCGCCACTGTCGACGCCATTCGGGAAGGCTCTTCCCGAATCGAAGTTGCCGGCGTCACCGTCGGTTGGGTCATCCCGCCGGGGGGAGATACCCCGTCCGACCTGTGGCTCCGCGACCCTGCTACCGCCCCCCGCGACGGTGAATCCTTGAGTTGGGAGGGAGCACTACTGGCTCATCCCTGGGACCTCGTGGAACACAACCCCGATGCAATCTCAGCAGACATTGCGGCCCTTGGCGCGACGAGCCCAGCACCCGTAGGTGTCGTGATGATCGGAGACGGCGGTCTTTCGATCGCAGAGAGTGCGGTGATCGAACCGGGTGTCATGTTGGACACCCGCGCGGGGCCCATTCGCCTCGCTGACTCCGTCCGGGTCGAAGGGCCAGCCCGCTTGGTCGGCCCGCTCGCGGTGGGGGAAGGCACGATTCTCCTGGGTGGATCCATCGGCGGGAGTACCATAGGTCGCGACTGCAAGGTCCGCGGCGAATTATGGGGTAGCCTCTTGGGAGATCGCGTTAACAAGGCCCATGAAGGCCACATAGGGCGGGCCGTCATCGGGGCCTGGGTCAACCTCGGGGCCGGAACGACCAACTCAGACCTCAAGAACAACTACGGGACGGTGACGGTCTGGACACCCGACGGCGATGTGGACACAGGTCGAATCAAGGTCGGGTGCTTCCTAGGCGACCACGTGAAGACAGGAATCGGCACGCTACTCAATACCGGAACCGTCATCGGCGCGGGAAGCAACGTTTTTGGTGGAGCGATGCCCCCGACAGCTGTTCCGCCATTCAGTTGGGGCTCAGGAGCGAATCTCACGACCCACAAGATCGAGAGGTTTCTCGAGACTACGGAACGCGTGATGTCTCGGCGCTCACTGGAGCTCGACGACTCGATGAAGGCCCTCTTCAAGCGAGCATGGTCGGTGACGGCAACCCAGCGCCCAGAATGACGCGAGACAACCAACAGTGAGGGTCTCCGTTCTCGGCAGTGGGAGCGCGGGCAACGCCACACTGGTTTGGGCCGGAAACACCCGCGTATTGATCGACGCAGGCTTCAGCGGCAAGGACCTCGCCCGCCGAATGGCTGTCTTGTCCATCGACCCTGAGTCGGTGGATGCCATCGTGATCACACACGACCATGGTGACCACACAAAGGGCATGGGTGTCTTCGCACGTCGCCACGGCACGCCGTTGTATATGACCGAGCCGACCCGTGACGCTTGCTCGAAACTCCTAAAAGGAGAAGAGGACGTCATCACCTATCGGGCCGGGCGTCCGTTCAATATTGGCGACGTCCGAATCGAGCCGTTTATCACCGTCCACGATGCAGCAGATCCGGTCGGGGTCGCCGTCGTAGATGAATGCACAGGCTTACGCCTCGGTGTCGCCACAGACCTCGGCCGCCCGACCGCACAAATTCGTCATGCACTTTCGGAGTGTGACTTTCTCGTCCTGGAGGCCAATCACGACGAAGTGCTTCTCCACACGAGCGCCTACCCCGTGTCCGTCCGGAGAAGGATCGCGTCGAGCCACGGGCACCTATCGAACCAAGCGGCAGCACGGTTCGTCCTGGAACTTCTCCACCCTCGCCTGGCTGCCGTAGTGCTCGCCCACCTATCCAATGAATGCAATCGTCCCGCCATGGCCCTACAGGTGGTAGGCGATGCCCTGAAGGACGCGGGATGGTCCGGGCATCTGGAGGTCGCTCGTCAGGACCGCCCGACCCAACTCTTCGATGTCGAAGAACTCCGATATCGAACGGGCCCGACTCAACTGAGCCTCCTCTAGCTTCTTCTAGCGAGCGCGTGCGCGGTCAGGCGCAGCCCCACAGCGGCTGTAGTCGACGGCCCTCCCGCATCGCGCGTTGTACGAACGAACGTGTGTAGACCCGGACCTGGGTCGCGTCGAAGACCTCGACCAGATACAACTCCGAAGGATCATACTGGTCTAACTCACTAATTCCCGCGTATGCCGGAACCTCAGCGATACAGATTGAGACCCTTATTCGCCCCCCTCTTCTGTACGCACACAGATCGGTGAGATCCGGCCGGCACGGGCGAGCGAACGGGATGATTCTCCGGACGGCGTCATACGCCGTACCCGCTGAACGCATGAGCAGCGCTTGGTCGAGGGTCCGGACGGTCCCGTTGAAGAACCGTCGCCTCCGTTCGAATCGATCGACCAACACTTCGAATCCCTCTAGAGCGATCGGATTTACCGGAAGGTTGATCGTTGTGAAGTCAGTGAGAGCCGAAGCTGGTACCGACACTTCTATCGTCGCATACCCGAGTTCCTCGACGGACAAACGGTATCCGAGATCATCAGGATATACATCCAATCGGAAATGGCCGAGCGAGTCCGTCATATACCCGGTTACTCCACCCAACAGCATGACAATCGCCCCTTCGAGTGGTACTCGTGTGGCCTCGTCGAGCACCCTACCCCGAATGGCTGTGGGGGCATCCTGGGACATGGCCCCACCAGCCCCCCCCCGAACAGCCCTATGAGAACGAGCGCGGATACAGTTCCAGATCGTCGAATCGCGGTGTCCATGAGACTCATGCTACGCGTCCAAGGTCCGGCCGTCGATCGCATCGAAGGCAGCATGTCGGCGTCTCAACTCAGCTCTAGCCAAAGCCAGCGCTGATTCGGCGGCTCGCCTGACCGCCGTGCATGTCCCCGCTTCGAGGCCCTCGAGAACCGTGAGCAGCTCGGCGGCGACCTCGATCGTGATATCGCGATGGCGATACTCATGACGTGTAATGCGCAGGAGGACCTCCCTCCACCGGAGTTGCTCATCCGCGACGGAGTGAACTGCGGCCCGCCACCGTGGAAGGGTAATTGTGATATCCACATCCACACTCACCGCGGTGATCCCACAACCCTCCCCAAGCACCTCGAACTTCCACTGCGGGGTTACGCGGTAGTCGGTGAGGCCCTGGCTAAACGCGGCGCCCTCTCCCTCGAGCCGCATCTCGTTCAGGAGTTCAACTACCTGCCCCAGACGTTCAGCCACTAGCTCGTAGCGCTCCTCCCGAGAAACGACGTTGCGTCCCTCCGGGACACCGGGGGGGGCGGACGGATTGACCTGCCACCGGGAGGACGAACAGAATCACCGCCGCACACGACAAGACTTGAGAACATGTCCGCGGCTTCATGACGAACACATACGGCGCTGCCGCGGCTAAGCTACAGGCTGCGGGACGTCGGTCGCTCCTCAACCGGGGGGCGGCTTAGATCCCGAGCAGCCTGAGGAAGTCGTTCGATAGGGCCCAAAGCATGATCGCGACAACGATCAAGAAGCCCACGTTACTCCATCGAAGTTTTTGCTCGAGCGTCAATCCGCGCCCACCGCGAATCGCCTCGATGCCCAGAAAGACCAAATGCCCGCCATCCAACACGGGGATCGGCAGAAGGTTCAGAATCGCGAGGTTGACGCTGAACATCCCCATGAAGCGAAGGAACGAATCCATACCGGCAGCCGCTGCTTGTCCTGAGGCTTCACCAATCGTGACGATGCTCCCCACAGAACGGGGGGAAACCCCGCCGGTCACCAGCTGCCTTAGAAAGCCGAGAATGGCGCCCGCGACGGCTTTGGTCTCACGATATCCATATCGAGCGGACTCCCCGAGGCCGACACGAGCGTAGGTGAGATCTCCGATCGGGGGATAGATACCGATCTTCCCCACCTGCATGACGGAGCCATCCGCGCGCTCTGCGTCCTCAGCATCGAGCGTTACCGCCCGAATGATCTCGCGATCTTCGCGCACCACAGTCAGCTCGACCCTCTCACCCGGTTTCGATTCGACTTGTTCGACGAACTCAAACCAATTCGCTACGGGTATTTCAGAAACGGCGGTGACACGGTCCCCCGCCTCCAAGCCTGCCTTGTCCGCCGGGGAGCCCGGGTTCACAGCCCCAACGCCTGCCTCAACCCAGCTCGCGACTGAACCCGCGAGGGCGCGTCGCTCCAGTTCATCCGCAGGAATTCGGATCTGGACCGTTGCGGATGGTTCGACAAACCGCACCTCGAGGGGTCCGGGAGCAGAGGACAAGAGTCCTACCCTTACGTCCCCCCAGTCCTCGACCGGCATCTCCCCAAAGCTGACGAAGCGGCTCCCGGGCATGACCGAGGCGAGTTCCTCTGTACCGGCTGGGAGCGTCTCCGCTCTCACGAGACCCATCCTCGTTGTGCTGAGCTCGGGGACACCCCACTTCGCGATCACGAACGTGTAGACGCCGAAGGCGAACAACATGTTCATGATCACGCCAGCCGAGATCACGAGGGTGCGTGCCCAAATCGGCTTGGAATCGAAGTCGCGATCGCTGGGTTCGCGGGTGACCTCGGCGCCGCCCTCGAGCCGCTCCATCACCTCATCGTCCATCCCGCCCATCTTCACGTAGCCACCCAACGGGAGCAGGCTCAAGACATACTCAGTCTCACCATATTGGAACCCGAGGACCTTGGGACCGAACCCGATGGAGAAGCACTGAACTTCCACCCCTACGGCCTTGGCGGCCCAGAAGTGCCCTAGTTCGTGCACGAAGATCAGCACGCCCAAAACGATGACTGTCGCGAGAATCGTCATTGAGTTGTTTCTATCCTTGCATCGCCAAGCCGTTCGGCTGCCTCCGCCGCGATCACTCGCGCCGCCGCATCCACGGCTATCACGTCATCTGTATTGGTTAGTTGGCTCGAACCTACTCGGGTGATCGCTTCGTTCACGACATCCGCCATCTCCGGAAAGCGAATCCCACCCTTTAAGAACGCCTGAACGGCGATCTCGTTCCCCGCATTGTACACAGCAGGCGAAACACCGCCCGCGGCGCCCGCCTCCGCACCCAGACCAAAGAGTGGGAACACGGCATGGTCGATCTCTTCGAACGTCATCGGCGACGAACGCACAGGATCGTACGTTTGAAGTACCCCGTCAGTGATCCGTTCAGGGTGAGTGAGCGCGTACAAAATCGGCAGCTCCATGGTCGGAAAGCCGAGTTGCGCCAATACGGACCCGTCGACGAACTCCACGAAGGAGTGGACGATCGACTGCGGGTGTATCACTGCATCGATGCGGTCATACCCCAGTCGGTAGAGAAAGTGAGCCTCGATCACCTCCAACGCCTTGTTGGCCAAGGTCGCCGAGTCGATCGTGATCTTCGACCCCATATCCCAGGTGGGGTGCCTTAGCGCTTCCTCAGGTCCTACGTGCCACAGGTCGTCGGAGTTCCGACCGCGAAACGGTCCGCCGGAGGCAGTTAGGATGACGCGCTGGACAGCCTCTCTCGGCTGTCCCTCCATGCACTGCAGAATCGCACTGTGTTCGGAATCGATGGGCACGAGCTCCCCGCCACCACGCGCAGCCGCCTCGAGCACGAGATCCCCGCCAGCCACGAGTGATTCCTTGTTCGCGAGTGCGAGTCGATGTCCGGCCTCGAGCGCAGTCAGTGTCGGTTCAAGGCCGGCCGCGCCGACCAACGCGTTCACAACGACATCGACTTCCGGGTCAGCGGCCAAGGCGATCAGTGCCTCCCTACCGCTCTGCCAATCAACTCCCCCACCCGACGGACGAGCGACGTCCAGATCTGCCAGGACAGCGCGTTTCGGAGAGAAGCGAGATACCTGATCAGCGAGCACGTCCACCCGACGATTCGCCGCGAGCGAAACAACTTCGAATCGTTCCGGATGTCGGGATATCACCTTTAGTGTGCTGCGTCCGATAGAACCGGTGGAGCCCAAGATCGCGATACGAATCAAGCCCACCGCTCCAATACGAGGACCAAGGCGTAGGCCAAGGGCAGGGTAACGGTGAGCGCGTCCAGTCGGTCTAACATCCCGCCGTGACCGCCGAAGATCGTGCCCGAGTCCTTCACTCCAGCTTCGCGCTTCAGAAGGGATTCAAAGAAGTCACCTATCTGTGCGCCGGCGCCGAGTAACACGCCCACCCCGGCCGCGGTCGCCAGGCCACGAATAGGCAGCCCGGGCAAGTACGGTTGTGCGAGCAGGTACCACAGCATGCCAGCCGCAGCAGCAGCCACCAGTGCGGTCCAGGAGCCGACCCAACTCTTCTTCGGGCTGATCTTGGGCAGAATTTTTGACCGACCCCACTTGATTCCAGCGAAGAATGCCGCCGAGTCTCCGATCCATGTACAAGCAAGAGGTAAGGCGACCATCGCCAAGCCGCCCCACGGGTCGGCCATCAACGGCCCCCAGCCATACACTTCAGGAGCCGCGTGTAGCAGCGGAATGCACGCCAACGGGAATCCGGCGTACATGGCGCCGAACAGCGTGTGCGACACCGCTGAGAGGGGTTCACCCTTTGGCCACCGCCACATCATCGCGGAAAAGGCGCTGGTGACGAAAAGCCCGAGGAAGATCACCACCGCCCAAGGCGCCAGACCCGTAAAGGTCGGGAAGCGCACAGCGAGAAGCGTCAGCGCGGCAGCCGCCGTCCCACCCAGGAGCCTAAATGGCTTGATGCCGGACTGCTCTCCCAGGCGATACGTCTCCGTAGCCCCGATCCAAGCCGCGAGGGCCACCGGAACTCCGAGGACCCACCCGCCCGAGTAGAGGAGACCAAGAACCGTTGGAATCCCGATGATCGTCACGGTCCATCGGCTCTTCAGTTCGCCGCTCTTGGGTCTCGAGGCTTTGATCATGGAACCTCGACGCACCCAAAGCGGCGCTCGCGGCGTTGGTAATCGAGAACCGCCTCGAACAGGTGCTCCCTGCCGAACTCGGGCCACAACACCGGACTGATGTGTAGTTCGGTATAGGCGAGCTGCCAAAGCATGAAGTTGCTGATGCGGTATTCGCCCGAGGTCCGGATCAGAAGATCGGGATCAGGCAAGCCTTCGGTAAAAAGGGTCGCGGCGAGGGCGTCCTTATCGATTTCGCTCGGGTCCATTTCGCCACGGGCCACCCGTTCTGCCAGAATTCGGGCCGACCGAACGATTTCTTCACGCCCGCCATAAGAAATCATCAGGTTCAGGCGGAGTTCTGTTCCACCGCGCGTACCGTTTACAATTGTGTCGATGGCCTTCCGAGTGGACCCGTCGATCCGGTCGAGCTGGCCCAGGACGTGTACCTCGACGCCCCGGCGGTTGAGCTCCGCCCGTTCTCGGCGGGCGTACAATTGGAGGAGCCCCATGAGCGCAGAGACTTCCTGCACCGGGCGATTCCAGTTCTCGGTCGAGAACGCAAAGAGCGTGAGAATTTCCACACCCACCTCGACTGCGCCCTCAATGGCCTCGCGTACGGATTTCATACCCTCGCGATGACCCAGGTGGCGCGGGAGGCCGCGCTGCTTCGCCCAGCGACCGTTGCCGTCCATGATCACAGCGACGTGCCTAGGCACGTCGCCACTCACAAGAATCTGGTCCAGCCGCTCTGACGCCATGTGTGTTGGCCCGGGAGGTGCTCCCTAAATGGCCATGACCTCTTCTTCTTTGTGCTTGAGTAACTCGTCGATTTTGTCCGAGTACTCATGCGTGACCTTCTCGATCGAGTCCTCGCGACGTCGACCGTCGTCCTCGCTCAACTCGTGATCCTTCACGAGTTGGTGCAGTTCCTCACGTACGAGTCGGCGCGCGTGCCGCACCGACACCTTCCCATCTTCCGCCATCTTGTGGAGGATCTTCACGTATTCTCTCCGTCGCTCCTGATTGAGCGGCGGAATGGGGATTCGGATCACATTTCCATCGTTTGCAGGATTCAAGCCAAGATTCCCGATCATGATGGCGCGCTCGATGTCTGGGAGGATGGATTTGTCGAACGGCTGCACCATCAGCAAACTCGCCTCGGGTGTCGACACCGTCGCGACCTGATTGATGGGCATCTTCGAGCCATACGCCTCGACACGGATCGTGTCGAGGAGGGACGGGCTCGCTTTTCCTGTCCGAACGGTGGCAAACTCACGACGGAGAGAGTCGAGAGCAGCATCCATCCGACTTCTGGCTTCCTCAACGGTCGGCATCACTACCTCCGGTATCTCTGAACAGATTCGACTTTGTTACGATACAAGCGTTCCGATACGCTCACCGCGGATTGCATTCCCAACGGCCCCACGATTCTCAAGGTTGAGAACGATAATGGGCAAACCGTTCTCTTTGCAGAGCGAGACGGCGGCAGCGTCCATCACTGCAAGTTCCCGCTGCATAACCTCTTGAAACGAGATCGACGGAATGAACTCAGCGTCGGGGTCCTTCACAGGATCCGCCGTATAGACGCCCTGGACTTTCGTCGCCTTAATCACGACGTCTGAGTCCATTTCGATCGCGCGGAGGACCGCGGCTGTGTCAGTCGAGAAGTAGGGATTCCCGGTGCCCCCCGCAAAGAGCACGACGCGGCCCTTTTCGATGTGACGCATGGCACGTCGCCGGATATAGGGTTCCGCAATTTCTTCCATGCGGATCGCGGTCATCACTCGCGTCTCGACGCCCTTGTGCTCCAACAGGTCCTGGACGGCCAGTGCATTGATGACCGTCGAGAGCATGCCCATATAGTCCGCCTGGACCCGATCCATCCCTTCCTTTGAGGCCATCGCACCTCGGACGATGTTTCCACCGCCAATCACCACGCCGAGTGAAACACCCATCTCGACGATCGACCGAATCTCATCCGTGAGACGGTCAACCACAGAGGGCTCGATTCCGAACCCCCGGTCGCCGGCCAAAGCCTCACCCGAAAGCTTGAGAAGCACTCTCTTGTACTTGAGACCCGGTCCGCTTTCGCTCATGCGATTCCTTTGGTACGGCCTATGTCCAAGCCGTTGACGCACTGTGACGCTACCCGCCGATCTTGATACGGTAGAAACGCGCTACCTGCATCTTCTCACCGGTGCGAGCAGACAGTTCAGTAATCAACTGCTCAATGGTCTTGTCCGAATCCTTCACGAAGGGCTGCGCCATCAGCGTGCTCTCCTTGAAGAACTTATTGAGCTTACCCTCAACGATCTTCTCCGCAATGTGCTCCGGCTTCCCCTCTTCCTTCACCTGCTCGAGGTAAACCGCACGCTCACGGTCGATGACGTCTTGCGCGATGTCATCACTCGAAACCGCAATAGGCGCCATGGACGCAACGTGCAGAGCGATGTCCTTGGCGAGGGCCTTGAAGTCGTCCGTGTTGGCGACAAAGTCGGTCTCACAGTTGAGCTCGACGATGACCGCAGTCCTATTGTCGAAGTGCACGTAGCTCCCGATCGTCCCCTCATTGGCGGACTTTTCGGCACGCTTCGCGGCCTTCGAAGCACCCTTGGCACGGAGCAGATCGACGGCTTTCTCGATGTCGCCGTCGGTCTCCGTGAGGGCTCTCTTGCAATCCATCATCCCCGCGCCTGTCATGTCGCGGAGCATCTTTACGTCCTTCGCACTGATCATTGTGACTTCACTCATTGTCATGCTCGTTGATCGTTCTTGGCTGCGCAAAGAGGCGGAGCGGACCGGGGGCGCCGGTTCGTCTGCCGCCTCTCTCCGACCCCGACCTAAGCCGGGGACAGACCGAGCACAAAGGCTCGGTAACGAGGGTGACTACCCCTCGGACTTCTCTTCTTCGTTCGCTTCCGGTGCCGGTGTAGCCTCGGCTGCCGCGGCCTCTTCGACGAGTACCTCCGGCACTTCAGCATCGGCCGGAATTTCAGCATCGGCAGGAGCTGCGGACTCGGCGCCCTCTGCAGCACCTTCGACAGGCTTACCGTCTTCTCCAAGAACTGCCCCGATAACCCCAGGCTGGGGGCGACGCTTGCGGCGCGGACGGCGACGCTGCGGCTCCGGCTTCTCGGTCGTCTTCTCACCGGTTTCAGTGGAGTACGTCGTGGCTTCCATCTCGTCGACACGGCGCCGCTCCTCATCCGGAACTTCGAGGCGGGCCGTATCGATCGTGTTCGCTATCGCGTTCGCGATCAGTCCAACCGATCGCATTGCGTCGTCGTTACCCGGAATGGGATAGTCGACGAGATCAGGGTCCGCGTTGGTATCCGTGATCGCGATGATCGGGATACCAAGCTTCGCCGCTTCCTTCACCGCGATAGTCTCGCGTTTCGCGTCGACAATGAACACAGCACCCGGGAGTCGACCCATGTCCTTCACACCGGACAGATACTTGTCGAGCTTGATCCGCTCGCGGTCGAGCATGAGGCGCTCTTTCTTCGTGTAGAACTCGTACACGTTCTCTTCCTGGCCACGCTCGAGCTCTTTGAGCCGACGAATCTGCTTCCGGATCGTCTGGAAGTTGGTCAGCATGCCCCCCAGCCAACGCTCCGTGACAAAGAAGGAGTTAGACGCCAGTGCTTCCTGCTCAACGATGGACCGGAGCTGCTTCTTCGTGCAAACGAAGAGGATTCGGTCACCACGGAGGACGACTTCACGCACAGCCTGCTGAGCGACCGTGAGCCGATCCAGCGTCTTGCGGAGGTCGATGATATGGATGCCGTTTCGTTCCGTGAAGATGAACGGCTTCATCTTCGGATTCCAACGGCGTGTCTGGTGGCCGAAGTGAACTCCGGCCTCCAATAATTGACTGAGGCCTACTTCAGACATTCTGGATTCTCTTTTTAGTGGGGCTGATTACGCCCCGATCAGGATACCGGAAGGCTGGCGCCGACCGGGGAAAACAACTCTTAACGCTTGGAGAACTGGAAGCGCTTACGTGCCTTGGGCCTACCAGGCTTCTTCCGTTCTACCTGACGCGCGTCACGCGTCAGCATGCCCTTCCCTCGCAGGACGGGACGCAGCTCTTCGTCGTGCACGAGGATCGCACGGGCAACGCCCATACGAACCGCATCGGACTGACCGGTCAGGCCACCACCGTGCACACGGATCGTGACGTCGAACTGCCCGTCAAGTTCCGTAAGCTTGAGTGGTTCCTCGATACGAATCTGATGCGTCGGGCGGGGGAAGTAGTCTGCCATCGTACGACCGTTCACCCTCCACTCGCCCTTTCCGGGGCGGAGCATCACACGTGCGACGGACGTCTTACGGCGTCCTACGGTCTGGATCTGGTTCTCGGACATTATTTCGCTCGAATTCCTATTCGAATGTCAGGGGCTCGGGCGCTTGGCCCTGATGCGGATGATCCGCGCCCGCGTAAACCTTCAGTTTCAATCTCATTGCACGACCCAGGGCGTTCTTCGGAATCATGCCCTTCACCGCAAGCTCAATAACGCGCTCGGGGTGCGACGCGATCATGCGCCGGAAGGGAATGTGCTTCTCACCACCCATGTAGCCGGAATGGCGGAAGTACGTCTTCTGGTCGGCTTTGTTGCCGGTAAGCGCCACTTTCTCGGCATTGATGACGACAACATAATCACCCGTGTCGAGATGGGGCGTGTACATCGGCTTGTGTTTGCCGCGAAGGATCGTAGCGATCTCGGTGGCGAGGCGTCCCAACGGCTTATCTGCCGCGTCGACGAGCCACCAATGATGCTCAATCTCATTGGCCTTCGGTGTATACGTTCGCATGCCCACTACTCAATAAAGCGCGGTTCTACAACAGAGCATTAAATGATATCCGAGGCCCCCAGGGGTGTCAACGGGCATTCGGCCTTATCTGACGGGGCTCTTCGGAGTCTTTCCCAGACTGCCTCATCGCACGCCAAACCCGCGCTATGCCGGCCTACTCTGCCTGCCTCCGCCGAACGTTCTTTCGAGCTAGCGGTAGGTCTCCAGGAAGCGCGCTCGGGACGCGTGACGAAGTCGCACCAGAGCCTTTTCTTTGATCTGGCGGACCCGCTCTCGAGTGATGCCTAGAATGGTCCCGATCTCCTCGAGAGTCATCGGTTCCTGACCGTCGAGACCGAAGTAGAGGCGCAAGATTTTGGCCTCGCGTTCCTTCAACGAGTGCAACGCCTCTTCGATCGTATGCTTGAGTGCCTGTTCGTATGCCGCGTCCTCCGGTCCAGGAGCATACTGGTCTGGGAGGTAGTCCAGCAGCCGGTTGTCTTCCCCAGGGGTCATAGGGGCGTCGAGAGACAGGTGGGACTGGGATATGGCGAGAGTCCGCTCCACTTCTTCCTGCGTGATATCGAGGTCGTCAGCGAGCTCCTCCACCGTCGGCTCACGTCCGAGCTCCTGCAAAAGCGTGGAGCTGCGTCGCCCTATTCGATGAAGCGCGCCCGCCCGATTCAACGGCACCCGGACAATCCGACTCTGTTCTGCGAGGGACTGCAGGATCGCTTGTCGAATCCACCAGACGGCATAACTGATGAACTTGATACCCTTGGTCTCATCGAATTTATGCGCCGCGCGAATGAGGCCGAGATTACCCTCGTTGATCAGATCAGAGAGTGGCACTCCCTGGTTCTGGTACTTCTTAGCGACAGATACCACGAAGCGCAGGTTGGACCGCACCAACTTGTCCAACGCCTCTTCCTGACCCTTACGGATAAGCTTGGCCAGGCGCGCTTCCTCAGCCCTATCGATCAGCGGGTATCTGCTGATCTCCTTCAGGTACTGATCCAGCGAGCCTTCCTTGAAAGCCCCGCGTTTGGCGGAGAAGGTCATTCTAGCTGGGGGGCGTTGTCGGAGGCATATGAAATGCGTGGCGGACGGCGAAGAATCGGCACCGCGAGGCGACTACGCAACCGGACTCACCCGGGTCAGCCCCAGCGGGATGCAGCGATTACCGGATCGCCCGACCGACTCGACGCCAACGAATGTACCGAAGCCAAGGCGCGGGTTCCTCCTCACTCGGATGGAACGAGTAATACACAAACCACGGCTGCCCCCGGATCGCATCGCGCCGGACGAAGCCCCAATATCTCGAATCCTCGCTGTTATCTCGATTGTCACCCAGAACAAAGAAGCGGTCTCGGGGCACGACGATGGGCCCCCAGTTATCCCGGGTGGGACGGTACATGGACGACGCAGAGGCGATGAGATGGTTCGACTGCCAGTTCATGTCCCGGTGCTCCATGTCGCCACGCCGGTCGATCAACTGAACGTAGGGTTCGTACAGTGGGGACCCGTTGAGGAAGACGTTTTTGTCCCGCATCTCGAGGGTATCGCCCGGCTGCCCGATCAGCCGCTTTACATAGTTCTTGTCCGGCTCGTGCGGCGGGTTGAAGACTACGACATCGCCACGCGTCGGCTCTGCGAACGCGGGGAGTCGGTAGTCCGTTCCTGGGAGTCGAGCCCCATACACCGCCTTGTTGACCAATAGGAAGTCACCTACGAGGAGGGTGTTTTCCATGGACGACGTCGGGATCTTGAAGGCCTCGACCACAAAGGCACGAATCACCAAGAAAATCACAAAAGCGACGACGAGGGACTTGGTCCATTCGCGCACGCCAGCCATGACTCCGTTCGCTACACGGTCCTGATCAATCAGGAGTTCCGTGACAACGCCTTGATCTCGATCCGATACCCCGCGCACGCCATCCTCTCTCTTGGATGCATCAGTGACCCGCCGCAGCGATTTCAGCATACACGACGTCGCCGGGGCTCGTTCCCCGTCTTGAAGCTTTCCGCCCCCGACGTCGCCACCTAGTCTTGGACGAGGGAAGTCCTCCCTGAGATTCGCCTTCACCAAAAGTCCACATGTCTCCCACCGGCCGCCGATTCAGCCCGAGGTCTTTCTTTGCGCTCGCGCTGGTGCTGGGTGGCGTCTTCATGATGATGCGTGACCGTGTTGCTCAGCCAGGGACGCTCCCGGCCTTTTCGGGAGAGTGCGACGAGGCACTCGACCCGCTATGTGCGGCCGTTCTAGACAGAGCGTCTGCTCGCCGCGGTGTGGGAGGACAGGCACCCGGAGACGGCTTCACGGCGCCCACGGTTCAGGTCGAGGAAGCTTGCGTGCGAGCGGGCTACCTCTGCTCAGGGTTAGATCAACTTGAGTATATCGGCATTCGTCGATGGAAGAGCCAAGAAGGCACTATCGTCGTCCATGTCCCCCTGCCCACCTCCGAATCCGCTGGGGACGCGCGTCGACTACAGAATGCCGCAGCCGCCGGAATCAGAGCGTGGAACGAGCAGCCCTTTCCCGTGTCGGTCGATGAACGTGGCAATCGCGAAGCGCACTTTTCAGTTCGATGGTCCTCCTCCCTGGGAGGTCGACGAATCGGGCTCGCAAGAACTCAATGGTCGCCAGACACTGGGCTCGAGGTCATCGAACTGCAGTTGGCCACTCGGAGCACATTTCGGCAGAACCAGGTCATCGACCCGCGGCAGGTCAGGCTCACCGCCGCACACGAGATGGGCCACGCGCTAGGGATCTTGATGCACAGCGATTCTGAGCGCGACGTCATGTATCCCACCAACACCGCGACTTCGCTCAGCGCCCAGGACTACCGGACGATGGAGGTCCTCTACAGCCTCGCAGACGGTACGCGCATCATCCGGTAGCCGACCCGGGCCGCACCGTTACTGCATCAACCCCCGAACGCTACGGAGCCACCGAGGTACACCCCGCGGCCGGGCGCATCGAATCCGAAGACATGTTGTATCTCGCGGTCGAGCACATTCTCGATGCGGAGAGTCAACACGAAACCGGGCCGTCCCGCTTGCGCCAGGAGCACGTCGACCGAGGCTCCGATTCCAACATCGGAGTATCGGCGCAGCACCACGGGGGTCGCCGGAAAGCTCGAGAAGTCCCGATCGGCTCTCACACCCACGACGGACACATCAGCGAACACGTTGAGTCGCCTACCCAATCGGGCATTTGCATTGGCCCGAACCGTGTGACGCGGTCGGCGGAGCAAAGGCTCGCCTACTACGAAAGCGGCGGCTGGCCCTTGATCGAAGCCTGAGTCCGTCACTTCGGAAGCGAGCAAGGTCCACGAGATCCCACCGTTTAGTCTTCCGCCCTCGACCCTCGCCTCCAATTCCGCACCACGCCCCGTGGCAGCGGCTACGTTGAAGTAGTTCGGGCCGCCGGGCTCTGCGGGTGCGAAGGTGTGCTGGATCAGGTTTCGAAACGACTGATCGAACCAGGTACCACGGACGTGGATCCGCCCTCTCTGAAGCGACGCATCCGCGCCGATTTCCCAGGACGTCGAGACCTCTGGCTCCAGTGCCGGATTCCCGATGGCGAAGCCCGTCGCGAATGTCTCGAAAAAGGTGGGCTCCTTCATGCCCCGCCCCGCAGATCCGCGAAGGCGGAGACCCGAAGCACCTGGCACGACCCATGTGGCGCCCAGCTGCCAGGTACGAAACGTGCCGAACTGCTCGTTGTCTTCGATGCGTCCACCGAGGTTGAAGGCGACCGCTCCACGCTCCCCGGTCGCATGGGCGAAATACGCACGATTGAGCCGCGAATTCTCGCTTCGCCCGGTCGAATTCCCCCACTGGCTCAACGACTCCGTGAACGACCGCTGACTCTCCTCTTCGAACTCCCACCCTCCCGTGAGCGTCAACCGGTCAGTTTGCCAATGGGCGCGAACATCCATCGACGCGCGGCGAATATGATCGAAGCTCGCAAATCCGAAAAACCCGATGGAGTCTGCGGCATTGTCTTGGGCGTCCTCCGAGCCTCCATCAGTGCCGGAAACGGCAGCCCGGGCCTCGACGGAAAGGCGCGGCGTGAACGCGTGGAGCAGCTTGGCCCCAACCAACGCTTCATCTCCGAAGGAAAACGCATTCCTGTCTGCGACGTTCCCTGACCCGTCCGTAGGAAAATGGAACGACCGATCTCCGACCCGGAACGAGATATCCGCTTCTGAGGCGACGCTCGGTGCGAAGCGCGCCCGCCCATTGAGTACGGTATTCGTGTGCTGATTGTTGAAAGCGAGAATGCCGTCTGTATCCAAGCGCGTCACGGACAACGAATACCCCGCCCGCGCTCCACCACCGGCCATGCTCGCGGACCAATCGCGCCGGCCGTAAGAACCGAACCGACTTGATACGCTTCCTCGCGTCGCACCCCCGCCCGACTCAGTGATCACGTGAATCACTCCAGCAACCGCGTCAGATCCATGCAGAGCACTGGACGGACCCCGAACGATCTCGATCCGTGCGACGTTGGTCAGAGTGAGTGACGAAAAGTCGAAGGAGCCCCCGGGCTGGTTGACCTGAACGCCGTCAACCAAGACCAAGACATAGTCGCTCTCCCCCCCTCTCATGAAGACCGAGGTGGTGGCCCCGAACGATCCGTTCTGGACGATCGCGACCCCTGCGCTACCCCGGAGCGCGTCTCCCACCGTTGTTAGCCCGCGCGCGCGCGCGTCCGCTCCGTCAATCACCGTCGCGTTGGTGGCGACAGCGCCCACAGCACGAGGAGTGGGGCTCGCGGTGACGATGAGTCCATCGAGAGGGAAGACCTCTTCCTGGGCCGAAGCTGCCACAGGCAATAGTCCCACCCCGATGAGGAGCCCGGCAACCACGACTGCCACCGGTCGGGACCTCTTCGTTCCGGTCTCCTGCCGTCTCGGTCCCTCGCCGAGATCCGTACTGGAACCTATCTGGTGCACAAAAATCCCCGTCTTTCTCCGACGAAAGGACGGGGCATGTACCTAAACACCCGCCTACCCCCCCACGGAGATGTTGGCATGGACGGGTGGTCCAGGTCTCCTGGCTCGAGGCCGCTTCACTCGCCTTCCCAGAGGACCATCCTCCAGTGGCTATTCGAGTGTGCGTTCCGAGATAAACTCGGACCTCTCACAGTGGCGGGGCCGCGCCGGAATCACACCGGCTTCCTTGATGGCCCACCCGTTAAATCGATTGTGGCTCTACTCTAACGGGCACGGACGGCGCGCGCAAAAAACGGCGGCTAGCTGTCCCTCACGAGTCCGTACTTTTCGATCTTTTTGTAGAGGTTGGACCGCGGCATGTCGATGCGTCGCGACGTCTCAGCGACGTTCCAATCATTCTCATGCAACTTGTGCACGATGTATGCGCGCTCCGCATGTTCCTTGAAGTCGGCGAACGTCTCGTACCCCATAAGCTCTCCACCTGAGGCGGGGCCCCCAGTGCGCCCGGAGGCGAGTAGGTCGACGTCAGCAGCACGCACCTCATCCCCGCTGCACAGGATGACCAACCGCTCTACGGTGTTCCGCAGTTCACGGACATTACCTGGCCAAGAGAGCGAGCTGAGTCGGTCGATCGCATCGGAGCTAAACGGGCGTGGTGCCGCCCCTTCTCGGTTCGCCATCTTCTCGGTGAAGTGAGTGATGAGCATGGGGATGTCCTCCCTCCGTTCTCGCAAAGGAGGCACCCGAATGGGAACCACGTTCAGCCGGTAGAAGAGGTCCTCTCGGAAGGTCCCGGCTTCAATCGCCTTCTCCAGGTCCTTGTTCGTGGCAGCCACGACCCGAACGTCGACCTGGATCGCTTTCGATCCTCCAACCCTGGTCAGAACGCCTTCCTCGAGGACTCTGAGAACTTTCGCCTGAGCATCAAGGGACATATCCCCGATCTCATCAAGGAAGAGAGTTCCGCCGTCCGCGAGCTCGAACTTCCCCGCCCGGTCGGCCACAGCTCCGGTGAAGGAACCCTTCATGTGCCCGAACAGCGCGGACTCGATCAACTCGGTGGGGATGGCAGCACAGTTGACCTCGATGAAGGCCTCGTCTGCTCTTGGAGACAACCGATGGACGGCTCGCGCCACGAGCTCCTTCCCGGTCCCATTCTCTCCGGTGACCAACACGCGCGCTTCGGTGGGAGACACCTTCTCCACACGGTCGAGCACCTGCCTGACTTGATAGGAAACGCCGACGATCTCGTACCGGCTTTCAACCTGGCTCCGGAGATCCGCAATGTTCTCGGTGAGTCCTTTTAGCTCAAGCGCTCGGCGCAGCGTTACAAGGAGCCGATCAGTGTCGAGCGGCTTCTCCAGAAAGTCGTAGGCTCCCCGACGCGTCGCGTCGATCGCTGTCTCAATCGTACCATGTCCGGAGATCATCACGACGACCGCACCTGGGGCTTCGTCGCCCAGGCGGGCCAGCACATCCAGTCCATCCATGCCGGGCATCTTCACGTCGAGGAAGATCACATCAGGGTGGTAGGCTGCCGCAGCCAACAGGCCATCCGGACCGTCCTCGGCCGCCCTCACCTCATGCCCTTCGTACTCGAAGACCTGGACGAGCGCGTTGCGGATGCCTTTCTCGTCGTCGACGACCAGAAGCCGGGCCATTAGTTGCCTTCGCCTTGGGCAGACTCGTCGTCGGTCTTCGCCAGCATGACGAGGCTATCTCGCTGCACAAAAATCGACTCAAGTCCGTCGGGCATCGGGACCATGAGAGCGTCCTCAGGTAGGCTTGCGGGTCCCTGACGGCCCAGGCCGTCCAGGACGTCGGCGACCATACGAGTGGGAATGGGAATCTTCGCCGCCTGGACCCGGTCGACCTGGAGCGCCAGCACACCGTGGTCCACAGGAATTAAGGATCCACGCATTTCGATCAGTATCGTATCGGGTAGGAGGTCCAAGATCTGATCCAGGCGCGGGAGGCGCGGAAACGCGTCCACTGCGACGCGGGCAGAGACGTGGACCTTCCCGTCTTCGAGCTCGACCGTCGGCTGAGAGACACCTGGAGGGATAATTCCAGGCATCGCATACCGCAGGATAGAGGACAACTCTGTTCCTCCCAAGGCGAGTCGGTCACCGATCTCTCCTGCCCGAAATTCTTCGAACAAATCGAGTGTCGCCTCGGCCATTTCGGGAGTCGGTCCCAGCTCTTCTTCGACCGCCGCAGGCGGACCGACCCCGAGCACGCGCTCCATGGCGGGGAAGAACACCGGGCCCCACCGGAATCCTGCGTAGGCCACGCCTACCAGGACGACTATCGTGAGCAGCTTCTTGATCAATGAATATCCCGTCGCGTCAGGTGGCGAGCTTGGCTCTTGAAAGCACTGAATACCGCGCGCCGGCCTTGGACATCTGGCTGCGCATCAAGTCGATCGTTCGGACCTTTACGTCCCCGCTGAACTCTAGGCCTGCCATGACCTCATCAAGTCCTCTAAACTCGCCCGCTCCGCGTTCGTCGGCCCGCCCCAATGTAATATGCGGATGGAAGGCACGTGTTTCAGCTTCGAACCCGTGGTCCCCGAGCGCCCATTCGAGATCTTGCTTCAGACACCGGAGTTCGGGGCTCGCGCCGACGCCGAGCCAGATGAGCCTGGGGCGGCGGATCGTGGGGAATGCCCCGAAGCCACTCAGGCGAATCGAAAAGGTCTTGGTCGCTTGCCCAACCTTGGTGATCGCCTCTTCGATTCCCGCGAGTCGATCCGACCGCACGTCCCCAAAAAATTTCAGCGTGACGTGATAGCTGTCGATGTCGACCCAGCGCACCGGCATCTCCCTCTCGCGAAGGGCCTTCGCCCCGCGACAAATCCACTGGCGCTCCTTCTTAGGGAGATTCAGACCAATGAACAGGCGCATATCTTCTCGGAGTGCGAGTCTATCGATGGAGCGGAGCGTACCACAGCGACTACAGCCTCGCACGCGGCATCTACCTTAGGCATTGGGACCACATTGTAGCCCCCACCCGGTCATAACACCCCACTCACGGTCAAATCGGTCCGCTCATGTCATCATGATTTCCCTTCGGCACGCAGGTGTGCCGAAGAGCTCAATTGTCATCATGTCTTCCCCGCGACACCCGCACGCCGCCGGCCACCTGTCCCACGCGCGCCCCATGATTCCGTCGTAATCAAGACGACCGCTCCCAAGATAATCGCTGCGGCACCGAGTGAGCGGAGGGTGAGTGGCTCGTCCGCCAAGGCCCACCCAAGGAGCATCGCAACAACCGGATTGACATACGCGTAGGTCGCTACCCTTGCTGGGGTCACCACCCGTAGCAACCAGATGTAGGCCCCATACCCAACCAGTGCTCCGAAGAGGATCAGGTACACCAACGCGAGGAACGACTTCAGTGAAATACTCGCCACATCCAATCGGGCGAGGTCCCCGAACGCAAGGGATAACATGAAGAGGATCGTGCCCCCGGTAAGCATCTGCATGGACACGAGAGACAGCGGCTCCGGAAGCCCCTGTGCATATCGCGTATAGATCGAACCGGCTGCCCAAGACATTGCCGCGACAAGCAGGAAAAGTGCCCCAATGAGTTCCTCGCTCCCTCCGGCGCCAACGCCGGGCGATCCCGCAAGCAGCGCGACCCCTACGAATCCGGTCGCCAGACCAGCCCAAGCTCGTACGCTTGGGGCGACACGGAATCCGAAGAACCAATCCATCAGCACCATCCACAGCGGAACCGAAGCGACCACGAGGGCCGCGATTCCAGAGGGGACCCACTGTTCGGCAATAACCACAGCCCCGTTTCCCCCAACAAGCAGAAAAGCACCACCGATCGCCGCGGCCTTCCACTGAGCCCTGGTCGGTCTCGGGGCACCCTTCGCCAGCTGCCAAGCGTATAGAAGTGCGCCCGCCACCAGAAAGCGGGCAGCCGCCATGAGCAGAGGCGGCATCGTCTCGATGGCCCAGCGGATCGCAAGATACGTCGATCCCCAAATGAGATAGACCGCTGCGAAGGCGAGCAAAACGGAGGCCAGCCGGGGGACGTCCTTCGACGCGGGCACACCGGTCTCGGCACGGTCGGGAGGAGACATCCGCAAAGCTCACGTCGGAGAGCCTCCCGTTCAATCCCAGTCCGGTCTACTGCACAACCCGATCCAGATACCGATACTGCAGGGCCTCTGCGACATGATGCTGCTTAATGGTCTCACTCCCGCCCAGGTCCGCTACCGTCCTCGCAACCTTCAATACTCGATGATACGACCGGGCTGATAGTCCCAACCCGTCCACCGCTCGTTGAAGGAGCCGGGCGACATCCCTAGACGGATGGCACCACTGCCTGAGCTCCCTCACGGTCATGTGCCCATTCGCGAAGACTCCGGGCGTCCCCTCGAACCGCCTGGCCTGGAGGGCCCGAGCCTCGACGACTCGTTCACGTATGTCCTGAGTCGAATCCCCATCACCGGTCTTCGTCAGATGTTGGAAGGCGACCGGCGGCACCTGCACGTGAAGGTCAATTCTGTCCAGCAGGGGACCGGACACTCTCCCCAGGTATCGCCGCACCTGGGACGGGTCACACACGCAGCGGTCCGTGCCGTCTCCCCAATACCCACACGGACAAGGGTTCATTGCTGCCAGCAATAGAATTTGGGCGGGAAAACGCACCGATCCCATGGCTCGAGACAGATGGATAACGCCCTCCTCCAAAGGCTGCCGAAGCACATCGAGGACGTTCCGCTTGAACTCTGCGAGCTCGTCGAGGAACAGGACACCGTGATGTGCCAGGCTCACTTCACCGGGACGAATGGGCACCCCACCGCCGACCAGCCCGGCGTCGCTCACCGTGTGATGGGGAGCCCTGAAGGGGCGCCTTGTAATGAGGGAGCCCCCCTTCCCCATCCGTCCGGCCACCGAGTGCACACGAGTAGCCTCGAGCGCCTCCTCAACGGTCAAGGAGGGGAGAATGCCCGACAGCCTTCGCGCCAACATCGTCTTTCCGGAACCTGGCGGACCAATCTGCAGGGCGTTGTGTGAGCCGGCGGCCGCTACCTCAAGGACGCGTTTGGCGGCCCCCTGACCCCGAACCTCCGAGAAGTCAGGGCCGTCCTTCAAGGGGCCGGAGAGGAGCGGTGTCAGATCCGTCTGCACGCGTGACAGGCGCGTGCCGCCCCTCAGGTGATGCACCACATCGAGCAGCGAAACAGCACCATATACACTCAAGCCCTGGACCACCCCAGCCTCAGCTGCGTTGTCCCCCGGCACAAATAGATCCGACACGCCCGCGGCTGCCAGAGCCGAGGCTGCCGGAAGGGCCCCACGAACGGGCCGGAGTCCCCCATCCAGGCCGAGTTCGCCGAGAAACGCCCATCCCGACAGCACCTCCGGGTCGAGCACGCCCGAAGCAGCAAGGAGCCCCACGGCGATGGCGAGGTCGAACGCTGTGCCGTCTTTCCTGACATCGGCCGGGGCTAGGTTGACGGTGACCCGCTTGGGCGGGAGCGGCCACCCACTGTTGGAGAGTGCCGTGGCCACACGTTCTCGGCCTTCCCGGACAGCTCCTTGAGGCAGGCCCACCACCATGAAAGATGGGAGCCCTGAGGTCATGTTCACCTCCACATTCACTACGAACGGTTCGACCCCGTGAACCGCTGCTGTTCGGACGTTGGTAAGCATCGCGAAGGCTCATGGCGAAGCCCGCAATGCGCGATGTTTGGATGGGTCATATATCCCTCCACATCGGCCGCTTGTGCGGTCAACAGCGGACCCGTACCATGTGGGCGTCACGAGGTGCCCTACCCCTCCAGAACCTATCCGGAGAGCCTTAATGAAGGTCGCTGTCCTAAAGGAAACACGCCCCGACGAACGGAGGGTCGCCCTAGTTCCGATGGGCGTCCGGACACTCGTCAAGAACGGCCTCGAAGTCGTCGTCGAGAGTGGAGCGGGCGATTCGTCCGCCGCGTCCGACTCCGAATATATAGAGGCCGGAGCGACGATCGCGGGCAATGCATCGGACGCCACGAACGGCGCCCAGATAGTTCTCGGCGTCAACGCACCCGCGCTCACCGGAATCGCGGAGGGCACGATCCTCGTGTCGTTCATGAATCCGCTAGGAGATGCTGACTTGGTTCGTGGTATGGCGAGCGGGAAGATCACCGGGATCTCGATGGAGATGGTGCCACGGATCACCCGAGCCCAATCCATGGACGCTCTGTCTTCCCAGGCGACCGTCGCCGGCTACAAGGCCGTGCTCATGGCGGCCGACCACCTACCGAAGTTCCTGCCCATGTTCACGACCGCGGCTGGAACGATCCGACCAGGAAGGGCGCTCATTCTGGGCGCCGGTGTGGCAGGCCTTCAGGCTATCGCGACGGCGCGACGCCTGGGTGCCATCGTCGAAGCATTCGACGTCCGGCCGGCTGTGAAGGAGCAAGTGGAGAGCCTTGGCGCCAAGTTCCTCGAGTCTGAAGAGGAAGTGGTGGCCGAGGGCGAGGGTGGTTACGCCAAGGAGCTCTCCGCGGATCAACATCAAAAGGAACTCGACTTGATCGCGGGAGCCATCGTGGAGTCGGACATCGTCATCACGACGGCTCAGATCCCCGGACGTGACGCTCCGCTGTTGATCACAGAGGGCATGGTCAAGTCCATGAAGACCGGCTCTGTGATCGTCGACCTCGCGTCGGAAAGCGGAGGGAACTGCGCGCTCACTAGGAGCGGCGAAACCGTTGTTGCCCACGGTGTGCAGGTTCTCGGACCCGCGAACATCGCCACATTGCTCCCGGTCCATGCAAGTCAGATGTACTCGAAGAACATCGTGACACTCATCTCTGAGTTCATCGACGAAGAGGGCAAGCTCGCGCTCGACTTTGAGAACGACGTCGTCGGGCCGTCGACCGTCACGCACGCCGGCGAAATCCGAAATGAGCGTGTCCGTGATGCAATGGGCAGCGTCGGTTGAGAGCCCTCACGACACAGCACACCCCTACAGCAGCCTCTCGGGAGACCCCATGGGCGATTTGATGATTGGTCTGTACGTGTTCGTACTCGCGACCCTCGCAGGGCGCGAGGTGATCACGAAGGTGCCACCCACCCTTCATACGCCCCTGATGTCCGGCGCCAACGCGGTCTCGGGGATCGCCATTGTCGGTGCCATCGTGGTTGCGGCGAAGGCAGATGGCACGCTTCAGACCGTCTTGGGCATCGCCGCCATCGCAATGGCCACGGTCAACGTGATCGGGGGCTTCATGGTCACCGACCGTATGCTCGCCATGTTTAGGAAGAGGTAGGCTACCATGGATACTATGGTCGAGGTCATTTACCTCCTGTCAGCCACACTCTTTGTCGTTGGCCTAAAACGTCTTCAGTCCCCCGCTACCGCGCGCGCAGGTAACGCGATCGCAGCGTTCGCGATGTTCTTGGCGATCGTCGCCACGGTCGTGGACACAGAGATTCTCACCTGGAGCGGCATCCTCATCGGGGTCGCGATCGGCGGGCTCGTCGGTGGGATTACCGCCCGGCGAGTCGAGATGACCGACATGCCACAGCTGGTCGGGATCTTCAACGGCTTCGGTGGTGCGGCCTCGGCCCTCGTAGCGGTCGCGGAGTTCCTAGGCACACCGACCATCGGGGTGGGCACAACGGGGGTCACCATCCTGATCGGCACCGCAATTGGTGGCGTGACGTTCACAGGCTCCTTCCTTGCCTTCGCCAAACTGCAGGGGCTCATGACCGGGGATCCGATCACCTTCCCCGGCCAGAACATTTTAAACGCGCTCCTTTTCCTCGGGGTACTCGCGGTCGGAGCCATGACCTTGGGTGCGTTCGGCGGACAAGATCCGCTCACGATGTTCTACGTGTTCTGCGGGCTGGCCATGCTGATGGGGGTGTTGCTCGTTATCCCGATCGGCGGCGCGGACATGCCCGTCGTCATATCACTTCTGAACTCTTATTCGGGCCTCGCCGCTAGCGCAGCGGGATTCGTCATAGGCAACATGGTTTTGATCATCTCGGGCGCGTTGGTCGGTGCCTCGGGCCTGATCCTCACGCAGTTGATGTGCAAAGGCATGAACCGTTCTCTCGCCAACGTCGCGTTCGGCGGCTTCGGTGGATCGGCCAATGTGGATCGGTCACAGATCGGCAAGCGGCCGGTGAAGCGGGCTGACGCGGAAGCGGTTGCGTTAGAACTCGGGTATGTGAACTCGGTGGTGGTGGTGCCGGGCTACGGCCTCGCGGTCGCACAGGCACAGCATGAACTCCGGAAGGTCGGAGACCTGCTTGAGGAGCGCGGTGTGGATGTGAAGTACGCTGTCCACCCTGTCGCGGGACGCATGCCGGGTCACATGAACGTGCTCCTCGCAGAAGCCGACGTCAGCTATGACAAGCTGTACGATCTGGAGGAGGTCAACGACGATTTCTCCAACACGGATGTGGTCCTGATCGTCGGCGCGAACGACGTCGTGAATCCGGCAGCACGTGATCCAGAGTCAATCATCGCCGGCATGCCGATCCTCAACGTAGACAAGGCACGCCGAGTCATCGTGATGAAGCGCTCGCTGTCACCTGGCTTCGCTGGGATCGACAACGATCTGTTCTACATGGACAACACGCTCATGTTCTTCGGCGACGCGAAGGAACAGATGTCTGAGCTGGTGCGAGAGGTTCGCGACCTCCCCTAGGGCATAGCGCGGGGCTGGTCCGAGGTCATCGGGTCAGTCCCGCGACAGCTCTGTGGCGGCCTCTTCCAGAAGGCGCCACGCCTCCGCGACGTGAGCACCCGTAGTCCGCAGATTGCCGACCGCGACGCGCAATGCCACGCGCCCTGCCAATTCCGTGTGGGAGAGGAAGACCGCCCCGTCCTGATTCACGGCGTCGAGAATCGCCAGATTTCGGGCATCGTTCTCGCGACCGTCTAATACAGGATCTTCATACCGGAACGCAACCGTGGACAATGGAGCGGGTGCAACGCGCTGCCAGCGAGGCGAGGCGTCGATCCACGCGACCAAGTCCTGCGTAATCGCCACGTGAGCACGCAGCCGGGCGATGAGCCCCTGGCGACCGAAATAACGCAGGACGAACCAGAGCTTCAAGGACCGGAAGCGCCTGCCTAGCGAGACGCCATAGTCCATCAAACTGCGCGGCGCCGAGTCATCTGGGGCCCGAAGATACTCGGGCACGATCGAGAAGGCTTGCACCAAAATTTCAGGTCTACTGCAGTAGAGTACGGAGCAATCCACCGGAGTGAAAAGCCACTTGTGCGGATTCACGACAATGGAGTCCGCCCTCTCCCATCCATCTAGTAGGGGCCTGAGTTCCGGGACGATCGCAGCCGGCCCCCCGTACGCGGCATCGACGTGGAGCCAAAGACCGAATTCCTCAGCGATGTCCGCAATCTCTGCGACCGGATCAATGGAAGAAGTAGACGTCGTGCCGAGCGTCGCCACTACGGCCACAGGCACAACGCCTGCGGCGAGGTCCTCTTCGATGGCCGCTCGTAGTTCGGACACACTCATTCGGAAGTGTTCGTCAGAACGGATCTTCCGGTATCCATCTTTCCCGAAGCCGAGCGTCAGGACGCTCTTCTCGACTGAAGAATGGGTCTGGTCCGAGGCATACACCCGGCCCACCGGCTGGCCAAAAAGTCCGGCCTCGTGGGCGCCGGGATACGCGACTTCGCGCGCCGCGGCCAAGGCATACAAGGAGGATGAAGATGCAGTGTCATTGATGACCCCGTCGAAACCATCGGGAAGTCCCATCAACTGGCGCAGCCAGTCGGTGGTGACCTCCTCTAGCTCTGTCGCCGCTGGAGAGCTGCGCCAGACCATCGCGTTCACGTTCAGCACAGCCGCCAGCATCTCCCCAAGCACCCCCGGCCCCGAACCGGTGATGGAGAAGAAGGCCATGAAGCCCGGATGGTTCCAGTGTGTGATTCCCGGCACGATCAACTCTCGGAAATCAGACAGCGCCGCATCTAACGACTCGCCTGCCTCAGGTGGTGAAGCTGGAAGCGCTTCGTGCAGGTACCCGGGTTCGACTGACGACAGAACAGGAAGGTCCTCGACGTCGGAGAGGTAGTCGGCCATCCAGTCCGCAACTTCGTGGGCGTAGGCCCGAAACTGCTCCGGCGGCATGTCACCCAATTCGAGATCACCATGTGTCACCGTAGTCTCCTCAGTGTTCAGCATCACCCGCGAACGACGGGTCAGCCCCAAGTGCGAGGACGCCCTTCAGTTCGTCCCGGAGCGACGTGATCTGAGCGAGTACTGCTTCGGCCGTCCGAACGGCTTCCGGTTCACGCTCTCCATCCCCGTCGTCGAACAACTGAAAGAACAAAGCATCCGTATGTCCCACGCTTCCGTGCGTCACGATCCGATCGACTGCGCGGTTCAGCAACAGAACATCCCGAAGGGAGAGAGGTGCGACACCTGAGCCCGGTGGATCTCTGTAAAGATCCCGAATAACCAACTCACGCAAGATCTGGAGCTCTTCGATTACTTCACCTGCTGCGAGACCGCGTCCAGCAGCGGTACGCCCAAACAACTCGGCGATGCGCACCCAAAGGGGCTCAACCTCACGCCGCAATGGTCCGAGCACCGGAACCAGCATCGAAGAGATCACGTCCACGAAACTGCGAACAACATCGTGCCAGTCCGAGCCTCCAATGGGCTCGCGAGCCTCTAGGCGGGACATCCACTGGCTGCTGATCGACGGCAGCCGCGTGCGCAGCCAACGAGTCAATTCGACCGGTGCCGCCTTGGGACCCGCTTGAGGCAGGCGCTCAGCGGATTCGGGAGCAGCGGATAGGTCTGTTGAGTAGTTCGGCATCCGGGGCGGAACAGGGGCTCGCGCTTCGAGGCCGGAGGGTCACCTCGCGTCGAGAACAAGATGCCGCGTCCTGCGACGGTGAGCCAGCCCTAGGAAGATTCCTCGAGCCAAACCGGGATGTGGAGCGTGACGGTAGTGCCCACACCGACTTCACTCTCCACTGTCACCGTGCCGCCCCAGGTGGCCACGAGCCGTTGAACGATGGGCAGCCCGAGGCCCGCCCCCTTGGAGCGGGTCGAGAATCGCGGTTCGAAAATTCGAGTCAGAACCTCTTCAGGGATGCCGGCACCGTTGTCCACCACGTCCACGCTGACCATCGAGTTGTCTTCCAGCCGTCCCTCAATGGTCACAGATCCGCCCTCTTCGATCGCCTCTCTGGCATTCTCGAGCAGGTTGATCAACACCTCTTTGAGTTCTTCCTGGCGGCATCGCACAGCGGGCAAGTCCTGAGCGACATGCTGCGAGAACGGTGACCCCGATTGCTCGCCACCGTATAGGGTCATGACATCGTCGGCGACAAATTGAACCGATACTGGTGAAAGGGGTGTTTCGCCGGCCCCACCCGGCGCCCCAAACCGCGAGAAACTGGACGCGATCGCCGCCAATCTGTCGATCTCAGCCAACATGGCGTCAGCGTTTTTGATGAGGATTTCGTCGAAATCGGAACGACCGTCGTTCCACGCCCTTCGGATGTGCTGGATGCTGAGCTTGATCGGAGTGAGGGGGTTCTTCACTTCATGTGCGACCTGGCGCGCCATCTCACCCCACGCTAAAACGCGCTCCGTTCGGAGTTCGTCCGTCACATCGTCCATGGCGACGACGACACCACGGCGAGTGCCAAAACTTCCTAATCGTCTCGCACGGACCCTGACACGCCGGTCACCCGAGTGGAGTTCTGTGTTCGCCTCCTCGGCCGTCCCGTCAACAAACAGAGCCACCCAATCCGAGAGGGCTTCGGACATCGCCCCTTCCGCCGGGACGTTGCGGCCTACAAGAACCTCGGTATCGAGCAGCTCCTCCGCGGACGGATTCACGAGCAGGACGCGCCCCGCGGGATCAAGTGCGATCATCCCGACGGCGGCCTCGTCCATGATGGCCTGTGTGCGGCGCGATGTCCTGACGAGCTGTCTTTGGGCTCGTCGAACTCTGCCGACCATCCGGTTGAAGGCCCGGAACACAGCCCCGAACTCATCGGTGCGCGAACTTGGGAGCCTCATCGCAAGATTCCCGGCTCCGACGCCTTCCGACGCCGTCTGGAGCGCTCGAATTGGGCTCGTTAAGGCCCGTCCGGCGACCCACGCCAGCACCAATGACAGCGCCGCACCCACGAGCACGGCCAAGCCCAGGAGTTCGATCATGTCGGTGGTGCGGATGGCCGTCGTCCCCGCCTGAATCGGCACCTGCGCCCCTAAGATGTCTCCATCGGGGAGGCGCCGGTATGCAGTGACGTAGCGCCAGCGACCCAATGAGGTTTCGGTGAACTCGCTGATGCCCTCACGGCCGTCCAGCAACCGGTGTTGGGTCATCGGCATCCACCCTTCGTACAGACCGATCTCGACGAGTTCCGCCACGGACCCGCCGCCTCTCAGCTCGCCATCTCTGTACTCAAGGAGTTCTGCTCTCACCTGGCGTGCCAGGCGATCCATGCGTGTACCCGGAGGGACATCGAGAGACAAATACCAACCCGCTGCATCTTCGACGACCCGCTCTGCGATTACTCGGGCAGACCGGGCAGATGCCTGAGCCAACGTCCGGTACGCGAGTGTGCCGAACAAAGCGTTCGCCAGCAGAAAGAAGCCGAAGAGTGCCAGCGTGACGCGAGCACGGAACGAAATCACGAGTCCGGACAGCCTCATTTCCGTAGGCGCCACATCGCGCAATAACGCTCTTCCACCGAGCCAGAACGCGAAGAAGATGGCCAGGTTCAATACCAACAACAGCGCGCCACGCGCTGTGGCGAGTATGGCTACCGGCATTTCCACCAAGTGGTGAGCGTGGTACGTCGCGTCGTCGAACTGTAGGGCGATCTGGCCCTGCCACCCTGAGCCGGTCCGCTGCCACGCCAAGGACTCACCGCCGCGTGGGTCACCCGGGAGCAATGGGATCAAGGTCACAGCAGCGGAGAGTTCTCCCGTCGCTGCGCCCATCAGCGCTGCAAGCGGCGAACGAGAGGGATCCAGGTCGATCGGTGGCGCAATCACGGTCAGAACGCCCCCACCCGAGAGCGGAATCGACATCACGTACCGGGCGTCATAACGGTTGTAGGGCAAAATCCTCTGGGCGTCCTCCCCCAGCGCGCGCATGACCAAGTCCGTCATGAAGGCGGGGGGTTCGGCTCCGACCCCAATTCTGAGTTCCTCACCCTGCTGTCCGTCAGAGTCCCACATGGTGAGTCGAAGGGGAGCGCCTCCTTCCGAGAGACCGCTACGCCTCCAAGCTCCATACATGATGTCGACTGGGGATTTCCCCGCGCGTTCCAGGGTGTCGGCGACTGCTCCGAGTCGTTGGAGTCCTCGCTCGAGCTCGGTATCCGTCGAAGAGGCGAGGCCGGAAAGAAGATGCGACCCGGCCTCGATTCGGGATTCGGTCCGATGGGCCCAAGTCGCTGGCAGTGCCGCACTCGACGCGAGAACGCCCGCTGCTAGCCATCCGACTAGTGGACGCTGCCATCCTGGCCACGCTCCCATCGACACAGCGACGGCCGCCGTCGGGAGGGCCCACAACGCCGGCCACCATGCCGGCAGTCCCGTCGTCCGCTGCACGAAGACCCCACCCACCGCACTAAGAAGAACCGCTACGACGATCCCGGCGGTCGCCGCATACGTCCTCGACTCCGGCTTGGCGCGACAGAACGCCAGTGCCGATCCCGCCAGCAGGGTGAGGAGCCCAGCCATGGCGACATTGTACACGACATAACCGAGTCGCCCCTCAGCAAGCCCAAGCGGCAGGACTCCGCCTGAGACCGTGTTGGTCACCAAGGGGAACCCGACCCCAACGAACAGGCCGGCCACCCACGCAGGCACTTCGACACGAGGACGAGGGAGAACGGCCACGGTGGTGAATCCCGCCAGGGTCAACAGCGCCAGCCGTCCTAAGGATATTGGGAGGGGGCCCGGCAAGGCGAACAAAGATGGGTCGAACAAATGCGCGAGCCCATCGATCCGCTCGAACGGAAGAAGCCCCGCAATGAAGAGGAGCCCTCCCGAAGCCATGATGCCGGAAGCCATGCGAGCGGCCCCCCCCATTGCCAACAAAAGCCACGCGATGACGACGGCCGCCGACACGACCCCTCGCCAACGACCCATCACTTCGTCGATGCGGTCTGCAGGAACCGGCCGATCGACGGTAACGCTCAGCAACCGCACTCCGTCCTCAGTCTCGAGGTCGAAAACGCCGGCACTTTGTGTCGGGGACTCCCGCGAGATCGTGATCGCCTCACCTGTCGCGCGCGAGAACTGGGAAGCGAAATCACCGAGGGGCGCTTCCAACGCAGGGGACACATCCGACCGAAGCAGGTGCGCAACCACCGCGATGCTGCCGTCCGCGCTGTGGGCAGTGACATAGAGATACCCGAACAACGGCGTATCTCTATACATGTACCGTTCAGCGCCTTGTTGGACCTCTTCAGGCACCCCACCCCGGTGAACGCCATCCCACACCAGCAAAGATCCTCGCGAGTCATACAGGGCGACAGCCGCAGCGCCGAACCGCGATCGGAGCCTTCTCACAGTCCCGAGTTCAGTCAACTCGGGGTCCTCCCTCAATCCAGGCGCGAGCGATGCGAGGGAATCCGCTGCCAACTCTGCGCTTTCGAGGCGTTGTTGGAGAGACTCATCGAGCCTCTGTCCGACCTCCGCCTCACGGTCGTCCCAATATCCTTCCCACCCGTCAGCGAGCTGGGATACCTGGCGGTGGGCTCCGAATCCGGCGAGGATGGCGAGAACGAGAACGGACGCACCGCCTCCCCAAGATCGACCTCGACGCCTGGGGCCCCAAAGAGCTGCACACGTAACGCCGGCAGCGGCGAGGAGTAATGGGGCGAATCCAGGAGATGCGGCCCACAAAGCCAAGGACGCCAGAGAGATCCACGGCCCGAGCCACCCGGAGGCTCGCCTAGTCTGCCGAAGTCGTTTGTATAGGAGGGAACGTGACGTCATTCGCACTTGATGTGATGAGTTGGCCAGAGGTCGGACGTGCGCTCGCACGAGCCCCTCGACTCACCTTCCCAGTTGGTGCGATGGATCAACACGGGCCTCACTTGCCGCTGGGCGCGAACGTCCTGATCGCGGAAGCTGTCTCGCGCGCCGTTTCCGATCATCTCGGGATACTCCGCGCTCCGACCTTCTCGTACGGTGTCAGTGTCGGTGGAGGTCCATTCGCCGGAGCCACCGGGCTGAGACGTAAAACCCTCCACCGTGCCGTAAACGAACTCCTGGCTCAATGGGAGGACGATGGCGCCGAGGACTTTGTCATCATCACGGCGCACCGGTTCGAACCGCATTTGGCGGCGCTGCTCATGGCCCTCACCGCGACATCAAGCAACAGCGTTTACGACCTATACCCGATCGATGTCGCTGATGTGCTCGAATCGAACCCCGAATTCGAACACGGAGGGGAGTTGGAGACGTCACTGCTACTCCACCTGGCTCCGAAGTTGGTCCACATGGAAGAGGCCGAAGAGTATCTTCCAGAGGAACGTTCGCTCCGAAGATACACTCGGGGCAGAGTGCCGACACCCCCGGCAAAGTCCCGAGGCATGGTGGGATACCCTCGCCTGGGCACGAAAGAAAAGGGGCGTGTCGTCTTCGATGGGTACGTCGACTCGATCGCCCAGGCGCTCACCTCGGACTGCCACCGTCACGAGCGGTGCGAACACGGCACGAAACTTGGTGTAGCAGATGCCCATGACGATCCTGAGACATTCTGGCTTGACGCTGCTCACCCTTGCTTCCCTTTCGTCCCCTGCGGCCGCGCAAAGCGTCGTCGACCAAGGGACGTTCTCTATCGAGATCGATGGTTCAGTTGTTGGGACTGAGGAATTCAAAATTCGCCGCGTGGGTTTCAACCGGAGCGCCATCTTCATCGCCGACGGCGTCGTGGTGCTGGGGGACGAGTCGGGCAGCCAGGAGATACGTCACCTGCTCCGCGTATCAGGCCCAGCCGGGGCGGCGGAAGCATACGAGCTCACTCTGAGCGGCGCCGAACCACTAGAGATCACGATGAATCTCGCTCGCCCTCGATTCGTTTCTCGGTTCGAATCTCCGGAAGGGCAAGAAGAGCGCGAGTTCAGGGCTAGAGAGGAAACACGGATCATTGAAGTGATGGTCGCGCATCACTACTACTTCGTTCGGAATCTTCAGGAGGGAGAGTCTGCTCCGATCATTGTGCCGAGAGATCGACGTGAGGGCACACTCAGCACCGGCTCCATCGTGGAGGAGGAATTGCGTTTGGGGCGGAACCGAGTCGCCGCACGTCGCGTCTCATTCATGGACGATGCCTCCGAGCATCGCGTATGGTTCGACCGCCAAGGGCGCGTACTCCGCGTCGAAATACCTGACCTTGGATACGTGGCGACTCGCACCGACCTCGTCGGCGAATAGAAGCAGAGACTTGGAGCGGAAGACCTTCGGATTACCTTTCTTTGGCGCCCGAAATGCATGACTGGTGAAGAATCCACCTTTCCGGCGCGCAGTCCCACCATCGGTCTTCCCGCTAGACCGCTTAGAGACCCGAAACCACCGAAGGGCTGGTGGCGTACGGGCTGTAGAAGCCCGACTTCCAACGAGAGGTTTGTGAGGATGAGGAACAGTTTGCGCGCGTTGACCATCATGGCCGCGCTGATCGCATCGCCACTGGCAGGACAAGGGACGGTGCCGAGTACACTTTCTTTGGCCGATGCGCTCGGTATCGCCCAAGAGAACAACCCGGGCTTCCTGCAGACACAGAATGACGAGCGACTCGCGGATTGGGACGTCAAGCAGGCCTACGGCCAGCTTCTTCCCACTGCCAGCGCAAATTCCGGTGTCTCGTGGCAAGGTGCTGGCGAACAGCGCTTTGGGAGCCTGACGCTGGGAGACCTCGGATTCGGGGGGCAACCGTCGTACTACTTCTCCAACTACAGCGTCAACTTCAACTACTCGTTGAGCTGGGCCACCCTAAAGGGACCGGCGCAGGCGAAGGCCAATCGCGGCACGACCGTCGCCCAAATCAGGGTGGCCGAATCGAACCTCGTAGCTCAAGTGACAAACGCCTACCTCGAGATGCTCCGCCAGCAGGAGGCTGTACGCCTCACGGAGCAACAGCTCGAGAATAACCAGTTCAACTACAGACTCGCTCAGGGTCAGCTCGAGGTCGGGTCGGTGACCCCGATCGACGTCGGCCTCGCTGAGATCCAGGTCGGACGGTCTGAGGTGGGTGTGCTACAGGCTCGGAATGCACTGGAAACCGGCCGCATGCGCCTTCTCCAGCAGCTCGGGCTCGGCATAGACCAAGCATTTGAGCTTGGCACGATCTTCGCGTTGACCGAGCCGAGCTGGGATCTGGACGAACTCATCGATATGGCGCTAGGTCAGAACCCGACCCTTCAGGCGCGACGTAGCAGCAAAGCATCCGCAGACATCGGGGTCAGCACGGCCCGCTCCGCGTACTACCCGTCGATCTCTATGTCCACCGGCCTGAGCGGCTTCACGCGCCAGGCCAGCAGTACAGCGTCGCAGGTGGCACAGGCCCAAGGTCAGATCGCCGGATCCGTCGCAAACTGTCAATTCACAAACGATCTATACAGCCGTTTAGCGGACCCACTTCCGGGGCAGGATTGTTCCCGCTTTGCCTTCACTGACACGCAGCGGCAGGCGATCGAGGACGGAAACAATGCTTTCCCGTTCAATTTCGACAAGTCCCCGCCGAGCCTCTCGTTCGGGATCAGCATCCCGATCTTCCAAGGGCTCTCCCGCCAGAGGAATCTTGAGGCTGCCCGACTGCAAAGAGACGACATCACTCAGCAGGTCCGCGAACAGGAACTGAGTCTTCAAGCTGATCTCGCGATCGGCTTGGCCAACGTTCGTACCGCGTTCCGAAGCGCTGAACTGGAAGAGAGAAACCGCGTATTGTCGGAACAACAGCTCCGCTTGGCCCGGGAACGGTACCAACTCGGAGCCATCACTTTTGTGGAATTGGTAGACGCGCAGACGCTGTTCGCTCAGGCAGATCGTGATCGAACCATCGCGATATTCGCCTACCATGACACCGTGACCAGCCTGGAGGCGCTCGTCGGCGCACCCCTTAGAAACTGAGAGACTGACTGACCATGCAGACCCGTACTAAGGTCATTATCGGAGTCATCGTCGTCGCCGTTCTCGGCACGGCGGCAGCCCTCTCCGCTACCCGCGGGAACGACCGCGGCGCCGAAGTCCGAATGGAAGCAATCGAAGCCCGTGATCTCGTCGAGATCGTTACGGCTAGTGGAAACATCCGTGCTCGGCGCACCGTCGACGTAAGCTCGGATGTCTCGGCAAAGGTCGCGGAACTCCTCGTCAAAGAAGGTGACGACGTGGTCCGAGGACAGGTGCTTCTACGCCTCGATCCCGACCAGTACCAAGCTTCGCTGTCAAGAAACGAGGCGTCGATGGCTCAGGCGCAGGCCCAAATGGCCTCCCAGCAGGCCAACATGCTCCGTTCGCAGCGTGACCTGGACCGACTTCTGAACCTCCGGGCGAGGGACTCGCTCTTGGTGAGCGGGCAGCAGGTCGATGATGCGCGCACGAATGTCGACGTCGCAGAGGCCAACCTCTCATCCGCTGGGCACGGTGTGGCGCAGGCGCGAGCCGCAGTTGATGAGGCCGAGGAGCAGCTGTCAAAGACGATCTTCATCGCCCCCATGGACGGCAAAATCACACGTCTCAATGTGGAAGAAGGCGAGACCGTCATGATCGGGACCATGAACAACCCGGGAAGTCTGGTCCTCACGATCTCTGACCTCTCCGTCATGGAGGTTGTGGTCCAGGTCGACGAGACGGATGTGCCAGACATCGCCCTCGGCGACAGCACAACAATCCGCATCGATGCCTTCCCAGACGACGAGTTCATTGGGCGTGTCACGGAGATTGGCAATTCCGCGATCAACCCTCCGTATCAACAGGCCGCAGGCCAGCAGGCGGCGATCGACTTCGAAGTCGTGATCACTCTCGATGAGGCGGACACCGAGCTGCGGCCCGATCTCTCCGCTACGGCAGAGATCGTGACAGAGATGCGTGTCGGGGTGGTTGCAGTACCGATCATCGCGCTCACGGTCCGAGAAGAGGAACGTGATTCCAGCGCAACGGCCGACGAGGACGAGCCACTCGAAGATATCGACGGAGTCTTCGTGGTGAGCGAAGGTGTGGTCTCCTTCATTCAGGTTGAGTACGGAATCGCCGGTCAGGAGTACTTTGAGATTATCTCTGGGGTCAATGTGGGCGACACCGTGGTGGCGGGCCCGTATCAGAGAATCCGTCAGCTTCGAGACGGTGATGCCGTCAAGTCGTCTGACGAGTCCGACGACAACAACAACTAGAACGACAGGCTAACCGACTATGCACCTTTGGGAGGGCGTCGTCCTGGCGATGCATCAGATCCGGAGCGAGAAGATGAAGAGCTTCTTCAGCCTCCTGGGTGTGATCATGGGCGTCATGTTCCTCATCGTCGTCGTGACGATCGTGGAAGGGCTCGACCAATACGTGCGTGTGGAAGTGACCTCCCAGGTCTTCGGGATCAACACAGTCACCGTCCGTCGGTGGGGCGAAGCCGGAGTCGACAACGACCGCGAGGCCTGGCGAGCGAGGCTGCGGTCGCCGCGACTCCGTTATGAAGACGCCGATGCCATCCGTGAACGCCTAACGGTTCCCGCGTTGATCGGCGTAGAGAGTGACACCGGGGCATCGGCCGTGGCGGACAACGGCCGCACCGCAACCGGGGTTCTGGTGGTCGGCGCCAGCATCGAGATGTTTACAATCCGCGACCTAAAGGTCGCCCGTGGGCGGATCTTCAGCGACCTGGAGGCGTCGGCTGGGATTCCAGTCCTCGTCCTTGGGCAGGAAACCGCTGAGGTCCTCTTCGAGGAGACCGATCCTCTGGGGAGGGTCGTTCGACTCCGAGGATTCCCCTATCGAGTCATCGGGGTCCTCGAAGAGCGAGGTTCTTTGTTCGGTCAGTCCCTCGACAATTTTGCGATGGCCCCGGCGCGGTCACCGATTCAATCGATCACCAACCCACGCGGTGTGATCGACGAGATCATCGTGCAGACCCTGGATCCAGACCAGATCAGAGAAGCTCAGGCGGAACTCGAAGGCATCATGCGGACGCGGCGTCAACTGCACCCGAGCGAGCCGAACAATTTTGCGGTCGAGACGGCGGACGATGCGATCAGTTTCTGGGACAACATCTCTAAGATCTTGTTCACCGCCCTGCCCGGCCTAGTCGCGATCTCACTCGTTGTGGGTGGCATCGTGATCATGAACATCATGCTGGTGTCCGTGATGGAACGCACCCGCGAGATCGGCGTCAGAAAGGCGCTGGGGGCACGGCGTCGAGATATTCTGACCCAGGTCCTCATAGAGTCGGCAACGCTGTCCACCGCAGGGGCGATCTTGGGAGTAGCCGTGGGGATCATGCTCGCCATGTTCGTGGCGGCGATTTCGCCGATGCCTGCCGCGGTCAGCGCGAAGTGGATTGTTATCGGGGTAACCCTCGGCATGTCCGTCGGGATCATGGCCGGGGTCTACCCCGCCACGCAGGCTTCTAAGCTCGATCCCGTGGATGCGCTCCGCTATGAGTGATCAGTCGGGGCAGCGGGGCGCTTCGGGCATGACGGCGCTGGGCGAGGGCCTCATCATCGCCTTCGATGCCATGAGAGCCAACGCGATCCGCTCGGCGCTCACCATCTTGGGCGTGGCCGTTGGTGTATCGGTCGTGGTTGCACTCTCCGCACTCATCACTGGGATTCGCAGCAGCGTCATGGAGGCCTTCGAGTCCGGTGGACCGAACAACTTCCTCGTCATGCGCTTCGACTTCACAGCCGTGCGAATCTCGGACGACGGTAACAACCGGCCTCCCTGGTGGAACAAGCCGCAGGTGGAGGCGTCTGAGGCCCGTCGCTTGGACCGATTGCCCTCCATCGAGGCTGCAATGTTCAACTTCGGATTCCAGATCGACGTGGATTACGAGGGCCATGAGGTGCGCAATGTTCAGTCTTCCGCGTCTGACGCGGGCTGGCCTGCCTACCAGACCGGAGACTTCATCGCGGGGCGTGACTTTACACCTGCCGAGGTGGACCAGAACCGGGCTGTAGTGGTCGTGTCCGCCGAGCTGGCCCTAGAGCTCTTCGGTGAACGCGATCCTATCGGCCGTCGCGTCCGGATGCTGAATGTGTTCCGGGGCACGCAGGAGCCATTCACGGTCATTGGGGTGTTCCAACCGAAAGACAACATCTTCACGAGCGCAATCAAGCACTGGACTGTAGTCCCGTGGACCGCGGCCAACCGGCGATTGCGACAGTCCATGTGGCAGGCTCAGATCCAGGTCGTGCCGAAAGACTCGGTATCCATGTCGCGGGCACAGGACGACGTGATGGCGGCGTTACGCAGAATGCGAAGTCTGGGGCCGAGGGATGAGAACAACTTCGCTCTGCTGGCGAGCGCTCAGATCCTTGAGCTGTTCAACCAACTCACGGCTGTGTTCTTCCTCGTGATGCTTGCTCTCTCTTCGGCAGGTCTCCTCGTGGGTGGAGTGGGCGTCATCGGGATCATGCTCATCAGCGTGACGGAGCGAACTCGAGAGATCGGGATTCGAAAGGCCCTCGGAGCGACGAGACGTGAGATCCTCTGGCAGTTCCTTGTGGAAGCTTCCGCGCTTACCGCGGTCGGGGCCATGGTAGGGATGCTTATGGGATGGGGTCTGGCGTCAGGAGTGGCGGCATGGACTCCCCTGCCCGCGAAAATCCCCCTGTGGGCTGTATTTGCAGCCCTCGGCATGGCTTCGTTCACGGGGATGCTGTTCGGCCTCCTACCCGCCATGCGGGCGAGTCGGCTTGATCCTGTAGACGCGCTGAGATACGAGTGACAGCTCCGTTGGACGTCCTGGCCATCATGGCCCACCCGGACGATGCGGAACTCCTCTGCGGAGGCGCCCTGATCAAGAGCGCCGTAGCGGGCCACCGGGTCGGAGTGCTGGACCTCACTGCAGGAGAAATGGGAAGCTCAGGCTCTCCTGAACAACGAGCAATCGAGGCAGGTACCGCAGCAGAAATCATGGGGCTGGCTGAACGGCGATGTGCAGGCCTACCCGATTCCGGTCTCGAGAACGACAACGAAGCCCGCCATGTGGTCGCCGAGCATCTCCGGGCCCTCCGGCCCAGAGTCGTAATCACACACTGGAAGGTCGGCCGCCACCGGGATCACCGGATCACATCGGAGCTCGTGAGAGATGCATGTTTCTTGAGTGGGCTCAAGAAGCTGGACGTACCAGGAGATCCGTTCCGGCCTTCAAAACTGGTCTACGCCACCGCGTTCAGAGAAGACGCAGGCCCGCCAGACTTCGTGGTCGACGTATCGTCTCATATCGACGCCCGGATGAACGCGATCGCCGCCTACGGTTCTCAGTTCGCGACGGTCCATCAGGCGGGAGAAGTCTTCCCCGGGGGGACACGCCCACTCGATCAGCAGATCAAGGCGCAGCTCGCGCACTATGGTTCGCTCATTCGGGTCGCCTACGGCGAACCCTACCGCGTCGATGAGACCCTAGAGGTCGAAGACCTTGCGGCCCTCGGCGTCTCGACGTTCTAGGTCCCGTGGACTAGGGTCGACAGACCACCTCGAGGAGCACGCGTCGCCACGAAGGGGCATCGACTCCGCGAACTCGCACGGCCCTCGCTTCCGCGACACCGCCCCCACACAACCAAGGCCAAAGCCACATCCCGATCTCAGGAGGAAGATGTCCGATCGGATCTCCAGACCTGCGATGGACCCATACTTCGGGCGCGTCTTGAACCGGTGGATCCGCCACCAACTGAAGCGGCTCCCCTTCGCTTACCTGGCCCACGTGCACGCCACGTCCTCCGAAGACCGTACCGTGAACGGTCGACCGGAAGCACTTGGGTTGCCCGTCGGGAAACGGTGGAGAGAAGTGCATCCGATTGGGACTCCGGGCTGAGGCAGTACGGTCCAAGGTCGGCGTCGGTTAACTTAGGTGCCGACGTTTCCCCAGCAACTCGCTCTGCCCAAGCCACAGATGATGGATCCGGTATACCTCGACTACGCGGCGACCACACCCGTTAGGGCAGAGGTCCGCGAGGCGATGCTCCCACTTCTGACGGAGACGTTTGGGAATCCGTCCAGCCCGCACCGTTGGGGCCGCAAGGCCGCTGAAGCCCTCTCGGACGCCCGGGCGACCGCTGCGCAGGCCCTCGGGGCCACCCCCGCAGAGATCTTCTTTACGAGGGGAGGCACGGAGTCGGACAATTTGGCTGTACTGGGAACCACACGGGCTCTAGCCGACGAAGGCCAGATCCCGACCCTCGTTGTTACCTCGGTGGAGCACCACGCAGTTCACGACGCTGCGGAGAAGGCGGAAAGCGCGGGACAGCTCCGGAGAGTGGTCCTCGACGTCTCCCCCGAGGGGACCGTCGATATGGATCGACTCGATGAAGTACTCGCCGAGGGGCACTGCGTCGTCTCCGCCATGTGGGTCAACAACGAAACCGGAATCGTCCTTCCGATCCCTGAGATGGTCGATCGTGTATCTGCGGCAGGAGGCACGATGCATTCCGATGCAGTCCAAGCGTTCGGGAAACTTCCCGTATCAGTGGACGCAGTGCCGATCGATCTACTGTCCGTGACAGGTCACAAGATCTACGGCCCCAAAGGGACAGGACTGCTCTTCGTTCGTGCGGGCACTAAGATCTCGCCTTTGCTCTTTGGCGGAGGCCAGGAACGTGCCCTGCGTCCAGGCACGGAGGACGTGGCGGGCGCGGTCGGCCTCGCCACGGCGATGCGGCTTGGGGTCGATGAGCAGGGAGATCTAAGCGCGCGCCTCCACACGCTCCAGAGTCATCTTGAGACCAGGATCACGAAGCTGGTACCCAACGTGCGAATCAACGGCGGTATGGCTCAGCGCGGTCCACACGTCAGCAGCTTCGGCGTACCGGGCGTCGACGGACAACAGCTTCTGATGGCTCTCGACCTAGAGGGGATCGCAGTCTCTGGCGGGTCCGCATGTGCGAGTGGCAGCACAGGTGGCAGCCATGTGATCGCCGCGCTTTACGGGGATGACGACCCGACCGCGACGGTGCGCTTTTCGCTCGGCCGGCACAGTACGAAGGAAGAACTCGACCGGGCTGCGACGACGTTCGCGACGGTCGTGGAGCGACTCCGGGGCCTCAGAGCACCCGGATGAGCAGGGTACTCGTTGCCATGTCGGGCGGTGTCGATTCTTCGGTCGCCGCTGCGCTCCTCGTCGAAGAGGGTCACGATGTCATCGGGGTAACGATGAAGACCTTCTGCTATGACGGAACCCCTGCGCACTCCAAGACCTGTTGTGGACTCGATGGAATTATGGACGCCAAACGGGTCGCTGCTGCACTCGATATTCCGCACTACGTATTCGATGTGGAGGAAGACTTCACAAGGGATGTCATCGACGACTTCGTCTCTGAGTATGCCGTGGGGCGAACTCCGAACCCATGCGTCAGTTGCAACAGCAAGACGAAGTTCCCTGAGCTCCTGGAGCGCGGGCGTGCTCTGGGCTGCGATCAAATCGCTTCCGGCCACTACGTGCGCGTGCAGCACGGCGACAACGGGTCATCCCTACTCCGAGGCCTAGACCCCGACAAGGACCAATCGTACTTCCTCTGGGCTATGCCACGAGAGATGCTTCCAAAGCTCCTCTTCCCCGTCGGCGAACTCACCAAAGCCGAAGTGCGGGATCGAGCCCGAGCGTTGGAACTCGTCACAGCGGAAAAGCCGGAATCCCAAGAGATCTGCTTCGTGCCGTCGGGGAACTACCGCGACCTGCTCGAGAAGAGACTCGTGGCGACCCACCCCGCCCTTCTACCCGGTCCCATCGTGCGGAGGAACGGAGACGTGGTGGGTGAACATCACGGGTACGCAGGCTTCACGGTCGGGCAACGGAAAGGGCTCGGAGGGGGTTTTCCTGAGCCTCTATTCGTGCTGGAAGTACGAGCCGAGACACGTGAGGTCGTAGTGGGAACCCACGAAGAGCTGTATGAGGACGTCGTAGAAATCGCTGGACTCAATTGGCTACAAGAAGCTCCCGAAGCTGGCTCCATCGTCCACGTGCAAATGCGGTACCGTGCGCCCGCGGCTTCCGGGACAGTGGAGCGGCTGGACGACACGCTGATCATCGCCCTCGGCGAACCGTTCGCGGCCATCACACCTGGACAGTCGGCCGTCATATTCGACGACGAAGAGCGCGTTCTTGGTGGAGGCCGAGTCAGCAGGGCCTACACTCGAACCACGGCGTAACCGTACTCCTCGGTGCAGCAAACGGCCTAGTGCTTCAGGCCCGTCGCCTCCGCGAATTCTTCCATGGCTTTGCGTTCATCGTCGCTGAGTTCGTCAGGGACTTCGACGAAGACCTCTACCAACTGATCCCCTCTCCGTTCACCTTTTTCAACGCCTTGTCCGCGAACACGAAATTTGGTGCCGGACTGAGTACCCTTGGGCACTCTAAGGACGACCTTCTTGCCGCTCACGGTGCGGACCCGAACCTTCGATCCTAACGTGGCCTGCACGATGTTGATCGGGACGCTGACGTGGATATCCAGGCCATCACGCTTGAAGAAGCGGTGCGACTTCACCTTGTAGGTGAGAATCAGGTCACCGGCGGCGCCTCCTCTCTTGCCGCGCTCACCCTGCCCTGACAGACGGACCTTCGATCCGGTATCCACACCCGTCGGGACATTGATCTGCAGTTTGCGTTGCTGCCGCACCGTCCCGCGACCTGTGCATGACTCGCAGGGGGTCTCGGGGATCATCGCTCGCCCGAAACATGCGGGACACGGTCTTTTAACTGCGAAACCGCCTTGTCCGAACGACACATGCCCGGTGCCTTTGCATTCAGCGCAAGTCCGAAGGTCGGTGCCGGGCTTGGCCCCGGCGCCCCCACAGGTGGCGCAGTCCTCGGTGATCGAGACGTCGACTGAGACTTTCCCGCCACGGACCGCCGTAAGGAACGGGATCTCGACGACATACTCGACGTTGGGCCCCTTCGCTCGGCCCCTCTGAGGAGCTTCTGGGCCCTTCTTGCCAATGTTGTCGAAGAGAGAGCTAAAGAGATCCGAAATGTTGCCGAAACCACCCTGAAGGTCTTCGAAAGATAATCCAGGGTCGGCACCCACTCCTCCAGGCCCCGGGCGACGCGTGCTTCCGAGGCCGAACGAGCCCAAACGCCGCATCTGATCGTACTGCTTCCGCTTCGCGGGATTGCTCAGGACAGCATAGGCCTCACCAGTGCCCTTGAAACGCTCAGATGCCGTGGTATCACCTTGGTTGGCATCAGGGTGGTACTTCTTGGCGAGCTTCCGATACGCCTTCTTGACTTCATCGGGTGTGGCTTTTTCATCCACACCCAGGATCTTGTAGAAGTCCTTCTTCGGCGCCGCCATACCTGCCCCTACCCGTGCTTGTGGACACTCACCCGGGCAGGCCGGACGAGAACACCTTTAAGCGAATAGCCCTTCTGGAAGACGGCTGCCACCGTGTCATCTAGGGTCTCATCATCGGTTGGCACACGCATCATCGCTTCCATGCGCTCAGGATCGAAAGCCTCCCCAACCGGGTCGAGCATTTCCGCGCCGACATCGGTGATTTCCCGGACGAACTTCTTCTCGACCAGATCGATGCCCTCCATAATGGCCTCGACCGTCGCGTTGCTAAGGTCCAACTCTGCGACCCGATGAAGATCGTCCAAGACGCTGAGGAAACCCCCGACTAGGTCTGAACGGGCCCTCGACCACGCCTCGAGTTTCTCTTGTTCCGTACGCCGACGGAAGTTGTTGAACTCCGCCGCGAGCCGCAGGTGGCGGTCATTCAGAGCCGCGTAGTCGCCCTTCAGGGCGTCGAGCTCCGATTCGGGCTCCGAATCGTCTACATACGCGTCAGCCGTCTCCGCGCCATCGTCGTCGTCTTCAGATGCCTCGTTGACTGCCACTGGACCAATGTCGTCTCCAGCCTCGAAATCAACCGCATCGCCATCCACGACGTCACCGTCAGGGGCCCCACCGGTCTGTTCTACATCTTCGGCCATCGCGTCCGTCACATCTCCCTCCGACGTGTCGTGCTGGGATACAGAATCCATCATCGTTTTGTTCTTCTGAGTTCAAGCTGCGGCGTAGAAGATACTACAGGCAGGCGGCGGCGTTCAGAGCCCCTCACCCATATGCAAGAGATACTTCTGGGCCAGAACTAGCGCTGCCTGCGTTGTGCGTTCCCTCACTGCGTGTCGGTCCCCAGAGAAACAGGCCGTTTCTGACACAATCCCACGGGGCCCGGCAACCGCCAACCATACGGTCCCCACCGGCTTTTCCTCCGTCCCGCCTCCGGGGCCCGCAACCCCCGTGATACCAACACCGATCGAAGCGCCAAGGGTGATGCGCGCACCCTCAGCCATATGGCGGGCTACAGGCTCGGACACCGCACCAAATTCGACCATCACTGGCCGTGGAACCCCCAACAATGCCTCCTTCACCTCGTTCGCGTAGGAAACCACACCACCGAAGAAGACATCGGAAGCGCCAGCCTGCCGTGTCAGGCGGGCGGAGATCATCCCTGCCGTGCAGCTCTCGGCAACCGCCAGCGTTTCTCCCGACTCGCGTAAGGCGTCGAGCACCGCTTCGGCCATGTCTCCACTGGCGGCGCGGAAACGCCACGGCGCAACAACAGGAGCCAAGAGTGCCTCCGCTCGATCAAGCTCGCGCTCAGCCTGAGCGCGGGAAGACGAATGGGCACTCACCCTCATGTCCACCCCACGAAGGTCGGGCAGATAAGCGAGCGAGATCCGGTCGCCCAACTCTCGATCAAGATCGGGGAGCGCCTCTCCGATCAACTCCGCGAGCTGGGACTCAGGAACTCCACTGGTGTGGATCAGCCGATGCCATGTGGGGACCATCTGATCCGCGTAGCGTTCGCGTAACAGCGCCAAGAAATCTCCATCGAAGATGGCTTTCATCTCACGCGGCACCCCCGGAAGGAGTACTACCGCACCGCCTTCGACGTCCATTGCTATCCCCGGAGCCGTACCGATCGGGTTTTTCAAGACGCGTGCGCCTTCCGGAATCTCGAACAGAGTGGCAACCGCATCTCGGGTCACATCGTCGGGGGTCGGCCCGAGGCCGCCAGTGATCACGACGAGTTCAGCGCTCCGCATGGCTGAAGTGACGCACTCCTGGATCGCCCCGACGTCGTCTGGAGCGGTGAATCGACGGACAACCGTCACTCCCTCGGAGGTGAGTCGCCGACCGAGCCACGCAGCGTTGGTGTCTACCGTCTCCCCGAAGAGGAGTTCGTTTCCTACCGAGACGACCGCAGCTCGAAGCGGCCCGGCGTGTGGTTTGGAACTCACGGCCGCTTCCTCAGCTTCGAAGACCGACCAGGGACCGGTAGGACCACAGATAGTCCAGCATTGAGTAGACCGTGAGGATCAGGGCCAAGACGAGCGTCACGCCGACCCATCCCGTATGGAATTGCTCCCAGAGAGTCCAAAACGGTCCATCCCAAGCATTCGCCTCGGCGGCCATCCGGACGGGGTACCACAAGAGCAGCCCGCCCATGAAAAGCGCCTGCAGCAGTGCCTTTTGTTTGCCCGATTTCCCAGCCGGTATGATCACGCCTCTCCCCGCCGCATAACTGCGGAAGATCGTAATGAAAATCTCTCGGCCAAAAATGACGACAAGTACCCAGATCGGCATAGGCCCCAACCACGGGATCAAGTCTCCCTCAACCCCGCGATGCGAGATGATGTAGAACGGCACGAACGCCGCCGCCATGAGCAACTTGTCAGCGAGAGGGTCAAGGAGCTTACCCATGTCCGTGATAAGGTCGTAGCGCCTCGCCAAGTACCCGTCGTAGACGTCAGAGAGAGCGGCCGCGACGAAAAGGGCAAAGGCCCAAACGCGAGTGCTCATATCCGGAGCCAGCGCCATATATGCGACCGCAGGCGCCACGATAATCCGTACGATCGTGATGACGTTGGGAAGGGTGAGACGATTCTCAGACACTGAGCCTACCCCTAACTATTCAGGAGAGCGTTTTGATGACCAGCTTACTCACGCAGGAGAGGGTCTCAAAGACACCCTTCCCCTCGATCGCTACACCTTCGAAGTCCGGCACACCCATTGGGTTGATCTGAGCACGGAGCTCTTCCACTGAAAGAAGGTTGGGCATATCGCGCTTGTTGTACTGGATCGAAAACGGGATCGTCTCGAGGTCGTAACCATAGGCCTCGAGATTCTCATACAGGTTGTGCATCGACTCGATGTTCGCTTCAGCGCGCGTCGCCTGAGAATCCCCTACAAGGATCAGCCCATCCACACCCTTCAAGATCAGCCGCCTGCTGGAGTTGTAGTACACCTGGCCAGGGACAGTGTAGAGATGGAAGCGGGTCTTGAAACCTCGTACTTCGCCCAGGTCGATAGGCAAGGTCGGGTCCGGCCGGTTCGAGGGCAAGATGGGGGTACTCATCCGACATGTGCCACCTCACCCTCCATCCGCTCAACGATGGCGGCGGCTCGCTCCCTAAGCATCTTGCGCGGCTCCCAGGCAACGAAGTCTCTGAGCAGGCGGATCATGTCCACAGATGCAGGCTCTTTGCTTACATGCCCGAGCGCGGCCAGCCGGCGGAGCGCTCGTGGATTGAATAGATCTCGCTGGTGACGTGTGATCTGGTCACGAATAATCAGGGCTGCGATCGCCCCCGCCGCAGCTGCCGCGAGCACAGTGATCCCTGCGGTTCGGATCTTCTTGTTCATCTCACATCTCCCGCCTTCCGACCAACGCCTGAGCGATGGTCGTCCCGTCCACGTATTCGAGATCACTCCCGACCGGGATTCCACGGGCCAATCGAGTGACCGTCGGCCCCAACGGCCGAATCTCCTGCTCCAGATACACGGCGGTGGCTTCACCCTCCACACTGGAGTTCGTAGCCACAATCACTTCTCTGACTTCGCCGCCCGACCCGTTGATGCGGTCCATCAGCGACTCCATATGCAACTCATCCGGTCCGATTCCGTCCAACGGGGATAGCCTGCCGCCCAAGACGTGAAAGAGGCCTCTGAACTGCCCTGTCCGCTCGATGGCACCTACCTCATAAGCCTCTTCCACCACGCAGAGCACGCGGCGATCCCGTTTTGGATTCGCGCATACTTCGCACAATTCGTGTTCTGAGAAATTCCCACACACGTCGCAAGGACGCACCCGATCCGCGACGTCATTCATGGCACGCGCGAGTCGACGAGTGTCCTCCTTGGTGCCCTTCATTAGGTGATGGACGAGTCGAAGGGCCGTCTTTGGGCCGACGCCAGGAAGGCGAGAGAACTCGCCGGTGAGACGATCAATCACCGACATGTGGCAATCCCTTTCCGAATCAGAAGAGTTTCGGGAGGCCGGGAATGTTCATCGGCAGCCCGCCCGTGACCTTCTTCATTTCACCCTCATACTCGGCCTGGGCCTTTGTCTGAGCCTTGTTTACCGCCGCTAGGACCAAATCCTCGAGCATCTCGACATCGCTGGAGTCCACACAAGTGGGATCGATTTGCACCTGCTTCACAGACCCCTTTCCATCGACAGTAGCGGTGACCATCCCACCACCCGAGGAAGCTGAAATCTTCTTTGCCTCCAAGGACTGTTGGAGTTCCGTCATCTTGGCCTGCATCTGCTGGCCGAGCTGCATCAGCTGCGAAAGATCTGTCATAGGTTCGGTCGAAGTTGGACTGGTTAATCCATCAGCTCTAGGTCGAGTTCTTGTACCGCCTTCTCTAGGCGGGGTTCCTGGCGATAAAGGGCCTTCAATGTGTCTTCTCGGACCTCATCTTCAGTGACCCGAGCGGGGCCCTCGACGGGGCTGTCCGAGCTCGCGGCCGCCAATGTCACCGGACGGCCTACGTAAGGGCTCAGTCCCCGGCTGATCGTAGCCCGGACCGTCGCCTCCCCGATGCGTTCCGAGGCAGGCCCCGGCAACAACGTGATTTCTACGGCGCCGTCGTCGAGTTCGCGGACCGTCGCGGACCGCAGGAACGCGCTCAGGCCTCGGGGTACGTGGTTGCCCGAATCGAGCCATCTCGTCCAGGCTTCTTCCACCCGAGTTGATGGCACGATGTCATCCTCAGGAATCTCGGAGAGCACAGCGGTCGCCGCGGCCTCCTCGATCACTCCATTCACCGGCATTGCCTGCGACGCCGACACGCTCGCCACTTCTGCCGGCGGCGGCGATGCTGCGACGGTGGTGGAGGCCTTTGAGCCGCCGCTGCTTCCGCCGGCCGCGCCACCCTCGGAAGGCGGAGCTCCCCCGAGCGCGTGAATCAGCTCCTCGAGCGCGACAGTGCGATCGAGGTAGCTGAGCCGTAACAGAAGCATCTCGATCAGCACACGTGGATTGGGACTGCGGCGGAGGCTACCCTGCCCCTCGAGTTCAGCTGCCGCGGCCAGCATCCTCACGAGATCGCCCGACTCGAATAGTTGGGCACGCGCAGCGAACTGGTCCTTCAAGTCCGGTCGAATATCCATCGCCGTATCTGGAGCCAAGCGCATCCGGAGCAGTGCTCGGAGCGTGTCCAATAGGCCGTGATAGAACTCGACGAGATCGTATCCTTCGTCGACCAACCGCTCGACCAAGTCAAAGATCTCAGCATGACGATCCTCAGAGAGAATATCGAGGAGATCAAGGTATCTCTCCTCCTCCACCAGGCCGAGCACTCTGCGAACTGAATCGGCTTCGATGTCGCCACCCGTGAGGGAAATGACCTGGTCGAGAAGCGACAGGGCATCGCGCATTCCGCCGTCTGCCTTGCGGGCGATGAGGCGCAACGCGTCCTCGGGCGCCTTCGCACCTTCCCGCTCCAGGACTTTGGCAAGCTGACGCATGATGTCTGCGACACCGATACGTCGGAAATCGAATCTCTGGCACCGCGAGAGAATTGGCGCTGCGGATTGCTGGATCTTCTGCGGCTCGGTGGTCGCGAACACGAAGATGACCCGCGGGGGCGGCTCCTCGAGGATCTTGAGGAGGGCGTTCCAGGCCTCGCGGGTGAGCATGTGCGCCTCATCCACGATATAGATCTTGAAACGCCCATCGCTCGACGGAGCATACATCGCGCGCTCTCGCAGATCCCTTGCATCGTCGACACCTCGATTCGACGCCGCGTCGATCTCGACTACGTCGAGGGCCGTGTGCCCTGCCCAGATCCGACCGCAACTGTCGCACTCTCCACACGGTTCGCCGTCGTCGGTTCTCTCGGAGCAGTTGAGCGCCATGGCAAGAACGCGAGCCAGCGTCGTCTTTCCGACGCCTCTAGGGCCGCAGAACAGGTAGGCGTGTCCAACACGCCCCCCGGACACCGCGCGGCGCAGAGTCTCAGAAACGTGCTCCTGGGTCGCCACGTCGGCGAACGAGCGCGGGCGGTACTTTCTAGCTAAGGCAGTATGCGCCAAGGATTTACCACATTGCGAGAGCCGCGGAAGCTGACCCCTCCCGTAGCGATTGGGACTCCGCTAGAAGGAAGGAAAAGTGCCCCAGGCGACCCGCAGCGACGATCACCACACTTACCGCTGCTACCTGCGAGGTCCTGACGGAATTCATGGGCTTTCACCCTACGGACCTGGGGCACCACGAAGCTATTCTGGGGCGTCGGGTCGGTCAACGCGCAACCCCGACCTCAAACTCGTTCAATTAGCGCCAGCCAGGCCTCCATGCGTCTTCAATATGCTCGAGACGCGTAGTGCGCCCCGCGGTATCGACCTCGACGGCAACGACATCGAACCTGACATCCACTTCCGGCAAGCCCATGCGGAAGAGAAAGTCGGCAGCGACGAGCTCAATCTCACGACGCTTGCGCAGATTGACCGCCAACTCGGGAACGCCGAATGCGCGGCCAGTTCTAGTTTTGACCTCAACAAACGCTATAAGATCTCTCTTCCGCACAACGAGGTCGACTTCTCTTCTTCCGAACCGGACATTTTGGGCAAGGACCTCCCACCCCCGACCCTCTAGGCATTCTCGGGCGAGGGCTTCGCCTCGCGCCCCGAGGGAGTGCGGCGGATATTCGGACGTCGTCATCGAAGACAAACGTCGATCAAACGACATCACGGAATGGTCCAACGAGCCGTCTAGAACCCGCTAGCTCACGCTGCTGTGACTTCGCCCAAAGGGGCACACACGTCCCGGCCGATGGAGTTGGCGATGACCCGGACCTGGTCCATCAACGCGCCGAATTGGTCGGGATACAACGATTGAGCGCCGTCAGACATCGCCTTCGTCGGGTCTGGGTGCACCTCAACAATCAACCCGTCGGCTCCGGCGGCCACCGCCGCACGTCCCATGGGTGTGACCATGGACCGAATACCCGTCCCGTGGCTCGGGTCAGCCACGATCGGCAAATGGGAGAGCGCCTGAACCACGGGGATCGCCGCGAGGTCGAGGACGTTTCTCGTGTGAGTATCGAAGCTGCGCACGCCTCGCTCGCACAGAATCACATTCGGATTCCCTTCAGCGAGAACATACTCCGCGGCCAGCAAGAACTCTTCGATCGTCGCCGCCATGCCACGCTTCAATAGTACCGGTTTTCCTGTACGGCCAGCGCGTCGGAGCAGTGGGTAGTTCTGCATATTGCGGGCGCCGATCTGTACGATGTCTGCATACTCAGCCACCAAGTCCGCGCCGTCCGGATCGAGCGCCTCGGTCACAATCGCCATGCCCGTCTCTTCTCTTGCCTTGGCGAGAAGCACGAGTCCCTCCTCTCCCAAGCCCTGGAACGAGTATGGCGAGGTGCGGGGTTTGAAAGCTCCTCCGCGTAACACGGTGGCCCCCATCTCCTTCAATTGATGGGCGACGCCTACGATCTGGCCTTCACTCTCTACGGCGCAGGGGCCCGCGATAATGACCAAATCAGATCCGCCGAAGACCGTGCCGTTCGTCAAACGCACTAGGGTGTCGTCAGCCTGCCACTCCCTCGACACCTGCTTGTACGGATGGGTCACCGGGATCACCTCCAGGACCCCGTCAAGCCCTTGTAGCCTCCCTGCGTCCACACCACCATCGTTGCCAATGAGGCCCACAGCGGTGCGTTGTCCGCCGAGAATCGGGCGGGCATCGTAGCCCATGTCCTTTATGACCCCGACGACCGATTCAATCTGGGGTGCCGAGGCCGAGTTCTTCATCACGACGAGCACTACATTCGCTCAGTATTGGAGGCGGGCCTAAGCCTAAACAGGTGTTCCCGGAGTGTCTACCGCCCGTTGTGTCCTCACGGAGATGCCCATCCCGTCCCAAGCGGCTACGCACCGGCCTTCATATCCTCTGCTCACTTACTTGTACCGCGGCTTCCGGTGTGAGCCGGAGGGTAGGCATACAGTATGTCTTCTTAGGCGAGTCCGGCTGCCTGCAGTGCTTCCTGGAGTTTCACACCAACGATCGTGCTCACGCCGGGCTCTTCCATAGTCACACCGTAGATCCAGTCCGCCGCCTCAATCGTGCGCGGATTGTGGGTGATGACCACGAATTGGCTTTCGCCCTTGAAGTCCTGTAGCAGTCTGATGAATCGCCCGATGTTGTTCTCGTCCAACGGGGCATCGACTTCGTCTAGAACACAAAATGGACTCGGTTTGACCAGGTAGATCCCGAAGAGCAGCGAAAGGGCAGTCAGAGCCCGCTCCCCACCCGAAAGTAGATCAATACGCTGGGTCTTCTTCCCCTTTGGGGAAGCATGAATTTCGATCGGGGCTTCTAGGGGATCTTCCCCTTCCTGGAGCCAGATGTCGGCTTCTCCACCTTCGAACAGCCGGAGAAAGGTCTCCCGGAAGTTCACTCGAATGGCGTCGAAGGTGCGCATGAAGAGTTCGGTCGCCGTCTTGTTGATCTCACGAATTGCAGACCGAAGATCATTCCGAGCCTCGACCAAGTCCGTTCTCTGCTCCGTGAGGAACTCGAGACGTTGGCTCTCCTCCTCGTGCTCCTCTACGGCCAGCATGTTCACCGGCCCAATCTTATCGAGTGCGATGACGATCTCGCGCAATTCCGCCTGTAGGTCCTCCTGTTGGCCCTGAACCGGCGAAGCCTCTTCCAACAGAGCTTCGAGCGGACGCCCCCACTCTCCCTCTAGGCGTTCCCGGATTCGCTCAATGCGCCCACCCAGTTCCTGGCGTTCGAGCTCAAGTTCGTGTCGACGATCTGAAGCGGCGCGTTCTGCCGTGCGTGCTTCACGAACCCGACGTTCTGCGTCCGCCAGCGAGGCAGCAACGGACTGAAGTACCTCGTCACGCTCACGTACTACGGTCTCGGCAACGGTACGCTCACCGAAAAGGCGTTCAGTGGCAGTGTCACCCTCAGATCGAATCCGTCGCGCTTCGGCCTGCTCTTCTCGTAGCGTCTTTTCTTCCTGACCCAACGCCTTCAGTCGTTCAATGGCTTGAGCGTGGGCGGTCCCGATGGACTCGAGGCGCTCGCTCAGACGCTTCACATCGCCTTCGAGTCGGGCCACGTCGACGGCGAGACGTGCTTCCTCCGCACGTGCTGTTTCCCACTCCTCCTGAACCGCCTCCATTGTCGCGCGCGCTTCGCTACGCTCCTGGTTCAGGCCCTCCTCCTGCTGGAGGAGAATCTCACGATCACTGCGGGCCTCTTGGGCACGCTGAAGCGCTCGGACTCGGGCGGCCTTCGTCCCCTTTACCTGCCGAGACAATTCGTCCCGGAGTCGATCCATTCTGGTCTGCCGATCAGACTGGGCGTCGACCTCGCTCTGGACCTTCCTCAGATCGTCTTCGGCGCCCCGCATCGCTTCACGCGCCTGCTCGAGTCCCGATTCCGTGGCAGTGAGGGACTCCTCGGTAGCCGCCTGGGCCGCGCGGGCTGTGCTCTCAGCTGCACGCGCCGCGTGGAGATGTTCCGCGACTTCTTTGAGTTCTTCTTTCCGTTCGAGCACGCCCGACGTACCTGAAGGATTCCCGACACGGACTACGCCCTTCGCTCGCGTGACGATGGCATCTCCACCCTGTGGGAGATCCGCACCGTCAAGGAGTGCCTTCACCCATGTCGCGCCTTCACCATGCGCACGCACCCCGTCCAGTAGATTGCCGCTCGCCGAGCCGGTGTAGGGGACGGAGTCCAGGGACAGGAGGATCAAGCCCCCCCCACCCTCCCAGGAAGACGTGAACCACTCGACAACAGCGTCAACGACAGCGGAGTCACGGACGACCAACGCGCGTGTGAGGGCGCCCAAGTACGCCTCAACGGCAGAAGCCGACTCGGCACCGCCCTCCATGAAGTCCGCCAAAGTGCCAAGCACACCGTCTATTCCGGAAGCCAGCGCCGCCTTCACCGCGGGCTCGAACCCCTCCCAATCACGCTCAAGTCTCTCGAGCGCGGAGTGCCGCGCCGCGAGTGAGGCCGCCTGCTCCGCCGCAACACGCTGCTGAGCACGCGCTGATTCCAACTCGCTTTTGGCCGTAGCGACATCGGCACCGGCCTTCTCGACCCCGGCACGCGTTTCATCAAGTCGATCGGTGAGATCCTCGAGTCGGCCGGAGAAGAGGTCCCCCTGCGACTCCAGATCCAAGAGGGCCTCAGCCGCGCCATCGAGTTCTTCGGACACCGAAGAAAGTCGGTGCTCCAGTTCTTCGGCCTGCGCATCCGAAGACTGAGCATCCCCTTCGAGTTGCGCTCCACGTCGAGCGAGGTCCCGCTCACGCGTCTCTACCTCATCGAGCCGCCCTCTGGCCTCCTGCAGTCTCGTCCGGATCTCTTGCACGTCCACGGCACGTTCGCCAGCGACCTTCCGAATTTGATCGAGTTCTTCTGCTACCCGATCCCTGTCGGCACCGAGGACACTTTCATCGCGGGCAAGAGACTCTGACTGCTCGCGGGCAAGGGCGCGCTCTTCATCGATCTTCGCGAGGCGGCGTTCGGCGTAAGCCGCCCGTTCGTCCGCAACCGCGAGATCTCGCTCCCATTTCACCAGCGCCTCGCGAACCTGCTCGAGTGCCTTGGCAGCTTCCGTACGTTCCTTTTCCGCGCTGACTTCCCGGAGGCGAAGAGACTCATATTGAGCCTCAGCAGAAGTGAGTTCCGCGACCTTCCCTTCACCGGTATGGATGTCTCCCTCCAACTCCTTCTCGACACCGGTAAGGCGTGTGCGGAGCGTATCCAATTGATGCCGCACGACGGAGACCTCCACGTCCAGACGCCTCTGACGGTACTCCAGATAACGCTGCGCTTTCCCTTTCTGCCGAGATAACGATCGGACCTTGGTCTGAACTTCCGCGATCACGTCCTCGAGGCGCTGCAGGTCCATCTCTGCCCGCTCCAACCGTCTCGTCGCGGCCTTCCGCCGATCCTTGTACTTGCCGATCCCGGCGGCTTCCTCGAATAGGCCCCGACGCTCGTCGGTACGGTCCGAGAGAATGGCGTCGATCATTCGATTCTCGATCATCGAATATGCGTTCGCGCCTAACCCTGTATCTCGGCATAGGTCGACAACGTCCCGTAAGCGACACGCCGAACGATTGATCGAGTATTCACTACCACCGTCACGGAAAACCTGGCGTCCCACCTCCACCTCTTCGAAGGGAACCGGGAGCGCGCCGTCTTCGTTGCTGACTGTCAACGAGACCGAGCCTCGGTTGACGGGTCGGCGCCCCACGGTGCCTTGGAAGATCGCCTCCTCCATCTTCGCACCGCGGATGGCGGTCGGCCGCTGTTCTCCGAGGACCCACCGAATCGCGTCGCTGATGTTTGACTTGCCGCACCCGTTGGGGCCGACGATCGCGGTGATGCCGTCGTGGAATTCGATCGTGGTCGAGTCCGCGAAGGACTTGAACCCGTGCATCTTGAGAGAGCGGAGCTTCATGTAGTGTTTGGAGTTGTCACTGAACGCGGCCTATGCGAGTCGTAAGCGTTGCGTTGTCGAGGCCCTGAGCTACCAGGTGACTTTGTAGATACGAGGCTTCTTGCTCATCTGCGTATGCACCCGCGTACACGCGGTACCGAGTCGTCCCGTCCGAGAAGTCGATTGCGAGCGAGTATGCAGGGACACCAAGACCGCGCAGCCCCTCGACCCGCCTAGCAGTCGCCTCTTCGTCGAGAAGCTCACCGAGTTCAAACGCGAGGGGCGTCGTTCGCACGACCCAGGAAGCACGGCTCACAGCGGTTTCGAGCGCCAGACGATCCGCGAGGGCCTCCGCCGACATCGAGTCTGTCGCCGGCCCAACGAGCACGCGATGGTAGACGGTGCCGTCTACACGCACGGGTGCGAGAATGGCGAACACGCCCGCGGCCGCTTGGAGACCAGTCAGACGGCTCGTGGCCACCGTCTCGTCCTGAAACGCGCCCACCGCCACGGAGTGGCTCAACATGAGCGTCGACTCCGCGAGCGGCACCGACCGAGCGACCTGAACCTGATCCTCTGCGGACGGCACTACCGGCACTTCAGGGGACAGCCCAGGAATTTGGACCCAACCCATCACAGCCGCGCCCACGATGGCCAGCATGATCGTACTCAACCCGAGCAGCACTCGATTCCTCGAACCTGGTGCGGCAACTTCACCCGCGCCTTCTATGGATCCGCTCGCCGCAGCCTCGTCCACCTCAGGCGCGAGCGGAGGCTCCAGCTTTGGAGCTATCCTCCACTTGGGCAGGCTCGACTCTGCACCGGGCAGCAATTCGATGTCGGACGGTTCGTCCCGGGGGCCGACCTCCGGATGGTTCCCTTCACCCTCGTGCTCCGGGACCTCCAAGGTTTCGAAGAGATGAGCCTCCAGATCGGAGTCAGTCTCTAGCACCGCCAGCGACTCTTGCCCAGAGACGGCCATTGAGGGTCCGGACACGAGGCAAACCACTCCGGCGGCTTCAGCCAACTGCCCGGAAACATCCTCATCTTCGTTCGCGAGAACGACGATATCTGTCGCGACGCGAAGTACGTGTTCCGTGCCCGGGCACTCCGCGTGCGCAAAAGCAACCAGAGTTACTCCGGCATCGAAAAAACCCTTGCACAACCTGTCCCAACGCCCGTGTCCAAGAACCTGTGATGGATCGGCCGCTCCGGTGCCGGCTCCGATGAAGAAGTAGCCGCCATGAGGAGCAGCACGAGCCACTTTACGAATGGAGGAGCCAAACAACACGACGTCTCCGACGCCCTCGGCATTCGGCGCGTCCACAGCCGCATGAAGGGACGGCTCATCCAGTCCCACGTCAGCAAGAACGACACGTCGTCCCTCGGCGCTCCAACCCGTCACCATCCCGAGGACAGCATCGACCGCGAAGCCGTCTCGCCTTGCACCTCGAGTCGTAAGCACGACCACCAACCTGCCAGGACGCTCGGCGTGCTCAGGCAGCGAGGGAGTCCGACTCGCGTCGTATTGACTCCAGTTGGGAAGGTCGACCATAGGCGGCGGGGCGGCTGTCGTTTGGACCCCGCGTCTGCGGGGCTTCTAAGTTGGTTCCGTGGGCTCGGCCACCTGCCCGCGCTCACGGTAAGTTAGGCCACGCACTCCGAGTGAGCAAACGCGCTGTCGCCTCAAAACACTAAGCATCCCAATGCTTATCTGACGATGGCTCGCTTCCTGTTTACCCCGGCTCTTCGGCTTCTTCCGGAGCTTCCCAGCGCGGTGCGTCACCCCAGAGATTCTCGAGCTGATAGAAGTCTCTGGCTTGGGGGTGGAACACGTGCACCACGAAATCGATGTAATCCACGAGCACCCACCGGCCACCGCTCTTGCCCTCGACGTGCACCGGCCGATGGCCCTCCTTCTTGAGCTCTTCCACCACGTTGTCCGCGACTGCCTTCACTTGCACGTCGGATTGCCCGGAAGCAACAACGAAATAGTCGGTAGCCGTAGAAATACCTCGCAAGTCGAGCACCACGACGTCACGGGCCTTTCGCTCCAACGCCAACTCGGCAGCCCGCCGTACCTCGGGCGGAAATTCTTCCGGCTTAGCGTCTATCACGTGCAGATCAGCCTTCTTCTCTCTCGACCCGAACTTCGATCACAGACTCCACCTCGGCATGCAGCTTCACCGCGACGGACACAACGCCAATCGACTTGATCGGCTCTTCCAGCACGATCGTGCGACGATCGAGCTCAAAGTCGAGGTCTCCTGCGTTGGCGCTCTCGGCGATGTCAGCAGCCGTAACCGAACCAAACAGCTTTCCGTCCTCGCCAGCCCTCTCGTTGAACACCAACGACAGCCCTTCGAGTTGAGACGCTCTGCGGCTCCCTTCGAGGCGATCGCGACGCGCGACTTCATCTGCCTTCGTCCGTTCTGCCTCGATCTTCACCATGTTGGTCTCGCTCGCGACATAGGCAAGGCCCTGTGGGAGCAGGTAGTTCCGCCCGTAGCCGGCCTTCACCTGAACCACATCGCCAGCCTCACCGAGTCGATCGACGGACTGCTTCAAGATCAGCTTCATTATTCCTCCAAACGTCCTATTGAGGTCAGGCGGCCACTTCGCGGGCGCGTCGACGTAAGTCGAGCCAGGTATCACCGATCCCGATCACCATCGCGGCACCAAGTACCACGGGGGTCAACAGAAACAGTCCCAAAGCCGTCATCACGTATCCGAACCACGAGAAGCCGCCACTCACAAACACGAACACGGCTGCCCCACGCAAAGCGTAGAGCGCACCCATAAACGCCACAGCGTTCGATCCCACTCGGTCGAGCGGATCGCTCAACGTCGTGGCCAAGAGCATCACGCCCCCGATGAAGATCCACACATAGTGGTCATTAAATCGAAAGTCTCGCAAAGGCCCGATCACATCCGAAGTCTGACGGTTGAGGCGCGCGTACAACCACCACGCAACTCCCAGCCCCGCGATCGAAGCCATACCGGTCAAAGCCGGAAAAATTTCCAACTGAGACTCTGCCATCTCGTACATCGCTGTCACGAACGTCGGAGAGAGTGCCTCCCCACCGCGCAATACCGCCGCGGAATCCACTAACGTGGCGATGCCACCTCGGACACGGTCTGTGATCGTCCAGTCCAAAGCACTCCACGCACCGGCTCGGACAGATATCAAAACCGCGACGCTCGCACCCGCACTGAGCACCGCGCCCACCGCGCGAGTGAAAAACCGCCACTCCGGGCGCGCGACGACAAAGGCTAGGAACCAACCCGCCACGATCACTGCCCAAGCACGCTCGACATACCAAAACCCGTCGCGAACACCTGAAATTGCGATCAACACGGCCAGCGCTGCCGCCATGAACATCGGCGTGCCGCGCACCCCTCTCATACCTACAAAGAGAAGAAACGGCACGCCGATTAACACGGCGGGCTGAAAGACCGAGGTCGTCGCGGCGATTCCGAAGAGCGCAGCAGCACGAAGCCACTCGCGGCCTTCGCGAACCGGTACTTGGGCCTCCTGCACGCGACTAGCCTTCGTTGTTACGCGTGTAGGGAATCAGCGCGAGGTAACGCGCGCGCTTCACAGCCCGACCCAGCTGACGCTGGAATCCGGCAGTGACCTTCGTGGTGCGGCGCGGGATAATTTTTCCCTGCTCCGTCACGAAGTGAGAAAGCGTACCGACATCCTTATAGTTGAGCAGGATGATCGGAGGGCCTTCCATGCGACGGCGGCGACCTCGGGGACCCGTGTACTCCGGCGGTCCGGGACGGTCCGAATCCTGGACCTCTTCCTCGGATTCGGGGCGACGATCGCGATCGTCATCGTCGTCATCGTCCTCGTCGTCCTCCTTACGGGCGCGCTCCGGACGAGGCTCACCTAAAAGTGAGTCACCATCGGTCGGTTCACCCTCGTTGAGGACCAACAGATAACGCATGACTTCGCCGTCGAGCCTAATCAGACGCTCGTACTCCGGCAAAGCTTCCGCCACGGCCGTGAAGTGACCTACGACGTAGTAGCCTGCTGTTTGCTTGTTGACTGGGTACGCCAGTTGGCGAAGGCCCCAGTGGTCGATGGCGCTGACTTCGCCGCCCATTGCGATGGCGAGCGAGTGGAGCTTCTCGAGCTTGCTGTTGACCGCGCTCTCGTCGAGCGCCGGGTCGAGGATGTACACGACCTCGTAGGTCCGCATAGATCTTCCCTCGGTCCGTAGGTTAGTCACGGGCTCCGTGAAAGCTGTTCCCTAGCGTGCGACGCCGGTGAACTCACGAAGCGGGATCATTGTCTTGTGCCCCTATTGGGCAGTCGCAAACCTACTACAACGTGGTGCGGCGTGGAACCTCTCGCGCCTGTGGCTTCGCGGGTCACGCGGAGGCCCGAAGCGGCGGTTTCGGGGCCGCTCGCCCGGTCTTGGGGTCCTCCGGTTCGGGGGCTCGCTAAGCGACGCTCCTCTTCCGGAGACTCACGTTCTCTATCTCGCTCCGCATCGGAGCGTCGATTGCCCAGAAAACGCCGCTTCGGGCCTCCGCGCGACCCTCGCATGCCCGTCACACCGGCTTGTCGTATTTGAGTCACATGACCCTTTGTGACACGAACAGCGGATGGGCACCAACCGTCTTTGCCGCGTGCCCCACACGCGGCCGCGGCCGGGGAGGATACGCCGCTTTTCCGGGTAATCGACGGCGCGCAGCGGAAAGAGAAAGAAGACGCGACGAACAAGACGCGCGCCGTCGCTTAGCGAGCCCGGACCCCAGCTTCCGCCCGTGTAGGCGAACGGCCCGGAAAAGCGGCGTATCCTCCCCGGCCGCCGCCGAATCCTACCTAGCCGCCAACTGCACAGCCCGAATCAAGTGCGGATACCGCTCAAAGCCCCACGCCGCCGCCTCAACGTTCAATCGCTCCCGGTTCGTGTGCGCAAAGCGCTCCTCGCCCGGCGCGAAGCCGATCGTCGGGATGCCGTTCACGCCACACGACCAACCGCCGTCCGTCGCGAACTGCCACGGGCGGACTTTGGCATCACCTTCCGATCCTCTTCGGCCAACAGCCCGAGCCGCGGCTCGCACCACGGGATGCTCAGGATCCATGAGGAATCCCGGCGTGAACAGATTGCGGTCCGCGACTAGCCCTGTATAGGTGACCTGATGCTCCGTCGCCATCCTGACCTCGAAGGACAGGCCGTTCGGGAGTTCCGGGATCCGCCGTTCAACCGCTGCCCGGACTCTCTCAACCAGCGACTCGTCCGAATCAGTTGGCAGAATCCGCCAATCGATGGCCATCACCACCTGGTCCGGGATTACGTTGCGGGTCTCGGGTAGCACGTTGACCATCGTCGTAACGAGACTCGACGCACCTAGGACTTCATCCGACTCCTGCGCCCCCGCCAGGTCGTGCACGGCGGCCAGGGCATCGCCCAGCAAATCGAGAGCATTCGCCGCACGATCGGGGACGCTCGCGTGGCCCGCTTCACCGCTGAGCACGACCTCCAACTCCGCCCTCCCTCGATGCCCGATGCAAACGTCTCCCTGCGTCGCTTCACCGATGATCACGATGGCAGGCTCAACATCGCCCGACTCGAGCAGGTGTTTCATGCCCAGGCCACCTCGTTCCTCGAACACCGTATGTGCGACGATCACATCTCCGGGAGCTTCACCGATCATGGATGCGGCCGCATACGTCTGAAGCGCGAGAGGACCTTTGATGTCCATGGCGCCCCGCCCGTGGAGAAAGCCGTCTTGGACCGCTCCGCTGAAGGGCGGCACCTCCCATTCTGAATGATCACCCTCCGCTACCACATCGAGGTGGCAGTTGAGCATGGCAGCAGGGGCGTCACCACGCCCGCGCGCGACACCAATGACATTTCCCGCCGCGTCCACACGGATGTCTTCCAGTCCGAGAGCTTCCATCTCTTGCTGGAGACGTTGGGCTACATCGCCCTCGTGGCCCGACAGTCCCGGAGTGGCGATCAGGTCTGAAGCAAACTGGAGCGCATTTTCGAAGGTCGGTGCTTTGGCCATGGTACGTCCCCTTAATGAACGACGGGGCCTGCCCGTAGTAGGCAGACCCCGTCTTATCTAGTGCGGTTGTGTTACGAGGAGAGTGACGACTGCGCGCCTAGCTCCAACGGTCAACCGAAGATTCCCTGCACCATCTCGACAAGCCACGAGGTCGTCGCAGGATCGACATCGATTCCGTGTACCTGCACGAACCACGGCGCGAGCACGAGAGATACGACACTCATCAGCTTGATCAGGATATTGAGTGACGGCCCCGAAGTGTCCTTAAACGGATCGCCAACGGTGTCACCGACGACAGAAGCCTTGTGGGCTTCAGATCCCTTACCCCCGTGTGCGCCACCCTCGATGTACTTCTTCGCGTTGTCCCATGCGCCACCAGCGTTGGCCATGAAGAGGGCCATCAACACACCCGTGACGGTCGCACCAGCCAGCATACCGCCGAGGGCCTCAACACCGAGGAAGTAACCGACAACAACCGGCGCAAAAACTGCGGTGATTCCGGGGAGAATCATCTCACGCAACGCGGCTTTCGTAGAAATGTCGATGCACCGAGCGGAATCCGGCTTTGTCGTCCCCTCCATGATCCCGGGAATTTCCCGGAACTGACGTCGAACTTCGTCCACCATACCCTCCGCTGCACGGCCGACAGCCGTCATGGTGAGTGCCGCTACGAAGAACGGAAGCGCTCCACCAATGAACAGACCCATCACAACGATCGGGTCGACCAGATCGATGCCGGTTTCCTGCAGTCCAACCTTGGACGAGTAGGCCGAGAAGAGCGCCAATGCCGTCAGAGCCGCAGAACCGATGGCGAAGCCCTTACCGATCGCTGCGGTCGTGTTACCGATGGCGTCGAGGGAGTCGGTGATCTCACGCGTCTCCGGTCCGAGCCCACTCATCTCACTGATACCACCAGCGTTGTCGGCGATGGGACCGTAGGCGTCTACGGACATCGTGACACCCACAGTTGCGAGCATTCCGACCGCAGCGATACCGATGCCGTATAGGCCGGCGAACCCAAACGCGACACCGATCGCGATACAAATCAAGATGACCGGAATCGCCGTCGACTCCATCCCAACCGCAAGGCCGGTGATGAGGTTGGTGCCGGCGCCCGTCTCACTTGCCTGCGCAATCTTCTTCACAGGACCGGCAGCAGTGTAGTACTGGGTAACCGTTCCGATCAGGATCCCTGCCAGCGTACCCGCGACGATCGCGATCCAGGGGCCGTTCACCCCGTAGACCGCGCCGTCGGCACCCGTGTACGTGATGCCCATGCTCTGGACCACGAAGTACATCGCGGCCAGGAACAATCCACCCGCGATCCATGTGGTGCCGTGGAGCGCGTGCGCCGGATCCCGCTTCTCGAGGACTTTCATGGCGGAGATGCCGACCAGCGAGGCAAGCATTCCAACCATGACGGTCACGATCGGCAGCGAAATCGCCGCCGCCCGGTGAGCCATCAAGGCCGGCGCAGTCGCCCCAATCGCGATGGTCGCCACAATGGATCCCACGTAGGACTCGAAGATGTCCGCACCCATACCGGCTACGTCACCGACGTTGTCGCCCACGTTGTCTGCGATGGTCGCCGGGTTCCGCGGGTCATCCTCAGGAATCCCCACCTCGACCTTACCGACCAAGTCAGCACCAACGTCGGCGGCCTTGGTGAAGATACCTCCACCGACACGCGCGAACAGCGCGATCGAGCTGGCACCCATCGCGAAGCCTGCGACGATCTCGGCGAAGTTCGCAAACTCGGAATCGACGACCGCATCCGCTCCAAACATCACGAACAGGACTCCAAGGCCGATGAGGCCGAGCGCCGCAACGGCGAGCCCCATCACGGAACCACCAAAGAAGGCGATGCGGAGTGCCTTACCCTGACCGAAATCGTTCGCTGCAGCGGCGGTACGTGTGTTCGCGCGCGTCGCGGCCTTCATCCCGAAGAAACCGGCTGCCACGGAACTCAAGGCCCCGAAGACATACGCGATTGCGGGCGTCGTTCCGATCGTGATGCTCAACAAAATCGCCACCACCACCACGAACACCGAGAGCACTGTGTACTCGCGGCGAAGGAACGTCATGGCACCGTCGTGAATCTGTTCGCCGATATCTACCATTGTCTCGTTGCCTGGGTCCTGCTTCTTCACGTAGCCGTAAATACCGGCCGCCGTGCCGAGTCCCAGGATCCCGAGGATCCAAGCAAATCCGGTCATTGCAACGAAGTCGGTCATGGAATTGGTCTTCCTGTTATCCGTCTTGCATGAACGTCATGATGCGTGATCCCACATTGGGTCACGCCAGCTATCGATTGAAGCGGTTCATGGCCGCCTCCGTGCCCTCGAGAAGCCAGTGTTCGACGGCCTCCGTAAGTCCGGGCAACAACCCAACCACCACTTCCTCGTCTGCATGAGACATTTCAGCGAGCACCCAGTCGGCGAGGTTTTCCCCCTCCGGCTTGATGCCAACCCCTACCCGTAGTCGGGCGTACTCATTCGACTGCAAAGCACCCGATATCGATTTCAATCCGTTGTGGCCACCTGCCCCGCCCTCTGGCCGAAACCGCACCCGACCCACATCGAGCGCCGCATCGTCTACAATGACCAAGAGGTCCTCTGAGGCGTTGAAGTCTTCCATCGCCTTCAGGGGCCGCATCGCCAAGCCACTCCGGTTCATATATGTCGCGGGCTTCACGAGCTGCACCCTCGACTCACCCACGTCGCCTTCCGTGAGAAAGGCCCGACCGTCTCTGTTGAACGAATCGAAGCCCCAATCGTACGCGAGCCGGTCCACAACCCACCATCCCACGTTGTGCCTGCTGGCATCGTACTCGGGCCCGGGGTTTCCGAGCCCGAGTACAATTTTCAGACGCATGCCAGACGACGAGGTCTAAGCCTCGTCTCCGCCTTCTTCGCCTTCGAGGGGTACTCCACCTTCGTCGAGCTCCCCGCCTTCTTCGCCTTCTTCAGCTACATCGGCGGCGGCTACTGCCCGCGGAATCGCAACGGCACAGATCGTGTTCGCCTGGTCGATCATGACCTCGACGCCTTCGCCGAACTCAACGTCGGACACATGCAGCGACTCGTTGACATCCAAGTGCGAGATATCGACGTCGATCGACTTCGGGATCTTGGACGGAATGCACCTGACCGCAATCTCGTGGATGACCTGTTCCACGATACCGCCGTCGTTCTTCACACCAACGGGCGTTCCGATCAGATGGATCGGGACCTCGACGTCGACCATGACACCCTTCTGGATGCGTAAGAAGTCGATGTGGATGAGTGAGCCCTTCCACGGGTGGGTCTGGATCTCGCGAACGAGCGTCCGGTAGGGCTCTTTGTCGCCTTCGACGTCGAGCGCCAGAATCGTGTTCTCGGTGCTGATCGAATGAAAGAGGAGTGTCGCCTCATGCGCATCCACCGAAAGGTGAACTGCGTCGAACTCGCGACCGTACAGGACAGCGGGAACGCGACCGGCCAGACGGAGCTGGCGGGCGACGCCCTTTCCGGTGCCTTCTCGCTTCTGAGCGTTGAGTGTTACATCTGCCATTCTATAGTCTCCTGATTATCGGCCCCCAGGCTGATCCCGGGGCCCTTTCCCTCAGTGAATTCAGTCTTCTTCCGGCGGAATCTCGAACAGCTGACTGACGGACTCGTTCGAGTGTACGTGGTCGATCGCCTTCGCAAGCAGATCGGCCACAGACAGGACCCGGAGCTTGTCGAAGTGCTTTTCCTCCGGAGTGTGGATGGTATTCGTCACCACCATCTCCTCGAGTGGGGAATTCTGCAGGCGCTCCGAGGCCGGTCCTGAGAGCAGCGCATGCGTCACCGCAGCGTAAATCGCTTTGGATCCCCGATCCTTCAAGGCGTGCACCGCGTTGGCCAAGGAGCCACCGGTGTCCACCATGTCGTCGACGAGGAGGCACGTCTTGCCTTCCACCTCACCGACCACGTTCAATACCTCCGACATGTTCGCCTGTGGGCGACGCTTATCGATGATCGCAAAGCTGGCCCCGAGTCGCTTCGCGTACCCGCGGGCCATTTTCGCTGCGCCAACATCGGGCGCGACCACAACCAAGTCTTCGAGCGCTTTGTCTCGGAAGTACTTGGTAAAGACCGGGGCCGCATAAAGGTGATCCACAGGAATGTCGAAGAAACCCTGGATCTGGTGCTGATGGAAGTCGATCGAGATGACCCGATCGACACCCGCCGCCACGACGAGGTTGGCACACAGCTTGGCTCCGATCGCCACCCGTGGCTGGTCCTTACGGTCCTGCCGCCCGTACCCGAAATACGGGATAACGGCCGTGACTCGTGCCGCAGAAGCTCGCTTGGCTGCATCGATCAGCAGCAGCATCTCCATCATGTTCTCTGCTGGAGCCGGGGTACTCTGGACGATGTAGACGTCCCGCCCCCGTGCATTCCGGTCGATGCGGACGAAGATCTCTCCGTCGGCGAACTGTTTGATCGTCGCCCCATCTGGTGACTTTCCGATCAACTCCCCGATGTCTGCCGCCAAAGGGCGGTTGGCCCGTCCGCTGAGCAGGAGTAGGGGCCCCCGCTGGTAGGTGTCGTCCATGGTCTCGGCAGAGAGTTCGGGGCGGATTGTGCAGGCGATTAATAGCCCGAAAAGCTAGAAGTAACGTGGATCTTGGTCAACGCGCGATGTGACGACTCGTGACGACGGGCGGATTCCGTATTCACGTGCCCAGGCGGGCACGAACCTTGAACGACCGAGTCGTGGTGGATGTCGAACGACCAGACGTCTCTAGAGTCAGTTTGATCTGGTAGTCGCCTGGATCGAGGTGCGGCAAGTCCAAGTTTAAATACCGAAAGACGTGGGTCGGTTGGTCCGGCCCAGGCTCTTCCCATGAGACCCTAAGCGGCTCGGGTCGATTCGTGATTCCGAGGAAGTCCCCGATACGCTTCAGCGGGTTCCGGTCGGACCGGCGGACCGATGCCGTGAACCGCATACTCTCCGGCCGAAACCCCAAGCCAGACACCTCCCAACCGATCGCGAAGCTCTGCCCAGGTAGGAGTTCTGTCTTTAGGAGCGCGAACAGGATGGCCTCCTCCAGCTGTTCGGGTGGCGTGGACATCGGTGCCAAGAGGAGTATGTCTGAGAGTGCTGCGACGTCGTCCGGTACGGTACTTCGGGCCAAGCCGAACCGCTCCCTGCCCGCGCGTCGGAGTCCGGGGCTGAATGCCTCTACTGAGACGACGTAGGCTCCAACCGGAACGGTGACGGAGAGAACGCCAGAATCGCTCCCAATATCCCTGACGTTTCGGGGACGCCCGCCATCCACCGGGATCAGATAGAGCCCTGCGCGCTGGAGCTGCCCAGCTTGATCCCCTGCTTCGAGCCACGGGATGGCATGCCGATGCTCTGCGTGCCGGGTCGTGTCTTCCGGCAGAAAGTAGGCAGACACGACGACCATTTCTGGGCCCCGCGGAAAAATCGCGACCTGCCCGTTCATGGGGAGCATGACGGGTGCATATGCAGGAGCGTAGAGACTCCGAGGCCTGGATCGATCCGGACGGAGGTCTTCGGACGAAGCGAGTCCTGGCTCTCTGAGCGCCCCGGCCGACGGCATAAAATCACGGCCCTCCGGGTGCTTGTGCCCGATGACATTATCGAGAGAAGCGAAGTTCCCCCGCGGAGAGCGCTCCCAACCGATCTCCCATCCATGCCGAATCGTCAGCTCCTCCATATCCCTCCCCCACGCGATATGGAAAGGATTTCGGGCTCGTTCCCGGAGGGTGGAGACCGTCCATCGAGCGTAGTGGGCTGTCAGGCGGTCATTCCCGTCCACCAGGTAAAGGGGATCCGCCAGGCGCCACATGCGACCTAAGACCCCATCGATCGAATCCGGGGCGACCTCAGCAATGTCTCCTAGATCGGAAAGGAGGCCACTGCTTTCAGAGTCCACTGCCCTCCGCGGAAGTCGCCATTCGAGAGCCTGTCCCGGCTCCATTTGTCGGAGAGCGCGGGCGAAAGCAGACTCCGCTTCTGGAATGCGCTGAAGCCCATGCAGTGCGAATCCCTCGAGTGCGGCACACCACCAAGGCTGGGCACCACCACACTCGGAAGCCGCGTGCAGAGCCTTATCCCACTGCCCCCCTTCCGACAGATACCAGACGCGCTGCCCGAGCACCCAATCGTCGCCGGGAAGTCCCGCCTGAACCGAGTCGAGCGTCGCTAGGAGATCCGCTCTGAGCTCTCGGATCTGGGGAGACTCTGGGGTGGGGTACCAGTCCCCCTCTTCGTACCACGAACAGAAACGGCCCACATGCTCGTCGCACACCGATCCGAACGTCTCGATGGTGGCGGGCAAATGCCGGGTACGACTCCGCTCGAATCGCGCCTGCGCAGCCTTGGCATGGCTTCTGAGGTCCGATGAGTCCGCTACCAGGATGGTGGTGTCGCGCGCACCTGTCGCGACTTGGCCCATGGGTGCGGCTGGAAGCCCCAACGCGAGTAGCGCGCCTGCGAAAAGCGGACCGTTCATTCGGTGCGAGAAGCGTCTCCGCCCCCTCTCTGAGTCCTACCATTGGCCCGGATGGATTCGAACCATCATCGCCGCTGCCAAAGAGCGGTGTCCTGCCATTGGACGACGGGCCAGCGCGCCAATCCTACCCGCTGTGGGGGGGCGGATTCAAGTCCCTACAGTTACTCCATAACGGAAGGCACCGTCATAAGCGTACTCGTCTTGACCAACAGCCAGCCGTCGGCGGCGTCCGCGGTCACTTCTGCCTCGACCGGAACCCCGGCCGCCGGATCGAGCGCGAAGCAAGCGCCTCCGCTCCCGGACAGCATCACGAGGGCATGACTTTCCGCCGCGAGCCGATCCAGAGCTAGTCGAACCTCGGTGTGAAGCCCGGACACCACCACCTCGAAATCGTTCTCCGCCCGGACGATCACTTCGGCCCACGAATCCGCATGATTCGTATCCATCTGTGAGTCCCCTTCGGGGACAGGCCCTCTTCCCAGTGCTTCGTAAGCGGGCCCAGTCGCTACGTGCGTGGGGGGCACGAGCAGAGTGACCGCACATGCCGGGAGCGGCGCAAGCGCCCTTAGTGCCTCGCCCCTTCCAAAAGCTCGTGCGCGCGGGCTGTTCGCAAGAAAAAATGGGACGTCAGATCCCAGATGCGCACCAATTTCCATCAGCGTCTTAATGCTCAGCGGATGATCCGTGAGATGATTGAGAAGACGGAGAACGGCGGATGCGTCAGAGGACCCGCCGCCGAGGCCAGCCCCGGCCGGGATGTGCTTCTCCAGTCGCACTCGTATCCCACTGCTGAGCCCCGCCACTTCCGCGAATTCCACAGCCGCACGGTGTGCCAAGTTTTCATCGAGAGGCCCGAGATCCGGCCCGTCAACGTCCAACGTGATCCCGATTCCCTCCAAGGAAACACTGACCCGGTCGCCGAAGTTCACCGACTGGAACTCAGTCCTTATCTCATGGAAGCCGTCCGCCCGGCGCCCGAGTACCTGCAGAAGAAGGTTGACCTTTGCGGGCGCGAGCAGGGAAGCACTTCGTATCACTCGTCCCCTCCACCTAGAATTTCTGTCGCGTGGGGATCCTCGAGTTCAACGACATCCTCAACCCGTTCTTCCGCAGCACCCATGTCGCCGAACGACATACCGATGGACCACGCGTAGTACAGTCCGATTGCTGTGATCGGGAACCAGCCAGCCGCCCAGTATCCGAAGCCGAATGCGAGTGAGTCTCCGGCATCCACTCCGTACACGGTGCCCAACGCAAAGTCGGCCCCGACCTGAAACGTGCCGAGAAACCCTGGGGCGGCCGGGACTGCCACGGCGAAGCCGACCACGGCCTCCGTAAAGATCGCGGAGACGAAGCCGGTATCGATTCCGAACGCCATCATACCTAACCAGAACGACAGCCCGTGCCACGTCCAGAAGATGGCGGTCCACACCATGGCGTACGTCAGAAGCTTCGGGTCGCGCATGATCGCCATCGCGTCGAGGAACGACTCGAGCGCATCCACGAGTGGCCCCGCGATGCGACGCGGTAGGAACCGTGCGCAGTACTCTGCCACCCGCACGAAACGGCTCGGCATAGCCGCCATAAACACCAACGCGAGAAGCACCACGATGACCCCCGCGATACCGCCCTTTAATACCAACGCGCCTGTACCGCTGGTGAGCGCTTCCGACGAGGGGAACCCTGGCGTCAGCACAGGAATCACTAGAAACACTAGAAGCATGATGCCATCAAGGAAGCGTTCGACCACGAGGGTTCCGAACGCAGCACTCATACTCACCGGCTCCATCTTGCTAAGCGCGTAGGGCCGGGCGAATTCCCCCGCTCGTGCGGGCAGGATGTTGTTCCCCATGAATCCGATCGAGACACTGCCGAAGCGGGATCGCAAGGTGGTGTCGGGAGCCACCGGCGTCAGGAGGAACCTCCAACGCAGCGCTCGGATCAAGAAGCCGAAGGTCGCGACGAAAGTCGCGGCCGCGAGCAGGGTAAGGTCGGCTCCCCGCATGCTCTCGCCCACATCGGCCACCGGCACATCGTGAAGCGCCCACCAGAGAGCGACAACCGTGACTCCGCCACCGAAGAGTGCCTTCCCCCAGTGCTTCACCCACTGACCTCAGCCAGGATGCCGACCATTTCTCTCACGGCAGACTCCATTCCCACGAAAACCGCGCGCGATACGATACTGTGTCCGATGTTCAGTTCTTCGATCTCCGAAATGGCGGCGAGCGGCATCACGTTCTCATAGGTGAGCCCATGGCCGGCATGCACCGCGAGTCCGAGGTGTCTGCTCAATTCCGCAGCAGCCCGCAGCCGCGCCACCTGCTCATCGCGCTCACTGCCGCGGGTGTTCGCGAACTCGCCCGTGTGAAGCTCTACTGCATCAACCCCAAGATCATGAGAGGCCCGGATGGACTCTTCGTCAGGGTCGATGAAAAGGGCCGTGCGGATCCCCGACTGCCGGAGCCGCTCAAGTCCCCCTACCAAGGCCGACCTGGGCCCATCATTCATGAGGTCGAGGCCGCCCTCAGTCGTGATTTCTTCTCGCTTTTCTGGAACGAGAGTCGCCTGCATGGGCTGCCAGGCACACGCGAGACCGACCATCTCTGGAACTGCCGCAAGTTCCAGGTTCACCACCGTCCACACTGACTTCATGAGGAGCTCGACGTCACGGTCCTGAATGTGACGACGATCCTCGCGAAGGTGGACCGTGATCCCATCCGCCCCACCTGCCTCCGCAGCAGCGGCGGCGAGTACCGGGTCGGGCTCATCCGTCTTACGGGCCTCACGGACGGTGGCCACATGATCAATATTGACGTAAAGGCGCATGATGTCGGCAGTGTTTTAGGGTCAGACCCTATGATGTGGTCGGGCGCGGCAAAGTTGCTGCGCCCGCTTCGCTAGCGGATAGGCCTCGATTGCTCCGGCGCCAGTGCTCCAAAGTGTAGCAACTATTGGGCCTCTTCAATTCGGATTCCGTCTATAGAACGCAGGCGTCCAAGGAATGGAACCGGGACCCGGGCAGTCAGCGCAACCGTTGTGGCATCGTCCACGCGTTCAATGACCTCGGCCTCCCGATACAGGGCCGCGATTGTACTGCCGTCGGCTACCGGAATCCGAACGACGACCTCCGACAGCTTCGCTCGGATACGCGCCACGAGCGTCTCACGGATCGCATCAAGGCTCTGTGGATCGTGAGCGGACACAAAAACCGCGGGAATGCCTTCAAGGGCGCGGATCCTCGCCTGCAGGGCGTCCTGTTCGGCGTGGGTGATCCGGTCGACCTTGTTGAACACCAGAATCTTGTTCGCTTCACCAAGGTCGAGACTCTCAAGCACCCCGATCACGACCTCGCGTTGTTCCTCCCAATCCGTATGGGAGGCGTCGATCACGTGCATCAGCACATCGGCCTCTCGCGCTTCCTCAAGCGTGGACCGGAACGAGGCCACCAAGTGGTGCGGAAGCTTGCGGATAAACCCAACCGTATCGGTTATTAACGCCTCATGCCCGGACCCGAGATCGACCGCTCGGGTGGCTGAATCCAGAGTGGCGAAGAGGCGATCTTCCACGAAGAGGTCCGCCCCCGACAGCGCGCGCAAAAGTGATGATTTTCCCGCGTTCGTGTAGCCGACCAGCGCCGCCCGGAACGCGCCATGACGTCCTTGGCGTTGGATCTCGCGGGCCTTGGCAACGTCACGGAGATTCGACTTGAGATCCGCGATTCGTTTTCCGATGAGTCGACGGTCAGTCTCCAGCTGAGTTTCGCCGGGCCCCCGCAGTCCGATTCCTCCGCGGATTCGTGAGAGGTGACTCCACATCCTGCGCAGCCGCGGCAACAAGTATTCGAGCTGAGCGAGTTCGACCTGCATTCGCGCCTCATGCGAGCGAGCCCGAGTCGCGAAAATGTCGAGGATCAACTCCGAGCGGTCCATGACACGAACACCGAGTAGTTCTTCGAGGTTCTTCCCTTGAGCCGGGCTGAGTTCCTCATCGAAGATCACTAGATCCCCCTCGCTCTCCTCGACGAGCGTCTTCAATTCTTCGGCCTTCCCCTTCCCTATGAAAAAGCGAGGGTGGGGCCGGTCAACCCTTTGCGTGAGCGTACCCACGACTTCGCCGCCTGCCGTGTCAGTGAGCCGCTCCATCTCAATGAGATGTTCATCGACCAACCTCTGGTCCATACCACGAGGTGGCGCCCCCACGAGCACCGTGCGGTCCACGGGAGTCTGTAAGTCGATCAGTTGAGTCGGAATGTCAGTCCCCTCCGCGCGAGCGGCGCTCGGCCCACCATTTAAGTCGTTCTGCAACCGTCTTCTCGTAACCGAAGTGCCCCGGTTCGTAGAAGTGCGTCTCTTCCAACCCCTCGGGAAGATAGGATTGGGACGAGATGCCGTCTTCTTCCGACGGGTCGTACTGATACCCCTTCCCGTAGCCCAAGTCCTTCATGAGCCCCGTCGGCGCGTTTCGAATGTGCAACGGCACTCCGGCGCTGGGCGTATCCCGGGCCTTCGCGAGCGCCGCACCCCAGGCAGCATAAGCCCGGTTCGACTTGGGAGCGGTCGCTAAATAGATGATCGCCTCCGCAAGCGCCAAGTCCCCTTCAGGACTACCGAGAAAGTGAAACGCGTCTCGGGCCGCGATGGTCACCTGCAAGGCTTGTGGATCCGCCATCCCGATGTCTTCTGCGGACATTCTAACTAGGCGCCGAGCGATGTAGAGAGGATCCTCTCCTCCCTCGATCATCCGAGCGAACCAATAGAGCGCCGCGTCCGGATCGCTACCCCGTATCGACTTGTGAAGCGCCGAAATGAGATTGAAGTGCTCCTCGCCACCCTTATCGTATGTGGCGAACCGATGCTGAAGCGATTCCTTCGCCTCATCCAACCCCACAGCACCGCCGTTTTCTACGAGGTCGCATGCGGCTTCGAGGACTCCGAGCGCGCGGCGAGCATCTCCGTCAGAGGCCACCGCGATGAAGTCGAGTGCCTCCGCATCGAATATCACCCCTGAGTCCTTAAGCCCCCGACCTGAGGTTTCGACTGCGTCCGTTAGGATGACCCGCAGATCGTCCTCGGTGAGGGCATTCAACACGTAGACTGGAGCCCGCGACAACAGCGGACGGACAATCTCGAACGACGGGTTCTCCGTGGTCGCGCCAATGAGAATGACCGTCCCCGCCTCGACATGCGGAAGGAACGCGTCCTGCTGAGCCTTGTTGAAACGATGGATTTCATCACAGAACAGAATCGTGCGCCGTCCGGTGGTCTTCAGGCGCGCTGCCGCCTCCTTGATGATCTCCCGAACTCGGGCGATCCCCTCCGTCACCGCACTGAACGGCACGAACCTGACCCCCGTCTCCCGCGCGATAATGCGAGCAAGCGTGGTCTTTCCGCTCCCCGGCGGTCCCCAGAGGATCATGCTCTTCGGAGCCGCTTGATCCAGCATCGCCCGGATGGCACGGCCCTTCCCGAGTAGGTGCTCTTGACCCCGAAACTCCGTCATCGCTCGAGGCCTCATACGTGCAGCCAGAGGCGCGGTGAGATCGATGGGGTCAGCCACGCCCTCGGCTTCCCCCGACGTGACACCGACGGTCGCTTCCGTTTCCTCAGAGTCCTCAAACAGGCTCAGGTCGCTCACGCCGTCGGCTCCCGAGTCCACTCACAGATGTGCGATAGAAGCGCCTCACGAGTGTTCTGGTCCGGATCTCTTAACACCACGTCCAGGGCCTGATCGAGAAGCTCGCCGAATCGGGGCCCCGGCCGGAGTCCCGAAGCGATCAAATCACGTCCGTCGACTGCAAGATCCGCGGTGCACAACGGCACCCCGCTCCTGCGCACGTGGCGGGCTCGCTGCCACGACGCCACCGTCTCGTAAGCCGCCTCTACAGATACCTGAGTGCGCGCGCCAGCCAGGTCCAGTCGAGCCACGACGCCCAGCCGCTCGGGTCCTGTCCGAGACAGCCAGCGTCGGAAGACCTCGTCGTCCTCTCCAGGCCCCGGCAATGGGTCCGCGGCCGCTCGATGGGCCACCTCGTCCGTTTGAGCGTTGGAAAGTTTGAGTCGCCCTAGTAGATGAACAGCTGCCGATCGATCCAGTCCGCGCAGGAGCGCTGCGAGTCGCAATAGCGCATTGCCGAGCGGCAAACGGTCCACCGTCGCCATCGCGGCTTCCCACTCCCCCGGTCGGTCTCGGCGGATGTCTTCCCACTCCGGATAGAGCACCGCAATCGCGCCGGCTTCCGCATACAGCCCAAGTGCGACAGACGGTGAAGGGTCTACAGACAAGACCTTGAGTAACTCCTCGCGTATCCGTTCCGCAGACAACCCGCTGAGGTACTCGGCGAACGACGTCATCGCAGCCCACGTCAGTGGATCGATATCCAGACCGAATCGCCCGGCGAACCGAAACGCTCGCAGGATCCTGAGATAGTCCTCGGCGAAGCGTTCCTCCGGTTCACCGACGGTTCGTAGGATCCCGGCCTCGAGATCCGCAAGCCCACCGAAAGGGTCGAGATGTTCACCGCGAAGCGGATGCCACGCGATGGCGTTCATCGTGAAGTCGCGTCGGGCGAGGTCGTCCTCGACTGACTCGGCAAACGCAACCACGGCGTGACGCCCGTCCGTTTCCACGTCCTTTCTGAACGTTGTCACCTCGAACATGGTCCCATCTCGGTCGAGCACCCCAACCGTTCCGTGCTCAATTCCGATGGGCACAGTACGCTTGAATATCTTCCGTACTTCCTGAGGTCGTGCATGCGTAGTCAGGTCCCAATCGCCCGCCGGACGACGCGCGAAGGTGTCCCTCACAGCGCCACCGACAGCCCAAGTCTCGTGGCCTGCTTCTTCGAGGGTCTTTACGATCCAGAGAACTGAATCGGGCGGAGAGGGGCGTAAAGTGATCACCCCACGAGTACCGCGCCCCCATTCACGTTCATGATCTCGCCTGTCAGGTGGCGCCCAAGTTCGGAGCACAAGAACACGATCGGTCCCGCGACGTCATCAGCCGTCGCAATCCGGCCGATCGGGATCGCCGCTGCCACACGATCGCGCTCCTCACCTCGATACGCACTCTCGGACATTTCCGTGTCAATCCAACCAGGCGCCACGCAGTTCACTGTGATCCCTCTCGGGGCGAGCTCGAGGCAAAAGCCTTTAACGAACGAGATCATCGCACCCTTCGTCGAAGCATAATCCGCGTGAAACGACTCGCCTCGCTGCCCCGCTGTGGAGCCGACCAATACGACCCGGCCATGGTCCCGCAGGACGCGCGCCGCAGCTCTGCACGTGTAGAAGACGGAATGCAGATTCGCGCCGATGGTGCTGTGCCACTGCTCATCGGTCATTTCCGACACCGGCGCATCTAGTGGGGGCCAAATTCCGTGGTTGCCCACAAAAAGATCTAGGCCATCGAACTCCTCCTGTGCGCGTTCGAAGAGCGCGTTCGCAGCGTCAGGAGACGACAAGTCCCCGGCCTGGGCCCAAGCATGCACACCCAGCGCACCGAGCTCTTCGACCACACCGGCAGCCTCCTCCGCGCGACTCCGATAGGCGATTCCAACGCCGGCTCCGGCTCGAGCGAGCATGAGCGCCGTCGCTCGGCCGACACCTCTGGAACCACCCGTCACGAGTGCGTTCTTCCCGGTCAGATCAATCAGGTTGTTCATTTGAGTCCAGTCGTTCGTATCACATGAAAAGCTAGGTGTCGCCTGCGACCGCTTTGTCGACGATCTCGCAGACGATATGTCCAATCGCCAGGTGGAGTTCCTGGGCTCGTGCCGTCGACTGGGTAGGCACAACGAGCGCCTGATCAACGACCGACTTCAGCCGACCTCCACCCTTGGCGAGCAACGCCACAGTCCGGATGCCCAGTACCTTCGCAGTTTCGACCGCGGCAATCAGGTTCTCAGACTCCCCACTCGTCGAGTGCAACACAAGGAGGTCTCCGGGCCGCCCTAACGCCTCGATTTGCCTTGAGAAGATCGTGTCAAAGCCGTAGTCGTTCGCTCCTGCGGTCAACAACGACGTGTCCGTCGTTAGCGCGAGCGCCGCGACAGCTCTGCGTTCGCGAGCGAAACGAACAACATATTCGGTCGCGAGGTGCTGGGCGTCGGCCGCGGACCCGCCGTTCCCGCAGAACATGATCTTCCCGCCTGCCTCTACTGTAGAGAGGACCAAGGCGGCCAGTGCCGCTATGTCTTCGCTCATTTTGTCTGAGACGAGAACAGACAGGTCAGCTAAAGAGGTCAGGTGATCCCGGATGGTCAAAGTCGCGTCGTTCACACTCGCCCCTGGTTCACGATGCCCTTCATCTTCGCCCAGAATCCGGTCTCGGGCGGAAGAAGAGGAACAGGAAGGGGCTCCTCGTCGCGAAAGATGCGGCCCGGATTCGTGACGCACAGCGCCTTGAGCGCTTCCGCGGCTCCAAGATCCTCGAGTCGCGTCGCAATCTCTTCGAAGTAGATTTTCTGCTCCCCCTGCCCATGGAAATCTGACGCGAGGTAATCCGCCCACCCCCGCTTTAGAATGTGCCCTGCAATCGAGCGCGCCGCCGCTCCGTAGCGCCCAAACAGCGACCCATAATTGACTTGCAGATGGGCGCCTGTCTCGCGCCATTCGCGGATCACGTCAGCGGATCGGTCAATCCCAATATACCGCTCGGGATGTGCAACGATGGGTTTATAACCCTCGGCGACTATCCGCTCGAGCACCTGAACCGTCCCAGGCGGGACCTGGAGTCGGGGCCATTCGATCAGGACGAACGACGTCCCGTCCAACCGTACTCGGGGGTCCGAGAAGTCGACGTCGGGAATGTTGAGCATGACCTCGTGGCCACGCTTGAATTCTACCTCCGGGAAATCACGCCCGATCGCATCGGCAGCCTCTTCCCACGCTCGCGTGACCTCGGTCAGGCGTGCCTCGAGAGCCTCTGGGTCTTTGGTGATCGAGCCATCGAGGTGGGGTGTTGTCAGGATCTTGCGAATGCCCATCCGGGTCATTCGCTGTACCGCATCCAAGGTGTCCTCGATTGTCCGAGCGCCGTCGTCCACACCTGGAACAAGGTGGCTGTGGAAGTCGACGTAAGCTGCCGCGTCCTGCTCGGTCACTCGGCCTCCGCCACTGTTTGCACCAGCGTCAGTAACGCCTCGTTCGGATCCGCAGCTTCCAGGGCCGCTTCGCATGCGTAGCTGAGTACCGCGTCAGCCGCGAGAAGATCAAACGCACTCTGCCGCACCCGACCCGGATTCGTCCGCGCCCGTTTCAACGCCTCACGCCCTGTTTGCGTGAGATGCACGCCCGCGGGGTCGTCCCACGCACCCAGCCATGGGGCGAGATCCATAGGGGCTAGGGGAAGGCGTTGACGGAGCCAGGCCCGGGGACGGTTCATGCCTTCGGGCTCGCCATGAGATCGCGCACCACAGACAGTCCGGCCTCGAGTGCTTCATCGATGCGCTCCGGTTCCTCGACGCCGGCCTGCGCCATATGCGGGCGCCCGCCACCTCGACCTCCAACCACGGCCGCGACCTCTCGCACGATCGCATCCGCGCGCACACCCTGCGAGATCAGATCATCGGTCACAAACGTGAACATCGATCGTTTGTCACCAGGCATCTCAGCCACCAGTACGGCAACGCCCGAGCCTTGGGAAACGAATCGGTCACCCCACTTCCGGGCATCGTCCGCATCGCGTGCCTTCAGGCGGATCCCGAGGTATTGGGGGCCGCCTTCTTCGGCACTGAGAGACTCGGAAACGACCCTCGTCTCACCCGATCCGGCCTCAGACCGGAGGTCGTCAAGCAAGCCCTCAAGTTCTGCCTTTTCTTCAAGTAACTGCTCAGCGCGGTGGCTCAAATTGTCTGGCTGCGTCTTGAGGACGGCCGCAGCGTGCCCAAGTGCGTCTTCACGCCCACGCAGATAGTCGTATGCGCCACGACCCGTCAGCCCCTCGACGCGACGCACGCCTGCAGCCACCCCTGACTCCCCAACCATGCGGAAGAGTCCGATTTCACCAGTGTGACGCGCGTGGGTTCCACCGCACAGTTCCATGCTGACACCCGGGATGTTCACCACACGCACTTCGTCGCCGTACTTTTCCCCGAAAAGAGCCATCGCCCCGGACTCGACGGCTTGGTCGTAGCTCCGCTGGGCGATTTCTACGGGGTGATCGGCCCAAATACCCTCATTCACGATCTTCTCGACCCGGCCCCGTTCTTCCTCGGTCATCGGAGCCGTGTGGGCGAAATCGAAACGCAATTTCTCCGCGGAGACCAGTGAGCCTCGCTGCACGACATGCTCACCGAGCACCTGGCGCAGCGCGGCATGCAGAAGATGTGTAGCGGTGTGATTCCGGACCGTGTCACGGCGGACCCGAGTTGGGACCTCAGCCAAGACGGTCAGTTCGGAGAAATCCGAAGGAAAGCCCTCTCCCACGGCGCCGAATACGGCCGTCCGGTTACCGACCTTGGCGAGGCTCGTCACATCGAGGCTCCACCCTTCACCGGTCACCGACCCCAAGTCTGAGATCTGGCCACCGCTCTCCACGTAGAAGGGGTTTCGCTGGAGGATCAGCCCAGTCACATCAGCGTCTTGACGATACGCGAGAACATTGGTTTCCACCCGCAATTCGTCATACCCAACGAATGCATAGTCCCCATCGGAGACGTGGGTCCATCCTTCTTCGTTGGAGGCACCGTCCACCACTGGACCGGAGGCTCTCCGATCGGCGCGGGATCGCTCGCGTTGCTCATCCAGGGCCGACTCGAACCCTGAAATATCCACCGAATAGCCGCGCTCCGCCGCCATCAACTGCGTGAGGTCGAGCGGAAAGCCGAACGTGTCATATAACTTGAACGCTTCACTCCCGGGGATCATCCTCTCCTCTCCCGAGGCCAGCTCGTCGAAGCGGCTCATGCCGCCTTCGATGGTGTCGAGGAAGCGCTCCTCCTCGGCCCGGGTGGTTTGTAGGATATGCTCCCGACGCCGACCGAGATCCGGATACACTTCTGACATCGAATCGATTACGGCTTCCACGACCCCGACGAGCGTCGGCTCACGTCGGTCCATGAGCCATGCATGTCGGACCGCGCGCCGGAGAATCCTGCGTAGCACGTATCCGCGTCCGTCGTTCGCCGGAAAGACACCATCAGCCAACAGGAAGGCAACGGACCGGGCGTGATCCGCAAGCACTCGGTAGCTGACACCCTCCTCTGAGTCGCGGTCGTATGGGCGGCCGACCAACTCCGCCACTCGTTCGAGCATTGGTTCGAACAGATCGATGTGGAAGTTCGAATCGACTCCTTGGAGCACGGAGGCGATCCGCTCGAGTCCAGCACCAGTATCCACAGATTGCGCAGGAAGAGGCGTCAATTCTCCCGAGGCGTCTCGATCGAACTGCATGAAGACGAGATTCCACAGCTCAATGATGATTCCGGACTCATTGAGTTCTACGAATTCTTCAGTGCTGGTGATGGGTGCACGATCATCCCGCATGTCATAGTGCAGTTCCGAGCACGGACCGCACGGCCCCGTGTCGGCCATCTGCCAGAAATTGTCTTTGTCACCAAGCCGATAGATCCGATTCGCAGGGAGGCCGATTTCGGTCGCCCAAAGGTCCGCTGCTTCATCATCGGTATGGTGTACCGTGGCATAGAAGCGCTCGGGATCGAGCCCGTACACGTCGGTCATCAGTTCCCAAGCGAAAGCGATGGCGTCCCGCTTGAAGTAGTCCCCGAACGAAAAGTTGCCCAACATCTCGAAGAACGTGTGGTGGCGGGTCGTCCGTCCGACTTCTTCCAGATCGTTGTGCTTCCCACCGGCCCGGACGCACTTCTGCGACGTCACCGCGCGATTGTAGCCCACCTGGTCATGACCCAGAAAGATGCGTTTGAACTGCACCATCCCGGCATTCGTGAACAGGAGCGTCGGGTCGTCTCCCGGTACCAGGGACGAACTCGGACGGATCTCGTGACCCCTCTCTTCGAAGTAGTCGAGGAATCTCTGTCGGATTTCTGCGGTCTTCATGACTCTGCTCGGGAACCCGCGTGGTTATTGGGCAATGCTAAGGATAACGCCGCATCGCGCGCCGATGGAGGGTCCGGCGAGGTGTGACGTATGCCGGCCCATATATCTACGACAAAGGCCCCGGACCCAAGGGTCCGAGGCCTTCGCTCTGAACCACTCGTAAATCAGTCGGTCGCCGCTTCATCAGGTGCCGTTGCAGCCGCCGCCCCAGCCGTATCTTCACCTTCAGTCAGGTCACTCGAAGGCTCCTCGTCGAGTCCGAGTACGACACGCACCCTCGCCTCAATTTCGTCCGCAATATCCTGGTTGTCCAGGAGGAACTGCTTCGAGTTCTCCTTACCCTGGCCCAGGCGCAGATCTCCGTAGGAGAACCACGAACCCGACTTATCCACGATCTCATGCTCCGACCCGATGTCGACAAGCAGCGCAGCGTGGCTCACGCCCTCGTTATACATGATGTCGAACTCGGCCTGCTTGAACGGCGGAGCGCACTTGTTCTTCACGACCTTCACACGTGTCCTGTTCCCGATCACGTCCTGCCCGTCCTTGATCGCCCCAATAGGACGAATATCGAGTCGGAGTGAAGCATAGAACTTCAAAGCTCGCCCACCCGATGTCGTTTCGGGGCTCCCGAACATGACGCCGATCTTCTCACGGATCTGGTTCGTGAAGATGACCGACGTGTGCGACCGGTTGACCGCTCCGGTGAGCTTGCGGAGTGCCTGACTCATGAGCCGGGCCTGAAGCCCAACGTGCGTATCACCCATCTCGCCTTCGATCTCAGCCCTCGGCACGAGTGCGGCGACGGAATCGATCACTACGACGTCCACGGCATTGCTGCGGATGAGAACCTCAGCGATCTCAAGACCCTGTTCGCCCGTGTCTGGCTGCGACACGAGGAGGTTGTCCACGTCGACGCCGAGCTTTCGGGCGTATCCGATATCCAGCGCGTGCTCGGCATCGATGAAGGCAGCAATCCCACCCCCTGCCTGAGCATTAGCGATGACCTGGAGGCAAAGCGTTGTCTTACCAGACGACTCTGGACCATAGATCTCGCTGATCCGACCGCGAGGCACGCCACCGATACCGATGGCAGCGTCGAGGTTGATCGCACCGGTGGAGATCGCCTCGATCTTAGTGAACCCGCCGTCTTCGCCCATCCGCATGATCGAGCCCTTGCCGTACGAGCGTTCAATCTGGGTGAGAGCTGTATCCAGAGCCTTTTGCTTCTGGTCGACTTTCTTACTGTCGGTCTTCTTATTCTCGGTCATTTGCGCCGTGGTCATCTGGCCTCCGTCCTTGCGATGTCCCGATAATCGGGGGTTCAGCTCTCAAAGTACAAGACCCGAAGAGAAAGCGAAAGTCCCTCCGAGCCCCATGTTCACGGCGGGAACGTTAGTGAGGCTTTCCCAACGGGCCGATGGCCCAATGAGACAACCTGCCTGACAGGGCCTACCGCCCGCACAAGTCGGGCTCGAGCCGGTTGAGTCCGGCCCGATCAGGATCGATTGCCGAAAGATCTCTTGTCCCCGTCCGTCACAGCAATCGACTGCATCCCGGGGAGAATCCCTCGAACGCTGAACTGCCCGCGTGGTTTCTACCCCGAGAGTGCGGACACTTCAGAGAAGGCCCATTGGGGGCCAGGAAGAGTGTCATAGCAAAGCGAAGGAAGTAAAGCGAGGAGTTCAAGCGAGAGGCGGTGGGCCTGACGCGGCAGGCGGGTGCGGGCATGAGTCAGGTCGCCCGGGATATCGGCGTCGGCTCGAACCGGCTGCTCGATGGCGGCGCAAGTACGAGGGTGATGGGAAAGCCTTTCCAGGGTCCAGTGTACCTCGAGCGCCAGGAACTCCTGGCGCTTAAGCGTGAGCTGGCCAGGGTGAAGGGTATCGAAAGGCGGCTTCTACGCATGGGCCAAGTGCCCGCCGAGCCAAGGGCGATCGACAATCTGCGTCTAATCAAGCGGATCCGAGAACACTACACGGCCAGCGACGGCGTGATGGGCGCGCTCCGCATGCTTGAGGAGCTGACCAACGTCGGTACCTCACCCTGGCTGACGCCCGCGTCGACGTCTTCGACTGCATCGAACGCTTCCACAATCCCAGGATCCAGCGGAGGCTCAATGCCCTCAAGCACGAAATCAGGACCTTAACTCAACCGTCCGCCAAAACGGGGTAGCCCCCCTAGCCCGAGTTCCCGAGTAGGCCTCAATAGCGTTCGAGCCTCTCCCTGTAGGAGAGCATTTCTTCCCGCACCACCGGTGCGAGCAGGTACAGCCCCAGTAGGTTGGGGATCGCCACCACATAGATCATTGCGTCCGACAGGTCAATCAGGGCGCCGAGCTCGACGCTGCTGCCGAGCACGATGAAAGCACAGAAGACGAATTTGAAGCCCACCTCGACGATCCGATGCTCGCCAGTGAGATAGGTGAGTGCCTTCAGGCCGTAGTAGCTCCAGGAGATCATGGTCGAGAAGGCGAACAGCACCGCGGCGACAGCCAAGGGCACCGGAGACCAGGAAAGCGTGCTCGCGAAGGCCCTGGTGGTCATTTCGATCCCGCTGATGCCCGCATCTGCCAACGCTGGATCGTAGACGGTGGTCACGATGACCAAGGCAGTCATGGTGCAGATGACTACCGTGTCGATAAATGGCTCCAGCAGGCTGACGAAGCCCTCCGTCGCCGGCTCGTCCGTTTGCACCGCCGAGTGGGCAATGGCGGCGGAGCCGAGCCCCGCTTCATTGGAGAATACCGCCCGCCGAAACCCAATGATCATGACCCCGATCATGCCGCCACCGATGCTTTCCGCGCTGAAGGCACCCTGCCAAATTTGAGCGATGGCGCCGGGCAGCTGTCCGGCATTGAGTACCAGGATCGATAGGGCTGACACCACGTACAACACCGCCATGAACGGGACCAGCTTCGACGTGGTTTTCACGATGCTCTTGATCCCGCCCATGATCACCATGGCCACGACGACCGCCATGACGAGACCCAATACCCAGGCCTTGTCCTGGAAGTAGCTGGCACCGCCTCCCGTCACGTCGATCAGAATGGCGGCAGCCTGGTTGGATTGGAACATGTTGCCGATACCAAGGCAGCCGATCACCATGCTGACGGCGTAGAACATTCCCAGAGCATGGCCGACCCTGGGTAGTTTCCGCAGCGCCAATCCGTGCCGTAGGTAGTACATGGGCCCGCCGCTTACCGAGCCGTCATCATTGGTTTGCCGATATTTCACGGCCAGCGTGCACTCGGCGAACTTGGTGCTCATGCCGAGCAGACCCGCGATAATCAGCCACATCGTGGCACCGGGCCCGCCCATGGATATGGCCACGGCCACACCGGCGATGTTTCCGATTCCGACGGTACCCGATACCGCGGTCGCCAGAGCCTGAAACGGGGTGACCTCTCCCGGCTGTGAAGGATCCGTGTAGCGCCCCGAAACCAGATGCAGCGCGTGTTTGAAGCCGCGCAGATTGATGAAGCCCAGATAGACCGTGAAGAACACCCCCCCCGCAATCAGCCAAGCGACGATAAGGGGCACTTCCGTCCCAGCCACCGGGATCGAGTAGAAGATGAATTCGGAAACCAGGTCCGCGAGCGGTCGCATCGCCCCGTTGATGAATTCATCAATGCTCATCGTAAGTTCCCTCTAAAGGCCGTGTTCCGCGTGAACCTGCCGGCGTGTGGCACGAGAGCAGTACCTTAACTCAACCGTCCGCCAAGACGGGGTAGCCCCCCGTATCAACACCCTGGTGGACGGTCGAACTCAACGTCTACTCGGCGCAGCTCCCTGCGAAGAAGAAGGAGACCTACCGGCGGCCGCCGTGATGGCGGTGCTCGGTGCGAGCAATCGTGTCCTCGGTCGAGCGCTCACCTAGCGTATCGAGTCCGCTTCATAGATGCGAGAAGGCCCGCCCGGCTTTCGCCGGACGGGCCTCCCGTCAAAATCGCGCCGAGTTGAGCGGCTACTGACCGCGCGTCCTCCGCAATCCGTACTGGTACGCCTGCCACACGCCAGGCCGCACCGCAACGTACACCATCTCGAAAGGCCTGTCGGCATTCCTCATGGCGAACAGTCCTACGCTCATGTGCTCACCCACGCGCATGATCTGTCCACAGTCCAGGCGTGACTCGTTGCCTGACTTGTCGTAGCGACGCTCCTCGAACGTGACCGCCTCGTCGTTCCGGAACCACGGCGCTGCGCCGCCATAGTTGCCTGCGAACACGACACCCGGTCGGAGCGACTCGATGGACACCCGACTCGGACCCACAAGCGTGTCGCCCTGGGCGGAGATCCGAACCTGAACCGCTTCACCTGTAGCGAGACAGACACTGGCCGGTGCGCCATCCGGCAGAGGCGTCCCGACCTCACGCGTGATACGAATCGTGTCAGGCGGCGGTGCGGGCAGCATGATGGTGTCTGGCGCCGGGCGTTCCATGAGCCGCGGCTTGGACATCAAGCCCTGATCGCTCTCTGGACTCACAGCGATGGAGGCAAGAATGCCGAACTTCGGCTTCCTGTACTCCGAGAAGTAGCCACCCGTTGGCTCACCATAGTTCGCCGCCAAGTAGTGAACCCCAAGCCGGATGCCGCCGGCATCGAGCTGCGCACCGATGTTAACGTCGAAGCCGTTGTATTCACTCATCAGCGTGAGAACCGACGAACCACCGAGAAGCATGTGGATCGCAGAGCCGAAGAACCAACCTTCCGAATCGGCGAAGTTGTAGAAGCGTAGCGCGTCCCCGTCCTGGAACATGCCAGTGCCGTAACCAAGCGCGAACGTCATGTCGTGCTCGGGCAGGAAGCCCTCATCGAAACCGCGAATGTGGGCGCTGGCGACACCGTACAAGGACAATTCAGTGTTCACGTCCGAGAGTCCAGTGTAGGACTCGCGCATGCGCCTGTCCGCAAAGCCCAGTCGGTTCGGCTGATACGCAGTACCGTCGCCGAACCCAGGCGCGGTGACATATCGACCACCCACCGCGAACCCAATGCCCTGGTTCGTGGGCTGCACCAACTGCACACGTCCGAAGAGACCCCAGACGTTACCGCCTGCGGCAGCATCGTTGAGAGATTGGACCGAAAGCCCGAACTCAGCGCGGTCGAAGAGGCCAACAGCCACTGACGCATCCGAGTAAAACTTGTCGTATCCCGTCCCAAAGCCAACGCCGTTTCCGCCGCCGTCGATTTCAAGCGTGCGACCCAGGTCCATGAATAAGCCTGAGTACGTGCCTGTAACCGTCAAATGCGGCAGGACACTAGCGACGGGGATGTCCATCAGTCCCGAGCCGTAGCGAAGTGTACTGGGCAATTTGGTCGTCTGGGCCTCGAGTGCCGGTGCGCTGACGAGCGCAGCGAGTGCGAGTCCGAGTCCCGCGAGCCATCCGGTGCGACCCCGTACTGTCTTCATGATGAGGATGCCTCCTGAGTTGGTTTGGTGCCCGACGGCTCCAGCGCGTTCGGACCCATCAATGGCGTAAAGCTCCTTAAAACCAGGGCAATGCGAGAATTGTGCCAACAGAATAATCAAATGTTTACGACATCACGCCCGAGGACCCAAAGGGAGCTAAAGCCTATACCCAGGAAGCGATCTGTCCTTACCAACGAGCCACAGCAGTGGGACAGAAATATCGAATTTCTTCGAAAGAAATTTCCCGGCGTCCGGTCCGTCTAGTCGCTGAGCTGCGCCTCGAGACGAGCCAAGCGTCGAGACATGGAAATCACCCACCCGAGGACAGCCAAGATCACGACCGAATAGGCAATGAACACGTGCCAATACGGCTTGAGGCTCTGCGCCGCGAGCCGTGTCCCTTGCGGGAGATTAGTCATCTCTTGGGCGCCGAGCGCACCCAGGGCGCCTGCGGCAAGGATCAGAACGAACACAGACAATGCAGATTGTATCGTCGATTTCATATCACGCTACCGTGGCTTCGCGGGCACGGGACTCAACTTCCCCGCGTACGTTTTCGATGGAATACCTGAGGAGAAAGAGCCCAAGGAACAGAATCTGGAACACCGCCAGGCTCGCCAGCAGCAGGATCAGCATGTCCCCCGGGAGAGACGGCCCCTCTGGCTTCAGTACCACTGGCTCAGGGTGAAGAGACCGGAACCACACCACGCTCAGGTGGATGAATGGAATATCTAGAGCCCCTACAATCGCCACGACCGCCGCGAATCGTTTGCCTTTCTCAGGATTGTCCGTGGCACTGCGCACCATGAAGTACCCCAAAAAGATGAACCACAGCAGGAGTGTAAGCGTCAGTCTAGGCTCCCAATTCCAGTAGGTCCCCCAAGCGATTTTTCCCCACAACGGGCCCGTGATGAGCATGATCGTACCGAAGACCATGCCACCTTCAGCAGCCGAAACGGCGGCTCGGTCCAAACGCTCATCCCGCAACCATAGGTACATGGCGCTCGTGAGCGCCGCGATCCCGAAAGCCAGGAAGGCGGTCCATGCGGCCGGGACGTGCACATAGAAAATGCGTTGGGCGACACCCTGACGGATCTCGGTCGAGACCCAAAAGAACGCAAGCCAGTACACAGCCAGCAGTCCGATCAGGCCTAGCACCGTCAGCGCCACGCCCCCCTTTCGGAGTCCGTTGCCTGACATCAGTCCTCCACGACGAATCGAAAAAGAAAGGCACCCGCACCGAGCGCCATAACGGCGAATGCTGCAAGCATGCGAATACTCCCCGCTACTTCAGTGACCGGCCTCAGTGCTAGGAGGCGTCCGGTCGCACCGACGCCGTAGATCACCATAGGCACCAAAAGCGGGAAAACAAGAACGGGGAGTAGTGTCTCCCCCATGCGCGTCCCTGAAGAGACTGCGGCAAACAGAGTCCCCAGCGAAACGAAACCCAAGGACCCCAAGCCAAGCGCCAACGCGAGAGCGGTCGGACTCGACCCCAACTCTAGGTCAAAGAACAGCATGAAGACCGCAACCACGAGCAGCGACACGAGATAGAGGAGGAGAAAATTCGAGATAGCCTTTCCAAGAAACACCGCGTCCTTGGGGGTAGGGCTCATCAGTACGCCTTGGAACGCCCCATCCTGCGCCTCTAGGTGGAAAGTCCGGCCGACTCCGAGGAGCCCCCCGAAGATGATCGTCATCCAAATCAAGCCAGCCGCCACGTCCTGAGGCCTCACGATCGTTTTGTCGATCGCATAGTTGAACAGGACCGCTGCTAGCACAGCGAACGCCCCCATGGAAACCAACCGTTCGCGTGTCCTCAACTCGAGCAGCAGGTCCTTCCACACGATCGCGCGGATCTGACCGAGATAGGCCATCACGTCCGCCCCTCGACCACACGGTGGTAGAAACGCTCGAAATTCGCCGCATCCAACTCGGCGACCTCGCCCTCCCAGGCGAATCGTCCGCTGACTTGAATCGCCACGCGCGAGGCGAGGTGAAGTCCTTCACCAAGGTTGTGCGTCACCATAATCACAGTGCGTCGTCCATCCTTGAGCTCAGTGAGCACACCGCGCAGCACCGCCGCGGCTGAAGGATCCAGGCCGGTGTAGGGCTCGTCCAAGAGGACGACGTCGGGGTCGTGGAGAAGCGCCCGCGCAAGCGCCAACCTCTGTCGCATACCGTGCGAGAGTTGGCTGACCATGAGATGGGCCCGATTCGTCAATCCCACATGCTCCAGCCGCTCCGGAACACGGGTCGCGAGATCGGTCAGACCGAAAAGGCGACCGAAAAACCGGAGGTTCTCCGCAGCCGTCAACTCGGAGTAGAGGAAGCTCTTGTGAGAAAGCACCCCGATTCGGTGACGCCAACTCTCAACGCCGAAGTCGAGTTCCTCGCCCCGCACGGATACAGTCCCCCGAGTGGGCCTCGCCGAACCGCCCAATAGCCCGAGTAGCGAAGACTTCCCTGCTCCATTTGGCCCAAAGATCGTGAAGAATTCACCGGCCCCCAACTCCAGGTCGATCCCCGCCACTGCTACGACGGAGCCGTACTCCCGCACTAACCCGGTGGCCCTGATCACGACCTCCGACGCGGTCTTAGAGGGCGAAGCCGCTTCGAGTAGGCTTGCGACGCCCTCGCCGCTCAGCCCGCTACTCCGGCGCCGACGGACGTGCCGCACGACGAGCAGAAACGACTGCCGGGCTCGTTGGCGAACCCGCAGGCGGCGCATGCATCTCCGCTATTGAGCCCTGCCCGAATCTGAGCAATCTCCGCCTCGAGATCCTCTTCAGCGGTCGCGTCCGATCCGTCGCGCACAGCTTCATCAGCTTCGAGTGCAGCCAACGCCTCTGCCGTCAACTCGCTCTTCAATGCGCGATAATCCTCTTCGTCGAGCTTACCTGCCAGGTAGTCATACTCGACGTCACGAAGCGCCAGCAGCGCCACACGCTTGCGGGCCTCGGTATCCGTGAGCTCGTCCTCGTCGCGATCGAGGGAGGCGTGCAGCCCCTTCACGATCGGCTGCAAGATGAACAGTACGACTGCGGCGGAAACGAGTAGGGCACCAATCAGGAGGGTCATGGGCTGAACCTAGTCGCCAGCGCCAGCCAGCGCGGGCTCGGCTTCCTGTTCGTCCGTAGCTTCTTCGAGAGCGAGCCGTTTCTTATCCACGCTCGGCCAAAGGGCGATGATGGTGCCCCCAGTGAGCATCAAGCCGCCGTACCAGATCCATCTCACAAACGGCTTGATGAGAACCTGGAGGTCGATGCCCTGGGCGTCCGAGTCGGCACTCAGCGCCCCGTTGACGTCGTCCATTGCAGAGAGAATCAGGTACAGATCCTCCTGGACGGTCGATCGGACGCCTACCTCGGTCATGAGATTGTCCGCCGTGACATACTGGCGTTTCTCAGTCGTGAGAATGCCTAAGGACTTGCCTTCACGAACCACCGACACCGTGGCGATCGCCTGCCACATGAGATTCCGCTGACCACGCCCGACCGACACTGAGATCCCCTCATACGTCAGGTCGTACACATGCCCGAACGGCGAAGCTACCTGGATCATCTCACCCGGGCTGAGATGCGCACGTTCGTCCACATTGTATGCTGACCCGGCGAACCCGAAGTACAGCATCACCATTCCGATGTGAACGACGTAGCCACCCCACCGGCGCCGGTTGCGCGACACGAGGTGGAACAAGGCGAGCACGTGCCCTTCACCTTCGATTCGGGCCCTCGCTCTTGTGCCCTTCCAGAACTCGATTGCGATGACCGCGGTCACGAACGCGCATATGCTCCACGTAATGAGCGCGAGGGGGTGTCGAGCATTCGCAATCCACAAGCCGATCGCGACCACCAGACCGATCGCGGTGGGCAGAAAGAAGTTCTTCTGCAGGTTGCGCTTTGAGGCCCTTCGCCAGGCAATCACCGGCCCGATGCCGGCCAAGGCGAGCAAGACCAGCCCAATGGGGAAATTCACCTTCTCGAAGAACGGCGGCCCCACGCTGATTTTCTCTCCGGTCACTGCTTCTGCCACGAGCGGGAAGATGGTGCCCCAGAAGACGGCAAAGGCCGCACCGATCAACATCAGGTTGTTGAAGAGGAACGCAGACTCTCGAGACAAGAACGACTCGATCCGGTTCTCACTCCGCAGCTTCGGAAGCCGGTAAAGGATAAGAACGATACATCCCGCCAGCACCGACCCCATGAACCCGAGGAAGATGAAGGCGATCGTCAGTTCCTCTGCGAACGAATGCACCGACTCGATAAGCCCTGAGCGGGTCAGGAACGTTGCGAAGATGGTGAGGAGGAACGTCATGAGCACCAATGACATGTTCCAGACCTTCAGCATCCCACGTGTTTCTTGGATCTGTATGGAGTGCAGAAACGCCGTCGCGGTCAGCCACGGCAAGAGCGACGCGTTCTCGACCGGATCCCAAAACCAGTAGCCACCCCACCCTAACTCAAGGTATGCCCACCGCATTCCAAAGATGATTCCGACCGACAGGAACAGCCACGACGTGAGAATCCACCGTCGAGTCAGCTGAATCCAGCGAGCGTCCAGTCGACCATTGAGCAGGGCCGCCACTGCGAACGCGAACGGAATCGTGAACGCGGTGAAGCCGAGATAAAGCGTGGGCGGGTGAATCGTCATCCAGTAGTTCTGGAGCTGTGGATTCAGACCCTGCCCATTGGCAGGCGTGAATGCGAGCTGCTCGAACGGATTCACGTTAGCGAACAGAAGCACCACAATGAAAAACAGGAGTACTGCTTGGAGGACAGCGGCCACATAGGGCATGAACTCACGGTGCTTCTTCCGATTCCCAAACACAGCGATGCTGGAAAAGAAGCCCAACAACAGAGCCCAGAACAACAACGAACCCCGCTGCCCGGCCCACAGCCCCGTGATCTTGTAAAAGAGCTCAAGTTCACGGTTCGAGTAGCTGGCCACGTACCAGTATTGGAACTGATCCGTCAGGAAGGCGTTCATTACGCCCGCGGCTGCCAGAACGAGCAAGAAGAACACGGCGTAAATGCTGCGTTCTGCGCTCAGGACCAAGTCGCCCCTTTGCGACCGTCCTCCTGCGAATCCGAGCACCATACCCCAAGCCGCCACGGGAAGCGCGACCCATAGGGCGAACTCGCCGAGGGTGATCACCCGATCAGGTCCTGTTGCCGCTCGAGATCTTCTGGAGCCGCTTCATAACGACTGCCACACTTAGTGAGGAGCGTCGCGGCCGCAAACACTCCGTCGGGGCGGAGCCGCCCTTCGAGCACAACCTCCACGTCGTCGGAAAACGTGTCTGGGAGCGCGTCACGGTACTCGACCGGGAAGCTCACCGATTCGTCGACGAGGTCTCGCACCAAGAAGGTGTGAAGCAGTTCGCCATCTACCCTGGCGTAGCTCCCAGGAATGACCTCGCCACTCACCTTTACACCCACCTCGTGGAACGTCGGGTCGACCTCGACTCGCGCTAGGAGTTCGATGGGAGTGAGGTAGTAGACCATGCTCTGACTGACCCCCGTCCACATCAGATAGGACACAATGGCAGCCACACCCACCAGACCCACCATGAATCGTCCGTGCTTTTTCATCTCTCAATCCTTGCCAGGGCTTGTTCTCAAGCCCGGAATCTAGTCGAGTCACCGGAGCCACTACCAGTCCGGGAAATCACCTACACAGACGTCCCGACCAAGCGAGGCGTATTCCCCACAGGCAGCGGGAAAGGAATCGCGTCGCAGTGCGCGGGAAATTCAAGCCGTCGGGGTGAGCCTTCCGAAGTCGTATCTCCAACCAGCTTCGGCCAAGAGATCAACGAACGCCACCACCGGGAAGCCCACAACCGAATAGTAGTCTCCCTCGAGACCCGTCACCAACGCGGCTCCAAGTCCCTGAATTCCGTAGGCGCCGGCTTTATCGAGCGGCTCCTCGGTCGCCACATAACGCGCGGCGTCCTCGGCTGAGATCTCTCGAAATCGCACGACGGTTTCGACGACTCGACTCACGACGCCGTGAGCACCGGCGATCGCGATCCCGCTCATGACGACGTGGCGTCTACCCGACAGAGAGAGCAGCATCTCAACGGCTTCTTCCGGCCCCGCGGGTTTCCCCAGAACCACATCCCCATCTACGACAACAGTGTCCCCTGCGATGATGAGCGCATCTGATTCCACAACAACAAGAGCGCCTGCCTTCGCACGTGCGAGTCGCTCAACGTGCTTAGAGGGTGTCTCACCGGGCTCGTACGTCTCGTCGACGTCCGCGGGGCGAATCACCGGATCGAGTCCGAGCTGGCGTAGGACGTCCGCCCGGCGTGGAGAGGCCGAGGCCAGTACGAGTCTGGGGCCGGTCATTCGCGCTCCAACACGAGGGTGACTGGACCATCATTGACAAGCTCGACAGCCATGTTCGCACCAAACTCACCCGTCTCGACTCGCCCAACGCTCCTGCCTTTCAACTGCTGCACGAAGGACTCGTACAAGAGAATCGCGATATCAGGCGGAGCCGTTCGCACGAAGCTCGGCCGCCGGCCCTTGGTCGTGTCGCCGTAGAGGGTGAACTGGCTGACCACGAGGAGATCTCCGGAAATGTCATCCAGAGAGAGGTTCATTTTCTCGGCATCGTCGGGAAATACTCTCAGACCCATGATCTTCTCGGTCATCCACGCGATTTGATCCGGCCCGTCACCCTGAGTGAACCCGACGAGGAGGAGGTGCCCTCGACCCACCTCACCAATACGGACCCCGCCCACAGAGACCGAGGCTTTCTCTACTCGTTGGAGTACGACCCTCACTCGACTGTGACCGACTTCGCGAGGTTTCGCGGCTGGTCGACGTCAGTGCCTCGCAAGATCGCCATGTGGTAGGCCAGCAGTTGGAGGGGCACCGTTGTCAGGACCGGTAGCAACGACGGAAGCGTCTGCGGTACCCGAATCAGGTGATCCACCTTCCCCGCCAACTCCGGGGCGTCATCACTCACCACAGCAATGATCCGACCGTTCCTCGCCTTAAGCTCTTCGATGTTCGATACCACCTTCTGGTACACCGCATCGCGCGGGGCCAAGACGACTACCGGCATGTCATCGTCGATGAGCGCGATCGGCCCGTGCTTCATCTCCGCCGCAGGGTAGCCCTCCGCGTGGATATAGCTGACCTCCTTCAACTTTAACGCCCCCTCGAGCGCGACAGGGAACTGATACCCTCGGCCGAGATAGAGGAAGTTGCGGGCGTCCGAGTACACTGCGGCCAAGTCCCGGAGTTCATCGTTGAGCGAGAGAACCTCTTCCACCTGATCAGGAAGTGCCTTCAGCGCCTGGACCATCTCTCGACCCTGCAGAACCGACATGTGCCGGCGGCGGCCTATGTAGAGCGTGAAGAGCGCAAGCGCCACAATCTGACTGGTGAACGCCTTGGTCGACGCGACCCCGATTTCCGGGCCAGCGTGGAGGTACATCCCGAAGTCCGTGTCTCGAGCGATCGTCGAACCGACCGCGTTCACGACCCCCATGGTCGGTACGCCGCGTTGGGCCGCTTCCCTCATCGCCGCCAGAGTGTCCGCGGTCTCACCCGACTGACTGATCGCGAGGGCCAACGTGCCCTCTTCGAGAACCGAATTTCGGTAGCGAAATTCTGACGCGTACTCGACGTCCACCGGAATACGGGCAAGCTCTTCAAGCATGTACTCGCCGACGAGTCCCGCGTGCCAACTCGTCCCGCACGCGGTCACCACGATTCGACGCATCCGGCCCAACTCGAACTGGTGGTCCGCGATCCCCCCGAGCCGCGCGTCACCTTCATCTTCGAGTAGTCGTCCTCGCATCACATCCCGCAGCGAGGAGGGCTGCTCGAAGATCTCCTTCAACATGAAGTGATCGTACCCACCCTTCTCGATCGATTCCAGGTCCCAGGTCACTTGATGGACACCGCGGTCGACCTCGGATCCTTCTAGCCGATAAGTGCGATAGCCGTCGGACGTGAGAACCGCATAGTCACCATCGTCCAGATAGACGACTTCACGCGTGTGGGCGATAACGGCGGCAGCATCCGAACCGGCGAGCATTTCACCGTTCTGCCCCACCCCGATCAGAAGTGGGCTTCCGTTGCGCGCCACGACGATCTTGTCGGGATCGCGGCTCGAAACGACCGCAATACCGTAGGCGCCCTCGACCAGCCGCAGCGCGGCAGCGACTGCTTCCTCCATGGGAGTGCCGTCCACCCACAGGTGATCAATGAGATGGACGACGACTTCGGTGTCGGTATCCGACACGAACGAGAAGCCCTCCTCGAGAAGTTGCGCTCGGATGCTCTCAGCGTTTTCGAAGATCCCGTTGTGGACCATCGCGATGTCACCCGCACGCGAGGTGTGGGGGTGTGCGTTGGGCTGGGTGGGCGCTCCGTGTGTCGCCCAACGAGTGTGGCCGATGCCGCAGCCACAGCTCAGAGGTGACGCCTCAAGCGCCGCTTCCAAGACCCCCAGCTTCCCGGCCCGCTTCACGACCTTCAACCCGTCGCCATCGAGCAGCGCGACCCCTGCTGAGTCGTATCCACGATACTCCAGACGCTTCAAGCCTTCGAGAAGGATCGGCGCCGCGGCCTTCGGCCCGACGTATCCAACGATTCCACACATGTTTGCTTCTCCTAAGCGTCTGGTTAGGCCACGCCGTCGAGCAACTGAGCCGCCCGGTCGACGAGTTCCTGTGCGACCGAGCGCTCCCGCGCCTCCGCAATCAGCCTGACGATCGGCTCCGTACCCGAAGGCCTCACGTGAAGCCAGGCCGCTCGGCCCTCCCACGCGAGCCGGAGTCCGTCAGCCCGGTCCACGGTACTGCCCGACAAATCGGCTTCAAGCGCTTCGTAAGCCGATGCCAAGGCTTCGCGCGGGAAGTCGACCTTCACTTTGACGATCTCATAATTCGGCCACCGTGCGGCGGCTTCCGAGGCCGTCACGCTTTCGTCAACCAAGTGCTGCAAGATGAGGGCCGCTGCGAGGGGTGCATCCCTAGTGTGGTGTAGCGCGGACAGAATCACACCGCCATTCCCTTCACCACCCACGACCGCATCTTCGACCTGCATGCGGCGGGCGACGTTGACCTCGCCGACCGGCGACCGAAAGATCGGGGCATCAAAGGCGCGGGCCACGTCTTCCACCACCTGACTCGTAGAAAGATTCGTCACAACCGGCCCCGGCGTGCGACGTAGCACGGCAGCAGAAGCAAGCGCCAACGTGAGGTCCTCGCCCATCGCAGTGCCGGTTTCGTCCACCAACGAGAGACGGTCGGCATCCGGGTCCACCGCCAACCCGATGTCGGCCCCAATGTCTCGGACCAATGCTCCCAGATCCGCCAAGTTCGCGGCAGTCGGCTCCGGATCTCTGGGGAAACGGCCATCCGGCTCCATCCCGATTCCTTCGAACTCGCAGCCGAGTCTTTCGAGCAGATCCTGCATCGCTGGGCCACCGGCACCTCTGACACAATCAACAGCAACCTTCAGCTTGCGCGCCCGCAGCGCTGGCACGTCTAGATGCGGCAGGGCCAAGATCTCTTCGAGATGACGCGCCCATGCATCAGCGTCGGTGGTGACTTCGCCCAAGGCATCCCACGCGGCCCGCTTCGGTTCCCTCGACGTCAACGCCACCCGGAAACGTCCGGACAGATCAGAATCCAGAAAGATGCCCTCACTATCGACCAGCTTGAGCGCGTTCCACTGCGCCGGGTTGTGGCTCGCAGTAACACACATGCCGCCGATCGCCTCACTGTGCTCTACGGCCAACAACAAGGTGGGCGTAGGCACCACGCCCAAGTCGACGACGTCGACACCAACCGACTGAAGACCCGCGATGACAGCCCTCGAGAACATCGGGCCCGAAGTGCGGGAGTCGCGAGCGACGCAGATCGGACCGTCACCACGTTCGCCCAGCATGAATGTCCCGAAAGAAGCAGCAATGCCCGCCATGAGTTCCGGAGTCAGTGGGTCGGCGACACGGCCTCGAACGCCGGAGACGCTGACCATGAGATTCTCGGGGAGGTCGATTGGCACGGGATGTCTCGAATTCGCTGGAAATGCGCATTGTTTCAGGAGGTGCGCCCGACACGAGAACTTCACGCAACCCAGCGGACGGCGTCAACGGACACGGAGCTAAGCCGCTGGCGAGGGCACGGAGACGCGGTAGATTGGGCGCGCCACATAGCCCCAACCACCCAGGATAGCATCCATGAGCAAAGGGTCCTTCGAAGGCCTCGGATTCGGCACCCGCGCGGTGCACGCCGGCGTCTCCCCAGAGCCAACCACTGGCGCGATCATGACGCCCATCTTCCAAACGTCCACGTACGTGCAACCAGCGGTGGGCGAACCACTTGGCGGGAGCTACGACTACGGAAGAACGGCGAATCCTACGCGGGAAGCGCTCGAGGCTAATTTTGCTGCACTCGAGGGAAGCGCACAGGGAGTCGCCTTCGCGTCCGGACTCGCGGCCATCGAAGCCATCGTCAAACGGCTGTCGGCGGGCGATCACGTCGTCAGTGAGGAAAACACCTACGGCGGCACGACGCGGATGTTCAACCACGTGCTGAGTCGGTTCGGGATCGAGTTCTCCTATGTTGACACACGCGATCAGGACGCGATCGCGGCGGCGCTCCGCCCGGAGACGAAGCTGATCCACGTCGAGACGCCGACCAATCCAATGATGCGCCTGTGCGACATTCGCGCGACGGCGGAGCTTGCTCATGGTGCGGGGGCACTATTGTCGGTCGACAACACGTTCGCCTCGCCCTATAACCAGCAGCCACTGGGACTCGGCGCGGACTTCACGGTCCATTCGTCGACCAAGTACATCAACGGTCACTCCGACGTCATAGGCGGACTGGTGTCCGTCCGAGACGAGACGCTCTATGACGACCTGATGTTCATCCGAAAATCCTCAGGTGCGGTGCCCGGCCCGATGGACTGCTGGCTGACCCTCCGCGGAACCAAGACCCTCCACCTCCGCATGCGGCAACACAACGCGAACGGAATGGCCATCGCGAAGTTCCTCGAAGCCCACAGTGCGGTCGACGCCGTGCACTACCCCGGTCTCGAGTCACACCCCCAACACGATCTCGCGAAACGACAGATGACCGGGTTCACCGGAATGGTATCCGTGGACGTCGGCACGCTCGAACGTGCGAAGGCCCTTACCGAGCACCTCCGCTTCTTCGCACTCGCAGAGAGTCTCGGCGGTGTCGAATCCCTGATCAGTGTTCCGGCGCTCATGACCCATGGCTCTGTACCGGAGGACCGACGTGAAGCGATGGGGATCACCCCTGGACTCGTGCGGCTCTCCGTGGGGATCGAGGACGAGGCGGATTTGATCAACGACTTGGACCGGGTGCTTAGCTAGTTGCAGCACGGCGCTCAGCGCCTGAAACTGACACTGTATAGGCCCCGTAGGGGGCTGTGAGCGTCGGCATCCCTCTCGCCAGGCGCGTGAGGGAAATCAAACGCAAGAGGATTATAGACATGGCGGAAGATCAGGACGGCACTGTGGAGCAGGCAGAGAATGGCGGAGCGAAGGCTCGCCGAATCCTGACCGACATTGCCCCACATTCATGGGAGCACCCAGCCGACAAGGCCGCGTTGCAGGCGCTCAGGCGCATTCCCGTATTCGACGACATCCTTCGTAAGATCTTCGGCTTTATGACCGAACGCGCGTTTCGACTCGCGTTTCAGGCAAGTGCAGTACAGGTCAGCGAGAAGCAGTTTCCGAAGGTTTATCAGATCTACAAGGAGAGCCTCAAGACGCTCGACGTCCACGAGGAGTATCCGCTCTTCATCTCCCAAACCCCGATCGTAAACGCTGGGGCATGGGGCATGGAGAAGCCGTTCATCATTTTGAACTCGGGTACCGTCCGCCTTCTCAGCGACGACCAACTCGCATACGTGATCGGGCACGAAATCGGTCACATCGTCAGCGATCACGTCCTCTACAAGTCGATGACCGTGATCCTGCTCAACCTGGCGACAATGGGCTTCCCCATTGTCGGTCTGGCGGCACGTGCGATCTTGGTCGCGCTTCTTGAATGGCAGCGTAAATCAGAGCTGTCTTCGGATCGCGCCGGCCTCCTCACCGTGCAGGATCCCGAGATCGTACTCGGCACCATGCTCAAGATGGCCGGTGGCGGAGACGATGCAGAGACAGACCTCCAGGAGTACATCGTTCAGGCGGAGGAGTACCGCGAGGGCGGCGACGTCGTCGACCAGGTCTTCAAAGTCTTGAATCTCCTGGCCCAGACGCACCCCTTTTACACGATCCGTGTGAACGAACTACGTGCGTGGATCGAATCGGGCGACTACGACCGGATCATCCGAGGGGAGTACGCACGTCGGGGCGAGGCAGATCCCGCTTACCAGGAGGACCTGAAACAGGCCGCGTCTGCCTACGCAGACGACGCCAAGGACTTCCTGGACAATGTCGGCGACGCCGCGAAGCGTATGGGCTCGGACTTCGTGAGCGGCTTCAAGCAGTAGGCGTGACAGGCCAAGGTGAGGGGTGACCGGGTACGAGCCCGGCCACCCCCTTTTTTTTCGTCCGCCGAAGCGTAGACTCTGGCCCATGCGCATTCTCATCGTTGGTAATGGCGGGCGCGAACACGCCCTTCTTTGGAAGCTCCGCCGGGATGCCCCGAGCGCCGAGTTCTTCGCGACTCAACCGAACGGCGGCATGGCCGACCTGTGCACCCCGGTGGAGATCGCCCCTGGGGACATCAAAGCCCTTTCCGGCTGGGCGGCGGCACACCACATCGACCTTACCGTGGTCGGTCCGGAAGCGCCGTTGGCGGCGGGTATCGTCGACCTCTTCGAGCGAAAAGGCCTCCCGATTTTCGGGCCTTCGAAGGCGGCCGCTCGTATCGAATCGAGCAAAGCGTTCTCTAAGGACCTGATGCGCACCTCAGGGATCCCGACCGCGGAGTACCGGACCTTCACGAACCTCGCAAGCGCAGAGGAATGGGTGCGGAGCCAGGGAGCGCCTATCGTTGTCAAAGCCTCCGGCTTGGCGGCAGGGAAAGGCGCCGTAGTGTGCATGACCGAGGACGAGGCGTTCGAAACACTTCGGTCGATGTTGGGCGACCTCACTTTCGGCGAAGCTGGGCGCGAAGTGGTGATCGAGGCGTTCATGGAGGGTGAAGAGATTTCCGTCTTCGCAGTAACGGACGGAGTCAACGCTCTCATCCTCCCCCCGTCCCAAGATCACAAACGGGTAGGAGAGGGAGACACCGGACCGAACACCGGAGGTATGGGCGCCTACGCTCCTGTATCCATCGCCACCAAAGAACTGATGGAGGAGGCGCGCAATGTCGTGATCCTCCCCACGCTCCGCGCGATGGCGGCTGAGGGTTCTCCGTTCAAAGGGCTCCTGTACGCGGGGCTCATGCAGACAGCCGACGGCATCAAGGTCGTCGAGTTCAACTGCCGGTTCGGTGACCCTGAAACTCAAGTAGTGCTCCCCATGATGGAGGGCTCACTCCTTGAACCGATGCTGGCTGTCGCCCGTGGCAGCCTCCTCCACTCAGGCTTCGCGCCGGCCCGATCTGGTGCGGCGGTATCGACCGTCGTCGCCTCCGGTGGTTATCCCGGATCGTACGAAAAAGGCAAACCCATCACGCTGCCCTCCGATCTGGAGTCCGACGACTTGGTGGTATTCCATGCGGGAACCAAGCCAAGCGAGGAGGGCCTGCTCACGTCAGGCGGCAGAGTCCTCGCGGTGACCTCGATTGCAGCCACGCTCGCGGAAGCAAGCACCAACAGTCGTGCAGGTGCCAATGCGATTGAATTCGAGGGAGCCTTCCACCGTACCGACATTGGGTGGAGAGAACTCGAACGCCGGAGAGAAAGATGATCACAACAACAACCAATTCGATCGAAGGACCGGCGGTCACAGCTTATCTTGGGATCGTCGTGGGTGAAGCCATTATCGGAGCCAACATCATCAAGGATCTTTTCGCGGCGGTACGCGACGTCGTTGGTGGACGCACGGGCGCGGGCGAAGAGGCGTTGCGCACCGCGAGAGAGCACGCCCTCCGAGAGATGTCGCCCAAGGCTCAGGAGCTCGGCGCATGCGCGGTGATCGGAGTGGACATCGATTACGAAGTCCTTGGAAAAGCTGGCAGCATGTTGATGGTGACCTCAGCCGGGACGGCCGTGAAACTCGGGTGAATCCGAGACGCGTAAGAAATGCCTGAACTCCCTGAGGCTGAGACGATCGTTCGAGGCATCAGAACACCCGTCGTTGGCAGAACCATCCGACGCGTGCGGGTCATTCATCCGGACGTCCTCCGGCAGCCTACTCGACTCGTACGCAGCAGAGCGATCGGCACGACCATCTCAGGCGTAGGCCGCCGAGGGAAGAACGTTCTCATCGAAGTAGGCGAGAGAGGGGTGATCGCAGTCAACCTAGGGATGACAGGTGGCCTGCTGCCCTTCCCATCCCCACCCAAGAGGAACGCCCGCCCGTCTCACCAGGCGGTCGTCTTTACATTCGAATCCGGCGGTGTCCTGGTGTTCAACGACACCCGGCGCTTTGGGACTGTGGAGGTGCTTACCACCGATGAGTGGGCCGAGCGGTCAGGTCGCATGGGCCCCGAACCGCTGTCTGCAGACTTCACGCCCGAACACCTCTTTGAGCGAACACAGCGATCCCGGGCCCCCATGCGGTCCTGGTTGCTGGATCAAAAGAAGATCGCGGGTGTCGGGAACATTTATGCAGCCGAAGCGCTCTTCTTATCCGGCGTGCACCCACAAGAGCCGGCGTGTAATGTCCCTCCCGAGCGGGCGTACGCGCTACATGGCCATCTTCGCGACGTCTTGAACGCTGCGATCGACGCTGGGGGCACCACGATCAAGGATTATCGGAACGCTGAGGGCGGAAGTGGCGAATACGCGAGAAAACTGTGGATCTATGGCCGCGACGGTGAGCCGTGCCTGACCTGCGGCGAAACCATCGTGCGGGTCGTGTTCAGCAATCGATCCGCCTTCTTCTGTCCCAGGTGCCAGCCTCAATGATGCGCTTCCACGCGCGATGGCCACAGGTGGGCATCTTGGCGCTGCTCGTCTCGGCATGTCTCGCGGCACCGGCTGGAGGCCAGGCGACCCCCGGCGAGAATCTCGAAGTGCGAGAAATCCTGCTTGAGAACGGGATGCGGATTCTGATCCTGCCTCGCGAAGGAGCCCCCACGGTCTCGTTTACTGTGCGTTTTGGCCTAGGCGGAGTTCACGAACGACTCGGGACGACGGGCATCGCCCATCTTCTCGAACACATGCTCTTCAAGGGCACTACTACCATAGGGACTCGAGATCCGGAGGCCGAACAGCGCCTCTTCCCCTTGATGGATGCCGCTCATGATTCTCTGCTTCTTGCGAGAGTCCGTGATGACCGAGCAGAAAAAGAGCGCCTAGTAGCCCGCATTGATGCTCTGGAAGACAGTGCCCGGGCTTTCGTTGAGAGCAACGAGTTCGATCGCATTCTGTCACGAGCCGGGGCCCAGGGACTAAACGCCACGACAACGAACGAAGCAACGATCTACTTCGTGGAACTGCCGTCGAATCGCACCGAACTCTGGTTCGCACTCGAAGCTGACCGCATGTCAAATCCAGTGTTCCGAGAGTACTACTCGGAGCGTGACGTAGTGACGGAAGAGCGACGCATGCGAATTGAATCCGTGCCCGGAGGGGTGCTCTACGAGACCCACCTCGCGACCGCCTTCACGATGCATCCGTATGGCGTCCCAGTCGTGGGATACATGTCTGACCTGGAGACGCTCAGCCGCCGTGATGTCGAATCGTACTACCGTCGCTTCTACGGGCCGAACAACGCAGTAGTGGCGATCGTCGGCGACCTGGATCCGGATCAAGTAGAGGAATGGACACGTCAGTATTTGGGAAGCATCCCCCGGGGTGACGACCCGCCCCCGGTCCTGGCGGTTGAACCCGAGCAGAGAGGCGAACGCCGAATCGAAGTGGAGTGGGACGCAGAACCGCAACTCCGCCTCGGGTGGCACGTGCCCTCAAGCCTGGATGACGATGCGCCCGCCCTCGCAATCCTCACCTCACTCCTGACGGGCGGCCGTACCTCGAGGCTGTACCGCCGCATGATTCTAGAGGACCGAATCGCGACGGGTGTCTTCTCGTCTCTCGGTCCAGGCAGCCTCTATCCACAACTCCTCCAGATTGATGCCACCCCGTTGGCCCCGGCTACGACGGCCACCCTCGAGGCTGCCATCTACGAGGAGATCGCTCGGCTCGCCTCAGGCGGGCCGACGCAGACCGAGCTGACGAGGGTAAGAAATCAAATCGCCGCTGGGTCCATAAGGCGTATGCAGTCGAGCCTCGGACTGGCGTTCCAGCTCGCAGAATCTCAAGCG